>Ga0310810_10009284_pt1 | contig 11359 bp, 10 predicted proteins | sample NCmetagenome_FD_207641 | JGI IMG/M metagenome (GOLD analysis project Ga0310810, IMG submission 207641) | Soil microbial communities from experimental microcosm in Duke University, North Carolina, United States - NC | ecosystem: Engineered > Artificial ecosystem > Soil microcosm > Unclassified ... | reverse complement strand
TGCTGCTCGACCACGATGATTGCGAGCGCGCGGTCCTCGATCAGCTTGCCAATCACCTTGACGAGCTCCTGCACGATGATCGGCGCCAGCCCTTCCATCGGCTCATCGAGAAGCAGGATGCGCGGATTCGTCACGAGTGCGCGGCCGATCGCCAGCATTTGCTGCTCGCCGCCCGATAGCTGATTGCCCATGTTGCGGCGGCGCTCTTCCAATCGCGGGAACAGGTCGTACACGCGCTTCACGTTCCATGCGCCGGGACGCGCGACGACGCCGAGGTTTTCGTCCACCGTGAGCGAAGGGAAAATGAACCGCTCCTGCGGGACCCAGCCAAGTCCGGATCGCGCCCGGGCATGCGTGGGCAGCGTCGCGAAGTCGCGGCCGTCGAATCGGAGCCGACCGCGCGACACGCGCGTCAACCCCATCAGCGTGACCAGCAGCGTCGTCTTGCCGACGCCGTTGCGGCCCAGCACCGCGAGGCTGTCGTGGGCGGCGAGCGAGAACGAGATGTCCTCGAGCACGATGGCGCTTCCGTAGCCCGCGGTCACGCCCTCGACCTGCAGCACGTCAGTCATGCTGCGCCTCTCCCAGGTACACTTCTTTCACCCGGGGGTCGGACGCAATCTCCGCCGGCGTGCCCTCCACCAGTATGGCGCCGCCGACCAGGACACTGATCCTGTCCGCGAACCGGAACACCAGGTTCATGTCGTGCTCGATGAACACGACGGTGACTTCGTGAGGCAGCGCCGCGATCACGCCGAAAAGCTCCGCGCTTTCCGCTGCCGGAATGCCGGCCGCGGGCTCGTCGAGCAGGAGAATCGTCGGACGCGTGGCGAGCGCCAACGCGATCTCGACCAGCCGCTGCTTGCCGTAGGCGAGGCTGCGCGTCAGTGACGCGGCCTGGTCGGCGAGCCGCAGGCGGCCGAGCAGCGCCTGCGCCTCGTCCACCGCATGGCGCTGCGCCGCGACGGTCTGATGGCAGATCCCCGCGCGCCCTTCGCGCTCCGCGATAGCCAGCACGACCGACTCGAGGACGGTCAGTCCGGGAAACAGCGTGTTGATCTGAAACGTCCGCGTGATGCCTTTCTTGACACGGCGATGCTGCGGCACGTCCGTGATGTCCTCCGCGCCCAGCATCACGCGGCCACTGGTCGGCGGCAACACACCCGTCAGCAGATTGATGAACGTGGTCTTCCCGGCGCCGTTGGGGCCGATCAGCGCATGGCGCGCCCCAGGCAGGAAATCGAGGGAGATGTCCTTGTTCGCCTGGAACGCGCCGAAGAACTTGGAGAGCCCGCGCGTGGACAGCACGGGCTTCATCGGCCGGTCCGCCGCGCGAAGAAGGTCGCCGCACCGCCCAGTATTCCGCCACGCGCGAACAGCACGACGATGACGAGCAGCACGCCGAGACCGAGTTGCCAGTACACCGGCGAGAGACCCGCGAGGTAGTCGTGCGCGATGAGATACAGCGCGGCGCCGATCAGGCCGCCGTAGAGGCGCCCGGCACCCCCGAGGACGAGCATCACCAGCACCTCGCCGGAGCGTGGAAAGCCGAGCGTGTCGATCCCGACGAACTGCGTCGTCTGCGCGAGCAGCGCGCCGGCGACCCCCGCGAAGGCAGCCGCAATCGTGAAGATGGTGCGCAGGCGCAGGCCTACGGGCGCTCCTATCGCAGGCATCCGCTTGCCGCCTTCGCGGATTCCGCGCAACGACAGGCCGAGCGGCGAATGAACCAGACGACGCGCCAACAGGAACATGAGGAACAGCACGACAAAGCAATAGACGTAAGCCGTGCGGCCAGCAATGTCGAATCTCCAAAGCCCGAGCAGGTTCCACATCGTCACGCCTGCCAGGCCGTCCACGCCACCGGTGATGCTCGCCGCGCGGTTGGCGAGCTCCCAGAACATGAGACCGACGCCGAGTGTCACCATCAGCCGGGTCAAGTCGCTGCCGCGAATCACCAGCAGACTGACGAGGTACCCAACCGCCGCGGCGACGATGGCCGCGGCGGCGAGCCCGGTGATCGGCTCGCCCCAGCCGTGTACCGCAAGCAATCCGGCGGTGTACGCACCGACACCAAAGAAGGCAGCGTGGCCAAGCGATACGATCCCCGCGTACCCGAGTATCAGGTCGAGCGAGAGTACGAACAAACCGGCAATCAGGATCTGGCTGCCAAGGATGCGATAGTCGGGCAGGACAAAGTAGGCCGCGATGGGCACCAGCCAGAAGACGATCTCGAGCGCATGCCAACGCCCGTCGGCGACGCCCGCGGGAGCTCGCGATTCGGTGTGCTTCGTCACGATTGCGGTGTCACGTGCGCCGGCCATACAGACCCGCCGGAAACAGCAGCAACAACACGACCATGAGCAGATAGATGACGAACCCGCCGACCTGCGGAACGTAGTACTTGCCCGCCACGTCGAACACACCCAGTATCAGCGCCGCGTAGAGCGGTCCCTTGATCGTGCCGGCTCCGCCGACAGCGACCACCAGCAGGAAATACACCATGTACTTCAGCGGAAAATTGGGATCGAGCCCGAGCACGTCGATGCCGAGCGCCCCTCCCAATCCCGCGAGGCCACTGCCGAGCGCGAACGTGAGCGCAAAAACGAGGTTCACGTTGATGCCGAGACCGGCGGCGGCCGTTGCATTGTCGACGCTCGCGCGAATCGCTGCGCCGAACCGCGTGCGATCGATAAACAGCTGCAGCCCGATGGTGAGCACGGCGACCGTTGCGATCAGGAACAGCCGGTAGATGCCGAAGCCGCGACCGCCGATCTCGACCTGGCCCTGAAGGAACGCCGGCAGACGCACCGGTTGCTGCGATGGCCCGAAGAAGTATGTCGCGACTGCGATCGAGATGTAGACGAGTCCGATCGAGAACAGGACCTGGTCGAGATGGCTTGCCCGGTACAAGCGCTGATACAGCGCTCGCTCGAGCACGACACCCGCCACCGCGGCGATGAAGAACGCGGCAGGCAGCGCAGCGAGGAAAGGGATCCCGGCGCGCTGCAACAGAATCACGCTGACATAGCCCCCGAGCATGGCAAAGGCGCCGTGCGCGAGGTTGACGAAATTCATCAACCCCAGCGTGATGGAAAGGCCGATGGCGATGAGGAACATCAGGCTTCCATACGCGATCCCGTCGAACAGGACTCCGACAATGCTCATCGCTCCTCCCTGCCCCTCTCGCCTCTCGTCGGGTTCCAGCCATCGCTCCGGGTCGCGGGCAGGATAGCGCGCGCGCCGGCCGCTGACCGCCGCATAGTCTCGCACTAAGAGGGGCCACGCGCTCGACAATGGCGACGTGGCGTCGCAGATTGCCCCGGCATTCGATCCGTCACCGAACGCCGGGGGCCCGCAGGCGGGCGTCCTACTTGGCGGCTTCCTTGCCCGGATCCTTGACGTCGGCGATCTTGTCGAACTCGACGTTCCAGAGCTTGCCGTCCTTTTTCTCGACCTTCCGGATATAGACGTTCTGGACGATGTCGCGCGTGTCCGGATCGATCATCACCGGTCCCCGCGGGCTCATCCATTTGTAGCCCTTCAGCGCGGCCATCGCCTTGTCGCTGTCGGCATCGCCGCCCTTGCGAATCGCCTCGTAGATCGCGGCCATCGTGTCGTAGCCGGCCGCCGCCATGAAGTTCGCGCGCCCGACCTTGGGATCGTTGGCTTCCGCGTATGCCTTCAGGAACGCGGCGTTCTCCGGCGAGGCGTGCGCCGCCGAATAGTGGAACGACGTGATGAGGCCGAGCGTCGGATCGCCCATCGCGTCCAGTACGTGGTCGTCGGTGATGTCGCCCGTCGCGATCAGCTTGATGCCATCCTTCGCGAGACCGCGCTCGTTGAACGCCTTCACGAACGCGATACCCTGCTCGCCTGCGGGCAGGAATACGAACACCGCCTGCGGCTTCGCGTCCTTCACGCGCTGAATCGCGGCCGAAAAGTCCGGATTCTGCAGCGGAGTGCGCAGCGTCCCGCTGATCTCGCCGCCGCCTGCCTTGAACGTCTTCGTAAACTGCGTCTCCGCGTCGATGCCCGGGCCATAGTCGGCAACGACGGTGTAGACCTGCTTGATGCCGTTGGAAAGCGCCCATTGCGCCATCGGCGCGCTAACCTGAGGAATGGTCATCGAAACGCGCGCGATGTAAGGCGAGCGCGCCGTTATGGCGGACGTCGCCGCGTTGGAGATGACCATCGGCACCTTGGCCTCTGTGACGACCGGCGCCACCGCCATCGCATTGGGCGTCAGCCCGAAGCCGGCAAGGAACTGCACCTTGTCGCGCGTGATCAGCTCTTGCGCAAAGCGCTTGGCGACCTCGGGGGCCGGACCGCCGGTGTCACGCGTGATCAGCTCGACCTTCTTCCCCGCCACCGTATCGCCGTGCTGCTTCATGTAGGCCTTCATCCCCGCTTCGATCTGTTGACCATAGGCGGCGAACGGGCCCGAGAATTCGGCGATGACGCCGACCTTGACGACGCCCTGCGCCATCGCAGTCGACGACAGCACTGCGGAGGCCAGTGCAGCGGACAGCACACGCATCGATGCGGCAATGCTCATGAAACCTCCTTTGTGAAAAAAGTGGTTCGCTTCAGCGGGTTCAATTTACACCCATGCAGTTCCGCATAGCGGCGAACGTGGTGCAATGCCGACCTGCGTCCGCGTGGGCGTCAGGTCGGTCCGCCCTCGCTCCCCATGCTCACGCTCCGCGCCCACCGCCGCGCCATGAAATGACGGCAGCGACGCGCACGGCGGGGACCCTGAGGCTTATCAGACGACAGCCTTTGCCGCATCATCGGTGTACCCGAGCCCCGGTTGGCGCGCGCATGCCGTCGCGCAGGATGCGCCCGTCGGCCAAACTGCACTATCGTGCGGCTGGTTTGGTCGTCGCCGGCCGAAAGAAGGGAATGGTTCTCGAAGCTCCCGTCGCGGGCAAGCGCTTAATTGATATAACCTTTATTCGAAAATCGAATACCGATACGCATGAAGCTCGACCTCAATTTGCTGCCCATCGCAATCGCGCTCTACGACGAACGTAGTGTGAGCCGCGCTGCGCAGGCGCTCGGCATGAGCCAGCCCGCCGTGAGCATGGCTTTGCGCAAGTTGCGGGCGGCATACCACGACCCGTTGTTTCTGCGCGCAGCCAACGGCGTGGCGCCGACGCCGCGCGCGCACACCCTGGTGCGAACGGCGCGTCCGCTGGTGAACGAACTGCGTCAACGGCTGCTCGCGGAGGAAACTTTCGATCCCGGGTTCAGCGATCGGTCGTTCACATTTGCGCTGTCCGATATCGGAGAGATGGTGTTCCTGCCGCGTTTGCTCGAGCGACTGCGTGCGCAAGCGCCAAACGCCGCGATACGCAGCGTGTCGATGCCGCCGTTGCAAATCGCTGCCGGCCTCGAAAGTGGCGAGATCGATCTTGCGATCGGCCATTTTCCCGACCTCACACGCAGCTCGTTCTTTCAGCAGCGACTTTTCACGCACGCGTTTGCCTGCCTCCTGCGTGCAGGTCATCCACGCCGCGCGCGGCAACTCTCGCTCGCTGACTTTCTCGCAATGGAGCACGCGGTCGTACGCACCGAGGGTCGAAGCCAGGAAATCTTCGAACGCTTTCTCGATCGCAAGAAGATTCGCCGGAAGATCGTGCTGTACACCCCGCACTTTCTCAGCCTGCCGATGATCATTGCGCGGTCGGACCTCGTGACGACCGTTCCGCACGCCATCGGCGTGTACTTCTCGCGCTTGTCCGGTGATCTTGCCTTGGCGCGGCCGCCGTTCGATATCGCAGGGTTCGACCTCAAGCAACACTGGCACCGGAAGTATCACAGCGATCCACGCAACCAGTGGCTGCGCAAGCAGGTGGCACTGCTCTTCAATGATGACAATGACGAATACCGCGTCGACTGGAAATTGCCGCCACGCAGATGACCACGCCCAAGGCCGCACTCGGTATGGCTGAGTCTTACCCTGGAGCGAAGTTTGACGGGTTAGCGCTTCGTGCCGTCCACTGGAGCCCCGCGCCTAGGAAATCGCCATTTCCTGGGAAGCGGCGTCAGCGCCTGGCATCCGTTGAGCGCGTAGCTCGCTCGCGTGATCGATCGCGCAATCGCAACGTTCTGCGGCGCCGCGTACGCGCACGTACCATTCGCCAATCTGACCGTCCGCGAAACGGGTGAACACTGCTCGCGTCTGCCGTTCATCGAATCCTTCGATCATCAGCGCGAGCAGTGCTTCGGGGAGCAGAAGGTTGGCCAGTTGGGCAGGCGTTATGCCTGCCGCGATGCAGTCCGCGCGAGCGCGCGCCAAAATGGTTTCGGCAACGGCTAGCGCATCGTCACGCTTCGATTCGGCGGACATATCGGTGGCCGCATCAGCGGATAGAGGCATCATCGGCTCGATGGCTGGCTGAATCACTCATCATTTCCAAAGCGAAAAGCGCTGTTCCATGCGCTTGACCCCCTCGGTCATCACGATGCCGAGCGCGGCGAGCGCCAGCACCACGACGAACACGTAGGCAGTCTCGAACATGTTGCCATATTTGGTCAACATGAAGCCCATGCCGGAAAGACCGAGGAACATCTGCGCAACCACCATGCCGATGATGGCCTGACCTATGCCGAGTCGCAGACCGGACATGATGAACGGCACACTTGCCGGAATGATGATGCTGTAGAAAAGCTGCCGTTCCGTCGCCCCGAAAGCTCGCGCTGTTTCAACCAGATCGTGCGGGACGTTTCGTACACCGGCGTACGTACTGAGAAGTATTGGGAACACGCTGGTCCCGAACACCACGACGATTTGCGCCGGCACCCCAAGCCCGAACCAGATGATGATCAGCGGAATCAGCGCGATCCTGGGCACGACGTACAGCGCGTTCACGTACGGATCGACCAGGTATTCGAAAGTCCTGAACCATCCCATCATCAAGCCAATGGGTACCCCGACGAGCGTTGCCAGCGTGAATCCCGCGAGAACGACGCCAACGCTGATGCCAAGTGCCTTGATGAGCTCGCCGTCCGCGATCACGCGCACGAATGCGGCGGCAATGGCCGAAGGCGTCGACAGAAAGATGGGATTGATGCTGCTTCCCACGAGCTGCCAGGCGATCAGTACCACGACGATCGAGCCGCCGCGCAGCACCCACTTTTTCGTGCTCTCGCTCATGGCCATGGCATCACCCCGCCGTGCCGGCCGTCGCGCCTGCGAATACGAGCTTCCGCAGATGCGCGCGCAGCAGGGAGAACTCGGGCTCGGCGCGCACGTCGTAGGTCCATCGAGGCTTCCTGAACGCGATTTTCACGCTGTCGACTACGCGCGCCGGGCGCTCGCCGAGAACAACCACGCGGTCGGAGAGATAGATCGCCTCGTCGATATGGTGCGTCACGAAGACGACCGTCTTCCGGGTCTGGTCGACGATCTTGAGCAGCTCGTCCCACAGAAACTCGCCCGTTTGCGCGTCGAGGCTGCCGAACGGCTCGTCCATCAGAAGCACGTCGGGCTCGGTCGCGAGCGCGCGCGCGATTCCGACCCGCTGACGCATCCCTCCGGACAACTCGTGGGGAAAGGCGAACGCATGGTCTTTAAGCCCTACCAGCTCCAGGTACCGGAGGGCAGCCTCGCGGCGAGCCATGCGATCGGTGTTCTGGATCTCCAGGCCGAACTCGACGTTGCGCAGCACGTTTCGCCAGGGCAGCAGGTTGATCGCCTGGAACACCATCGCACGCTCGCGGCCTGGCCGGGTGACGGCGACCCCATCCAGCTCCACCGACCCGCCGTCCGCCGATACTAACCCGGCAATGATCCGCAAAAGCGTGGTCTTGCCGGAACCGCTCCCGCCGATGATGCTCACGAACTCGTTGGAGTCGATATCGAGATCGATGCCTCGAAGGATCTCCATGCGTTCGTGCCCGCCCGCCGTTCGCTTGTCGAACGACTTTCCGACGCCGCGAAGCGCGAGCTTTGGTCTGGCCGCCGCTCGCGACGCGTTCGCCGGTCTCGAGGAAGAAACCGACGCGGTAGTGTTCACTTCACAGAGCCGACGCTTTTCAGTGCCCGATCGAGATATTCCGTCGTAGCCCACGCGTCGAAGGAAGGCGCACGCTGGATGATTTTGTACTGAGCCATCTGCTGCGACGTGAAATCCCCGGCCGCCTTGTTGAGCAGCGCGGCGTTCGGATCCCAGGCGCCTTGTTCCTTGATCAGGTCATACGCCTGCGAGAGCGTTGGCCGCGTCTGCGGCTTCAGCATCGGAACCGCGAGATCGAGAAACGCCTCCTTGTTCAGCGCTTCGCGCGTTGCCAGCAGCTGTGAAGCCACGATCTTGTCCGCGACGTCGGCATTGTCCTTGAGCCAGCTCTTCTTGGCCCAGAAGCACTTGAAGATCAGCTTATCCAGATCCTTCCCTGCGTTCGCGAAAATATGGTACTTGCTGCCGTTCTGCGCGATCAGTTGCAGCGCCTGGCCCGCCTGCAGCGCGACCGCCTGCACACTGCCGGAAAGCATCGCGTTCGCACGCCCGGCGCCGCCGCCCGCCGCCACCCACCGGACCGATGCCGGGTCCAGTCCCCGTACAGCCATCTGCATCGCCGGCACGTAGTACGTGGAATCGACGAGCGAGATCATCCCGACCGACTTCCCTTGCAGATCCTTGAGGTCCTTGATGCCCGATTCGCCGACAAGGTAGAAGTACGGTCGTGCCCCGGCCGCCAGCGCGAAGCATTGGATATCCTGGCCTTTGTCCACAGCCTCCAGGCCCGCGGCAAGGGTCGCGATCCCGATGTCGGCGGCACCGGTCAACACGGCCTGGATGGCACGCACCGCGCCGGGAACGTATTCGATGTCGCCTTTGATGCCGTACTTGTCCGGCAGGTAATGGTCGAAGGTGCGGACGTCCGGAACGGTCAGAATATCGAGCGTCGTGCCGTTTGCCACACGCACGGTCTTTGCGCCGGACTGCGCGGTCGCCAATGAGCTTGCTGCGACGCAACCCGCGGCGGCAATTGTGACAAGCAGGGTCTTTATGGCATTGAAATGAACGTGCATGCTGCCTCCTATGCGCTGGTTGTTGTCTGCCTGCGGACGCCTGGCACGAGGCGCCCCCATCCTGGTTTGCCGACGACCTTGCCGTCATCCATCACGATTTGTCCGCGGACAATCGTCATCACCGGGCGTCCTTTGTAACGACGTCCTGCGTAAGGTGACCAACCGACCTTGGTGTACACCTCGTCGTCGGTCAGCACGCCTTCGCGAGCGAGATCGAGAACGGTCAAATCAGCGTCGGCGTCGGTCTGGATAACGCCTTTTCGCGGATAGATTCCGAGGAGCTTGGCCGGCGCCTCGGCGCACACGCGCACGAGCATTTCGAGCGACATCGCCCCCTCCGCAACGCGCGTGAGCAAAGCCGGCACGTAGTGGTCGAGCTGCGGATTGCCGAATGGAATGCTCCAGGCGTCCTTCCACCCCGGCTCCATTTCCTCCTGAGTATGCGGCGCGTGGTCAGTCGCGAAGACATCCGCCCAGCCTTTGCGTACGCAGGCAAACAACGCATCCTGCCTGTCCTGTGACATCCCGTAGGGCGTGCAGCGCGGTCCGAGGCGCTCCATTTCCTCGACGCTGTGCAGCATGTACTTGGGATTCACTTCCAGCGTCACCGGCACGCCGTCTTCCTTGGCGCGCTGAATGTGCTTGATCCCTCCCTCCGACCTGAGGTGCAGGATGTGGACGCGGGCCCGCGACGCATCCGCCATCTGCACCAGCGTGGCGATGGCGGTGTGATCGGAGACGAAGTTTTCGCCGAAGTACGCCTCCATGAAATCGCGCGGCCCCATCGTTCCGGCCGCCCACCGCTTCCGCGATTCGTGCTCGAAGATCTGCTGGTTCGTCGGATGAACGGCGCAGTAGAAGCCCTCCTCGCCGACCAGCTTGATCGTGTCGTACATGACACCGTCGTCACCCGTGAAAAGCTCCGGATCGTGCGGATAATTCGACTTGGGATCCCGGACCATGAAGATCTTCACGCCGACGGCTCCCGCTTCGAGCATGCCCGGAATCTCGCCGAGATTCGTTGCCCCGGCGTAGAGACCATAGTCGACGACCGACTTGTCCTTGATTGCGGCGAGCTTGTTGCGGAATCGCTCGGTCGTGTTGATGCCCGGCTTGTTGTTCGGCATGTCGACGACGCACGTGACTCCACCTGCGGCGGCCGCCATGCTACCGGTCGTGAAATCCTCCTTGTACGTCAGGCCGGGATCGCGAAAATGCACGTGAGTATCGATGAACCCCGGAACGATGACCCGGCCCGTCGCATCGACGACCCGCGCCGCCGATGGCGTCCACGAGTTCGATGAAATGAACGCGATCCTTCCATCCTTGATGCCGATCGTTCCCGGCACGCGTCCGGCGGGGGTCAGGATCTCCCCACCCGTGAGCAGCAAATCCACTACCGTCATCTCGATCATTCCTCCGTGATTGCGTTCGGTTCAGCGCTTCCTTTCAACCCGCTGGATCGATTACGCTGCAAGCGGCCCCGTTTGCTGCTCCATGAAGCGGTGCAGCGAACGCAGGATTCGCTCCGGGTCCATTGCGTCGACGATGAACACGAGGTTCGAGCCCCGCTGACCGTCGGGAAGACGATCGAGATGACGCGGTGGAAACATCAGGTGTTGTACGCCGTGAATGACGACTGGCCGGGATGTGCCGCGCAGCTCCAGAATAGCCTTGAAGCGCAGCAGCGATCGACCGTGGCGGTTGAGAAGCGCCGCGAGCCAAAGCGAGAAACGAGCCCAGTCCAGCGGCTGCTCGATGGCTAGCGCGAAAGTGCGATACGTCGATCGGTGCGTCGGCACTTCCTCGCTCGAGCACGTCTCGCGGCGTTCGCTCGCTGCGTCGAATAGCGCCGACCGGCGGAATTCCAGAGTACCGGCGACCACGATGTCGGCGAAGGGATTGAGCGACCGTACGTGCTGGATGACGCGCGTGACCTGATTCGGTGGTACCAGATCAGCCTTCGTCACCACGATGCGGTCGGCCACGGTCGCCTGACGTACGGCCTCTGGATGGCGCGCAAACGACTGTTCGGCCGTCACTGCGTCCACGACGGTGACGACCGTACCGATGCGGAGATATTCATTGAGGGCGTAATCGCTGCGAATCGTATTGAGTATCGGCTCGGGATAGGCGAGCCCCGCCGTTTCGATGACGAGGTCGGAGAACGGACGATCCGTGCGCTTGCGTTCTGCGAGGAGCAGGCGCAGGGATTCGCCGAGCACACCGGACACGGCACAGCAAAGGCAGCCACCCTCCACCAATTGCACGCCGGCAGTTCCCGCCGCCACCAGACGATGGTCAAGACCGATCTCTCCG
>Ga0310810_10009281_pt1 | contig 11361 bp, 9 predicted proteins | sample NCmetagenome_FD_207641 | JGI IMG/M metagenome (GOLD analysis project Ga0310810, IMG submission 207641) | Soil microbial communities from experimental microcosm in Duke University, North Carolina, United States - NC | ecosystem: Engineered > Artificial ecosystem > Soil microcosm > Unclassified ... | reverse complement strand
GTCAGTACGCGGTCCGCACGCTCCACGTACGCAAGATGTCCAGCGCCCGCCAGCATGATGAGCCGCGCATCGGGGATGAGCTCCGCCCATTTCCTCGCGCCGTCGGGCGAGACGGCGAAATCGCGATCGCCTTGCACCACGAGTGTCGGGACGCGAATGCTCGCGGCCTTTCGCGTGAAGTCCCAGTTCCGCCCGAGCGATCGCATCACGCGGTCGTTCCGCCACAGAAAGCGCGCCGGCGACTCGTTCTCGAGCGAGCAGTAGTCGGTCGCCACGAGCACCGCATTCCCGGGATCGCCGAGGTAGACGGGGAGATACGCGTCGTAATAGCGGTGACAGTCCGCGGCGAAATCGCTCGTGTCCACCGCAGCCGCGCGCGCTCTCGCCAGCCGGACCGCCGCCGAGTCCAGACGTGACCTTCCCTCGGGCGGCCGATAGTGACTCGCGGTCTCCTCATCGGGCGACACCGGGCCAAGCTGCGCGAATCGCGTAACGCGACCGGGATGATCAGCGGCGTACAACGCGGTCATGAGCCCGAGGTAGGAAAACCCGAGCAGCCCTGCTCGCGATATTCTGAGTGCGGAACGGACAGTCTCGAGATCGCGCACTTCATCCGCCATCGTCAGCCGCTTCGGGTCCGCAATCCAGTCGGAGCGTCCACGGCCGCGCGGATCGTAGAACACGAGCGTCAGGCTCTCGTGCAGCGGGTAAAGCGGCGACGCGAGCAGCACGCCCGCCGGAACGATCACCGTGTCGCGCGATGACCCGTAGATGGCGAAGTACAGTCGTGCGCCATCGGCACTCGTTATGTAGCCTGACGAGTCGGGCTCAGGTTGAGCAGTCGCAGTCGAACGCGTTGCGCCGATGAGCGCGACGGCTCCGGCGAGCGCCCGCGTGAGCGCGCGCACAACCGAATCAATGGTGGGTCTGGATCGCATCGGACCTCCATGGAGCGGTCGCGCTCAGTCAGCGATCGGGCTCCAGCATGTCCTCGAACCGCATCCACTGCTTGTAGAAAAAGAGATCGACGTATCCGCGCGCGCCGTTGCGGTTCTTGAGGACGAGCAGCTCCGTCGCTCCGTCCACGTCCGGTGCGCTCTCGTACATCTCGTGCCGATACAGCCCGAGCACGACATCGGCAAACTGCTTCACCGCGCCCAACGCGCCGAAGTCGTCGAGCTGCGGTCGCGGATCCTTGCGATCGCGCACGATCGTCGGGAGGTGTGACGTCGCCACGATGCATACATCCCACTCGATCGCGAGCCGCTTGAGCGCGCGTGCGGCGCTTGCCATCTCCTCCTCGAGTGGGCGCGTCCCCGCGGCAAGCGATTGCAGCGGGTCCACGATCACGAGATCCACTTCGCGAAAGCGTGCCGCGTTTTCCTCCAGCGTGCCGACACCGCCGGCATCGATCGCGCCGAATGAAGGGAAGTGATGCTCGAGGCGATGCGCGGCCGTCTCGAGCCGCGTGCGCGCGTCCGCATCGAGAATCCCGCGGCGAAGATCATCGACGCGTACACGTGCCTCGATCGCGAGCGCACGCTCGGCCGCCCGCGTCTGGTCCATCTCGCCGGACAGCACGAGTGACTTCGTGCCCGACTCGCTCGCGCGCACGGCGATCGCCAACGCGAGCGCGGATTTTCCGCTCCCGACCTCGCCGCCTAACACGACGAGATCCCGCCGTCGCACGCCGCCACCGAGGGCGTTATCGACGCTCGGAAACCCCGTCGAGATCGTATCCCGCGGTGCCGAGCCATCGGCGATCGTCTCGATCGCGCGTCGCGCGCGGGCTTCGTCGAGGTCACTCATAGACTCTGGGCCAGGAGACGCGAGACGTCACGCAGCTCCGCGATGGCTGGTGCATCGAGGTGCGATGCAGCCACGTCGATCACGGTCCGCAACGCGGCTTCGAGTCCTTCGCCATCAACCGACGTCGTCGCGTCGAGCAGACGGGTGAGCGTCTGACGCAGCGCTGCCGGCAATGCCAGCGCCGCGAACCATGCTCGTGCGCCGTTTGCCCGCGTGATGCGCACACTCTGTGGGAGTGGCGTGGGTGGCATCGTGCCGACCACGAGCCGCGCCGCGAGCAGCGTCGCCAGTGCGACCTCGCGCTCTCCTCCGAGCGGCGATCGTCCGACGAGCGCGGCGAGCGCGCGGAATCGGAAGCGCGGTGTGGCCAGCGCGTAGGGAGGAAGTGGCGGCACGGCGCCTAATCTACCGCTAGATTGGGTGCATGGCGCCCCCGGCGAAATCGGTACTGTGGGTCGACGACGAGGCCGAGCTCCTCGAGTCGCACCGGATCTTCCTGCGCGAGAAGGGCTACGAAGTCGAGACGGCCACGAACGCGGACGACGCCGTCGAGCTCCTTCGCCGTCGTCCGTTCGACCTGCTGCTGCTAGACGAGCAGATGCCGGGGAAACGTGGACTCGAGACATATCAGGAAGTTCGCGAGCTCGCGCCGAACCTGCCTGTGGTGATGGTCACGAAGAGCGAGGAAGACACGACGCTCCGTGAGGCGCTCGGCGCCAACATTCGCGAATATCTCGTCAAGCCGGTTAATCCGCGTCAGGTCCTGACGGTCATCACCCGGATTCTCGAGGGGCCGCGCATTCGCCAGCAGGCCATCGCGCGCCGATTCGTCGAGCGCTTCCGCGCGATCGAGGTCGAGCGTGGTCGCGTGCTCGACTGGCGCGGGTGGGTCGACCGGTACGTGGAGCTCATGCAGTGGGACGTCGATCTCGCCGCGGCCGGCGAATCGGGATTGTACGAATCGCTCCGGGGTCTCTACTCCGACATGCATCGCGAGTTCGCCGAGTACATGCGCCAGGCGTACCCGGCGTGGTTGCGCGATCTCGAGGGCGATCGGCCGCCGCTGTCGATCGACATCGTCAGCGAGTTCCTGCTCCCCATGCTGCAGCGCTCTCGCAATGCGGTGTTCATCGTCGTCGACTGCCTGCGACTCGATCAGTGGCTCATCATCGAGCCGCTATTGTCGTCGATGTTCGACGTCGAGCGCACGCATTACTACGCGGTGCTGCCCACCGCGACGCCGTACTCGCGCAACGCGCTCTTCAGCGGACTGTTCCCCGGAGAGATCGCCGCGCGCTTTCCGGACTGGTGGGGCGAGCGCGAGGACGAGACGCTCAACGCGCACGAGCGCGAGCTGCTCGAGGCGCACCTGCACGAGCTCAACTCGCCACGGCCGGTGCGCTACAGCAAGATCTCGACGGCGGCGGACTCCGATGAGCTCGAGCGACATCTGCACGGCGCGATCGCGCACGAGGGCGTCAGCGCGTTCGTGTTCAACTTCATCGATCTGCTCACGCACGGACGCAGCGAGTCCGCGATCCTCTACGAGGTCGCACGCGATGAGATCGCGCTCCGCCAGCTCACGCTGCAATGGTTCCAGCGCTCGGCCTTGTTAGGCGTGCTGCGTGAAGCGGCGCGGCGAAAAGTCTCGGTGCTGCTCACGAGCGATCACGGCTCGATCCACTGCCAGACGCCGGCAACGGTGTTCGCGAAGCGCGATGCGACGGCGAACCTTCGCTACAAGTTCGGTGAGGACCTCCGTGCCGAGCGACCGGAACAGGCGCTCCTCTTTCCTAACGAGGACCTGCTGCGGCTGCCGCGACGTGGGCTCGGCGCGAATACGCTGCTCGCAGTGTCCGATGGCTTCTTCGTCTATCCGACGAAGCTGCGCGAGTACCAGAGCCGGTATCGCGGATCGTTCCTGCACGGCGGCGTGACGCCGGAAGAGTGCATCCTGCCGGTTGCGCTGCTGACGCCGAAGTGAGCGTCGGGCGAGGACGCTGATGTACCGGCGCCTGCTGCAATTCCTCCGGCCGCATGCGTGGCGAATGGCCGGCACGGTGATATGCAACATCATCGCCGCCGTGCTCGACGTCTTCAGTCTCACGCTGCTCATTCCGTTTCTCGATCAGCTGTTCAATCAGCACAGTCGCGCGACGACGCTGACCGAGCTGCAGAACCGCATCTTCGGTGCGTTCATCGAGGGCGTGGGTCCCGAGGTCGCGCTTCGCAACATCATCATCGTCATCCTCGTCGCCGTCACGCTCAAGAACCTGTTCGTCTGGGTGAGCGGGCAGCTCGGTGCGCAGCTGCAGGAGTACGTGACGCGCGATCTGCGAAACGCCCTGTACGCGCACCTCCAGCGCCTGCCGCTCGGCTTCTTCGTGCGCGTGAAGACCGGCGACATTCTCGCGCGGGTACTCAACGACACGCAGCAGACGAAGCAGGTCATCACGCAGGTCGTGACGCAGTCGCTCCTCAGCGTGGCGACCGTCCTCGTGACGATCGTCGGGCTGATCGCGATCTCATGGCGCCTAACGCTGCTCGCGCTCGTCGTCGCGCCGATGCTGATCGGGCTCTTGCAGCCCCTGCTGCGCAAGCTGCGCAAGGGACATCGGCGGTTGAGCAATCAGTACGGCGAGATGACGGCGGTCGTGCAGGAAGCGGTCAGCGGCATCCGTCTCGTGAAGTCGTTCGGCGGGGAAGGGTACGAGGAAGGACGGTTTCGTGATGGCAGCGGTCGGTACGCACGAGGAATGGTTCGTGTGACGCGACTCGCCGCGCTCGCGCAGCCCGTCACCGAGACCGTCGGCACAGCCATCGCCGTGGCGATTCTCTGGGTCGGTGCGCGGGCGGTCTACGCCGGCTCCCTCGATGGGTCCAGCCTGATCGCGTTCCTGCTGCTCGTGATGCGCATGCTCCAGCCGCTCAAGCAGCTCTCACAGGTGCCGACGACGGCGCAGCAGTCGCTCGCGTCGGCAGAGCGCATCTTCGAGGTGCTCGACAGCCCGACCGAGGCAAGCCTCGATCGCGGCCAGATCGCCACCGCGACGTTCGATCGCGCACTCGAGTTCGAGCGCGTCTCGTTCGCCTACGGCGAGGACCCCGTGCTGAGCGACGTGTCACTCGTCGCGGCGAAGGGACAGGTCGTCGCGCTCGTCGGCGCGAGCGGAGCCGGAAAGAGTACGCTCGTCGATCTCATTCCACGTTTCTACGAGCCGAGTGCGGGTCGCATTCTCCTCGATGGCGTCGACACGCGTGCGATCGCGCTGCCTGCACTGCGGTCGCTCATCGGCATCGTGAGTCAGGACACGGTGCTGTTCAATGACACGGTGCGTCACAACCTCGCGTACGGCGCGGCGGGCAAGTACACCGAGGCGCAGATCGAGGCCGCGGCCCGCGCCGCGAACGCGCACAACTTCATCACCGAGCTTCCGCAGGGTTACGACACCGTGCTCGGCGAGCGCGGGACGCGATTGTCCGGCGGGCAGCGCCAGCGTCTCTCGATCGCGCGCGCGCTGCTCGTCGATCCCCCGATTCTCATTCTCGATGAAGCGACCTCCGCGCTCGACACCGAGTCGGAGCGGCTCGTCCAGGAGGCGATCGATCGATTGCTCGCCGGCCGCACCGTGTTCGTCATCGCGCACCGGCTTTCCACCATCGCGCATGCCGATCAGATTCTCGTGCTCGATCGCGGCCGCGTCGTGGAGCACGGCACCCATGGTGCACTGCTCGCGCGCCGAGGCCACTATCATCGCCTCCATGCGTTGCAGTTCGCCGACTCGCGCGAGGCCTCCGCACGCCGTGTGGAGTCCCCAGTCCCCACTCCCTAGTCCCGACCGTCTTGCGCGTCCTGTTCTACTACTCGAGCGCTGAGTGGTCCGGGAGCGCGCGTGCGTTCGCCTCGGCGGCCGTGGCCATGGCGGGACGCGGCTACCAGTGCACGTTCGTCTGTCGTGCGGATAGCCCGGTCGAAGACCGCCTAACGCCTGGCGCCGAGCGCCTTCCGGGCGTCGAGCTGACGCCGGTTCCCCTCGGTGGCCCGTGGATGCACGAGAGTCTCCGTCTTCGACAGGTGCTGCTCGAGCATTACGTCGAAGTCGTATTCGTGCACACGGAGCGCGAGCAGCTCGCCGCGTCGCTCGCGATCCGCCTCGCCGAACGGGCCGCGCTCGTGCGTCGCATTCCGGCAGGGCAGAAGCTCGCTCGTGGCCCCGAGGCGAGGCTCGGCGAACGCCTCGCCGCGACCGGCTATCTGTACACGACGGAGCCGTCGGGGACAGATGGCTCGACACCTCGTGGCGCGTTCGAGCCCGTCGCGGCGGATCTCGGCGTGTCGGTCGATGCGATGGAGCAGGTGCAGCCGCTGACGTTGCCCGCGATCGGTACCGCAGGCGGGGATCAGCTCATCGCGTGCGTGTACGATCCGACGGCCCGTCGGCGCGCGGCGGCATTGCTGCGCGCGGTCGCCCTGTTGGCGCCGCGGCACCCGGGCCTCCGCCTGGCGATCGTGGGGCCGGGCGCGGACGATGAGGACCTGCGCATGCACGCGGCCGCGTTAGGCATCACCGAGATCGTCGCCCACGTCGGCCAACGGCTCGACCAGCCGTCGGTGCTTTCCGCCGCCGAGCTCGCGTGGGTCGCCGCCGGTGGAGACAACGCCGCCTTCGGCTACCTCGATCTCATGGCACTCCGTGTCCCCGTGCTCGCGGAGCGCGACACGCTCTCGCAGCGCTACATCGCGGACGGCATCTGTGGCATCCTGCTCGCGCAGCCGGATCCCGGCACGATGGCGGCACGCATCGCCGTGCTGCTGGCGCACGAGGAGCGTCGGGCCGCGATGGGCAACGCCGGCCGCGCGCGCGTGACGCGGGACTTCTCCGAGCAGGGGATGATCGACGGCTTCGAGCGGGCGACGGAGATCGCGCGCGACCGCTCGCGCTGGCGCACGTGACCAGCGCGAGTGCGCCGGCGACCGAGCGCGTGCCATGCTCGGTCGTGATCGCGGCGAAGGACGAAGCCGCCGAGATCGGACAGTGCATCGCGAGCGTCGCCTGGGCAGAGGAGGTCATCGTCGTCGAGAACGATTCGACGGACGACACGGTTGCCATCGCGAAGCGGGCGGGGGCGGTCGTGTTCAGCCACCCGTTCACGACGATCGGCTGCCAGCGGAACGCCGCGATCGCGCGAGCGCGCCACGAGTGGATTCTCGTCGTCGACGCCGACGAGCGCGCCACGCCGGCGCTCGCCGACGCGGTGCGCATCGTCGCCTCGGCCGCCGGCGACGAGGTCGCATTCCGCGTTAGGCGCCGCAACTACTTTCTCGGCCGCGAGATTCGCCATGGCGGGTGGGAGCGCGATCGCCCCGTGCGACTCTTTCGGAGCCGCATGCGCTACGACGAGCGACCCGTGCACGAGCACGTGATGACCGACGGCCCGGTCGGCGAGCTGCGCGAGCCCCTCGTCCACTATCCGTACGCGTCGCTCGCGGAGTATTTCACGAAGCTCGATCGCTACAGTCGATGGTGGGCCGAGCAGAATTTCGCGCGCGGGCGACGCGCGCGAATCTGGACGATCGCCCTCAAGCCGCCGGCCAAGTTCGTCTCGATGTACGTGCTGCGCGGCGGCTTTCTCGACGGCGCACCCGGCGTCATCGTCGCCGCGTTCGCGGCGATGAGCGTCGCCGCGAAATACGCGCGGCTGTGGGAGCTGGGTAACAAGTGACGGTCGCGGTCGAGAAGATCCGGTTCTCGCACAAGGCCGAGTTCACGGCCCTGCGCGCGGTGGTCGGTGCGCTCGGGACTCTCGATTGGGGACAGGCCGGGAACATCGGCGCGCGGATCGGCGCACTCGGCTACCGGCCACTGGGCATTCGGCGAAACGTCGTGGAGAAACAGATCGCCGCGGCGTTTCCAGGCCTCGATGAGAGCGACGTTAGGCGCATCGCTCGCGGCGCGTACGAGCATCTCGGGCGAGCGTCGATCGAGACCGCCATGCTCGCGCGACTCGATCCGAGCGCCGTGCTCGACCTGTTCGATGGGGCAGACGGATGGTCGGCCGTGGAGGGGGCGCTGAGCCGCGGCCGCGGGCTCATCTTCGTCACGGGCCACCTCGGCAATTGGGAGCTGGGTGGCGCGTATCTCGCTGCTCGCGGCGTCCCGATCGATGCGATTGCGCGCCGCATGAGCAACCCGCTGTTCGATCGCTATCTCACGGAGACGCGCTCGCGAATCGGCATGGTAGTTGTGCACGATGCCGAGGCCGTACGGCGCACGCCGCGCTCGCTGCGCGACAACCGCGCCGTGGCGTTTCTGGCGGACCAGGGCGTCCTCGGCCTCGCGTCGACGTTCGTACCGTTCTTCGGGCGCCCAGCGAAGACACCGCGGGGCCCCGCAGTGTTCGCGCTTCGCCTTGGAGTGCCCGTCGTGTTCGGCGTCGCCGTTAGGCAGCCAAGCGGGAAATACCGCCTCGTGTTCGAGCCTGTGGCCGTCGAGGATACGGGTGACCGCGATCGCGACGTCGACGCCATCGTGGCGCGCTACACAGCGACCCTCGAGCGATGGGTGCGACGGTATCCGGAGCAGTACTTCTGGCACCACCGGCGGTGGCGTCGCCAGCCGCCTGACACGCCGCCCGAGTTGCGGGAGCCGACATGATGCGTGCTCCCGTCACGCGCTCGGTGTGGCGCAGCCTGCGGCGCGATACGCGCTCGATCATCGGGCTCGCCGTCATCGCGCTCATCGTCTTCGTTGCGGTATTCGCACCGCTCGTCGCGACCGAAGACCCCCTGCGCATCGACCTGATCCGGCGCTTGGCGGCGCCCTCATCGTCGCACTGGATGGGCACGGATGTGCAGGGCCGCGACATCTGGTCCCGCCTCGTCTACGGGGCACGCGTGTCGCTGGCAGTGGGCCTCGTGTCGCAGGCGATCTCGCTGTCGTTAGGTATCGTGTTCGGGCTGCTGGCGGGGTTTTACGGGCGCTGGGTCGACGAGCTCGTGATGCGGCTGGCCGATGTGACGCTCGCGTTCCCGACGCTGCTGCTTCTGATCGCGATGGTCGCGGCCCTCAACCCATCGCTCGGCGTGGTGCTGCTGACGATCGGAATCGTCGGCTGGGCGGGCATGGCGCGGCTCGTTCGCGGCCAGGTGCTCGTCGTTCGACAGCTCGAGTACGTGCAGGCCGTTCGTGCGCTCGGCGCACGCGACACGCGGATCATTGCGCGGCACGTCCTGCCTAACGTCATCGCGCCGGTGGTCATCGCGGCGACGCTCGGCGTCGCCGGCGCGATCATGGCGGAGGCCGCACTGTCCTTCCTCGGGCTCGGCGTGCAGCCGCCGACTCCGAGCTGGGGCGGCATGATCGCCGATGGTCGCGACCTGAGTCTGCTGCGAAACGCGCCGTGGACGTCCGTGTTTCCCGGCCTCGCGATTGGCGCCGCAGTGCTCGGCTTCAATCTCCTGGGCGACGCGTTGCGCGACGCCCTCGATCCCCGCCGCATCGAAACCGCGGCGCCACTCGCTGGCGTTCCCACCCCCGAGGTCGAGCCGTGACTGACCCCATGCGCACGCTCAGAGCGCGCGAGTATCCGTGGACCATTCCCGGCGATCAGATCTTCCTCAATCACGCGTCCACTGGTCCGCTGCCGCAGCGCGCCGTCGATGCGTTGAACGAGGCGACCGCATTGCGGGCGCAGCCCTGGCGTTACAGTCAGGAGATGCAGTTCGGCACGCTCGCGAAAGCACGGGCCGCGTGCGCGCGGCTCGTCAATGCGAAGCCAGCCGAGATCGCGCTCATGGTGAACACGTCGTACGGTCTCAACCTCGCGGCGCGTGCGCTGCCGTTCGAAGCGGGCGACGTCGTCATCACGAGCGATCGCGAATATCCGTCGAACATCTATCCGTGGATGGAGCTCGAAGCGTCGCGCGGCGTGAAACTCGAGCGGATCCCGTGCAAAGGCACGTTGCCTGACGAGGATGCGATCCTCGCGGCACTCGATCGACCGCGCGTGCGCGGCGTGGTCCTCTCGTGGGTTTCGTTCGCGACGGGATATCGCATCGATGTCGCCCGCATCGGCGCGGCGTGCCGCGAGCGCGGCATCTGGTTCGTGCTCGACGCGATACAGGGTATCGGCGCCGCGCCCTTGGATGTCCGCACGGCGAATGTGGACGTCGTCGCGTGCGGCGGGCAGAAGTGGTTGCTGTCGCCGTGGGGCACAGGGTTCGTTTGGCTGCGTCCCGATCTCGTGCAATCGCTCCGGCCCGTCGACGTGAGCTGGATGGCGACGAAGTGCTCGGACGACTTCACGCGCCTCACGGAGTACGACTTCACTTATCGCGACGACGCGCGGCGCTTCGAGGTGATCACGCTGCCGTATCAGGATTTCGTCGGGCTCAACGCCAGCCTCGATCTCTTCCTCGAGGTCGGGTTGGACGAGGTCTACCGGCGCGTCGAACGCCTCGCTGATCACATCGTGCAATGGGCGTTAGGCAGGGCCGACGTCCGTCTCGTCACGCCGCCCGACCGCGAGCGTCGGGCTGGCATCGTCGCCGTCGCCCCACGCGACCCGGTGGCGGCGTCGGAACGGCTGACGGCCGCTGGTGTCATTCACTCCCTGCGCGAGGGCGCGATCCGGCTCTCGCCGCACTTCTACAACACCGACGACGATCTCGATCGCGCTCTCGCGCGCGTCGCCGGCTGACGGGAGCGCGCGGTTACGCCGCGAGCCTAACGATGGCGATGTCCCGCGCGCCCTTGCGCAGCACGTAGTACTGCCCGTGAATCGCGCCCGCCGCTGGTAACACCGGCAACTCCGGCGACAGCTTGTCGCCGTTCGCGTAGAGGCCACCCTGCTGGAGCAGTCGCCGAGCTTCGCCCTTGGACTTGACCAGCCCTGTCACGACGAACGCGTCGAGCACCTCGATGCCGAGACCGTCCGCACCGACCTTGACCGGAAGCGTGGTCGTGGCGCGGTCCACTCCCGCGACAACGACCGTGCCCCCATCGCGCGCTCCATTCCATTCGAGGATCGCTGACGGTAGCTCCTGCACCAGTGCTTCCAGCACGCTTGGCGAAAACTCGTGTGGGTCCGCCGAGCGGTCGAACACGAGCTTCGATGCGTCGGCGGCGACGCGAGTCGCATCCGCTCCGTGAACGCGACTCGTGACGTCCGCGGCGAGAGCACGCTGTGCGTCACGTGACTCCGGACGGTCAGCAACCGCGCGATCGAGCGCTTCGACCTCTGCCCGCGACAACAGAGTGAAATAGCGCAGGTATTTCCCGATGTCGCGATCGTCCGTGTTGATCCAGTATTGGTAAAACTTGTACGGCGACGTGAGTGACGGATCGAGCCATATAGCGCCCGCTTCGGACTTTCCGAATTTCGCGCCGGACGCGGTCGTGACGAGGGGCAAGGTCACGCAATGCGCGTCCACCCCGGTCGACCGACGAATCAGCTCGACGCCCGCGGTGATGTTTCCCCATTGATCGCTGCCGCCGATCTGCAGCCGCACACCCTCGCGCCGGTACAGCTCGAGGAAGTCGTAGGCCTGCA
>Ga0310810_10009280_pt1 | contig 11362 bp, 10 predicted proteins | sample NCmetagenome_FD_207641 | JGI IMG/M metagenome (GOLD analysis project Ga0310810, IMG submission 207641) | Soil microbial communities from experimental microcosm in Duke University, North Carolina, United States - NC | ecosystem: Engineered > Artificial ecosystem > Soil microcosm > Unclassified ... | reverse complement strand
GCGCTACCAGCTGCCTGCGAACGTCGTCGCCTTGCACCGCGTGTTTTGCCAGGAGGCGGCGCTGGCGCCCCTGGATGGCGCCGGGCGCGCGACGCTGCGCGAACAGATCCGCACCTTGCGCGTGGCGATCGACGCGCGGCCGGCGTCGTCGCGCGTGCTGGCGGGCTTCGAGCGCATGCACGTCGAGGGCGAGGCGGGCACCGACGTCCTGGCCGCGCTCGCCTCCAACGATCTCACGCTGCCCGAGCTGCTTCACGGCCGTCCCAGCTTCCAGCTGCTGACGACGATCGCCGAACGCGTCGCGCCCGACGCGCCGTTTCTGGATCTGTTCTGGCATTACCGCGCGATCTTCGCGCCCGTGCTGCGCTTGCTGGCCGCCCCGACGGTGCCGGCGCGCTGCTATCACGCGGTCGCGACCGGCTACGCCGGCCTGCTCGCCGCGCTGTGGAGCCACCGCACCGGGCGCCCGCTGATGGTCACCGAGCACGGCATCTACGCGCGCGAGCGCGACATGGAGCTGGCGCGCGCCGACTGGATCCGCGACGAGGCGGGCGGCATTGCCGAGCCGCGCTCGTCTATCAACTCTTGGGCGCCGCGCGTCTCGCCCCTCCGCCGCCTGTGGTCGTCGTTCTTCCGCGCGTTGTCCCGCATCGCCTACGTGCAGGCGCGCCACATCATCACGCTGTCAGACGCCAACCGGGTGAAGCAGATCGCGGACGGCGCCCCGCCCGAGAAGATCGAGATCGTGCCCAACGGCGTCGCGCTGCAACATGCGCCGGTGCCGCCCGCGACCGAGCCGCCGCCGCCGCCGGCCGAGGAACGCGGCGTGATCGCGCTGCCGGCCCGCCGCCTGCGCGTCGGGTTCGTGGGCCGCGTCGTGCCGATCAAGGATCTCGTCACCTTCGTCCGCGCCTGCGACATCGCGCTGAATTCGGTCGACGTCGACGCGCGCGTCATCGGTCCGACCGAGGAGGATCCGGGCTACGCGGGGCGCTGCCGCCAGCTGGTGGGGCGGCTCGGGCGTTCCGGCAACATCCAGTTCGTCGGTCCGATGCCGCCGGCGCGCATCTACGGCGATCTCGATCTGGTCGTGCTGACCAGCTTCAGCGAAGGCCAACCGCTGGTGATCCTCGAGGCCTACGCCTGGGGCCTGCCCGTCGTGGCGACCGACGTCGGCGCCTGCCGCGAGATGATCGAGGGACGCGGCGACGACGATCGCCGCATCGGACCCAGCGGCATCGTCACGCGCGTCGCCGCGCCGAAGGAGACCGCAGCCGCGATCGTGCGGTTGGCGCGCGACGTCCGCCTGCGCTGGCGCATGGGCGCCGCCGGCCACCAGCGCGTCACCGCTTTTTATCAACGCAAGGACATGCTGGCGCGTTACCGCGCGCTCTACACGTCGCTGATCACGGAGGGGGGCGAGAGCCGCTGATGGCTGGCATCGGATGGAAGCTCCAGCGCATGATCGACCACGGGTCGCTGGCGGGTACGATCGCCGCGTACCTGACCGGCGTGGCGGTGACGTCCGCGCCCTGGCTGCTGACGACCGCGGTGCTCACCAGCCTTCGCCTGGTGTCGCGGCACGCGACCGGTGACTTCGCGGGCGTCGAGCGCTTCCTGACCGTCGTCTACGCGGTCACGGTCGTGCTGTCGGCGCCCGTTCACGTCGTCGTATCCCGCTACACAGCCGATCGTTTGTACGATCACCACGTCGAGCGGATCGCCGCGCCGTTGCGGCGCGCAGCGGCGCTGACCGTGACCGGCTTCGCGCTGATCGGCATCGTACTGGTCGGGGCGCTGCGCATGCCGCTCGCGCTGGCCCTGGTGGGCGCGCCGCTGACGGCGGTCATCGGCGCGCAGTGGCTGATGCTGTCCGTGGGCGGCGGCATGATGTCACCGGTCGTGCTGCTGCGCGCGTTCGGCGTCGGGGCGCCGATGAGCCTGGTCGGCGCGCTGGTCGTCGAACGCGCCGCGCCGGCGGCCGGCGGCGCCGGCTACCTGTTCGGGTTCGCGATCGGCCAGGTGTTCACGCTGGCGCTGCTGGTGCGCGGCGTCGCGCGGGCGCTGCCCGCCGCCACCGACGAGAGCGCGCGGGTGTGGCCCGCCTTCATCGAGTACCGGCTGCTCGCCTGGTCGGCGTTCGCGTACTACGTCTCGATCTGGGCGGACAAGATCGTCGTCTACGTGATCAAGGGCGCGGACGCGGCGGCGTTCTACGCGGCGATCGCCGCCGTCGCGTGGTTCTCGGTGATTCCCGCGTTCGCGTGGATCTACGTCCAGGTCGAGACCGCCTTCTACCAGCGGTTCCGCAGCTTCTACGCCGAGCTGGAGGCGGGCGCGTCGCTGCGCGAGCTGAAGCAGTACGCGGAGCGGATCTCCGACGAGGCCAAGCGCATCCTGCGCGGCGCCGTGGCCGTGCAGGTGGGCGCGACGACGCTGGTGATCGCGGCGGCGCCGCGCATCGTCCACGCGGTCGGGTTGTCGCCCGACGCCGGGCCGCTGTTCCGGCTGGCGGCGATGGGGGCGGGGCTGCAAGTGTTCGCGCTGCTCGAGGTCCTGCTGCTGACCTACTTCGATCTGCGGCGCGACGCGTTCGTCATCTGCACCTGTCTGCTCGTCGGCGTGACGGCGCTGACCTCGATCTGCGCCGCGATCGGCTGGCCACCCGTCGTCGGCCACCTGGTCGCCTGCGCGATCACCGCGCTGCTGGGGCTTGGCCTGGTGCGCCGGCGCCTGCAGACGCTGGTGCTCGACACCTTCCAGTCACAACCATTCGGCGTTGCTTGAACCGGACCCGATCCCCAGACGCGCCTCGATCGACGACCACAGCCCGGCCGGCGGCGGGCCCCCGGGCACCGCCGCCGCCAGGTGATCCAGCACGCCACGCGCGGCCGCCAGCGCTTGCCGGCACTCGGCGTGATGCACGGTGCGGACGATGTGCCGCGCGCACGCGTGCTCCTCCAGCTCGTCGAGCGCGTTCAGCGCGTACGCATCCGCGAGCTCCACGAACTGGGCACAGGTCAGCTGGTGTCGATGGGTCATGTGTTTTCGTCCCCGAGGAGCTCGGCGAGCTTGGCCATGGCGAGCTTTACGCGCATCTTGACCGTGCCGAGCGGGCTGGCGGTCTTGGCGGCGATCTCGCTCTGGCTCAAGCCTTCGAAGTAGGCGAGCTCGATGGTGCGGCGCTGGGCGGGCGGCAAGGTGCCGAGCGCGGCCGCGACGCGTTGCTCGTCGCGCCGTCGCTGCGCCTCCGTTGCGGGCGAGGGCGGCGGCACCGGCAGCAGCCCGACGGTTTCGTCCGCGGCGCTTGCGATCGTTCTTCCGGCGATGTTCCGTGCGCGCAAGCGGTCGATGGCGCGGCTGCGGGCGATGGTGACCACCCACGCGACGGCGCCGCCGCGTCCGGGATCGAACTGACCCGCCCGCCGCCACACTTCCAGGAACGTCTCTTGCACGACGTCCTCCGCTTCCTCGCGGTTGCGCAGGATCCGGTAGGCGATCGTGATCGCCCGCGACGCGTGCTGCTCGTAGATCGATCGCAGGGCGGTGACGTCGCCCCGGGCGACGCGCTCGAGAAGGTCCCGGTCGCGCGCCCGATCGGTCGGACCGGCCGGTGCGGCGGCTACGAATTTGGCCAAGCACCCTTCAATATTGGGTGCGCCAAAAGAGAGCGGAAGCGGCGCGCCCAGCGCCAACGAAGCCATGTTTTGCTTGAGCTACGGTTGTGCGGTTACTTCGGACGTGTGAGATCTTATTTTCACCGTCGAGGCGGTTGTGCGGTTCCCGGGCGGCGGGCGGATGAGATTCAAGGCGTTCCTGAAACGCCTGTACGAGGAATACGAGAATGACGCGGTCGCCGACAGCGCCGCGTCGCTGGCGTACTACTTCGTTTTCGCGCTGTTCCCGTTCCTGTTCTTCCTGACGACGCTGACGGCCTACGTGCCGTACGTCCGGCGATCAGTCGATACGATCCTGGCGCGCGCGCACGCGATCTTGCCCGAGCAGGCCGTCGGGCTGATCGACACGCACCTGCGCGGGCTGGTGGAGAACCAGCGGCCGCGGCTGCTGACCCTGGGCCTGCTGGCGACCCTGTATTCGGCGTCGCGCGGCGTCGATGCGCTGCGGAAGACGCTGAACCTCGCCTACGACGTCAAGGAGTCGCGCAAGTGGTGGCGGACCGAGCTGGTCGCGTTCGGCATGACCATCGGTGGCGCGCTGCTGGTGCTGATCTCGATCACGCTGCTCACCGCGGGCGGCAGCGCCGGGTTCTGGCTGGCGCGTCACGTCGGCATCGCGCACGAGTACGTGATCGTTTGGAGCTGGCTGCGCTGGCCGATCACCGCGCTGGCGATGATGTTGTGCGCGGCGCTCGCTTACTACGTGCTTCCGGACGTGAAGCAGAAGTTCAAGTTCATCACGCCGGGATCGGTGATCGGGACGCTGGTGTGGCTCGTCGGTACCTGGGGCTTCTCTGTCTACGCGGGCAACTTCGGCAGCTACAACGTCACCTACGGGTCGATCGGCGGCGTGATCGTGCTACTGACGTGGTTCTACATCAGCGGCTTCATTTTCCTGATGGGTGGCGAGATGAACGCCATCATCGAGCACGCGGCGCCCGACGGAAAGGAGAGCGGCGCGCGTGCGCCCGGGGAGGCGCCGCCGCCCAAGAGCGAACGTCCCAGCGCGGTCCCGCCAGGCGCCGCTGACAGCGCGGCGGCGGCCGCGCGTTCCAAGGGTGGCATCTCAGGCGAACCGCAAGGGGCGCATCGATGAGAGGGCACGGCATGCCGCGCTGGCTGCGTCGCTCGCTGGTGGCTGCCGCCGTCGTCGTTGCCGTTCTGGTGATCGTCCGCTTGCTGCTCGATCCGGTCGCGACGCACTACACGCGCAAGGCGCTGGATGACGCCGAGGGCGTCAGAGGCGACTTTCACAGCGTTCACGTCACGGTGTTCCCGCCGGGGTACCAGATCCGGCGCATCAAGATCGTGCCGCACCCGGGTGACGACTGGAAGCACCCGTTGTTCTACGCCGAGCGCGTCGCGGTACGTGTCGATTGGCGGGAGCTGCTTCACGGCCGGCTGGCGGCAGGGGCGCGGCTCGATCAGCCGAAGATGTCGATCGCCAAGCGCGACAAGAAGGAGAAGCAAGCGGCCGGCCTTCCCGACGTGCGCGACGCGCTGGAGCGAGTGACGCCGGTGCGCGTCGCCCGCGTCGAGATCCGCGACGGCGAGGTCCTGTATCGCGATATGACCGCGCCGCGAACGCCCGAGATCTGGGTGCACGACATCGAGCTGGCCGTCGAGAACCTGACCACCCGCCCGAAGCTGGCGCGCGGGCGGCCCGTGACGGTGAGCGGCCGCGCGAAGCTGGGACGCAGCGGTGACGTCACGCTGTTCGTGTCCGCCGATCCGTTCGCGAGCAAGCTGACGTTCGCGGGTGAAGCGGCGGTTAAGGGTTGGAAGGTGGCCGAGCTGTTCGATCTCGTCGAACCGGCGACGGGCCTGCAGACGCCGGTCGGTACGCTCGATCTGTTCGCAGAGTTCAAGGCGGCGGCGGGCGCGATCTCGGGCGGCGTCAAGCCGGTGCTCAAGAACGTCGAGGTGCGCCCGACCGAAGATGATCTGGGGAACAAGTTGAAGGCCTTGATCGCGGACGAAGGACTGCACCTGTTCTCGGATCGCGTTCCCGAACGCAACGCGGTCGCGACCGTCGTCCCGATCAAGGGACGGCTGGACAAGCCCGACGTGCAGCTCTGGCCGACGGTCCTCGGCGTCGTTCGCAACGCTTTCGTCCAGGGCATCTCGTCGGGCTTCACGCACTTGCCGCCGCGAACGGCGGAGAAACCGCAGGGGAATGTGGCGCAGATCAAGGACGCCTTGAAGAAGGACAAAGGTCCGCCGAAGGCACAGCCCACCGAGGCGGAACAGCGGAACGCGAAGGAAGGCGGGAAGCCTTGAAGCTGGCGAAGATCGCGATCGTCGTGGGCGCGCTCGCGACCGGTTGCTCGCACACGAAGACGACGGACGAGGGCGTCCGGAAGCCCGAGGAACAGAAGGAAGAAAAGAAGGAGGAGCCGGCCGCGAAGCCGCGCGCTGGTTCCAGCCACACGGACGCCGATCGGAACGGGATCCCCCTGGCCACCGCGCCCGCGGGTTTGCTCGCGCCTGGCGCCGAAGAAAAGATCCGTGACCGGCTCGTCGCGGAGGGCTTCCTGGCGGACGACGCGAAGCGTTCCGACGCCGCGATGAGCGAAGGCTTGCGGCGTTTCCAGCGCGCGCGCGATCTGCCCGCGACCGGCGTCCCCGACGACAAGACCGTCAAAGATCTCGGCCTCGATCCCGGCGAGATCTTCCGCCACGGGCCCGTCAAAGACTGAACACCTGGCGAAACGCTGACGGCCGGCGTGACCGCAACCCCAGAATTTGCGGGCCCTTCACGGTTGGGGCGAGAATTGCACCACAGGGGCGGTCATGAAGACGAACACTTTTCTGACGGGTTCTGTCCTGACGGTGGCTGTCCTCGGGTGCGGCGGTGTCAGCGGCATTCCCATCGAGAAGACGGCGACCGACTTCGCGCACGTCATCTGCGACGCGGCCTACAAGTGCTGCACGCCGGAGACGTTGATGGGCAACGATGCGGCGGGCATGTCCGAGCCGGAGTGCGAGATGAAGACGGCGCAGAACTTCCGCAACCAGCTGCAGAACATGCAGAACTCGGAGAACGCGGGCCGATCGAAGTACAACCAGATGCAGGTCGACAGGTGCCTCGAGGCTCTCCGCGCCGCCCAATGTTCGACGCTGACTTCGATCCGCACCATCTCGGGCATTCCCGAATGTGACTCGACGTTCGCGACGCCTCTGGTCGCAGTCGGGGGCACCTGCCAGAACGCCTTCGAGTGTATCGACAGCGTTTGCGTCGACGGGAAGTGTGGCGCCGGCGCGACCGTTAATCAGTCCTGCGCCGGCGGCGCGGTCTGCGGTCAGAACCTGTTTTGCGATCCGCGCGACGGCAACAACGCCACCGACGACGTCTGCGTGGTGGAGCAGGAGATCGGCGGCGCGTGCGTCGACAACTTCGATTGCAAGAGCCGCCTCTGCTCAGGCGGGACCTGCATGCAGCCGGCGGCCCAGTGCTTCTACGGCGGCGGCTGCGCGGCGGCTGGCGGCCGGCCCAGCGTCGCGGCGCTGCTGCTGATGGGCCTGTTCGTCGGGGTCGCCCTTTCCCGCACCCGCAAGACGACGCGCTAGATGACCCACGTCCCGGAGGCGGGGCCCCAGGGAATCGCGATGCGCCCGAACGAACCGGCGTCGAACCAGATCGTTCCTTCCAGCTGGTAGGGGATCGCGAAGCTCGGCGCGCGTCCCTGTTTCAGTTCGTCGACGGATTGTTCGGCGAGCTGCCGCATCACGCGCAGGATCTGCGCCGGCGACAGCGAGAAGCGGGCGACGATCTCCAGCTCGCTGGACGCCGCGATCGTCGGCGCGGTGAACGACGGCGGCTGGCCCGCTGCGGCCGCGAGTCCGTTCGCCGCCAGCAACCCGACCGCCGCGTTCGCGAAATCCGACAGCGACCGGACGTCGCGCGAGGACGCCTGACAGGCGTTCGGATCGGGCGGGCCGCAGGTGCCGGGGCCGCTCGGGCACAGCTGAAAGCAGGTCGCGCCCGTCTGCTGGTTCGTCGCGCCCGGGTAGACCGTGACGGCGGCGAGCATGGTTGCGAGCGGCAGCGGGATCTCGTTCGGGTTGCCGATCTTGAGGCGCGCGTCGAACGCGATCGCCATCGAATCGGGCGACGGGCGCCCGCCGAACAGCCCCTGACAGAGCAGCGTCGCGCCCCCGAACGGAACCGGCACGACGTCGGGGCAGTAATAGGCGGCGAGCTGCTGCCGCGACGGTGCGCTCACCAGCGTGGCGCCGGTGAATACGACCGTCGGCGGCTTGATGGCGGGGCTGTTGATCCCGAGGTTCTGCAGCGGCACGCACGCCGCGGCTCCGACGCCGAAGACGATGACAACGCTTAGCGATCGCACCGCCGCCAGATTACCCGAGATCCGGACGAGTTCAGAGGCGCGAGGCGTAGTCGATCTTCATCTGGTCGTAGAACGAGATGTCGGGCTGCGTGGTGTACGTGCTTCCCGACCGGCGGAACAGATCGTGGCCGGGATTGTTCCACGCGCCTTGCGTGGTCGGCTCCCAGTTGAACGTGCCCATCCCCCGGTTGTTGGGGAGGTTCCACATGATGTCGTTGGCGGCGCGCTGCTCGGGACCGTACTCGGCGATCATGAACTTCATGTTCGGGAACATGCTGGCGAGCATGGTGAACGTGTTCATCCACGCCGACGGTTGGCCCTGGTACGCCGTGTAGCAGGACTCGCCGAACACGTCGAACGCCACGCCCTGGGTGGTCGCGTTCATGATGAAGCTGCGGCTCGAGTTCAGATCGTTGCCGCGATCGATGTGCATCGCGATCAGGATCGTCGGGTCGACCTCGCGGACGCCGGCGACGCCTGCCTTCAGCAGCATGCCCAGGTTCGTCCAGTTCGAGATGCTGCCGGTGACGGGGTTGTTCATCCCGGAGATCGGCGACCCGCTGCTGTTGCAGCGGTGAATCAGCATGCCGGGCGTGATCTCGTTGCCGATCTGGACCAGGTCGGGGCGCGCGCCGCCCGCGACGAGCTTCTGGATCGAATCCTTCGTGTAGTCGTGCACCAGCGTCGAGAGCTCGGCGATCGTGGTGGCGCTGTACCAGGGGACCGGAACGCACTGCTTGCCCGGGTCGGCCCAGTTGTCGCTGTAGTGGAAGTCGACCAGCAGGCCCATGCCGGCGTCCTTGATCTGCTTGCCGAAGTCGACGGTGTGCGTGATGTCGTCGTAGCCGTTGTTCTTGTCGTAGCCGTCGGAGGCCTTCGGATCGACGAACGTCCGCAGGCGGATGTAGTTGAAGCCGTGCGACTTCATGAGCGTCAGTAGATTCCCGCGCGTCGCGACCGGCTGCGGCTCCTGATCGGTGACGTCGGCGCCGATGAAGAAGCTGAAGGGCAGGGTGTTGACGCCCGTGCCCGTGGTTCCTGCGGCGCCCATCGTGCCGGCCGTGCCGGTGGTGCCGCCGCGGCCCGCGGCGCCGGTGGTGCCGCCGCGCCCGGCGGCGCCCGTCGTGCCGGCCGCGCCGGTGGTGCCGCCGCGGCCCGCGGCGCCGGTGGTGCCGCCGCGCCCGGCGGTGCCGGTCGTGCCGGCGCCGCTGCCGGCCGAACCTGTCGTGCCTGCCGTCCCACCACCGGTGCCGGCGCCGCCGCTGGTTCCCGCGGTGCCTGTCGCATTCGTGCCGGCCGTTCCCGTCGTGCCCGCGACCGATCCGCCGGCCCCCGTGCCGTCCGTGCCGGCTTCTCCGGTCGTGCCCGCGCCGCCGCTGCTGCCCGCGTTGCCGCTGGTTCCCGCGCCGCCGTTGCTGCCGGCGGTGCCCGTTCCGTTCGTGCCGGTTTCGTTGCCCGCGCATCCTCCGAGCGCGACAGCCAGCGCGATGATCTTGATCCGCTTCATGTTCATCTTCATTTGCGTCTGCATCACGGGCTCGCTTTCAGAGTCGGCTCGCGTAGTCGACCTTCATCTGGTCGTAGATGGGCATGTCGGCGCCGGCGGTCCACGTGCTGCCCGAACGCGTCCACAGCGTGCTCGGCTGCCAGTTGAACGTTCCGAGCCCGCGCTGGCCGGCCATGTTCCACATGACGTCGTTGGCGGCGCGCTGCATCCCGCTGTACTCGGCGATCATGAACTTGAGGTTGGGGAACTGCGTCGCCAGGGACGTGAACGTCGACGTCCAGTCGGACGGCGCGCCTTGCGTTCCCGAGTAGCAGGACTCGCCGAAGACGTCGAAGGCGACGCCGCGGCTCATCGCGTTCATGATGAACTGCCGGCTGGAGGCGAGGTCGTTGCCGCGGTCGAGGTGCAAGGCGATCAAGATGTTGGTGTCGACATCCTTGACGCCCTTCACGCCCGCCGACAGGAACAGGCCCAGATTGGCCCAGCCGCCGGCGGGTGGACCGCCCGCTGGCGGCGCGCCGCCGTCGGTCGACGAATACAGGTAGATGGCGCCGTTGACCGCGTTGTAGCCGGCGGTGCCGGCCAGCGGGTGCCCGGCGCTGTCGCACTTGTGGATCAGGATGCCGGGCGTGCTCTCGTTGCCGATCTGCACCATGTCGGGGCGGGCGCCGCCCGTGATCAACTTCGTGATCGCGTCCTTCGTATAGTCGTGAACGGCGGTCGCCATGTCGGCGATCGTCGTGTACGTCTGCCACGCAACCGGAACGCACTGCTTGCCCGGGTCCGCCCAGTTGTCGCTGTAGTGGAAGTCGACGAGCAGACCCATGGCCGCGTCCTTCACCTGCTTGCCGAACGCGACCGATGTCGTCGGTGCCGTTGGTCCTGTCGTAGCCGTCGGCGGCGCGCGGATCGACGAACGTTCGCAGGCGCACGTAGTTGAAGCCGTGCGACTTCATGAACGTCAGCAAGCTCGCGCGCGAGGCGTCGGCCTGCGTCTCGATGTTCGTGATGTCCGCGCCGATGTAGTAGCTGAACGGCAGGGTGCTGCTGGCGCCGCCGGCGCCGGTCGTTCCGGCGTTTCCCGTGGCGCCGCCGCGTCCCGCCGGGCCGCCACCGGTGCCCGCGCCGCCGGTCGTTCCGCCACGTCCCGCGGTGCTTCCGCCGACGCCCGCGCCGCCGATACCTGCGCTGCCGGTGGTGCCGCCGCGTCCGGCGTTGCCGGTCGTGCCCGCGCTTCCGGTCGTCCCGCCGCGTCCCGCCGCGCCGGTGGTGCCCGCGTCGCCGGTCGTGCCCGCACCGCCGGTCGTGCCTGAGCTGCCGGTCGTGCCGGCGTTACCCGAGGTGCCCGCGTTGCCGGTCGTACCCGCGGCGCCGGTCGTCCCGGCGGCGCCGGTCGTGCCCGCCGCGCCCGTCGTCCCGGCCGCGCCGGCTGGCATGGTGCTGCCGGCCGCACCCATGGGCGCGAGGCTACCCGCCGTGCCCGTCGGCCCGACGCTCCCGGCCGCTCCGTTGCCGGCCAAGCCAGTGGCCGCGTTACCCGCCTGGCCAAGACCGTTATCGGGCCCACGGAAGTATTCGTCCGGCCCCTGGCAGGCGGCCAGCAACAGTCCCAGCCATGTACCCGCGAAGAGGGCCGATCGGACGGTTTGCGCGCGTAGCATGCCCAGGCTCCTGTTGGCCCAGGTATTCCCTCTTCCAGCCGGAGAGATCGCTGGATCGAAATACCTACGGTGCCTGACGGGATTTCGATCCGCGGGAAGGAAATCGGGAATTGGCTAAGGTAGGCGGGCAAATGCCTGAGTCGACCTGGCGAATCCTGGTCGCCG
>Ga0310810_10009279_pt1 | contig 11362 bp, 8 predicted proteins | sample NCmetagenome_FD_207641 | JGI IMG/M metagenome (GOLD analysis project Ga0310810, IMG submission 207641) | Soil microbial communities from experimental microcosm in Duke University, North Carolina, United States - NC | ecosystem: Engineered > Artificial ecosystem > Soil microcosm > Unclassified ... | reverse complement strand
AGATAGCGGATGCCGCGGGAGTGCAGCTCGTCGAGGTAGGTGCCGAGCGCCGAGATCGGCGCGCGCCCCAGGTGATAGTTGATGAGCAGGTTGATCGGCGCCTGTGCGATGCGGTCGGTGCCCCAGCCCCCGGCGCCGCTCGCGTACGACGCGCGGTTGTTCGAGTACCCGGAGGTCGTGTAGATCCCGAGCACGAACGCCGGGCGCCCACCGAAGCGGACGACGTTCTGCTCGTCGTACCAGGTGGCGAGGCGCTCGCGTGCCTTGGCTGGCATCTTCACGATGCGATAGTCGGGATAGGCGGCGCTCGCCGCGCCGCCGGCGTCGACGAGCTCGGTCCGCAGCAGGTAGCGGCCGGCCGGCAGCGCCGTCGCGTCCAGCTCGCCCGTCCAGCTTCCGCTCGCATCCCAGTCACGGCTCACACGCGCCTGGCCGGAGCCCTCGTCCACCAGCGACAGCCTCACCCGGCTGCCCCGAGCGTTGGCCGTCACCGCGGCGCGCACCGTCTGCGGCCGGTCGTCGAAGAGCATGCCCCGGAAGTTCGGGTAGAGCAGGTAGACCTCGGCGGGCGGCTTGCGGGCCGCGGTCAGGCTCACCGTGTCGAACCAGGCGGTGCCCTGCGAGCTGCCGTAAGTGCCGAGCCAGACCTTGTAGCGCCCGCGCTCGCGCACCGGAATGTTCGCCACGCGCAGCGGTGCCCAGTCCGTCGTGCCGCGAGCGACCGGCGAGCACTGCCACCAGTTGGCCGACGGTCGCGCGTCCAGACAGAGTCGCACGCCGCTCCGCGGGTCGGCGCCGACGTCGCGCGTCTTCACCCAGCTCTCGATCGCGTACAGGCCGGGCTCGAGCATCACGCCCTGCTCGACGGAGGGCACCCGCGAGCCGCTCTTGGCGCCGTCCAGCCGGAGCGCCGATCGCCCCTCCCGCCCCTCGCGGACCACCGCCCACAGATCGCCGTCGAGCTTGAGGCCCCAGCTCGCGAGCTCGCCGCTGCGCTGCGTGGCGAAGTCGGCGTTCTCGACGAGATTCGGTCCCTGCCCGGCGCCCTGCGGCAGCGCGGTGAGACCGCCGGCCGGTGCGGGATCGGCGGGGCCGCCCTGCCCGAGCAGCGGACTGAGCCCGACCGCGCCGAGCAGCGTTCCGGCGATCAGCAGACGCCGGGTGTTCACGACGCGGGCTCGGGCAGCGGCGTGAGCTCGGCGGCGTCGGGCGGAGACGAGGCTTCGGCCTCGGCGGCGTTCGCGTCCAGCCACCGGCGGCGGACGGCCAGCGCCCCGACGACGATGCTGAGGAACACCGCGAGCCACAGCACCTTCTCGTACTGCGCGCTGATGAAGAACCCCGCCACGAGGAAGCCGATGAGCCCGGCCCGCAGCCCCTCGGCCCAGCCGGCCAGCTCGCGGCCCTCGGCGCTGCCGCTCAGATGGGTGGCGCGCTCGAGCGTCGTCACCGCCGAGGTGACCAGCAGCAGGAAGATCCCGAGCGCCGGCAACCCGAACTCGGCCGCGATCTCGAGGAACGAGTTGTGGGCAATGTTCCCCTCGTCCAGACCGGTGTAGAGCGTGCTCAGATCCTTGAAGTTCAGCGGGCCGACCCCGACGAGCGGATTGTCGGAGATCATGCGCAGCGCCGCCCAGAAGAGCGCCACGTGCGCGCGGTTCGACTGCTGCAATCCGGCCGGAAGGGACCCGGAGTCCTGGAAGATCGTGGCCGTCGCGCGGCTGCCGAGATCACTCGGCACCACCAGCAGCACTGCCAGCAGCACGGCCACGATGGCCAGTGCCGAGCCGACGCCCCGGCGCCGGTACACGAAGATCATACCGGCGGCCAGCAGGCCCACGAAGCCGCCGCGCGAGGAGGTCAGGAAGACTTCCATCACCAGCACGAGGCCGACGCCGTACCAGAACAGGCGGCGCTGGGACAGGCGCTGCTGCGAGGCCCATACGAAGGCCAGCGGGACCAGCAGCACGACGATCGTGGCCAGGTAGTTCGGCTCGTAGAGTCCCACGCCGAAGCGGTCGCCGAAGCGGATCATCTGCCGCACCCCGTAGGGCAGGATGAGCGCGTAGCTCAGCACCAGCACCTGCAGGACGCGCCGCAGGTCGTCCTCGGAGCGCACCGCCACCACCACGAACGGCAGGAACACCAGGAAGCCCAGGAAGCGAGAGATCGAGTACTGAAAGCCCGTGCCGTGGGCCACCGCCACCACCGCGACGGCGCCGAGGAAGACGAGGAAGAGACGGGCCGGGCGGGCGCTCAGGAGGCGGGCGGCGGGATCCCCGGCGGCCAGCCGCAGCGCGGCCCAGCCGAAGCCGATCAGGCCCAGCGCCTTGATCACGGTGAAGTCAGGGAAGACACCGAGGAGATTGCTGGCGAGATAGAAGTGCGGATTGGTCTCGTACGGCATGATCAGCAGCATCGCCAGCAGCAGCCACATGGTTCAGCGGCCGCGGCTGGCGACGAGCTGCTCGATCCGGGCGATGGTGCCGAAATTGTCGGGCGTGATCTCCCCGTCGGCGATGGCGATGCCGAAGCGCTCCTCGAGGAACGCCACGAGCTGGAAGATGCCGAGCGAGTCGACGACGCCGGTGTCGATGAGGTCCTCGTCGTCGTGGAGCTGGGTCCGGCCCGTCGCCGGCGCCAGGCGCTCGACGATGAAGGCGCGGATGGGACGGGTGTCACGATCCATGTCGAGCACTCAGGCCTCCGCCTCGGCCGCCAGCTTCGTGCGGTCCGTCTTTCCGGTGGATGTCTTGGGGAGGCTCGAGCGAAGCTCGATCGCCTCGGGAACCATGTAGCGCGGCACGATCCGCGCGCAGTGCTGCTGCAACGTCGCCGCCGTCAAGGTCTCGCCGCCGCGCAGGGCGACGAACCCGCGCAGGCGGCTACCCAGCTCGACGTCGGGGATGGCGATCACCGCCGCCTCCTGCACTGCCGGGTGCGCATAGAGCGCGGCCTCGATGTCGCCCAGCTCGATGCGATAGCCACGGCTCTTGACCTGGTTGTCGCGCCGGCCCAGGAACAGGTACTCGCCGTGCTCGTCGAGCGTGACGAGATCGCCGGTGCGATAGAGCCGCTCGCCGAGCTGGGGCTGCAGGGCGTTGGGCACCAGCGCCCGCTGCGTCTTGGCGGGATCGCCCCAGTAACCCGGCGTCACCGAGGGCCCGCGCACGAAGAGCTCGCCGGTCTCCCCCGACCCGACGGGGCGACCTTCGGCGTCCAGCGCCAGGGTCTCGGTGTTCTCGCAGGCGCGGCCGATGGGCAGCCGCTCCTGCCCGGCCAGGCGGAAGCGATCGACACGATGATAGGTGCAGACGTTGGTCTCGGTCGGGCCGTAGAGGTTGTAGAGGTCCACGCTGGGCAGCACGTCGGCGAGCTGCCGCAGGTACTTCATCGGGAACACCTCGCCCGCGAACAGGACCAGGCGCAGGTGATCGAGATGGCGCGTCCCCAGCTCGCCGTGCAGGAGCAGGTAGACGAGGGCCGAAGGCACCGAGTACCAGACGGTGATCGCCTGCTCCTCTATCCACGTGGCCAGCCGGCCCGGGAAGACCGCGACGTCCTCCGGCACCATCGACACGGTCGCTCCGACCGCCAAGGCGCCGTAGACATCGAGGACCGAGAGGTCGAAGTGCAGCGGGGCGTGGTTGGACAGGCGGTCCTCGGCGCGGAGCTGGAATGTCGACACACACCAGTCCACGAACGTCAGCGCGTTGCGGTGCGTGAGCATCACGCCCTTGGGCTGGCCCGTGGACCCGGAGGTATAGAGGATGTAGGCGAGGTCGCCCTCGATGCCGAGCTGCGGCGGGGGCGTCGTGGGCTGCACGTCGAGCGCCGTCCATGCGATCTCCCGCGCGCTGCGGGGCTCTCCACTCACCAGCACGACCGTCTCGACAGCGAGCTCGCCGAGCATCGCCAGCCGATCGGCGCTCGTGATCAGCGCCCGCAGGCCGCAGTTCTCCGTGATGCCCACCACGCGGCGCGCCGGTGCATGCGGATCGAGCGGGACGTACACCGCTCCGGCCTGCAGCACGCCCAGCATCGCGATCACCGACTCGACCGACTTGGGAAACAGCAGGCCGACCCGATCGCCGCGCACCACGCCGCGCTCGCGCAGCAGGTGAGCAAGCTGGCTGGCCCGGGCGCGGAGCTCGGCGTAGGTCAGGCTCCGGCCGCGAGCCTGGACGGCGATCGCCCGGGGTGACCGTTCCGCGCTGGCCTCGAGCAGCTGCTGCAGCAGAAACGCCATGAGTCCTCCCTCAGAGCAACGGCAGCGGCGAGATCAGATCGGACTCTCGCTCGGTGGGCTTGGGCTGGGATCCGTCGGGTGGCTGGGCGGCGGCCGCGGCGGGACGCAGCGCGGGGTTGCGCCACTTGATGCGCGCCGGCACGCCGACCACGGTGAGATTGTCGGCAACGTCGGTCATCACCACGCTGTTGGCAACGACCCTCACGTTGTTGCCGATGGCGGCCCGGCCGATCACCTTGGCCCCGGGACCGAAGTAGACGTCGTCGCCGATGGAGCGCACGCCGTGGGTGATGGCCACCCCGTGCTGCACGACGCAGTTACGGCCGATGTGCGTCTCGGAGATGAACACGCCGTAAATGGTGTGCACGACCAGCCCGGGCCCGATCTCGGCCCGGGGCGAGATCCACACGCCGGTCACCAGCTCGACGAAGCGGCGCTCGATCGCGGTGAGGACCAGCAGCACCTGGCGGAGCACCGGCACGCGGACACGGCGGGCCCAGGAGGAGAGCCGGTAGGTCAGCACCGCGATGGACCCCAGATGCAGCGGGGTCTTCACCCAGAGGCTGAACACCCCCGGCGGCAACCCGTTGATTTCCCGTGCGTGCCGCAGATCGGCGCGGACATTGTCGAACATGCATGCTCCCCCTCAGACGGCGTCACCTGAGGGGATCGCAAGACCTGTACCGGGAGGAACATCGCGGAATCAGGGGCGAACCGGGCCTTCCACGGCCCCCAAGGCTGCAATCCGCTCGCCCATCTCGTGAAGGACTTACTCACCGGCGGGAGCGGGGTCGGCGGGGAGAGGCCAGGGGGTGCCCCTCCCCGCCGAGGTGCTACTCGTTGCTGGCTGCTTCGACCCCGGTAGAGCCGATGACCATCGAGGCGCCCGCCCATCGGCCCTGGGCATCCACCGCCCGTGCGGTGACGGCGTGGGGACCGGCTCCGTGGTCATCCGCCGACAGCTCGAACCGGCCGCTGGGCTCCGACCATGACTCCATCAGGTCACCGTTCACGTACAGATAGAGCCGGATCGGCCCGCGGCCCCCGATCACCTGCGCCTGCAGCGACACGCCCCCCAGCCGGGCGTCGAGCGCCGCCTCCGTGCGCTCGAGCGTCACGCGCAGGCGAGGCGCACGCACGGGCACCCGCACCGAGGGGTCACGACGAGCGGCGTGTATGGATACCACGGTGCCCATCTCAGTTGCGAACGTTCACGGTGATGCTGGTGCTGATGACCTTGCCCGAGGCATCGCGCACGCTGCCGCTCAGCGTGTGGTTGCCGTTGGGCTTGGTCTTGGTGTTCCACGGGATGGTGACGGGACCGCGGTTGGGCGTCGTGTAGGTCCCGACCGTCGCGCCGTCCACCTTCAGCGTGAAGATGTTCGACGAGCCCGTCGTGCCCTCGGCCCACAGCACGACCCAGGACGTCCCGCGGACGACCTGCGCGTTGTCAGGCTGAGTGATGAAGACATTGAAGGCCGTCCCCGGCTTCGGGGCCGGCGGCGGCGGTGTGCTGCCGCCGTTCGAGACGAAGAAGGGGCGGGTGGCGGTGGCCGAGCGGCCGTCGCTGTCGGTCACCGTGACGACGAAGTTGTGGCCGCCGTTCGTCCCCTTCGTCGTGTTCCAGGCGTACGACGCGGACGTCGCCACCTGGGTGCCGTCGAGCGCGAGGCGATAACTGTAGGGGCCGTTGCCGCCGGTCGCCGTCAGCCCGATGGCGACGGTGCCACTCACCGTCGAGCCCGCGGCGGGGCCCGAGAAGCCCGCAGTCAAGATTCCGGTCGAGGTGTGCTTGATCGTGATCGGCACTGTCGAGCTGGCGGTCTTGCCTCCCGAATCGCGGACCGAGGCCGTGAGCACCTGGTCGCCGGCCGGTGCGTTGTCGGTGGTCCACGGGATCGTCACGGCGGTGGTGTCGGCCGTCGTCATCGTCGCGACCGTGAGACCGCCCACGCTGAGCGTGTAGACGTTGCTACCGGCCTTGGCGCCATTGACCCACACGATGGCCTTCGTCGGCCCGCTTAGCACCTTGCCTTCGAGCGGCTCGGTGACGAAGAGGGCCACCGCGCCCGGCGCCGGCGGCGGTGTGGCCACGCCGTTCTTCACATTCACCGTGCGCTTGGCCGATCCCTTCTGCTTGGCAGAATCGGTCACGGTGGCGGTGAGCTCGTGGTCACCGTTGGCCGCGGTCGTGGTGTTCCAGAGCATGCTCGGGCTGGTCCCGGTATAGATGAGGCTGCCGTCGAGCTGGAGCTGGTAGGTGTAGCCGCCGCCGGTGCCGCCGCTGCCCGCCATCTTGACCGTGAAGCCGCTGCTGAGCGTCGCGCCCTCGGTCACGTTGGTGAAGGTCACGCTGGGCCCGCCCGGTGTCGTCGTGCCGCCACCACCGCCCGAGGTGGAGCCGCCGCCGGCGTTGCCGCCGTTGGTGATCACGTAGACGTGGGCGGCGAAGGGACCGAACGAGTCGGTGAAGGAGTTGGTCGACACCCCGAGCGAGCGCCGCTCGGCGTTGACCGAGACCGTCCCCGGCGCGGTGTTCCAGCGGAACGTCGCGCTCGTCGTGGTGTTGGTGGCGTTGTACGCGATGATGTAGCCGCGGCCGTCGACGAGCTTCACCTTGGTGCGAATCGTCGCCGGGTTGGAGTTGCCGGCCAGCGCGCCCGGCGCGTCGTCGGCCAGGAGGACCGGCTCGAGGTCGGCCAGCTCGTTGACCACGGCCTTGAGGTTGTTCATGTAGCCGGTACGCTCGGCGCACCAGTCCGAGCAGACCGCCGAGAGCGCGTTGGCGCCGAGACTCCACCACCAGAGGCCCTTGGCGCCCTCGGCCACTGCCATCCAGGCGTGGTTACGCATCTCGGCCAGAGTCGGGAAGCGGCCCTGCGCGGTGAACTTGAAGAACTGCAGCACGGTCATGATGGGCCGCGCGTCCTTGACCGTGTCGCGCGTGAGCGCGGTCCAGTCCGCGACCTCGCCGTGGTCGTAGCCGCCGGCCGGCGCGGCGCCGAACAGCGGATAGGGATCGGTCGAGAGGACATCGGCCGAGTCTCGCCACAGCGTGAGCTCTGGCGTGCCAAAGTTCGTGGTGAAGGTCAGCGTGTCCGGCGCCAGCCGGCGCAGCCGGTCGTACTGCTGGAAGGCGCTGGGCGCCAGCGTGGCCACGCACTCGTCCACGGTGTAGAAGCCGCCCAGACCGTCGTGCGAGTTGAGGTCGGTCACGTAGGAATCGGGGCCGTTGATGAGGAACTCGGGACCGGTCGCAAAGTCGTCGAAGCAGTTGCCCGTCTGCAGGTACATGACGCCGTGCTTCTGCAGGTTGGTCATGAGCGCCTTCATCGCGTCGGCGGGCGCCTCACCCATCCAGTAGTTCAGGTAGAAGTTGATCTTCATGCCGTTCATGCGACGTTGGCCCGTCGGCGACCAGAGCTGGCTCTCCCAGGCGTCGTCGTGCGTGCTGTAACTACCCTGTGAGTCGTAGACGCCCAGCACGAAGCGGGGGACTCCGTGCACGAGGACCCGGTTCTTGCTGTCGAAGGCGATGTTCATCTGCGAGCGCGCCGCGGCAGGCGCGCGCGAGACACGATAGGCCGGATAGGTGCTGACGGTCGTTCCCGCACTGTCCTGCAGCGAGAAGGTCGCCAGATACGCGCGGCCCATCGCCATGCCGCCGCCGTCGAGCTCGGCCACGAAGTTCGCCGCGCCCGGATAGGTCTCGGTCGCCACCACCTGCCCGCTGACCTCGTCCTTCAACGTCGCGCTCACGCGATAGTCCGACGCGTCACCGCTGGGCGGATTGACGGACACGTCGAAGCGCATGGACTGGGGCTGGTCGTCGAAGAGCATGCCGCGGAAGTTGGGGTGCAGCAGGAACACGTCGACGGCGGGGCCGCGCTGCTCCTCGAGGCGGATGTCGTCGAACCAGACCGTACCCGTCGTGTTGTTGTAGTTCGCTAGGCGGACGGTCACGGTGCTGTCCTGCGTGACGACGAGGTTGGCCAGCTCGAAGCGCGTCCAGTCGTGCGTGCCGAAGATCGTGTCGGTGCTCTTCCACGCGTTCGCGGCGGGGCGCTGATCGAACTGCAGCCGCACGCCGTTGGCGGCTCCGCTGCCCACGCCCTGGGTGCGGATCCAGCCCGAGAGCCGGTAGAGTCCCTTCTTCACGTTCACGGTCTGCTGGGGTGATACGAAGTTCCCGGTACCGCGGTAGCTGAACTGCCCCGAGTGCTTGACCGACTGATCGAGGGCCACGCCCGTGCCGGACGACCACGAGATGGGGAGGGCCCCGTTCACGCTCTCGAAGCCGCCGTTCCTCAGCAAATCCGGCCCGATCGACGTTGTGGGCAGCGCCGTCAGGCCGCCCCCGATCAGCGAGCTCGTCTGACCCTCGCTGGGCGCGACGGCTCCCGGCACCAGGCACATCAGGGCGACCACTACCGCGATCCACTGCCGCATGCGCACCTCCATTGAGCTCCTGCGTGCATTTATTACAAAGGCAGTGGGTAACGCTCTGCCCAGACAGGCGCAAGCGGCAAGTGACTTGCCAGACCTAGACAGCGTCTAGATGCGTGTCCAGTAAGGCATTGGCATTTCTACGATGGGATTTTGCGACGCGTGCGTGACGCTCGTCGAGCGGCGCTCGTGACACCGACCACATCGCAGGTTTCTTGAGCGGCGGGGGCGAAGGGCCCCGGTGCGCAAGGAATGTTGCAGAGGCTGCACCGGGGGGGAACATGTGAGTACCCGCTTCGGCCGGACGAGGACGGCAGTCAAGCTCGGAACGCTGAATCCGAAGAATTTCCGCTGGCATAGGCCTTGCGCCTCGGCCGGGCGTGATCACCGTCAATCGCCTCTCCGAGGTCGACAAGTCCTGGGACCGCTACGTCGAGTCACATCCCCGCGCGACCGTCGGGCACCTCTCGGCCTGGGGCGCGATCGTGCAGGAGGCCTACCGCCACGACCGTGTCTACCTCGTCGCCGACGACGGCGGCGAAATCGTTGGGGTCCTGCCGCTCGTCCAGGTGCGCAGCCGGCTGTTCGGCCATCGCATGGTTTCCATGCCGTTCATGGACTACGGCGGCGTGCTGACCGATCCCGATCGGCACATCGAGACGCGGCTGGTCGAGGAGGCGCTTCGGCTGACACGCCAGCGGGGTGCCCGCGGGATCAGCCTCCGCCAGCTCTACCCCGAGCCGTTGCCGTACCCGACGGCAACCGACCGGGTGACGATGCTGCTCGAGCTGACGAGCGTCGAGGCCATGTGGGCCTCACTCTCCTCCGAGCGGCGCAATCGCGTCCGCAAGGGCCAGAAGCACGGCCTCACCGCCGCGTGGACAGAGCCGGACACGATGGAGGAGTTCTATCGCGTCTACGCCGCCAACATGCGCGACCTTGGCTCACCGGTGCACAGCCGCGGTTACTTCCGCGCGATGCTGGCCGCCCTGCCGGGCACGGCCCGCCTGCTCCTCGTGCGCGACCGCGACGGTCGTACCGTCGGCGCGGCCATCTGCCTCTTCTTCCGCGACACGATCATGGTCCCGTGGGTGTCCTCGCTGCGCGAGGCCTTTGCGCTGTGCCCGAACTTCGTCCTCTACTGGGAGGTCATCCGGTTCGGATGCCGCGAGGGCTACCGCGTGCTCGACCTGGGACGCTCGCGCCGCAGCGCCGGCACCTTCGAGTTCAAGCGCCAGTGGGGCGCCCATCCGCACACCCTGCCGTGGATCTTCCTGGACTCGAGGCCGGACGCCCCGCCATCGCTCGATCGCGATGCCAGCCGCTTCGACGCGATGGTGAACGTCTGGAAGCGCCTGCCCCTGCCCGTGGCCAACGTCGTGGGGCCGTGGATCCGGCGCCAGGTGCCGAACTGAGCATCAGCGTCTCGATCGCGATCCTGAACTACCAGCGCCGCGAGGCCCTGCGCCAGGCGCTGGAGTCGGCGCGCAGCCAGCGCTATCCCGTCGAGATCCTCGCCGTCGACAACGCCTCCACCGACGGCAGCGCCGAGATGGTACGCGACGAGTTCCCGGACGTCCGCCTCCTGGTGCTGCCCGAGAACATCGCGGCGGCCGCGCGCAACGCCGGCGTGGCCGCGGCCAAGGGCGAGATCGTCGTGACGCTCGACAACGACGTCCGCTTCACCACGCCCGACGACGTCGCCCGGGCCGTCGCCGTGTTCGAGCGTCACCCGGGCGCCGCCCTGGTGAACTTCATGATCGTCGGCCCCGATGGCGAGCTCTCCCGACGGGACTGGTGTCACCCGCGCGACCCCGACGCCTGGGCGCATCACGCCTTCGCTACCGACTACGTGCTCGAGGGGGCCTCGGCCTGCCGACGCGAGGCGTTCCTGGCGGCCGGTGGCTACTGGCCGCCGCTGTTCATCGGGCACGAGGGCTGGGACCTGGCGTTGCGCCTGCTCGACGCCGGCCACGAGCTGCGCTACACCCCCGAGGTGCGCGTGCGCCATCTGGTCGACACGAGCGTGCGTCCCTCCAGCCGGATCTACTACACGTTCTCGCGCAACGCCGTGTGGGTGGCGCTCCGCCACCTGCCTGCTCCCGCGGCCGCGGTGTCCATCGCGCGCGATCTGGCGCTGATGGGCATGGCCTCGGCCCGTGCCGGCCAGCTCGGCGCCTATCGTCGGGGCCTCACCGATGCCGTGCGCGGCGCACGCGCAGCGCTGGCGACGCGACGCGTGCTGGCCCCGGCCACCCGGCGGCAGCTCGCGGAGCTGCGTCGCCTCAAGCCCGGCGTGCTCGCGCGCGCCCGCCGTCACCTGCGCGAGCGATTGATCTGACGAGCGCCGGCCCGCGATCGAATCGGGCGACCGGCGGTGGAATCAGCGGCGGGCGAGCGCGGCGGGCTCCGCCTCCGGCATGCCCGAGCCGGGCTGGAGGGCGCGCGGCAGCCACGCGCTGGCCGCGCGGGCCAGCATCCCGACATCGCCGGTGAGCAAGAAGCCCTGGAGATAGACCTGGCAGGCACGGGCGTGCCGACCGTGATCGAGGTGATGCCAGCCGAAGTGCTTGAGCCGCGTGATGAGGCCGCGACGCACGGCCGCCTGGGCCTCGGCGTCACCGGCGAGGCGATCGCGCTCGCGGCAGAGCAGCCGCACCATCGCCG
>Ga0310810_10009277_pt1 | contig 11362 bp, 11 predicted proteins | sample NCmetagenome_FD_207641 | JGI IMG/M metagenome (GOLD analysis project Ga0310810, IMG submission 207641) | Soil microbial communities from experimental microcosm in Duke University, North Carolina, United States - NC | ecosystem: Engineered > Artificial ecosystem > Soil microcosm > Unclassified ... | reverse complement strand
TCGATCCTGCAGCAAGGCTTGGAAAACCTCGACAATCCGCCTGGGCCGTTCGCAAGTGTAGCGGTCCAGAATCTCGATAGTATTCGGGAGCGGCTACGCAAGATGACAGGCGCGCTCATTGCATCGACGAATCTAAAGCCCGATGAGCTAAACGCCGCGGCGGATCGCGCCGCAGCTGCACTCGAAAAATTTCAGCAGCCGCTAAAAGATGAGCTGCCGAAGCTTTCGCAACAAACCGCACTGGGTCGTGAAGCCTACATATGGTTCTTGCGCAATGTGGCGCTGATGAAGTTCACGCCTGAGGAGCTTCTGGCGATGGGACGTCAGGAATGGAATCGCGCCGTCGCATTTGAAGCGTACGAGAAGAACCGCAACAGCGATCTGCCGCCGCTAAAGATTGCGACGGACATCAATACGTGGATCAAAGATGCGGCGGAAAAAGAGCTTCAAATCCGCAAGTTTCTCGAGGATCGCGGCATTCTCACCGTGCCGAAATGGATCCAGCATTACACGCTCCGGCCGACACCCGAATATTTGCGCGCGCTTGAGTTTACCGAGCAGGACGACTTTACGTCGCCGTCACGATTAGATAAGAATTGCGTTCGTTACGTACCTGAACCTTCGGCAAGGCTTGGCTATTTCTGGCGCGCCACCGCAATGGATCCCCGGCCGATCACTGTTCACGAAGGAATCCCCGGCCATTATTTTCAGCTGTGTCTTTCATGGAAAAACGAGGATCCGATCCGGCGTCACTATTACGATTCCGGTGCGAATGAAGGCATCGGCTTCTACGCGGAAGAAATGATGTTGCAGGCGGGATTGTTCGATGACAGCCCGCATACACGCGAAATCATTTACAATTTCATGCGCCTTCGCGCGCTGCGCGTGGAAGTGGACGTAAAACTTGCGCTAGGTGAATTCACGCTGGAGCAAGCGGCAAAATATCTGCACGACAAAGTGCCAATGGATGAACAGACCGCGGGCCAGGAAGCGATCGCCTTCTCCACCAGCCCGGGCGGAGCCATGAGCTATCAGATTGGGAAATTACAAATCGTCAAATTTCTCGCAGATGCGCGGATGCAGCAGGGAGAAAAATTCAATCTCCGCGCGTTCCACGATTTCGTTTGGAAAAACGGCAATGTGCCGATCGCGTTGCAGGAGCAGGAATACCTCGGGAAAAAATAGAACCGTCCAGCTGCAACGTTATAGAACGTCGTTTAGGCGACGGCGCGGAATCGAGCACTGGAAGCGCGTACGCTCCCCAATGAATCGTAATTCGCAGCAAGCCGTTATTCGACGACTTCGAGTCCCATCTGCCGGGCAGTGCCGGCGATCATGCGGAAACCGGCTTCGTCGTCGCGCGCGTTCAGGTCTTTGCGTTTGGTGTTGACGATGTCCATCACCTGTTTGCGAGTGACTTTACCGACTTTCGTCTTGTTGGGCTCTTTCGAACCGGCAGCGATATTCGCCGCTTTTTTCAGCAGAACGGCGGCCGGCGGGCTCTTGGTGATGAATGTGAACGATTTGTCTTTGAAGACAGTGATCACGACCGGAAGAATGTCGCCGGCTTGCTTCTGTGTGGCGGCGTTAAATTCCTTGCAAAACGACATGATGTTGACGCCGCGTGGACCGAGCGCGGTGCCTACGGGGGGCGCCGGGTTAGCTTGTCCGGCGGGAATTTGGAGTTTGATGTGTGCGATTACTTCTTTGGCCATTGTGGTTCGTGAGTCGTTGAATTGTTAAATCAAAGATTATCCGCGTTCGACCTGCCAGTATTCCAGTTCCACCGGGGTGGCGCGACCGAAAATAGTTACCGAAACACGCAACTTGCCGCGTTCGGGATCGATCTCTTCGACAATGCCGGTTTGATTTTGGAACGGACCGTCGGCGACCTTGACACTTTCGCCAACTTCGAAGCTGACTTTCGGTTTCACCTTCTCCTCGCGCTCCTTCATCTGCGCGAGCATGCTTTCCACTTCCGATTGCCGCATTGGAATGGGTTTGTCCTTGGTTCCGGCAAATCCGATTACTCCGGGTGTATTGCGAATGAAATACCACGTCCGCCCAACCAGTTGATTGTTTTCATCGAGCAGATGCATGTTCACGATCAAATAACCTGGGAAAAATTTTCGCGTGGTTTCAGTCTTCTTGCCTTTTTTTATTTCCGAAACGCGCTCGGTCGGAAGAAGCACGTCGTAAACCACGTCCCCCATCTCTTCAGTTTTAACGCGTTTTACAATGTTCTCGCGCACTTTGTTTTCCTGACCGGAAAGCACATGCACCACGTACCATTGATCTTTCGCTGCAATTGTTTGTGCCATAACTCAGTGCAGTCGAGTGAAGAAGTGCACAACGTTCACCAGGATAAAATCGAACAAAGCGACGTAGCCACCGAGCAACAGCATCGCGATGGCAACGACGATTGTTGAGTCCACCAGTTCCTTGTAACGGCGGAAACCTTTTTCTTTCGGGTCCCATGGCCACGAGCATTTCTGCAGCTCGATCTTCACTTCGCTGAAGAAGTTTTTGACTTTGGTCATCATTGCTTCGCTACGTGATTCATTAGCCACACGCCAGGAGGGACTCGAACCCCCAACCGACGGTTTTGGAGACCGCTACTCTACCAATTGAGCTACTGGCGTATTTAATCTTCCTGTTCCGCTTACTCTTCCTCTTCCTCACCTTCACCTTAACATTACCAGACGCAGAAGAAGGGGCAGAGGAAGATTGTTAATCCAGAATATCACCCACGCGACCCGCGCCGACGGTTTTGCCGCCTTCGCGAATGGCGAACCGAATAGTTTTCTCCATGGCTATCGGCGTGATCAGCTCGACCTCAATCGAGATGTTGTCGCCAGGCATGACCATCTCCACCCCATCAGGCAGTTTGACAGTGCCCGTGACGTCCGTCGTACGAAAATAAAACTGCGGCCGATAATTCGTGAAGAACGGAGTGTGACGTCCGCCTTCTTCCTTGCTCAGGACGTAAACTTCCGCTTTGAATTTCTTGTGCGGCGTAATAGATCCCGGCTTGGCGATTACCTGTCCGCGCTCCACCTCTTCCTTTTTGAGACCGCGCAACAGCACGCCGACGTTGTCGCCCGCCCGCGCTTCGTCGAGAAGCTTACGGAACATTTCGATATCCGTGGCCACTGTCTTCGCCGTGGGCCGAACGCCGACTAGTTCGACCTCTCCCATTTTCTTCAAAATGCCTCGCTCAACACGGCCGGTCGCGACGGTGCCGCGACCTTCGATGTTGAACACGTCTTCGATCGGCATCAGGAAGGGCTGATCGATTGGCCGATCCGGGACAGGCACGTAATCGTCGACCGCTTCCACGAGCGCGGTGATCTGCTTCTCCGAGTCGGCGTCGCCGTTGAGCGCCTTGAGCGCGCTACCTCTGACAATCGGGATTTTGTCGCCTGGAAATTCGTATTGCGTCAATAGATCGCGCACTTCCATCTCGACGAGATCGAGAAGCTCGGCGTCGTCGACCATATCGACTTTATTGAGAAAAACCACGATGGAAGGCACGCCCACCTGTCGCGCCAGCAGGATGTGCTCGCGTGTCTGCGGCATTGGCCCGTCAGCAGCGGAGACAACGAGAATGGCGCCGTCCATCTGGGCCGCGCCAGTAATCATGTTCTTCACATAATCGGCATGCCCCGGACAATCGACGTGTGCATAGTGGCGTTTGTCGCTGGAATATTCCACGTGCGCCGTATTGATGGTGATCCCTCTCTCTTTTTCCTCCGGCGCGTTGTCGATCGAATCGTATTCGCGCACTTCGGCCATGCCCTTTTTAGCGAGCACCTTCGTGATTGCTGCCGTGAGCGTGGTTTTGCCGTGGTCCACGTGACCGATCGTGCCGACGTTTACGTGCGGCTTGTCGCGTTTAAAAGCTTCCTTAGCCATATGGTTTTCTTTTTACCTCTTTAGTTTTGATTTTCCTTGCCGGTCGCAAGCTCATTGAGCCCATGACCGGGATTGAACCGGTGACCTCGTCCTTACCAAGGACGTGCTCTGCCAACTGAGCTACATGGGCGCTCGTCGCCAACCCAGCGCCTCCCTTGGGAACCCGGGCGGCGAACCGGCCGTGCCTTCCACCAGAGAGTCAAAAATCCCAGAGTCGTATCAAATCTGCATTTGAACGACCATGGGATCGGCTCGTCCGGCAAAAAGCGTCCGCAAACTAATCGTGTGCACTGTACTGTCAAAGAAATTTTGGTCTGCTTGGTTAGCGAATTCGGTGGCTGCTGGGCTCCGCTTTCCCGCGCGTAAGCAGACGTACGATCACAGCAATTATGAGCAGGGCCACGACACCAATTCCGATATACAGCGGGCTGATTTTATCCATCAGCCCCTTTGCCTCTTCAGGCGTTGGGCTCGGAATGGGCGGTGTAGGTGAGGGAGAGGCGTTCTTCGCCGCCAGCATGGATTGCGCATATTGCATCCGCTGAAACGTGTCGTTGTCCTGCGGGTTGACCTTCAGTTCGGCTTGATAATCCGCGATCGCGTTTTGATACTGTTGCGCCAGGCTGTACGTGTACCCGCGCTTCGTCGTCGCTTCCATGTCGTTGGGGTTTTTCGTGATCAGAAATGTGTAGTCCGCGATAGCGGCGTCGTAATTCTTCATATTTCGATACGCTAACGCGCGCCGATCATAACTCTGCAGATCGTCAGGTTTCTTTTGAATCACCGCAGAAAAATCGGCGACCGCTTTATCCCACTGGTTCAGGCCGATCTCTGCGAAGCCACGAAATTTAATGGTATTGATGTCGTCCGGTTTCATTTCTAAGGCCTTGTTAAAATCCGCGAGGGCAGCGTCGTACTGTTTGAGTTCAGATAAAGTTTGACCGTGTTCTGTGTAAGCGGACGCATCCTTCGGCGCCAGCTCGATGTATTTTGCAAAATCGGCCAGTGCGGCTTGATATCTTGTCGACGCCCCCTCAGAATCTCCCGCCGCGATGGCAGTTCGTGCGCCCTGCCGATAGGCCGTTCCGCGATTGGCATACCCGCGCGGATCTTTCGGATTGTCTTTGATCGCCTTGCCGAATTCGTCAGCAGCGGCGTCATAATGTTTTTCCTGCGCAAGCTGGATGCCGCGTTGCATATGATTTCCGCCGCCACCTCCCTTGGCCGGTTTCGCTCCATCGGCTTGAACAGCCGCAAAACATAGAATCGACACGATGGCGACAGTGAGTGATTGCTTGTTCAACATATTGTGTTTCTCCTTGTGGCTTACTTTTTGCGCGATTTACCAGTGACAGGCGAGAAAATTTATGCAAGGAGCCGTCCCATTTTCAGGCGTGCCTGTCGCAGGTGCTCTAATCTCCGCTGTCTCAGCGGACCAGCGCCTTGCGCGCAGTACGCGGATGAAATGGGCGAACGACAGCGCACGTTCGTTCGTTAAGCGTGCCCGGACCCGGTCGAAATGAATTATAAAATGTCGCGGGCACATAGTGACGCTGCATCGCGCCCAAACGCCAATCTCTCGAAGGGATACTCCGCTGTTTTCGCCACGGTGTTCATCTGGTCGGTACCGTCGCTTTTCATGTTTTACCTGAACCGGTATTACGATCCCTGGGCCCAAAACTTCTATCGCTACCTGGTGGCATGCATCGCAATTACGCCGCTATTGTTTTATCAAATTCGCCGCGGCGGCGCATCGATCGACATGCGCGCGGTGAAACTTTGTTTACTGCCGTGCTTGCCAAACGTAGTTCATCAAGTCACCCAGGTGATGGCGCTTTTCTATATTGGGCCCGGCGTCTACACGATCTTCACTCGGGCCTCAGTCATTTTCACGGCTCTTTTGGCGCTGGCATTTTTTCCAGAGGAACGCGTCGTAATCCGGCAATGGCAATTCCAAGTCGGCACCTTTCTCGGATTAATCGGCGCATTTGGCGTAATCTGGTTTCAGGCGAATGCGAATTCGCATGACCAGCATATTGCATTGCCCGGACTGTTCATTGCCTTTACCGCCACATTTTGCTGGGCGCTTTATGGCGTTTTGATCAAGCGCCCGTCAGCGGAGCTAGGATCGATCCGCAGCTTCGGCCTCGTCAGTTTCATCACTTCGGCACTGCTGTTTCCGCTTACGCTAATGTTCGGCAAAATCGGAACTCCGTTTCACGCCGGGATGCAAACCAATCTGATTCTGATCGTCTCGGCAGTAACCTGTATTACGCTCGCCCATGTTTTGTATTACGTGGCGATTCGAGAAATCGGGGTTGCGCTATCTCAAAGCCTCCAACTCCTTTGTCCCGCAATCGCGATGACTCTCTCTGTATGGCTCTATGGCGAACGACTCACGCACGCGCAGCTTTGGAGCGCCGGCATTCTGCTTATCGGAGCCTTCCTTGCGATGCGAACCAAGCCGATCGCCACAGCGGAAACAGCTGAAAATATTTAACTCTTCTTAAGCGCGCGCGCCTTGCGCACGAGCTCAATGAAATCTGCGCGGTAGCCATTCATATCTGCACCCGTTCCTTGTTGCGCCCATTCGATCACTTGTTGCAGCGATCCGTTTCCCTTATATTCAGAATCGCGCAGGATCATTCCGAATTCCGCGACGGCTGCTGCAAATTTTAAGTCAGTGGGAGCTGTTGCGAAATCAAATCCGGTATCGCTCAAAGTGCGCTGGATGGATCCGACTGCCGCATCATTGCGCCGCGTCTTGAGTTGTATTTTTGTTGTCAACAGCGGTTCAGATGCCTCTCCTGCGACACCCGGTTTTTGCGTGCGGCTCGCAGTGCCCACGTGCTTCAGCGGCACAAGTTCGTACAAAGTCGTTAAAGTGTATCCAGCCGCCACCAAGTGCGAACCGACGTTTTCCTCGTTCGAATTCTGTGTCTCGGTTTTTTGCCTGTCATACCCAATCAATCGATATGATGCCACCCGTTTCGGATTAAATTCGACCTCGATCCTGCTGTCCCCACGAACAGCGAGGTCTTCGTGTGCCTTTAGTCCAATCCGGACCAACCGATGGGTTGATTCCCACGGACAAGTCACAACATCGAGGTTGAGCGAAAAGGGTTCGTCTGCGGTGGGCTGCGGATAATCATACGGAAAATGGTTGATCATTCCTTCAATGCGCACCGACTCCCGCGGCGGCACTATACCGGCATTAATGCAACGACGGACATCGGAATACGAAGGCGAATCCACCACGAGAGGTACACTCGACCGAGGCCTGCTTATCACTGACACGAACGGCCGCTCGCCAGTAAAAGCGTATGGACCGGCGTCTGCCTCGAGGTTTCCGTTTTGACTGGGTCGTGCAGCGTCCTCTGCCTCGACTGGAGCAAATTGATTCTGTTGCGCGCGGTCTCCGGCTAATTGGGAAGGCAAATTAGACCCTAATGCCGGAGACATATGCGAATCGTTACTGCTGAACATAACAGCACCAACTACAGCCAAGACGGCGATGAGTGCTGCAATCGCGAGCGGCCCGGCTTTTGACCAAAAACCATCGCCCTGCAGAGCAGTGAGTTTTCCCGGCGCGATCAATCCCCGCTGCAACTCGAGCCGATATTGGGATCGCAAGACGCGCGCGAGTTGTTGTGTCTGCGCGACGAACCGCCGCCCTTCGGGTGAATCAGCAGTGCCACGAGCAAAGACTGATCGTTCTGGCTCGTCTAATTCGTCCAGTGCGTATGCTGTCAGCTTTGGGTCATCAACATTCATTCTTCATTGATTTGGTTTTGGTTTAAATGGGATGAAATCTTGGGCGACCTGAGCGTAACGCTCTCGCAACGTCTTCAGTCCAGTGTGAAGCAGTACTCCCACGTTATTGGCGGTGGTCTGCATAATCTCTGCGATTTGTTGATAACTGAGATCGTTTTGGAATTTTAGTTGAATCACTTCCTGCTGCCGCACCGGTAGCGTGCTGACAATCCGCAAGAGGAATCCCGTTGCTTCTTTTTGTTCGAGCTGATCAAAAGGCATGGGTTGTTCGCTTTCGCGTGCTTCAATCAATTGTTCGTCGACGTACATCATGCGCCTCTCTTTTCGGCACACGTTGAGCGCTGCGTTTCGGCAAACCGTGAACAGCCATGTTGCCGGCTCATCGTCGCGACGTAACGCGCCGTTACACTGAAACTTTACGAATGTGTCTTGAACGACGTCTCTCGCCTGGTCCCTGTCACCAGTTATTCGGCGAGCGTATTGAAAAAGGGGGATTTCGAATCGACGTACAATTTCCTCGAATTCTTCTCGTTTGGCTGTTCTGCCGCTTCGCACCGGATCTAATGTCTTTTCGACGAGCGCAGAGGATAACACAGCCACCAACGGTTAACCCTAATACGAAACACCCATAAGCGTGTACGTGATCGGCACTTGAACCTTGGTCGCACTCCCGGGCTTGAAACGCCATCTTCGAAGCGCATCGAGTGCCGAATTGTCTAGAATAGCGTCGCCACAGCTTCGCGTCATCACAACATTGGTCACAGTGCCGGAGGTTTGATCGATGCTGAGCAACGCAACGCCCGATCCTGTCACTCGTTGACGGCGCGCTTCGTACGGATAAACCGGGCGCGGCGCGTACGTCACCGTCGCTTTCACAGAACGCAACGACGTTGCCGTTGTTCCTCGTACAAGAGGAGCTGGCCGTGCCTTGCGATACGCACGAACTGGCAAAGGCTTGTGATTTTCCTCCGGGAAACTTTCCTGGTCTGGATTGACTTCCTCCAACGGCGGTGAAGTGGCCGGTTCTTGCAGCGCAGGTTCCGGTTTAGATACATCGATTTCGACATCACCGGCCGGGGCAACATGTTCCGGCGTGGTTGTCGGCGATTTGGTTATTGCAAGTGCGACCGCGCCTAAATGAATCGTGATCGCGCTGACGAATGCGATCCAAAGGATGCATCGGCCATGCTGGCGGTAAAGCAATGCGGGGTTCATGTTTCCTCCAAAGAGGAAGACACGGCACCCGGAAGAAACTTAGGCGGAAATCAGCAAATCGCCGTTAACAAGGAAAGGTGTGATTCTGAAGCTGCTGGACAGTCGGCGTGAAGTTGCATATTCGAGTAGCAAAAATCGAGCAATTCGGTAGCCGTTTTTGCCAGGTGAATATCAAAAAGTATCTCCTCCGTCGCCAGAAGCTGATCGACTCGGCGCTGGACGGCTATTTGCCCAAAGCGAACAGGAAGCCCACGACGCTGCACCGGGCTATGCGCTATAGTTTGTTTGCCGGCGGCAAACGTCTGCGGCCGATCCTGTGTCTTGCTGCGGTTGAAGCTTGTCGTGGCGACATCAACGATGCCCTTCCGCTGGCGTGCGCGCTTGAATGCATCCACACCTACTCGCTGGTGCACGATGATCTTCCGAGCATGGACAACGATGATTTTCGGCGCGGCCGTCCCACCTGCCACAAGGTATTCGGTGAAGGCATCGCGGTGCTCGCGGGCGACGCTCTGTTAACGGTCGCGTTCGAAATTGTTTCACATGCAAAGGCGAGGCGACGTTATGACATGTCAATGCTGTTACGTGAAATCGCTGTCGCCGCAGGTAGCCAAAAACTGATCGCCGGGCAAGTGGCCGATCTCGAAGCCGAAGGCAAAAAGGTGAAACGAAGCGAGTTGCAGTTTATTCACGAGAACAAGACCGCTGCGATTTTGAGAACCTCAGTACGTCTGGGTGCAATGAGCGCCAACGCGGACGCGAGAAAGCTTTCCGCGATCACACAGTTCGGGCAACGACTGGGGCTCGCATTCCAGATTATCGACGACATCCTGGACGTGACCCAGACTTCAGAGATCCTCGGCAAGAGCGCCGGCAAAGATGTTGCGGCAAAAAAAGCAACGTATCCCGCGGTGATTGGGCTGGAGAAATCACGCGCCGAAGCCAAACGGCTGACGCACGAAGCACACAACGTTTTGTCGATTTTCGATGATCGCGACGCTGAAGTGCTGCATGCGCTGGCGAATTATTTACTCGAGCGCGAGTACTGAAGTAGGCGCGACGATCACGGTTGCGAACGTCTTTTGGGGCGCAAGCGAGCAGGGTTACGCTACTTTCAAGTTTGGATCGATCTCCTCCGTCAAACGCGATTCAAATCCAGCGCGCAAACGCAGCAACGCGGCGAAGGCGATCATGGCGGCGTTATCGGTGCACAACCACGGCTGGGCGCTTTTGAATTCGATTCCTTTGCGGCTGCTCGCGTCGCGCATTTGACGCCGTAATTCCTGGTTGCAACTAACGCCGCCGCTTATCGTCACGAGATTCACACGATGTTTTTGCGCGGCTGCAATTGTCTTTGTCACGAGCACGTCAATGATTGCCTGCTGAAAAGATGCGCAAAGATCCGCCAATAATTTGTCGTCCCGAGAGAAGCGAAGCTGAGTCGAGGGAACCCCTGGAGATCCAGTTGTGGTAGCGTCGCCGGATTCCTCGACTTCGCTCGGAATGAGATGCAACTTTGGCAATAAGTACCGCACGGCAGTTTTCAATCCGCTGAAGCTAAAATTTTCTGAGCCGAGCATGCTGCGGGGAAAATCAAAACGTTTCGGATCGCCGCTTCGCGCATGCTCTTCAATTTCCGGGCCACCGGGGTAACCGAGTCCCAGCATTTTTGCCACTTTGTCGAATGCTTCGCCCGCAGCATCATCAACTGTGTGGCCGACAAGTTTATAATTCGTTAGGCCACCAACGACGACCAGCATCGTGTGTCCGCCACTCACGATGAGCGACACATTTGGCTTAATGTTGTTGTTGGCGTCCGTTTCGACGGCAAAAAACGGGGAGAGCAAATGTCCTTCGAGATGATTGATACCGAGGTACGGTTTGCCGAACCCGATTGCCAATCCTTTCGCAATTGACGCACCGATCATCAACGAACTCGCCAAGCCCGGGCCGCGGGTGGCGGCGAACGCATTGATTTCTGCCCACCGAGTTTTCGCTGCGCTTGCAGCGCGATCGAGTAGCCGCGGCGCGTATACGAGATGATTGCGCGACGCGATCTCCGGTACGATCCCGCCGTATTTTTCATGGGCTGCGATTTGTGACGCGACTTCGCTGGCAAGCAACTCGTGGCCGGAATGACGTTGGCGTAAAATTGCGACAGCCGTTTCGTCACACGAGGTCTCTATAGCCAGCACCGTCACAGCCTAATTGTAGGGCAGGCGCTTCGCCTGCCAAACTCAGCAAGCGATGCGCTTGCCGAACGATTTTAGCGACAAAGTCGCTATTTCTTTACCGCTTCCGCTTTCGGCGCGCTTTGCTGTGCGTAGATCATCACGCCTTTGAGTGCGTCAATGGCGCGCAACATCTGTGGGTCCTTGCTCTTGATGATGTTGATTTCGTCACCTGGTTTAACGTTCCCCGCGTTGCGCAGCCCATACAACGCGCGCTCCTGTTCGGC
>Ga0310810_10009276_pt1 | contig 11363 bp, 4 predicted proteins | sample NCmetagenome_FD_207641 | JGI IMG/M metagenome (GOLD analysis project Ga0310810, IMG submission 207641) | Soil microbial communities from experimental microcosm in Duke University, North Carolina, United States - NC | ecosystem: Engineered > Artificial ecosystem > Soil microcosm > Unclassified ... | reverse complement strand
GGCGACGCCGACGCCGCTGCCGTTCTCGTCGTCGGGCCCGTTCCGCGAGGCCCGCATCACCGGGCTCGCGCCAGGCGTGACCTACCACTACTCGCTGGACGGCGGCCCCGACCACACGTTCCACACCCTGCCGGCGGCGGGCACGAAATTCACCGTGTACGTGGAGGGCGACATCGGCGACACCGCGAGCTACTCGAACGTGGGCGCGGTGCAGAAGCTGATCGCGCAGGGTGCGCCGTCGTTCGTGCTCGCGGTGGGCGACCTCACGTACGGCAACGCCCACGGCCAGGCCGCCGTGGACAACCACTTCAACAACGTCATGAAGTGGTCGCAGGACGCGGCGTACATGCCAGCGTGGGGCAACCACGAGTGGGACCAGTCCACCGACGACTTCCGCAACTACAAAGGCCGATTCGCGCTCCCCAACCCGCAGACCTCGCCGGGCGCGCCCTCCGCCGGCGGACCGGGCGAGGACTGGTACTGGTTCGACGCGGGCAACGCGCGCTTCATCGCCTACCCCGAGCCGTTCTCGGGCGCCTGGGCGGACTGGAACACGAAAGCGAAGACGATCATGGACGCCGCCCAGGCCGACCCGGCGATCCGCTTCATCATCACGTTCGGCCACCGCCCCGCCTACTCGAGCGGGCACCACCCCGGCGACGGCACGCTCAAGAGCTACATGGACGCGCTCGGCGCCGGGCACAGCAAGTACGTCTTGAACCTGAACGGCCACAGCCACGACTACGAGCGCACGAAGGCGCAGGGCGGCGTCGTGCACCTCACCGTGGGCACCGGCGGCTCGTCGCTCGAGGAGGACGGAAGCTGCCTGTGGCTCACGTGCTCGCAGCCGTCGTGGTCGGCGTTCCGCGCCTTCCACCTGGGCGCGCTGCGCCTGAGTTTCACATCCACGTCGATCCACGGCGACATGCTGTGCGGGCCCTCGGGCGGCGGCACCAACGATGTCTCCTGCTCCTCGGGCGACGTCATCGACTCGTTCGTGATCGGCACCGACGTCACGACGGACGCGCCGACGCCGGTCGCGAGCACCGCGCTGGCGCTGACGCGCGTGGGGCCGAATCCCGCGTCGTCACCACTGCACGTCGAGTTCTCGCTGGCTTCGGACGCGCCCGCGACGTTCGAGCTCGTGGACGTGGCCGGCCGCCGCTGGCTGCACAACGAGCTGGGCTCGCTCTCGCCCGGGCGGCACGAGGCGACGATGTCGCTCGCCGGGCTTCCCGGCCCCGGCGTGTTCTGGCTGCACCTCTCCCAGGCCGGCCGCGGCGTGGTCACCAAGGTGATCTTCGTCCGCTGACGCGTTGCACATGCGAGGACCCCAGGGGCCCGCGCGCGCCGTTCGACGACGCGGGCCCCGCCACGGGGCCCGCACGACATTGCTCAACGCGGGCGCAAAGGGCCCGCGCCTCAACTCCTCCTCCCGCAAGCGACCCAGCGTGCGCTCCCCGCGAAGGAGGATGACCGTGTCCCACGCAGCCCAAGCCATCCCGCGCCCGGGCCATCGACTCGCTGGCGTGCTCGCCGTACTGGCCGTCGTGTCGTCGGCGACACCGGCGCACGCGCAATCGCAGCCCGTGGCATCGCCGACCGTGGTCACGAATGCCTCGGCCGTCTACAGCGTCCCGGCGACGAGCAAGCCGGCGTACCTGAAGACGTTCACCGACCCCACGTTCAACACCAGGCTCATGCGCATCGCGTCCGATCCGGGCACTTCCACCTCGCCGGCCCCCGGCACCTGGGGCAGCGACACGCGGCACCACTACTCGAAGGACGAGCCGTGGAGCGCCGACGGCGCGCTCTACTCCATCGAGAACCGTGGCGGCACGACAACGCAGCTGATCCTCGATGGCCGCACGTTCGCGCCGCTCTTCGGCGTGCCCACGAGCGCCGGACTCTGGGACTTCCGCTGGCACCCGTCCCTGGCGCACGCGCGCGAGATGATCAACGTGAACAGCTCCGGGACCGAGCTGTCGTGGGTCAACGCGCAGACCGGCCAGAAGACCCGCACGTGGACGCTGCCGTTCGCCGTGGACGGCTTCGGCACCGGCGAGGGCAACGCCTCCGTCGACGGGCGCTACGTGGTGCTGGGGAGCTCGACGCGCATGTTCGTGGTCGACATGGATCCGCAGCCGCCGTTGGCCCCCTACCCGAACCGGCGCATCGGTCCGGCGGTGGACATCTCGTCGTGCGGCCTCTCGGGTGGCTGCGCGATCGACTGGGTCTCGAGCTCCGCCTCGGGCAGGTACGCGGTGGTGAACTACGACGGCGACCACCCGCGCGTGTTCGACATCAACCCCACCACGCTGGCGCTGTCCCCCCATGCCGAGGCGGGCGCGTCGCCGCGCTGCTCGGGCACCGCCGCCGCCGGCTTCATCTACGACGTCGGGCATGCCGATTTCGCCCTGAACCCATTCGACAACAACGCAGACGTCATGATCGGACAGGAGCACTGCGGCAACCACGGCGCGACGATCGGCGGGAAGGCGATCGGATACGTGATGATGGTGCGGCTCTCGGACGGCGCGATCACGCCGCTCACGAGCCCGGACAACGAGGCCTATCCCCACCACGTCTCGACCCGCAACATCCGTCTGCCCGGCTGGGCGTTCGTGAGCCACTACGAGGAGTCCGGCAAGCGGTTCAGCGACGAGATCATCGCGGTGAAGATGGACGGCAGCCTCGCATGCCAGCGCTTCGTCCACTCCCACACGGCGTTCAGCGGCTGCTATCGCTGCGAGGCTCATCCCGCGCCGTCCCCGGACGGCAGCATGGTCGCGTTCGCGAGCAACTGGGCGCAGGACTGCGGCACCGGCTGCGGCTCCTCGAGCGTGATCAAGGACTACGTGATCATGACCGGCAGCGGCAGCAGCACCGCGACCGACCCGCGCCAGCCGGCGGCCGCCGCGCTCGCACTGGCACGCATCTGGCCGAACCCCGCGAGCCTGCCGCTCCACGTCACGTTCGCGCTTCCGCAAGACGGGCCGGCGAAGCTCGAGCTCGTGGACGTCGCCGGCCGCTGCGTGCTCGCGCAGGCGCTCGGTGCACCCGGCGCCGGGCGGTTCGACGCCGCGTTCGGCGCGGGTGCGTCGATCCGGCCCGGCACCTACTGGCTCACGCTCTCCCAGGGCGGCGGCCAGACCGCGTCGCGCATCGTGCTGCTGCAGTGACTCAATGCAGCAGCAACAGCCGGCGCGAGCGCTCGCCGTCGGGTCCCTGTACGCGGACGAAGTAGACGCCCGCCCCGAGCCGCCGTCCGTCGTCGCCGCGGGCGTCCAGCGTCATGCGCTGGGCGCCCGGCGCGGCGATGGCACCCGCGCGCAGCGTACGCACGCACCGCCCGCCGAGGTCGTACACGGCGACGGTGAGCGGGCCGCCTCGCAGCGTGCCGAACTCCAGCTCCGCCGCTGAGCTCATGGGATTGGGCCGGATCGAGAGCTCGCCCTCTCGCCGCGGGCGGGGATCGCCAACGGCGGTCGTCACCGGCGGCTGGTACTCGTAGGCGCCGCGATCGGCATAGGACAGGAAGCCGGTTCCCGTGTCGGGGGTCCCGGGATCGTCGGCGCGCGCCGCGCCGGAGGCGTCGGACGGCGGCCACTGCGGCACGCCCGAGTTCGCGGCGTCGATCGCGGGCGAGCCCTCCTTCAAGTGGAAGTCGCCGTTCACGGGGTCGACGAAGAACGGATCCTGCTGCAGGCTCCTGAGATCGCGCCCGGTGGTGTCGGTCCACGACGACACGCTCGCGAACCGGCTCAGGCCGCGCTTGATCGGCGGCTGGTCGGTCGAGTTCCAGAAGATGTTGTCGTCGGAGTCGAAGCCGAGCATGGAGTCGTCGTCCACCCACAGGTCCGCCTCGTTCGTGGTCAGGCCGTTCTCGATCGCGATGCAGTCGTGGAGCGTGCAGCCGCTGGAGTTGCCCTCGAACGAGAAGCCATCCTTGTAATTGCCGTAGGCGACGTCGCCCACGGTGACGCTCCCGGTGGCGTGCAGGTGGTCGAAGCCGTGGTCGCCGTTCGCCCAGGACACGTTCTGGATCGAGAGCACGTCGTTCGAGCCCGATCCGATCTGCTCGCCGGAGTCCTGATTGTGGTGCCAGCGGTTCGCACGCACGACGTTCGCGGGGCAGTCGAACAGGTAGAGGCCGTTCGCGCGCCTCTGGGCGGGGTCGACGTTGTACGAGGACTCGTTCAGCTCGACGACGCAGCCGGTGCTGCCCGAGGTCAGGGAGATGCCGTGGTTGTTGCACTCGGAGACGTCGTTGCCCGCGATCCGCGAGGTGCTGGTGCCGACGGCCTGGATGCCGATCTCGTTCGCCCAGCGCACGACGTTGCCCACGATCTCGACGTGGTTCGACCCGGCGTTCAGCTGGATGCCGCGATCGTCGGGCTCGAGGATGGTGAAGCCCTCGACGCGGACGTACTCGCGGTTCGGCAGGTAGATGCCGTAGCGGCGGCGGCCGACGCGCACGTCCTGCGTCGCCGGGTCCGCGCCCACGTTCACGTAGAGCCCCAGGCCCAGCACGTACTTCCAGCTGTTCGTGGGCAGCGCGTCGACCACGCCCGTCCACGGCGTGAGCCGCGCACCGTGCGCGCGCACCTGGTGCGGGATCCAGGTGACGCTCCTCGCGAGCCAGGCGCTGTCCCCCGCCGGCGTCCATAGCCCCTCCTTTCCGTAATCATCCGCGCCGTCGATCACCACCGGGTGACCTTCCTCGGGAGCTGCAAGGAGCGTGATCGGCTGGTCCGGAAGGCCCGAGGCGGGCACCGTCACCTGCTCGCGATAGGTCCCCGGCCGCACCAGGATCACGGTACCGGGCGCGTGCCACGCATTGATCGCGCCCGTGATGCTGCAGAACGGTTCGGCCGCCGTCCCGGCGGCGGCCGGTGAGCAGCTCGCGTTCGCGATGTCGACGTAGACCGTGTCCGCGTCCGCCGCCGCGTGACGGGCGGAGAGCGCCGACAACACCGCGGCCGCGAGCAGCGAGCTCACGATGCGGCGGCGCGAAGCGCGTGCTTCGCCAGGAGCCTTGATGAGCGACCTGTGGAGGAGGTCGGCGGCCTCGCCGGCCTCGAGCTCGAGTCCCTCGCGCCAGTACCAGGCGACCTGGACGAGCAGGAAAGCACCCAGTGCGAGCGCGCCCAGCTCGAGCCACCACGTCGGCACGGGACGCGCGACGAGCCGTTCGAGCGCGTACGTCACCGCCGCGATCGGAAGCGACAGCGCGACCGTGCGCGCGGCCTTGAGCGGCCGCAGCGCGCGGTGGAGCCGTGCGAGCGCATCCGGCGCGGATGCCCCCGCGCGCACGAGCCCGCTTGCCGCGGGTGGCTCGCCTCCCTGGCGCAGGTGCTTCAAGAGGATGACGGGCGCGAGGTGCTGGTTCTCGTCGATCACGCTGCCGAGCCAGGCCGCGGCGAAGCCGGCCACGAGCACGAGCCAGGAGGCGGTGAAGTGGAACTCGTGCCAGGCCACCGCAAGCAGCAGCGCCGGCTCGATCAGGCGATGGTGCAGGCGATCGAGCAGGATGCCGCGCATCGTCGAGCGCCCGCGGAGCCTCGCCACCTCGCCGTCCACCTTGTCGAGCAGGAACCCGGCATAGCCGAGCACGAAGCCGGCGACGTTGACCCACCCCGAGGGCGAGGCGAGGCACAGCGCCGCCGCGAGCGTGGCGCCCATCATGCCCAGCGACACCTGGTCGGCGGTCAGGCCCAGCGCCATCGCCACGCGCGTGATGTGGATCGAGAGGTGGCGGTGGACGCGGTACCAGGTGGGGTCCGCGTGTTTGCCATCCTGGGCGATGGCGCGGAGCTCGGCGAGTGTCATGGCCAGACCTCTAGTTCTTCAGCGTTCCGAGCGGGCGCAACCGGGCGACGCGCGAGAGCGCGCCGCGCTGCTCGTAGGCGTCGAGCACGCGTTCGATCGGGCGGGCGGAGCGCACCGGCACGATGTCGACCGCGCGCACCGAGCCGGACCCGCCGCGGACCAGCGTCATGCGCAGCGTCGCGTCCCGGGTGGAGGCCAGCCGCTGCTCTCGGCGGTGGGCCTCGATCAGCTGGCCGGCGCCGTGGTCGTAGGAGTGGATCTGGGGCGCGCCCCCGGCGCGTCCGATCGCCAGGTACGAGGGCACGTCGTGCGCGCCGGCGATGAACGCCGGGCGCTCCGGCTGCCAACGGCAGGCGTTGTGGCGGGCGACCCAGACCGGGCCGGCGGCGCGGGTTTCCTCGACGACGCTGTTGTGCGGGATGTCGCACAGGAGCCGTGCCGCGGCCGGCGGCTGGAACGCCTCCTGCAGCGCGTCGCGGATCGCGGCCACCGTGGCGAGGCGGTAGGCGAACCCGACGTTCGTCGCCATGGCGAGGGCCTGCCGCACGTGGAGTCCCTCGGCGGAGCCGGGCTCGAGCGGCGTCAAGCCATTGCGCCGGAAATGCACGGACCACTTGCGGCGCAGGTCGCCGCCGCCCTGCCCGCGCCCGCAGTGGAAGCCGAGCTTGCCGAGGAAGAACCACGGCACGCGCGGGCCCTTGAGCGCCTTCCGTCGGGTATAGAAGTGGAGCAGCGTGCCGGAGAACGGCCCGGGCCCGAGGTGGTAGGTGATCACCACCTGTCCTCTGGCGATCCCCCACTCCGCGGCGAGGCCGCCGTCGTGGATCGCCTCCACGACCTGCACCTCGAGGAAGTGATTGCCGCCGAAGTTCAAGCCCATCTCGCAGCGGCCGGCCGGCGTGTGGCGCAGCAGCGCCGGCACCACGTGGGCGAACGAGCCGCCCGGTCCCGGCACCTCCACGCGCCCGGCCGACTCCATGGCCCCGAGCACGTGCGGGTCGAGCCCGTAGCGCTCGACGGCGGTGGCGCCACCCGCGAACGCAGCGCGCGCGAGGTCGCCGGCCGACAGGCTGTAGCGGTTGCGCGCGAACAGGTGCGGCGCCGCGTGCGTGTTGACGCGGCGGAAGAACTCGCGGATCCGCTCCGGCGACATGTCGTCGATGGCGAGGTCGGTGACCACCACGCCCATGCCGTCGTTGATCGCCACCGACGTCAGCTCCGGCACGATCGCGCCGCGCGTGACCACGGCGAGGCTCGACGGCACCTCGGCGTTGGCCTTGTGATGGAGGTCCGGGAGCGCGAGCACGTGCTCGACGTACGGCTGGCGCGCGATGGTGTCGAGGCTCGCGCGCAGGGGCGCCGGCGGCGCCTCGCCGCACGTCAGCACGGTGAGGCGCTCGCGCTCCGGCCGCCGGCCGGGGACCCGATGATGCAGAAGCACGCTCACGATCTTCCTCCCTCGGCGTGCGGCGCGGGTGGCGCGAGCGCCGGCCGGAACGTGGCCGCGACGCGGCGGCCCAACTCGAAGTCGCTCGCGCGCAGGGCGCCCGAGCGCAGGAGCAGCAGCACATAGGCGAGTGCGCCGGTGCCCGCCGCGAGCCACGGCACGCTGCCGCGGAACGCCAGCATCGCCAGCGCCATGCCGGCGGCCGCCGCGAGCGGACGCGCGGCGTCGCCGGCGAGCGTGCGCAGGCGCACGGCGCCGCGCAGCGCATGCAGGCAGAGCACGGTGATCAGCGCCTCGGCGCCGAGGTAGGCGGCGCAGGCGCCGATCGCCCCGAACCGGGGCACGAGCAGCACGCCCACACCGGCATTGAACGCGAGTCCCCACGCCACCGCCTTGAGGTACGCAGCCTGGCGATCGAGCGCGGTGAGCGCATAGCGCGCAACGAGGTTGAAGAAGATGAGCGCCAGCCCACAGCTCATCAGTCGCAGCACCGGGGCGGCGGCGGCGAAGCCGCGGCCGTGGAACAGGATCCCGACGATCGGGCCCGCGAGCAGCGCCAGCGCCGCGGTGAGCGGGAGCACGAGCACCAGCTGCGCGCGCAGCGTGTGGCGGAGCGCGGTGCGCACGCCCTCCGCGTCGCCGTGCGCCTGCCGCGACAGCGCCGGGAACAGCGCCAGGCCGAGTGCCGAGGCGACGAAGCCCAGCGGCTGCGAGAGCAGGTAGGCGACGTTGAAGTGGGCGATCTCGGTGGAGCTCGAGAACGCCTTCAAGAGCAGCACGCCGACTCGGCCGTAGACCACGGCGACGAACATGGCGATGCCGAACGGCAGGCCCTGCTTGAGGAGCACGAACCAGCGCGCGCGTGAAGGGGCGAACCTGGGAGCGCCGCCATGGCGCGTGGCGATCGCCCAGCCGGCCACGGCGCGCACCGCGTACGCCGCCGGCGCCGCCGCGAGCAGCGCCACGATCCCGGCGTGGAACGCGACGCCCAGCGCCAGCAGCACGATCCACACCAGCTGGCTCGTCAGCAGCAGCGCGCCCTCGAGATCGAGCCGTTCGCGTGCGCGCAGCGCCCAGATCGACGGGTCCTGGCTGAAATCGACGCACGCCGCCGCGACCACGACCGCGAGCGGCGCCCACTGCGCGGGGCCGAGCACCGCGCCCGACACCGCGAGCACGCCACCGAACAACACCACGGTGAGCGCGAGCTTCAACAAGATGGCGTCGCCGTGGATCGTGCGTGAGAGTGCCGGCTGTCGCGCCATCTCGCGCGTGGCGACGATGCCCGCGCCGGCGTCGCTCGCCGAGGACAGGATGGGGATGAGCGAGTAGTAGAACGCGTAGTTGCCGTAGCCTGCCGCGGAGAGGCCGCGGCCGAGGAGTGCGAGCCCGGCGACATTGACGAGCGCGCTCACGAGCTGGGCGCCGAGGCGGAAGGAGAAGTTCCGGCCCACGGTCACCGCGCTGCCCGCCAATGCCGGCGTCGTCGGGTCGGACTCGCGGGCGGCGCGAACGCGCACGGGGTGCGCCGGAACGCGCGGAACACGATTCCCCAGCGCCTCTCGGTAGGTGCGCTCCAGCGCGTCGATGACCGTGCGCTCGTCGAACTGCGCCACCACGTGCTTCCGCCCGCGCCGGCCGAGCCAGCGACGCGCGTTGGGATGGTCGATCAGGAACCCGAGCGCGCTCGCCAGCCCTTCGACGTCGCCGGGCCGCACCAGCAGCCCGGTCTCGCCCGGTCGCACCGCCTCGCGCGTGCCGGGGACGTCCGTCGCCACCACGGGGAGGCCCGCCGCCATGGCCTCGAGCACGGCCCGCGGGATGCCCTCGCGGAGCGACACCAGCGTGGCGATGTCGGTGTCCGCGAACACGCGGTCCACATCCTCGCGGCGGCCGAGGAACGCCACCGTGCTCTCGAGCCCGAGCTCGGCGACACGTGCTTCGTACTCGCCCCGCAGCGGGCCCTCGCCCACGAGCTGCAGACGGAACTCCGCACCGGTTCTTCGCAGCGCTGCCGCAGCGGCGAGCAGCATGTCGTGGTTCTTGACCGGCTCGAGCCGCGCCACGCAGGTGATGGTGACGCGTTCGCGCGGCGTACGCGGCGCGGGGACGAAGCGCCGGACGTCGATGCCGTTGCCGATCCAGTGGCGGTGGCCGCGCGGGCCGATGCCGTAGCGATGCGCGAGCCCCAGCTCCTCGTGGTTCTGCGTCAGCAGCACGTTGGTGATGCGGCCGCACCACTGCTCGACCGCCAGCGCCGCGCGGCGCGCGATCCGCGAGCGCGGCTCGTGGAAGTAGAAGCCGTGTACCGTGTGCACCACCACCGGCACGCCGGCGAGCCGCGACGCGACGCGGCCGACCACGCCCGGAACCGAGCAGTGGGTGTGGACCAGGTCCACACGCTCGCGCACGAGGTACGCCGTGAGCCGCGCGAGCACGGTGCCGAGGCGAACGGGGTCGAGGCCGCGCGGCAGCGGCAGCGTGTGCACCGGGATCCCGGCGGCGCGGAGCCCTGCCACGTGCGGACCATCGCCGCACACGATGCGGTTGTCGTAGCCCCGCTCGCGCATCGCCAGCACCCGGTCGCGCAGAAGCGCGTCCGCCGAGGCGCTGACGTTGATCACGTCCACGATCCGGAACGCTGCCACCGGTCGGTCCGTCACGCGGGCGCACCCGCTTCCCGAGCCGGGTCGGGCCGCGCGCGCGATGGAACCCAGAGCTCGCTGGCCGCCACCTCGACAGGCCCGGTCGCGGCCCACATCCAGGCCACGATCCACCACACGTGGCGGAAATGGAGCTGCTCGATGACCGTGGACTGGACGAGCAGCGCCACGAACGCGCCCACGCACGCGGCGTGCAGCGCCGCGCCGCGACGGGGGTCGCCCGTGCGCGCAGCCAGCGCCTGCCGGCCGCGCAGGACCCGCGCGCCGAGGAACGCGATGCCGGCGAAGAGCCCGGCGACGCCGAGGGCGCCGCGCTCCACCGCATACGAGATGTAATCGCTGTGCGCTTCCTTCGATTGGAGCGTGCCCTTGCGCTCGCGCTCGCCGATCTCCACGTCCCCGGTCGACGAGTTCCCGGGCCCGATACCGAGCGGGTGATCCGCGAGCCGGTGCTCGAGCCGCCCCCAGATCCGCCCGCGCGACTCCCCGCTGTGCTCGACGCGCGCGAACAGCGTGCGCTCGGCGATGCGGCCGAGCCACGCCCCGCCCACCCCGGCCCCGGCCACGAGCCACACCGCGGCGAGCAGTGCTGCGGCCGCGAGCGAGACCGCGCCGGCGAGGCGCGTGGCGGAGGCGCCGCGCGCGCGCGCGCGCCACAGGCCCCAGGCGAGGAGCCCGCTCGAGAGCGCGATGAGCGGGCCGTTCGACCGCGTGGTGAGGATGCCGGCGAGGAGCAGCACCAAGCCGACCGCCATGTGCGGCCGCCGCACGCGTCCCTCGAGCCCGAGCAGCGTGAACGCTCCCAGCAGCAGGAAGTCGGCAGCCATGTTGGCGTTGCCGAACGAGGCCGACGAGCGGTGGCCCGAGGGGGCGATCAGGCTCCCGAGGCCGTGCACGCCGTGCTTCCAGCTCTCCGCCAGGCACGCGAGCGCCACCACCACCGCGACAACGACCGTGGCACTGCGCACCGCGAGCATCTCGCCGCGGCGCCGGAGCACGGCCACGAGCGCCACCGCCCAGGCGAAGAGGTACGCATCCTGGACGAGCGTCAACGCGCTCGCGGCGACGGAGTCGGCGTCCACCACCGCGAGCACGCTGCCGCTTGCCGCGAGCAGGATCGCCGGCAGCAGCGGCACCTCGAGCCGGATGCGGTGCACGAGCACCGCGGCGGCGAACACCCCCAGCGCCACCAGGTTCAGCAGATCGGGCCAGGCGAGCGGCGTGCCGCCGACGCCGCTCACGAACGGCATCAGCGCCACCACCGCCAGGAGGTAGCGATCCCAGCCGCGGTCATCGAGCGCGCGGGCACCGTCCGTGACCTGCGCGCGCACGAGGGCGAGCCCGGCAGGGGTCATGGTCGCCACGCCGCCCCGCGCCCTCAGGCGCAGAGCCCCTCCAGCTCCTGGGTGGCCGCGCGCAGC
>Ga0310810_10009273_pt1 | contig 11364 bp, 10 predicted proteins | sample NCmetagenome_FD_207641 | JGI IMG/M metagenome (GOLD analysis project Ga0310810, IMG submission 207641) | Soil microbial communities from experimental microcosm in Duke University, North Carolina, United States - NC | ecosystem: Engineered > Artificial ecosystem > Soil microcosm > Unclassified ... | reverse complement strand
CAGAAGGAGCCGCTCCACACGGTCGCGTCCGCTGACTTCGGCGCGCCGGGCCCGGTGATCGATTTCCAGCCGCCGCTCACGCACACGCTGGTGAAAGAGAACGAGCGCGACAAGCGCAAGTTCGAGAAGATGTTCATGGAAGGCCGTCCACCCGTCAACGTCGGCGTGACGAGCGGCGGCGATGTTTTCGGGGGGACCGCGGTGACGTTCACCGACGTCCTCGGCGATCAGCAGTTCAACCTTTACGCCGAGTCGGTCTCGCAGTACCGGACGCTGTCGCTTCAGTACGTCAATCTGTCGCGCCGCCTGCAGTACGCGCTGCAAGGCTTCTCGCAGACGCTCTTCTACTACGGCAATTACGCGGGCTACCTGTACGATCCGCAGTTCGCGTTCCTCAGCCACAGCGACGCGCTCGCGACGCAGACGTCGCGCGGGGGCATCGCGTTCGGGATCTATCCGATCAACCGCTACTCGCGTCTGGAATTGACCGGTGGCGTCTACCAGTTCAATCAGCAGTACGACAACCCCGACCTGCAGGCAGTCGCCGAGCAGTATCAGATCGATCAGTACGGCCGGACGATCTTCGCGAACGGGACGATCCTTCCTCTGGGGGCCGCGTACGTGCGTGAGACGACGATCTTCCGCGACTACGGACCGGTCTCCGGCGAGACCATGCGCCTCGGCTACGAGTACGCGCCGAAGTTCGGCGGCTTCCTGTCGCGGCAGACCGCCGACATCGACGCCCGGAAGTACATCCGGCTCGCGACCAACGGCGTGCTTGCGTTCCGGTTCCGGGGATTCAACAGTTGGGGCGACTACCCGTCCTTCCTGTTCTATGGCGGCAACTCTGAGTTGCGCGGGTATCAATACCTCGAGTTCACCGGCAACAAGGCGTTCTTCACGGATGCGGAACTGCGGTTCCCGCTGCTCGAGGCGGCGCTGACGCCGTTTGGCGTGATCGGCGGCTTGCGCGCCGTCATGTTCGCGAATTTCGGCGCCTCGCAGTTCGCGGGCACGCCGATGACGGTCTGGTCCAAATCCTCGGTCACGGGGCTGCAGCCAATCGTCAACTTCCAGCAGGATCTGGTCACCGGTGCGGTCACGCCGATTCTCGGCAATCCGGTCGACGTGGACGGGTTCCATCTGGTCGACGGACGCGCCTCCTACGGGCTCGGCCTCGAAACGTTCGCGCTCGGCTTCCCGATCCACTTCGACTGGTCCTGGCGGACGCTGTTCAACCGGAACTGGGAGGACTACGTGTATTCCTACCAGGCGGCGCTCGACGGCGAATCCAGCGGCAGCCGCTGGCTCCGGCGGCCGAAGTTCTCGGTCTGGATCGGCTACGACTTTTAACCGGCGGCTTCGCCGCCGGGGTGCTGGGCGCTGCGCGCCTCGGACGGGTGCTGGCCGCGCTTCGCGCGGGGTGCCGGGCGCGCTTCGCGCGGGGTGCTGGGGCCGCGCTTCGCGCGGGATCGCGATGGGGGCGAGGACGGGGCGCCCCAGTTCGCGCGGACGCGGCTCCTCGTCCACGAGTCTTTCCGGCCGCGGAGCACGAACTGGGGCTGTCTGAGCGGGGGGCCCATCGCCGCGCCGCGCTTCGCGCGGGGTGCTGGGGGCTTGGGGGCCTCGGACGGGGGCTTGGGTCGGCGGCTTCGCCGCCGGGTGCTGGGGGCTTGGGGCCTCGGACGGGTGCTTGGCGTCTCTATTTGACCCAGCCCCGTCCGAGGCACAGAGCCCGACGCACCCCGCGCGAAGCGCGGCCTGCGAAGCGCGGCCTGTGTCACAATCACTCCATGGCCTGCGGGTGCGGTTCAGTTGTCAAGCTGCTCGCGGATTACCTCGAGCAGCAACTGCCCGACCAGCTCAGGGCCGAGCTGGACGATCACCTGCGGCGCTGTCCGCGGTGTGTCGCCCAGCTTCGCAGCTACGAGAGCACCGTCTCGATGCTGCGGTCGCTCCGCGAAGAAGACCTCCCGCCCGAGCTTCGGCTGTCCGTGAAATCCTTCATCAACGCGAAATGCCACAACAATTGACGGGCGCGGCGGCTGCGCCGGCAGCGCCCAAGCGCGCCTCCGAGAGCGCAACCGAGATGGTCCAGGTGGTGCTCCCGAACGATGCCAACCCGTTGGGATTCATCCTTGGCGGGACGGTGATGCACCTGATCGACATCGCCGGCGCGATCGCCTGTCATCGCCATACCCGCAGCCTGCTCGTCACCGCCGCGGTCGACGGTCTGCAGTTCCTGCACCCGATCAAAGTCGGCGACCTGATCATCCTGCGCGCAAGCGTGACCGCCGTCTGGAGCACGTCGCTCGAGGTCGAAGTCGAGGTGTTCTCGGAGGAGACGACGACGGGCGTCCGGCGCATGACGAGTCGCGCCTATCTCACCTTTGTCGCCATTGATCGCGCGGGCGAGCGCGTCAGGATCCCGGGGCTGATCGTCGAGACCGAGGACGAACGGCAGAAGGTGGTCGCCGCCGACGCCCGCCGCGCCGAGCGCCTGAAGGCGCGAAAAGAGCTCGAAACGCGCTGCGATCTGCTCGCGGCGACGACCTCCAAATAGCAGCCGCTCGCGCGCCGCCGGATTTCAGCGCGCCTGGTCTCTACTCTCCTGTAGGTGCATGTCCGTCCTCAATGGTCGTGTGTGAGGACTGGCGATGGCGATCAGTTCGTATCGAGTCCCAGCACGCCGCGATTCAAATCGATCGAGACGCGGTAGCGGCTGAGGAACTTGTGGCCGACGATGCCGCCCAGATCGAAACCGAGGAGGACGCTTGGCGCGTTCAGGTTCAGGACGACTACCGGAATTCGATGGAACTGGATGGAGCTGAACTGGAGATCGATATTGGGCAGGAGGAACGCGTCCTTGTCCCAGCCCGACGTACCGTAGACGCGCAGCGGAATGCGGCGGAGGGGGGCGGGAAGATCGAGCGCGCCCAGCGTCGACTGGCTGATCGAGATCACTTCGCCGCCGGTGTCGACCACGAAACTGGCGGGTTGTCCATTGACGGTGCCCCGCACGGTTGCGAGGCGATAAATCCGCAGCGGCAGCGCTGTCTCGTACGCCGCATGCGCGAGCCGACGCGCGAGCACGAGCTGATGCCGAGCGTAGTCGATCCGCACCGACAGGCCGAGCGCCAGCGGCGAGAAGCTCTCCGGCTCGCGCGACGGGAGGCCGCCAAGCGGCGGGTTCTTGATCAGGCAGGGCACGTTGCGGATGATGAGGTCCCCGACCTGCATCGAGTCGATGCGCGCCTCCTGCAGGCCGCGAAGACCGATGTCGCCGACCCCTGCGCTCTGCATCGAGGTGATTGGAACGACGCCGCGGCTGCGGGCCACCTCGCGCGTGAGCACCGTCTGCTCCGCGCCGGTGTCGAGGACGAAATCCGTGAGCCGCCCTCCGTTGATGCGGATCTTGACGATCACTTTCTCGCCGACGATCTGCACCGGCAGCGTCCACGATGCGTCCGCCGCCACGTTTCCCATGTCGAGCGGCGTCCTCCCGTGGAAGGCATCGAGGAACCGGATTTCCGCTTTCGTCCACGCGCCCGTTTCGCTGTGATCGTGGTTCGGCAGCAGGTTCACGTAGCTGCTGAACGCGGCGGCGGCCTCGTCGTACTTGCGCTGCCGCTCGTAGATCACGCCCAGCGTGTGATGGAACTCTCCCTCGCGCGGCGCGAGCCGCAGCGCCTCCTGCGCCTCGATCAAGGCCTCGTCCAGCTTGTTGTGCGCGGTGAACGCCCTGGCGCGGCCGTGGTGCGCGCGGGCATCGGCGGGATCGCGGCCCATCGCGTCCTCGTACGCCTCCTCCGCTTCGTCGAAGAGTCCCGACGCCCAGAGCGTATCGGCGTAGAGCGACTCGAGTGCGGCGCTCGAGGGCGTGCCCGCGCGCGCATGCTCCGCTTCCTTGCGCGCCCCCGAGAAATCACCCGTGCGGAGGAGCGCCAGCGAGAGGCCGGCGTGGGCCTGCGATGCGAGCGTCGAGTCGGTGGTCGTGATCGCGACCGCGCGGCGGTACGCGTCGATCGCGTCGCGATACCGCGCTTCGTTCATCAGGAGCCGGGCAAATTGCAATTGGACGTCGGCGGCGCGGGGGGCCTGCGCCGCGAGCGCGAGGGGCATGGCGGCGACCGTGGATGCCAGGAGGAGTGAAGCCGCGCGCATGGCGGCCCACTATAGCAAGCGGAAGGCCGAACCTGTCAGCAACCAGTTGCCAGTCACCAGTTGCCAGTCGTCAGTTGCCAGTATCCAGTCCTCAGTTGCCGGGCGCCAGCTACCAACCGCTGACTGGCCACTGGCTGACTGGCTGACTGGCTACTGGCTACTGGCTACTGTCGTCTATTCGTCGCTTACGAATCTTGTGCCGGCTTTCGAATCTCGTCGATTACTTCTGGTAGTACTCCGCGTTCTTGGGAATGTATTCCTTCCATTTCTCGGGCGTTTCGTCGAGCGCGAAAATCGCTTCCACCGGGCACGCGGGCACGCACGCGCCGCAGTCGATGCACTCGTCGGGGTGGATGTAGAGCATTTCCGCTGCCGCGAACGCCGGCTCGTCTTTCCGCGGGTGGATGCAATCCACCGGGCACACGTCCACACACGCCGTGTCCTTCGTGCCGATGCACGGTTCGCAGATGATGTACGCCACGTTCCAGTCCTCCGCCAGGCTCCCGGCAAGTCTTTCGCAATCCGATCCCGCGCGGGAACGCGCGGGCCGCTCTTGGAATCAAACAAATATACCGCATAATGAAAGCGTTCAGGCGCATATGAGGGGGTTTCGCGCGGTGGCTGCCGGCGTGTTGTGGCTGTCGGCCGTCCGGCCGACGCTCGCGCAGACGCTTCCGCAGGGCCCGGCAGAGTTCGCGGGCGGGGCGGTCACGGTGTCGGGCAGCGTCTCCGTCTCCTTCGGCAGCCACGATGAGCTCGCGTTCTTCAACTACACGGACTATGAGCACAATGCGCTGCGCCTGGTGCGCATCGCCGTCGCGGGCACGTGGCGCATCGCGCCGCGGCTGGCGGTGCTCACGGAGCTTCGGTCCGAGGACGGCGAGCAGGTCGTGCCGTACGCGCTCTACCTCCGTGTCCGCCCGTTCGCGCACGTTCCGTTCGATGTGCAGGCCGGCCGCATTCCGCCCGTCTTCGGTGCGTTCGCCCGCCGTTCGTACCGGATCGACGACAACCCGCTGATCGGGTATCCGCTCGCCTACCAGTACCTGACGTCGATCAGGCCCGACGCCATCCCGGGGAGTGCGGACGATCTCCTGCTGATGCGCGCGCGCGGCTGGCGCGCATCTTATCCCGTGGGATCCGAGGATGCCCAACCCGGCGTCCCTCTGGTGAGCGCCTACCGGTGGGACACGGGCATCGAGGGGAACTTCGCGTCCGATCGGTACGACGCCGCCGCCTCCGTCACGACCGGAACGCTCTCGAGTCCACGGACGCGCGACGACAACAGTCGGCCGCAGGTCGCGGCCAGAATTGGCTGGAAGCCCGCGTTCGGGCTCGTGATCGGCGCCTCGGCGTCGCACGGCGAGTTCCTGAACGGAGCGCTGGAGGATCGCTATCGCGATGTGCTCGGCGACCACTCGTATGGGCAGACGGCGTTTGGATTCGACGGCGAGTACTCGCGCGACCATTGGATCGTGCGGACGGAATGGATTAACAGCCGGTGGACATTACCTCGACTTGGGGTGCCGTTGATTCAGCAGCCGTTGACCGCGACGTCGGCCTATGTCGAAGGGCGCTATCGCGTCAGCCCGCGGTGGTACGTCGCCGCGCGGGCGGACACGCTCACGTTCTCGCGTGTTCGCGGCGACCGCGTCTTTGCCGGCGTTCCCACGACGTGGGATGCGCCGGTAAAGCGTCTGGAGCTCGGCGCCGGCGTCTACCTGCAGCGGAACCTGACGCTGCGCGTCAGCGTGCAGCCGAACTGGCGTGACGGCGGCCGGGTCCGCCACCGCACGTTCACGTCGGCCCAGCTGGCGTACTGGTTCTGAATGATCCAGCGCCGGACCGCATCCGCTGTCGCCGCTCTCTGTTCGATGCTCGCGTGCTGGCCCGCCGGGGTCGTCGGGCGCGCGGCCGCAGGCACGATCCGCGGCCGCGTCGAGGTGAAGACGCCGATCGTGGCCGAAGCGGAGCGCCCCGACGTGGGGGCGCTCGGGATGTCGTCGATCCGCGAGCCGCTGGACCGCCGGCGAAGCGTCGTCTATCTCGAGACCGCGCCGCGCGCCGCCTTCGATGCCCGTGAAGAGCCGCATGCGCGCATGGACCAGCGCAACGAGACGTTCGTACCACACGTGCTCGCGATTGTCGCTGGCACCACGGTCGACTTCCCGAATGACGATCGGACGTACCACAACGTGTTCTCGCTCTCGAAGGCGAAGTCCTTCGACCTGGGCCGGTACGCGACCGGCAAATCGAAATCCGTGCGCTTCGATCATCCGGGGATCGTGCGCGTGTTCTGCGACATCCACTCGCACATGAGCGCGTTCATCCTGGTCTTCGCGCACCGGTACTTCGCGGTCACCGACGACGAGGGACGTTACCGCCTCGAGAACGTCCCCCCCGGCAGCTACACGCTGACTGTGTGGAACGAGACCATCCGCGGCGATGCGCCCAAACGCGTGGTCACGATTCCCGAAGGCGGCGGCGACGTCGACGCGGACTTCACCATCCGATGAAGGCCTTCGCCTCCCTCACCAACCGTATCTTCTTCGCGACGGCGCTCCTGGCCATCGTGACGATCGCGATTGCGATGTACATCGTGAACGTCGCGGTCACGCGGCAGGCGGAAGGCGAGCTGCAGCACGGCCTGGAGGAAGCGGCGTCCCTCGTCGGCGAATATCGCGCGCTTCGCTTCGATCACTTTGCGAATGAAGCGCGCCTCGTGGCCGACCTGCCCAAGCTCAAGGCGGCGGTCGACACCAACGATCCGGCGACCGTGCTCGACATCGCGAGCGGGTACCAGCAGCAGCTCAAGGCGGACGTCTTCGTCATCGTCCGGCGCGGCCGGTTGCTCGCACGATTCGGCGGCGGCGACATCTCCGAAGCGGAGCTGCTGGCCAAACCCGGGCTCGATGAGGCGTCGTACGCGCGCGAAGAGACCGCGTTCTGGTCAGCCCCGCACGGGATCCTGCAGGTGGTGTCGGTGCCGGTGTTCATCGATCGCGAGCTGGCCGGCGCGCTGATCGTCGGCGTCAGCCTCGATTCGACCGCCGCCGCGCGCTTCAAGACGCTGACGAACAGCGAGATCGTGTTCGGCGCCCGCGGCGTCATTCAGGCCTCCACGATCGATGGATCGCTGTGGCCGACGCTCGCGCCGCTCCTGTCGACACGCGGGTTCACGCCCAGCGTCACGTTGAATGGCGCCGAATACATCGCGCTCGCCAAACCGCTCGGCCCCGAAGGCACGCCCGGCGCACCCACGGTCCTGGTGCTGCGGTCCCGCACCGAGCAGCTCCGTTTCCTGCGCCGCCTTCATGCGCTCCTGGGCGGGATCGCCGTCGTGGCACTCCTCGGCGCCACGCTCATCAGCTACGCGATCGCACGGTCGGTCACGCGTCCGCTGGGCGCGATTACCGCGACCATGCGTGAGATGGCAGCGACCGGCGATCTCAGCCTCCGGATTCCGGTCCCGACGGACGACCGCTGGCAGGACGAGGACGCGCACCTGCTCGCGACGACCTTCAACTCGATGACCGATTCGATCCAGCGGTTCCAGCGCGAGGCCGGCCAGCGCGAACGGCTGTCCTCGCTCGGACGTCTCTCGACCGTCGTCGCGCACGAGATCCGCAATCCGCTCATGATCATCAAAGCCGCGCTCCGCGGCCTGCGGCGCGACGACGTGAAACCCGAGCGCGTGCATGCCGCCGTGCGCGATATCGATGAAGAGATCGCCCGGCTCAATCGGATCGTCAGCGAAGTCCTGGATTTTGCCCGGCCGATCAAGTTCGATCTCGCGGCGGCGGACCTCAATGCGGTCGCGGCCGACGCCGTGCGCGCTGCCGCCGTCGACGGAGGTCGGCATCCGGTCCGGCTCGGCCTCGATCCGCGTATTCCCCCGATGACCACCGACGCCGATCGCCTGCGGCAGGTCCTCGTCAACGTGCTCTCGAACGCCGTCCAGGCGGTCGACGCGCGGCCGGAGCCGCCCTCCGGCGACCCGCCGATTCGGCTGGAGACCCATCGCCTCGACGGCAGCCACGTCGTCGTCATGGTGCGCGATCGCGGCGTGGGCATCGCGCCGGAACATCTGACACGGGTTTTCGATCCCTATTTCACGACGCGCCGTACGGGCACGGGAATCGGCCTCGCGATTTCCCGGAACATCATCGAAGGCCTGGGAGGCCGCATCACAGTGACGAGTCAGGTCGATCGCGGGACCGAGGTCCGCATCGAGCTGCCGCTCCAACCGACGCCATGACTGCCACAGGCTCCATTCTGCTCGTAGACGACGAAGCGAAAATCCGCAACGCGCTGGCGCAGGCCATGCGCGAGGAAGGCCACGAAGTGCTCGCGACGGAAAGCCCGCGCGAGGCGCAGCGGCTGCTGGCGCGACGCTTCTTCGACGTCCTCGTCATCGACAACCTGATGCCCGAACTCTCAGGCCTCGACGTCATTCGAGAGCTGGTCGCGTCAACCGCGCCCGAAGACCGTCCGCAGATCGTCATGATGACGGCGCACGCGACGGTGGAGAGTGCGATCGAGGCGATGAAGCTCGGAGCGTTCGACTATCTCCAGAAGCCGTTCGAGATCGACGAGCTCCTCGTCGTCGTCTCGCGCGCGCTGGATCATCAGCGGCTTCGTACGCAGCACGGGTATCTCATCAGCGAACGCGACGAGGAGTTCAATCATTACGGCATCGTCGGGCGGAGCCGGCGGATGCAGGACGTGATCCGGACGGCCGAGATCGTCGCCAAGACCAAGAGCACGGTGCTCATTACCGGCGAGACGGGAACGGGCAAGGAAATGGTCGCCCGCGCGATTCACTTCCACAGCCCGCAGCGGGACATGCCGCTCATCAAGGTCAATTGCGCCGCGATCCCGGAGAACCTGCTCGAATCGGAGCTGTTCGGGCACGTGCGCGGCGCATTCACCGGCGCGGTCACCGGCAAGAAGGGCAAGTTCGCGCTTGCCGATGGCGGCACCATCTTCCTCGACGAGATCGGCACCATGGCGCCGGCGCTCCAGGCGAAGCTGCTGCGCGTGCTTCAGGAGCGCGAGTTCGAGCCGCTGGGATCTGAGCGCAGCCAGAAAGTGGACGTCCGCGTCATCGCGGCGACCAACCGCGATCTCCGCCAGATGGTCTCGGATGCGAAGTTCCAGGAGGATTTGTATTACCGCCTGAACGTCATCCCGCTCGAGATTCCTCCCCTGCGCGAGCGGCGCGAGGACATCCCCGTTCTCGTCGACCACTTCGTACGCAAGCACGCGCAGCGGGCCGGCAAGGCGATCGATGGACTTGCGCCAGGCGTCCTCGACGCGCTCCAGAACGCGGACTGGCCGGGGAACGTCCGCGAGCTCGAAAACACGGTCGAACGCGCCGTCGTGCTGTCGCCGACGACCGTCATCGGCTCCGAAGTCGTCCGCCTGCTCGGTGTCGCCTCGACTCCGCCAGCCGGCCTGCCCTCGCTCAACCTCCGTCAGAACCTCGATTGGGCGGAACGCGAAACCGTCCGGCGCGCGCTCGAGGGGTCTGGCGGCGTGAAAAAGGACGCGGCGGAAGCCATGGGCATCAGCCAGCGCGCTCTCAGTTACTACCTCGCCAAGCATCGGATCGAAGATCGCAACAGCGCGTAAGCGGCTTACGCGGCGCGTAACCGCCGCTGCGCAATCTCGCGATAATCCAATGAATTCGAGCCGTGTCGGCGGGTACTCGGCTTGCTGAACCTCCCCGACCGGAGGCCTTTTTCATGAGAAACACCGGAATCGCGATGCTGCTTGCTGCGTCCGCGCTGCTGCCCGCCTGTGGCGGCGGAGGCGGATCGGCAAGCGCGCCCACCAGTCCCACGCCGTCGACCGGAGGTACCGGCTCGTCGACGACGGTGACGGTCAATATCATGGGCGTCAAGGGAAAGCAGTCGTTCTCACCCAATCCCGCAGATGTCGGTGCGGGACAACTCGTGGTGTTCCACAACACTGACGTGGTGACGCACCACATCGTGCTGGATGACGGGTCGCTGCAGACGGCCGAGATCGCGCCCGGCGCGACGAGCGCGGCGCTCCCTGTCGGCGCGGCGAACGTGGCGTATCACTGCAGCATTCATCCGAGCATGGTCGGGAGCTTCAACGGGGCCGCAACCCCGGAACCCGCTCCCTGCACGGGTTACTGCGGCTGAGCGCGCGGCGTGTCCCACCCGTCAACGCTGTGATGACTTACGCTACGATCATGCACACTAACTTCTCCGCGATGCGGGTCGCAGCCGCGGCAGCCTGTGTTCTCGCGGTTGTGACTGCGGCGCCTGCCTGGGCGCAGACGCCCACCGATCCTGCCGCGGCGCCCCCGCCGGCGCCGAGTCAACCCGCCGATCAGCCGCTGTCGGACGCGCGGGTCGATCCCCTGCAGCCGGATTTCAATCTCTCCGCGCTGCCGGTGACGCTTCGACTCCCCGCACACAAGATGTCGTTCCGGGTCACGCACCGCTTCCTGCGGTCGCTCGGACAGGGAGACGTCGGTGATCTGCTGGACAACTTCTTCGGGTTCGACAGCGGAGCCCAAATCGGGCTCGAGCTGCGATACGGCCTGAGGCCGGGCACGCAGGTCGGCATCCATCGCACGAGCGATCAGAGCATCGAGCTCTTCGGACAGCAGAGCCTGTGGCGTGAAGGGCCGCACCCGGTCGCGATCGACGCGATTGCGACCTTCGAGGGACGGCACAACCTGCGCGGCCAGCACATGGGCGCGTTCGGGGCGCTGGTCTCCCGCAAGGTGGCGGGGAAAGCGGCGGTGTATGTCGAGCCGATTTTCGTCGCGAACACCAACTCGCTGCCGTCAGACCTGGTGGATCACAACAGCACCTTCATGCTGGGCCTCGGCACCCGCGTGCGCGTCAGGCCGACGACGTATGTGGTTGCGGAGGTGACGCCGCGGCTTGCGGGCTACGACCCCGGCGTAGCGCAAGCCAGTTTCGGCCTCGAAAAGCGCGTCGGCGGACACACGTTCCAGGTCAATTTCTCTGACGGCTTCGGCACGACGCTCGGGCAGCTCGCGCTCGGCGGCGTTTCGAGCCATTCCTGGTATATCGGGTTCAACATCTCGAGGAAATTTTTCTAAAATCGGGTTCTCGGGTTCTTGGGTTCTCGGGGTTCTCAGTGTTAGGGTTCTCGGGTTCTCGGGTTCTTCGGGTTGGGTTCTCGGGTTCTCGG
>Ga0310810_10009272_pt1 | contig 11364 bp, 9 predicted proteins | sample NCmetagenome_FD_207641 | JGI IMG/M metagenome (GOLD analysis project Ga0310810, IMG submission 207641) | Soil microbial communities from experimental microcosm in Duke University, North Carolina, United States - NC | ecosystem: Engineered > Artificial ecosystem > Soil microcosm > Unclassified ... | reverse complement strand
CGCGTCGACCGACAGCTCGCCGGACTTGATCTGCTTGCCGACCGCCAGCAGGTTGCCGAGCAGCGGGTTGCCCTCGGCATTGCGCGAGGCCGCCGCGACGTAGACCGTGCCGTTGGCGTCGACGGCGGTCGTCGGCAGCGAGAGGTTGCGGAACGCCTCACCGGCGAAGGGCGCGTTGATGCCGGTGATCCCGGCGATCGGGACGGCGGGCGTCCAGAGGCGGCCGCGGTTCTCGGACTTCGCCTGCATCAGCGCATTGAGCTGGTTGTCGTACCACGTCGCGTAGACCTCACCCTTGGGCCCGATCGCGATGTGGCAGCCGATCCCGGAGATCAGCGTCTTCTGGCTCACCGGGAACGGCAGGTTGTCCCTCGGCGTGATCCCGCCCCACGTCTTGCCGCCGTCGAGCGAGCGCATGACGACGATCTCCTGCAGCGGCACGACGCTCGCCCCGTCGAGGTCCCAGCAGATGTACATCGTCCCGATCTTGCCGTCGCGCGGGACGTTCGGGCCGCCGTTGACGTCGGTGTGGTTGTCGACGGCGATCCAGTTCTTGTCGTCGAGCAGCAGGCGCGTCGTGAGCGGGTTGAAGCGGTTGTCGTGGACCGTGATCGGCTGGCTCCACGGCTGGCCCGGGTGCTTGATGTGGACGGTCATGTTGAAGCCGCGGAAGGCGGCGGTGCCGCCGGGCGCGTCGAGGACGCTCGCGTAGGCGTTGCCCTCGTCGTCGAAGTCGATCGAGATGTCCGACGTCGTGCGGTAGGCGGCCTCGTTGGCCGGGTCGCACTCGCCGGGGTTCTGGCAGTAGCCCGGGAGCTGGCCCTGGTCCTCCCACGTGCGCCCGCCGTCGTGGGATTCGTAGGTCCCGATCTTGAAGAGGTACTTCGCGTTGTTCTCGTACATCTTCGAGCCGGCGATGAGGTGGTTGTGATCGAGCGGGTCCATCGCGATCGTCGGCTCGGAGTGCGACGTGTACTTGTCGCGCGAGGCGCGGTAGTTCGGCAGGCCCTTGGGCGCCGCGGCCTCGGCCGCGGCGAGGTTTGGCCCCTGGCGCGTCACGAGCTGGGCGTTGGCGGTGTACGTCTGCGGTCCGATCGTCGTGTACGGCGTGAGGACGGCGATGTAGGCCCCCGACGCCTTGTCGATTCCGACGTTCTCGTCGGTGCCGAGCGTCTGGCCGTCGCCGCCGACGAACTCGCCGCGCGTGCCGTCGGGGTTGCGCCGGTAGACGTAGAGGTCGAGGTCGGCGATCCCGAAGCCGGTCGCGTTGATGCTCACGGCGCCCGGCCGGTCCTTGTAGAAGCTCTCGTCGACGGCGACGTCGAGCGCGAAGGCGTCGCAGCCGGACGTCGGGGCCAGGCGCCCGTCGGCGCCGAAGCAGCCGGCGCCGTTGTCGGCCTTCAGCGCCTCCGAGCCGACGTTCACCGTGCCGGTCCAGCTCACCGAGCCGTTGCCGGACGCGTCGGCCGTCAGCGTCCCGGAGGCCGGCGACGCCGCGGATGCGGGCGCCGCGAGCACGGCGGCGAGCACGACGCTCGCGAGCGCCGCGATCCAACCCCGTCTCCCCCGAACGACCGCCACGGCGGGCAGTCTGCCACGCCGCGCAGCTAGACGCGCAGGAAGCGGCGCAGCGAGAGCCCGGAGCCGGCCGCCGAGACGGCGACGCTCGCGAGCAGCAGCACGACGATCAGCAGGCCGAAGTTGATCGTCTCGGGCGCGGCGATGAGCGAGAAGTCGTGCTTCAGCGGGTCGATGAAGGCGACCTTGCCGATGAGCAGCAGCAGGATCGCCATGAGGCCTCCCAGCGCTCCCACGATCACGCCCTCGATGACGAACGGCCAGCGGATGAACCAGTCCGTCGCGCCGACGAGCTTCATGACCTCGACCTCGCGGCGGCGGGCGAACAGCGACAGGCGCACGGTATTGGAGATGAGGAGGATCGACGCGAGGACGAGCAGGCCGGCGAGGAGCGCCATGCTGAGCTTCACGACGCGCGTCGCGGAGAGGATCTTCGTCGTCTCGTCGCGGCGGTTCTTGACCTCGTCGATCGCGGGGTCGACGACGGTCCGCTCGCCGCTCGGGCTCACGGGCGCGAGGGCATCGCGGAGCTTGCCGACGTTCGCGGGCTTGTCGGGGCTCACGCGGAACGTGTCGGGCAGCGGGTTGGAGCCCAGCAGCGCGTAGGCCTCGGGATTCTGCTTGCGCTCCTTGGCGTAGGCCTCGGCCTTGGAGACGAAGGTCACGTTGCCGACGTGCGGCGTGTCCTGCGTCAGCGTCCGGCGCACGCGCTCGATCGCGGCGTCGGTGGCGTTCGTCTTGAGGAAGACGTCGACGAGGACCTTGCCGCGCACGTCGTTGGCCGCGCCGGTCGTCGCCTGGACCATCGGGATGAAGACGCCGAGGACGAGCATCGTGACGAGCACGGACGCCATCGCGGCGAACGAGGGCACGGCGTTGCGCTTCAGGGAGCGCGTCGCCTCGCGGAGGAAGAAGCCGATGCGCACTAGTGGTCTCCCCCGTGAACACGCGTCGTGTCCAGGTGGTCGCTGGCGCTGCCTGGCAAGGACGCAGGGAGGAAGGTGTGCCTCTGGCACATCGACTCCCGAGGACGCCGCCAGGCGGTGATCAGCGGCCGACTGGCGCGGCGGGTGTTTGCGGGGGCGACCACTTAGTAGTTCGTGAAGCCGCCGCGCTGCTCGCCGGAGGGGCGCGGAGGATCGGGGGACGTCCGGCGCGGGTCGGCGCGGTAGGCGCCGCCGAGCATGTCGGAGAACTCGTCGGTCGACTGCTCGCGCTGGGCGTACAGGCCGCTGGCCTCGTCGCGGATGATGAGCCCGCCCTCGAGCTCGATGACGCGGCGGCGCATGCGATCGACCATGTGCGAGTCGTGCGTCGCGACGATGACCGTCGTGCCGGCGCGGTAGATCCGGTACAGCAGCTGCATGATCCCGAGCGACGTGTGCGGGTCGAGGTTGCCGGTCGGCTCGTCGGCCAGCAGCAGCGGCGGGTGGTTGACGAACGCCCGCGCGACCGACACGCGCTGCTGCTCGCCGCCGGAGAGCTGGTCGGGGAAGTTGTGCAGCTTCGTCGAGAGGCCCGTCAGGCGCAGGACGTCGGGGACCTTGGAGCGGATCTCCTTGCGGCCCGCGCCGGTGGCCGACAGCGCGTAGGCGACGTTGTCGTAGACCGTCCGGTTGGGCAGGAGCTTGAAGTCCTGGAAGACGACGCCGATGTTGCGCCGGTAGTACGGGACCTTGTTGCGCTCCATCGCCCCCACGTCGCGGCCCGCGACGCGGATCGTGCCCGAGGTCGGCTCGCGCTCCTTGATGAGCAGCCGCATGATCGTCGACTTGCCCGAGCCGGTGGACCCGACGATGAAGACGAACTCGCCCGCACGGACGTTGAACGTCGCGCCGTCGAGGCCGATGTCGCCGGCCGGATAGTGCATGCAGACGTTGCGAAACTCGATGACGTTGCGCTTGTCCGGCGGGAGATCGGCGGACCGTGCGGGAGGCGCGATCGGCTGGCCCTGCGCGCGGCGGCGCGCGGCCGGAAGGTGGCGTGTGCGGATCTGTCGCTCAGCTGACACGAATCACAACCTAGCGGGGTCATCCGGCGTCGGCGCCTGTCGCATGCGGTCTTGCAAGCCTGCTGATTCGGGCTGCATACACCCACCAACAGGGCCGCGCGGCGAGTGTTGCGGTGTCAGCCCGGGCTCAGGCGAAGCGCCGCAGGCCGGCCCAGGCGGCGCCGCCGAAGACGACGATCAGCCCGGCGAGGTGGGCGAGCGAGACGCCGAGGCTCGTCCCGCCGCTGTTGTTGATCGCGACGTCGATCGCGTCGAGGGCGGGCTTGAAGGGGAAGATCGCCGAGATGACGCGGATGACGTCGAAGAGCAGCGGCGAGACGCCGCCGCTGGGCACGAGCGCGAGGAACGCCAGCGGCAGCGCGAGCATGAGCGCCAGCAGCGACGCGGCGCGGACCTCCCGGGCCAGGCTGCCGATCGCGACGCCGAGCGTCGCGAAGGCCAGCGAGCTGCCCGCGAGCGCGACGATCCAGAGCGCGAGGCGGCCGTAGTCCAGGGGCACGAACGCGCTGATGCCGAGCAGCATCACGAACGTCACGGCGAACGCGCAGCAGGCGGCGAGGACGATCTTGCCGGCGAGCAGCAGCCAGCCGGGCACGAGGCCGCGGGCCAGGCGCGAGAAGGTGTTCTCCTCGCGCTCGAGCGCCAGCAGCCCGGACGCGAGCAGGACGCAGACGAACATCAGCGACACGGTGACGGCGAGCGCGACGGCGAACGTGTCCAGCGGCGTGCGGCGCCCGCTGAGCACCGTCTGCGTGACCGCGACGGGCCGCTCGACGGTCCGCAGGACGTCCTTGAAGCGGTCGACGTTCGCCACGCCGAGCGCGGCGAAGTGCTGGACGGGCTTGATGCGGCGCGTGAGCCGCGCATCGCCCTTGGACAGCTTGAGCGCCGAGATCAGCAGGTTGTTGGCCTTGTTGAGGCCGATGAGGTCGAACTGGGCGCCGACGATGTCGATCTTGCCGCCGTTGGCGATCGTGTTGATGTAGCCGCCGGCGACCTGCGTGATCTGGCGCGCGAGCGCGGCGTCGGCCTCGGCGAGCTTGGAGTTCACCGTCGAGCGCACGAAGGACTGCTTCAGCGCGTCGCCGTTGTAGATGACCTCGATGCTCGCGGAGTCGAAGCCCCCGTTGGACAGCTGCGTCGTGAAGTTCGGCGGGATGATCAGCGCGGCGAGCGCCTTGCCCGACTTGACCTGCGAGACCGCCTGCTCGCGGTTCTCGACGTCGATGCGCTTGACGGAGCCGAAGAGCTTGTTCGTGTACGTCTTGATGTCGATCGACTTGTTGCCGAGCTTGATCGTCTGCTGGCTCGGCGGGATCTTGTTGAGGAACGCGAGGCTCGGCTTGTCGGGGCCGCTGGAGAGCGCGAAGCCGATCAGCAGGGCGATCGCGACGGGATAGACGATCAGCAGGCCGACGAGCAGCTTCGAGCGCCGCAGGATCTGCAGGTCCTTCAGGAGCATCCAGCGCACGGCGGCTCAGTGCCCCTTCGAGCGCAGGAACCCGACGAAGGCCTGCTCGAGGTCCTCCCCGTTGGCGGACCCGCCGGCGGCCTTCAGCTCGGATGCCGTGCCGCTGAAGAGCATCTCGCCGTCGGCGAGGATGAGGATGCGATGCGCGTGGCGCTCGGCCTCGGCGATGTCGTGCGTCGCGAAGATCACGGCCGTGCCGCGCTCGGTGAGCGCGGTGATGAAGCCCCACAGCCGCTCGCGCTGGCGCGGGTCAAGCGCCCCCGAGGGCTCGTCGAGCAGCAGCACCGGCGGGTCGGCGAGCAGGCCGACGGCGATGTTCACGCGCTGGCGGTTGCCACCGGAGAGCTTGCCGAGCTCGTCGTCGGCGCGGTCCTCCAGACCGGTCTGGGCGAGCATCCGCGTGACGGTCGCCTCGATGTCGGCGACCTTCTCGAGGCGGCCGAACAGGCGCAGGTTCTGCGCGACGGTGAGCTTCCCGTAGACCGCCGTCTGCTGCGGCACCCAGCCGATCCGCGCCGTCGTGCCCGGCGGCTGCGCGACGCTCCCGGTCTCCGGCGCCAGGATCCCGGCGAGGATCGACAGCAGCGTCGTCTTGCCCGCGCCGTTGGGCCCGATGATCGCCAGCAGCTCGCCGCGCGCGACCTCGAAGCCGACGTCGCGGACGGCGTGGCGCTCCCCGAAGTGCTTGTTGACACCGGCGACGGTCAGTGCGGGCGCCGCCGCCGCGTCCCCGCTCACTACCTGACCGCCTCCGCGAGCGCATCGAGCGAGACCTGCAGTGCGGAGTAGGAGCCGCGGTTGGCCGGCACCTTGATCGTCTGCGGGCTGCCGACGTCGGACACGTCGAGGTTGCCGACGACCTTGATGCTCGTGAAGCCGCCGAGGATCTTGCGGTCCTTCGCCGACGGCTCGAGCAGGAGGTTGAACTTCGCCTTGCGCAGGACGTGGTCCTTGGCGCCCGTGTAGACGTCGCCGCTCGCGGACTTCACCGAGCGCTGCAGCGCCTGGCGCGCCTGGCGGTCGACGGCGCGCGGAAGGCCGGTGATGTTCGTGATCTTCAGCGACGTCAGGCGCTTGGCGAGCGCGGCGAGGTCGAGGAAGACGGCCTTCGTGTCGAGCTCCGCCGTGCCGTGGATCGTGTCGATGCCGGCGACGCGCTCGTTGCCGACGATGCGCGGGTTCTTCGCCCAGCGCTGCGGCGCGATGTGGAAGACGCCGAGCACCGCGGTCAGTGCGTTGCCGGTGTTCTGAAGCGGCTTGCGGAACGGGATCGCGATCGGGTCGGGCACCTGATAGGCCGTCGAGCCGAGGCCGATGAGGGCCTTGTCGCCCTTGAAGTACACGTCGCCGCCGAGGATCCCGCCGCGCAGTCCGAGCGAGACGTCGAACATCGCCTCGGCCGGGCTGCTGCCGGACTGCGAGAACGGCCCGACGACGCTGACCTGGATCGGCTCCTTGTAGCGCGGCAGGCCCTTGACCGTGATGTCGACGACGCCGCTGATGTTGCCCGACGTCGCGTGGTCGTTGGGGCCGAAGGTCTGCTCGATGAGCTTCTTGACCTCGGGGGAGTTCGGCTTGCCGACCGCCGCCTTGGTCGCCTTGTCGCCGGACGACGAGCCGCCGCCGCAGCCCGCGAGCACGACCGGCACGACCGGCACGACGCTGAAGATTGGCTTGATGCGCAACGTTCCTCCCCTTGTCACCCGGTCCGCGACGGCGAGTTTACGACGCGGGCTCCTCCGGCCGCGTCAGCCGCCGGGCTGCTCGAACATCCGCGCGAGGGCGAGTCCCACCCGCTCGCGCACGACGAGCGCGCTGCGCTGGACGTGGGCGCGCATGAACGCCGCCGCGGCGTCGGCGTCGCGCGCCAGGATGCAGGCGACGATCTCGAGGTGCTCGGCGATCGTCGCGCCGATGCGGTCGTCGGTCGTGAAGTCGTAGATGCGCAGGATCCGGATGCGGTCGTTGAGGTCGCCGAGCATCGCCTCGGCGACGTCGTTGCCGCTCGCGGCGGCGAGCTCGCGGTGGAAGCGCTCGTCGGCGTGGACGAAGTCGGGCCCGCGCGGGAGCGCGCGCGTGTCGGCCCAGGCGGCCTGCAGCGCACGCCAGTCCTGCTCGATCGCCTCGATGCGCCCGCGGTCGCCGGACGTCGCGGCGCGGCGGGCGACGAGCTCCTCGATCGCCACGCGGACCTCGTAGAGCTCGCGCATCGACTTCACGCTCGGCGCGGCGGGGCACATGCCGCCGGCCGGGTCGCGGACGATGTGGCCGTCGCCCTCGAGGCGTCGCAGCGCCTCGCGCACCGGGGTGCGGCTCGTGTTGAACTCGGCCGCGAGCTGCTGCTCGACGAGCCGGCGGCCGATCGGCAGGTCGCCGCGCAGCAGCCGCTCGCGCAGTGCCGCGTAGACGCGCTCGGCCTGGGAGACCTTGCCGTTCTCCGTGCGCGCTCGGGGCATGGGTGCCTAGTGTCGCCGATCAGCCGTCGAGCGCCGCCACCGCCGCGGTGAACGCCTCCAGCGGCGGGAGCGTCACACCGCCGCCGATCTGCCCGACGCCGGGCTCACGGTGCGCGATGCCGGTGTGGATCGGCGGCACGACGCCCTCGCGCACGACCGCGCGCGCGTCGATGCCGAGGATCGCCGGGCCGTCCGGGAGCGCGAGCGCCGGGTGCTCGCCTGCGGCGATCGACCGCAAGCGCGCCATCCGCTCCGGGATCGAGGCCGGATCGAGGCCGACCGACGGGGCCGACAGCGGCGCGGCGCCGATCGCCAGCGCGCCGAGGCCGTAGACCTCGATGATCGCCGAGTCGCCGAGGTCGTTCTGCATCTCCTCGCGCGTGAAGCCCGCAAACAGCGCGGCGGGGTCGGGGGCGGCGGCGGGGCCGGTGAACCAGGCGTCGCCCGTCCCCGACAGCCGCACCCCGACCTCGACGCCGTTGCGCGCGACGGCGGTCACGAGCGCCGAGCCCGGGACGCCCGACGCGCACACGAGCGCGAGCTTGGCGAACACCATCGCGACGTTGAGGAAGAACTGCCCGTTGCCGCGGACGAAGGCGTCGACCGCCGGGGCCAGCGGCGCGAGCGCGTCGGCGATCAGCGCCGTGCCGGCCTCCGTGCGGTGGTGGGCCTCGTCGCCCTGCTGCAGCGACAGCGCGTGCAGCTCGAGCAGGTCCAGCGGGCCGTGGGCGGCGAGCGCGCGGGCGAGCTCGGGGGCGAGCTCGTCGCGCATCCAGGCCAGGCGCGCGACGACCTCCGCGTCGTCGGCGCCGTAGCGCAGGACCTTGCCCGAGCCCTCGTTCAGCGGGCACCACGCCTGAAGACCCGTCGCCTCGTCGCGGGCGAGGAGCACCGGCATCGAGCCGGTCACGACGCCGGACATCGGCCCGACGCCGCCGCAGTCGTGGTTCGTGCGCAGCGGGATCTCGCCCGCGTCGGCGAGCGCGAGCGCGGTCTCGGCGTCGTCGGCGAGGTCCTCCATCACCAGCGCGACGCCGAGCGCGGCGCGCATCGGCCCGCACATCGCCGCCGACGGGATCGGCGGGCCGGCGTGGCAGGCGCCGCCGGCGGCGAGGTGCGGCACGACCGACGAGGCCGGCACGACGTCGACGAGCTGCGGGCGCGCCGCGGCGAGCGCCGCGACCGCCTGATCGACTGCATACAACGGTGTGCTCATGGTGTCCGCCACCGTAATGCGGGGCGGCCGGCGACGGCATGGACCCGCTGGCGAAATCTCCCCGCCCCCTATGGGCCGGATGGCCAATGCGAGGGCGGGCGGCAGCGACGTACGGTGCCATCGCAGATGCCGTGCTGTCGACGGCATTGCATACAACGCCGCCAGAAAGGCACCGATGAGCCCCGAGCCAGCCGCCATACCGGCCGCGCCGTACCCCTTCTCGCTGGACCCCGCCACGACCGCGCTCGTCATCATCGACATGCAGCGCGACTTCCTGGAGCCCGGCGGCTTCGGCGCGCTCCTCGGCAACGACGTCTCGCTGCTCACGCGGGTCATCGAGCCCCTCGCCGGCGTGCTCGCGGCCGCCCGCGCGGCCGGGATGATGGTCGTCCACACGCGTGAGGGCCACCGCCCCGACCTGTCGGACTGCCCCCCGAGCAAGCTCATGCGCGGCCACCTCGACACGCCGATCGGCGCCGAGGGCCCCAACGGCCGCATCCTCGTCCGCGGCGAGGCGGGCCACGGCATCGTCGACGAGCTCGCGCCGATCGAGGGCGAGGTCGTCCTCGACAAGCCCGGCAAGGGCGCGTTCTACGCCACCGACCTCGAGCTGCTGCTGCGCAACGCGCAGATCACGAGCCTCGTCGTCACGGGCGTCACGACCGAGGTCTGCGTCCACACAACCGTCCGCGAGGGCAACGACCGCGGCTTCGAGTGCCTCGTGCTCTCCGACTGCGTCGGCTCGTACTTCCCCGAGTTCCAGGAGGTCGGCCTGAAGATGATCGCCGCGCAGGGCGGGATCTTCGGCTGGGTGGCCTCCTCGCAGGACCTGCTGGCCCATCTGCCCACCCCTGCAGCCGTCAACTAGAGAGGTCCGCCACATGTCAGCCGCCGCCCTGCCCGTCCCGTCATCCACGCCTCCGCTGTGGACGCGCGGGGACCTCAACGCGTTCTTCGGACTGGGCATCAACATGCTCGTCAACGTCCTCGTCCTCGCCGGCCTGTCGGCGGGCGTCGTCCAGATCCCGGCCGACGACGTCTTCCACACGATCCTTCCAGCGCTCGGCATCGAGCTGCTGATCGGCAACTGCTTCTACTTCTACCTCGCGAAGAAGCTCGCCGAGAAGGAAGGCCGCGACGACGTCACGGCGATGCCCTACGGCCCGAGCGTGCCGCACATGTTCATCGTGACGTTCGTCGTCATGCTGCCGACGTTCCTCGCGACGAAGGACCCGGTCAAGGCGTGGGAGGCGGGCCTCGCGTGGGCGTTCATCATCGGCGTGATCATCCTCATCGGCGCGTTCGTCGGGCCGACGATCCGCAAGTTCACGCCGCGCGCCGCGCTGCTGGGCACGCTCGCGGGCATCTCGATCACGTTCATCTCGATGCGGCCCGCGGCGCAGATGTGGGAGGCCGCCTGGATCGCGCTGCCGGTGATGGCGCTGATCATCATCGGCTTCGTCGGCGGCGTGAAGCTGCCGGGCAACTTCCCGCTCGGCCTCGCCGCGCTGCTGCTCGGTAGCGCGATCGCCTGGGCCGGCGGCTTCATGGAGACCGCGGCCGTCAGCTCGGCCGCGCACGACATCGCGATCGGCATCCCGACGCTCAACGTCGATCTGCTCTTCCACGGCCTCGACGGGATCTCGCCGCTGCTGGCGACGGCCATCCCGCTCGGCATCTACAACTTCACCGAGGCGATGAGCAACGTCGAGTCGGCGGCCGCGGCCGGCGACTCCTACAGCCTGCGCAAGGTCCTGCTCGCCGACGGCACCGGCGCGATCGTCGGCTCGGCCCTCGGCTGCCCGTTCCCGCCCGCCGTGTACGTCGGCCAGCCGGGCTGGAAGGCGGCGGGCGGGCGCATCAGCTACTCGCTGGCGACCGGCATCGCGATCTTCCTCATGTGCGTCATCGGCCTGTTCCCGCTGCTCGGCGCGATCCTGCCGGTGCCGGCGATCGTGCCGGTCCTGCTCTACATCGGCCTCGTCATCGGCGCGCAGGCGTTCCGCTCCGTGCCGCGGGCGCACTACGCGGCGGTCGTGCTGGCGATCGTGCCCAACGCGGCCGCGTGGGCGAGCGGGCTGGTCGACAACGCGCTCGGTGCCGCGGGGACGAACGCGGCGAAGGTCGGCGACGACGCGCTGAACAACGCCGGCGTCGTCTACACCGGCCTGCTGAAGCTCGGCGAGGGGGCGGTGCTCGCCGGCCTGCTGCTCGGCGCGATCGCGGCGTTCATGATCGACCGGCGTTTCCTCTGGGCCGCGGGCTACAGCGCGCTCGCCGGGGCGCTGTCGTGCGTCGGGCTCATCCACGGCGCGAAGGTGTCGCTGGACTTCGACTCCGTCCAGCTCAAGCTCGCCCTGGGCTACTTCTTCGTGTCGCTCGTCTGCCTGGCGTTCCACGCCCTGAAGGTGCCCGAGCGCGAGGTCGATCCCAGCGACCCGGCCGACGTCGAGGAGGCGATGGAACGCATGGCCGCGCGGTCGCCGGCCCCGGACCGGCCGACACCGGCGCCCGTCCCGGCGTAGCGCGAGTTGTGAGCATCGAGCGGCTGCTCGCGGCCTACCGCGACGGCTCACAGGACCCGGGCGAGGTCGTCGCGCGCGCCTACGAGCGCGCGCGGTCGGCCTCGCAG
>Ga0310810_10009270_pt1 | contig 11366 bp, 11 predicted proteins | sample NCmetagenome_FD_207641 | JGI IMG/M metagenome (GOLD analysis project Ga0310810, IMG submission 207641) | Soil microbial communities from experimental microcosm in Duke University, North Carolina, United States - NC | ecosystem: Engineered > Artificial ecosystem > Soil microcosm > Unclassified ... | reverse complement strand
CAAGGTGTGCGCGTCGGAATCTACAAAGGTTGGAATGGAAATATGGACGAAGGCTGGACAAGGTATGTCTTTGATACTTTCAATGTTCCTTACACATCGTTAAGAGACAATGAAGTTAAAGAGGGCAAGCTCAACTCAAAGTACGACGTGGTGCTTCTTCCTTCTCAGCTTAGTCGAGAAATTATTGAAGGTAATCCAAACAGCAACCTGCCTGAGCAATATAGAGGCGGCATAGGTGACAAGGGTGTTTCGAATTTGAAAGACTTCGCTACCAATGGCGGAACCATTATCTGTTTCGACGCGGCATGCGAACTCTTGATCAAACAATTCAAACTACCAGTAACGAACGTGCTCGAAGGCGTCAGGTCATCAGACTTCTATTGTCCTGGTTCTATCGTTTCAATCACTCTCGATAACAAGAACCCTGTAACCGCAACTTTGCCGTCGACGCTTCCCGCTTACTTCATCAATAGTTCTGCATTTAGCACAACCGATCAAAGTGTTCGAGTAATTGCCAGGTACGCCAAAGAGAATGTGCTGCGATCAGGTTGGCTGCTCGGCGAAGATAAGCTCCGCAACCAGATCGCTCTTGCTGAAATGTCGTTTGGGAAAGGGCGGCTGATACTCTTTGGATTCCGGCCGCAGCATCGAGGTCAAACTTGGGCAACACTGCCCCTGATCTGGAATTCGCTAGCTATAACCGGAAATTAGCCGGCCTGGTGCTGGGAGCGCAGGCTCGTCTTTGTCCTCTCAGTCTCGTCTTTGTCCTTGCCTGCACTTTCAAGGAGCGTTATCTTAACCCTGCTAAGGTTTTTCTCTTCCCGGGACTCTCCAAAACCCCAAGCATCTATTTCAACTATTCCGCATCCAAGCGAGGTCGGTGCCTGTCCCCTGCGCAGTGTGCCGCCAGATGGAGCTAACTATGAAGAAGTATAGCCTTTTGTTGACGCTCCTCTCCCTATTGGCTTTCACCGTAATGGTTCAGGCACAAAACAGCCGCCCGCGACGTGTCGGCGACGACGGCGTGCCCCAAACATCCACGACCGCGACTGCCCCGACTCCAACTCGACCTCCAGTTCTTAGTGGAGCGAATTATCCCAACAATCGGCAGCCGACTCCTCCGCAAACAACACAAAAGCAGACCGGTCCCGAAGAAGTCGATGCCGGCGACATCATCAAGGTCAACACCACGCTCGTAACGATTCCCGTTAGCGTCATGGATCGGGATGGGCGTTATGTTCCAAACCTTCGAAAAGAAGATTTTCGTCTTTGGGAAGATGGCGTTGAGCAGGAGGTAGCGTTCTTCTCGTCAGTAGACAAACCGTTCTCTGTTGTCCTGATGCTTGATACAAGTCCCTCAACACAGTTTCGTCTAGAAGATATTCAGGACGCAGCGATTGCCTTTGTTAATCAACTTCGCGCCGACGACAAGGTAATGGTTATTTCATTCAATGACGACATCAATGTCCTCTGTGATTTGACGACCGATCGCTCAAAACAAGAACGCGCCATTCGACGCGCGCATACCGGCGATGGCACTCGTTTGTACGACGCCGTCGACATGGTGATTAATCGACAACTGAGCCGCATTCAGGGGCGAAAGGCAATCGTGCTTTTTACTGACGGCGTCGATACTACGAGCAAGCGGGCATCTTACGAGAGCACGGTGATGGATGCCCAGGAGCTGGATGCACTCATTTACCCTGTTCAGTATGACACTTCTCGCGATGTTGCCAACCAGGGATCGATTCCGAATGGCCCAGACGATATCTTCGGTCAGATACTCGGTGGAATTTTTGGCGGTGGTCGTAGAGGTGGCAGACGTGGTGGAGGAGGTGGCTACCCAAGCGGCGGCGGTTATCCAGGTGGGGGCGGTTATCCGCGCGGCGGTGGCGGCGGTCCACGTGGACGAGGAAACAGTAGAAATGATTATGAACTCGCGGATCGTTACCTTCGCGAGTTGGCCGACAATACCGGTGGTCGTGAATACCGCGCCGAGACGCTCCAGAATATGTCTACGGCATTTGCCAATGTTGCTGAAGAATTGAGGCGTCAATACAGCATCGGTTACTACCCAAAGAACCCTGGCCAGCCCGGTCAGCGCCGTCAAATAACAGTTCGCGCCGACCAACCTAATCTCGCGGTTCGAGCACGCGACAGTTATATCTTCAACCCCTCCGGGGGAACAGTGGCGGGCGGAAACCCGCAAAGTCCACCAGTGCTCAAGAGACTGGCCGACGTGCAACACAACTCAACCCAGTTCTAATCTTCACGTAAAACTTGAGGTCACGACGCAAAAAAGCGCGGCGGTTTTTGCCATCCGCCGCGCCAACTATACCCACAGGAGGAAAGGGGTATTCAACGCTGCGAATAATACCATGTCAGCGGGTTTATCTCCCAGCCGGAATCCGCACCCTCGGGGATGTTCGGCTCCTCCACAGACCCGTTTTCGCCTGTACTGGAAGCGTTCGCAATCGTACAGACTAGGTATCTATCAGGGGCTAGAGTTCTGATCAAACAACAAGCAGGGGGCCGCGGCCGTCGTGTCCTTCCCGACTGACCTTGAGAACAACACGGCGGCTCGGCCTATTTTCTTCAAATTATTCCCGATTCATAGAGGCACTACTGGGAATTTCCCGGTTGATTTTCCCCTCGTAGCGAGTTTTTGCTATGCAACTGAGAAATCGCCGCATTCTGTACATCGAGGACCACGCGGATACTCGTGAACTCGTAACGATCATCCTTCGTCAAAACGAGTACGACGTCATCACTGGTTCGACTATAGAAGCTGGTATTGACCTCGCAAGATCAGGGCGCTTTGATCTATATCTTCTGGATTCATGGCTGCCCGATGGCTCTGGGTTGGACCTGTGCAAGCGGATTCGAGAGTTCGATCCACTAACGCCGATACTTTTCTATTCAGCTGCAGCATATGACGCAGATCGCGAGGATGCTCTCAAGTCGGGTGCCCAAGGGTATCTCATCAAGCCAAGCCAGACATCAGAGCTCTGCTCCCTGGTGTCTGCACTGATTGATGCTTCTTACAAGGAACTAGCCGTCACGCACGGGTAACTTCCTGTTGGGCCGTCCTCATCGGCCATATCCACCGGAACAACCGTTCTACGAGCCATAACGCGCAGGCAGTGACGACTGTAAGGACTAGCCAGAACTGCCAATACGATCCAAAACGCTGATCCCAACCGGGCTGAATTTTGTGTGCGAGATTGACGTTGAGATCTGTCGCGGTGAAAAGCCGCGAAGCTAGTTGAATAATTAGATACCAAACAAATGCGTATATCCAGGATTGTCGATCCATGCCGATCCTACGCAAAACGAAGAGTCCAACAATGAGTCCGCCCACGTGAGCCAAGGTAGAGCTGAAGAAAGGTCCCCACCATAACACGTAGTAGAAGAACCAAATGAACAGACCGGGAATCGTCCAAATGATGGCCGTCCGCATCAGACGGCGATTGTCGAGGAACAGGCCGACAGAAAAAAGTAAGTTTCCGATATTGCACATCCAGAGCATGTTCCCCAGCTCATGACTACGCCAGTAGTGAATTCCTTGCGCAAGAAAAAATAGAAGCGGGAGTATTCCTGCAAGTCGGAACTTGTATTCAAGTGGTTCGTCTGCGGTCAAAGCCGGGCTTCCTTAAGCGTTCGAGTTGAAGTAAGGAGACTCACCTATTGGAACGGCGAGCGAAGCGACCTATAGACTTTCGCAATTTGGACCTATGGATTGGCGAGGTCAATCGGTCGCTTCGCTCGCCGTTCCAATTCGCGAGCCTCCCCTCCAAAGACGCACGCATAAGCGTATCGTCGTTGCCAAGCATAGCACTCGACTGTCAGTCCTCTCGGAAAAAACCTACGTGCGTCTTGACATTACCACTTCAGGAAAAGAGACTAATCGACGTTTGAAGAACTGTGAATTCGAGTAGAAACAATTTCCTGATGACTTCTCTGGAAGATCTCCTCCGAAAATCAATTCCCGAATTGAGTGAGCGTTTCCTTGGACGTCAGCGCCCAGTACCTAAAGGTTTACTTGAGGCATTGGAAGTCGATCCGCGACAGGGCGCTCATCAACTCGCTAAACGAATTAGGGAACGTTACCGCAGCAATCGCTCCGAAGGCCAACGCCTGCATACGCTGCTGCGATTTGAAATTGAATTGTGGTCACAAGGCTACGGCATGATCGCGGGAGTGGATGAAGCTGGAATGGCTCCGCTCGCGGGACCGGTCGTCGCCGGAGCCGTTATCCTTCCACAAAATTACAAGCTGCGTGGCCTCAACGATTCCAAGAAGATTCTTGATCCCGAGAAGCGTGATGAACTGGCCGTGCAGATCAAAGAGGACGCACACTGCTGGTCAGTAGGTTTCGCTCAAGTTGAAGAGATCGATAAGATCAACATCTACCACGCAGGACTTCTCGCAATGCAGCGGGCCGTTGAAGGTCTTACGTCAAAGCCTGACTTCATTCTGGTTGATGCGAGGAAGATTCCAAATTGTCTTACGCCTCAGCGCGGAATCATAAAAGGCGACGCTCTCTCGGCAACGATCGCGGCAGCATCGATCATTGCAAAGACAACTCGCGATGCACATATGTTGGAACTCGATGGCGTGTATTCCGGTTATGGTTTTGCCTCGCATAAGGGTTATCCCACACCAGAGCATTGTCGCGTTCTCAAAGAGCTCGGGGCACTCCCGATTCATCGGCGCAGTTTCGCGAGAGTGCGTCAGGCTCTGGGCCTCGATCCTATCCAGTCAGAGCTCTTTCCTGAGCCGAATATTGATGCGAACGTCTCGGAAGATCTTTTCGACGAAGCTCAAATACTAAAAGAGCTCGCCGTTTCACAGGGACTTTGACACGAGATTGAATCTCAACTCTTTCATCAAACTTAAGGAATCACTTTAAGCTTCATTCCATCGCATGGCATCACTGGCCGAATATAAGAAGAAGCGCAAGTTCGATAAGACACCTGAGCCTGGCCCGACGAAGAAGCGGACCCGGACGGGCCGAATGTTCGTGATTCAAAAACATCGCGCGACCCAACTCCATTATGATTTCCGTTTGGAGGCAGATGGAGTACTCAAGTCCTGGGCAGTTCCGAAGGGACCATCACTGGATCCATCCGTCAAGAGGTTGGCGATGGAAGTCGAAGATCATCCCGTTGATTATGCGAAGTTCGAAGGTGTTATTCCTGAGGGCGAGTACGGCGGGGGCACTGTGATGGTGTGGGACTATGGAACTTATCAACCTGAGGACAAGGCTGAAGATGTTTCCGCAGCATTACGCAAAGGCGAACTGAAGTTTTCACTGGACGGCGAAAAGCTAAAAGGCTCCTGGGTCCTCGTACGCACAAGAGGAAGACAGTGGTTGCTACTTAAACACCGCGACTATTACACAACCAATGAAGACGTAACAGAGATCGCGCCAGTGTCGATTCTTACGAGGCGCACACTCGCCGAGATAGCAGAGGATGAAGGGGGCAATGTTAGAAAAGCGTCAACGGGAGATCCCAAACAGATACCAAGAAGAACGGGAGTGAAACGTCGCAAGAAAGGGGCGAAGCCGAAGGTGTGGCACAGCAAGGCCCGATGATGACTTAAAGGAAGTTCTTAACTCTCTGCTTGAAGTAGATCTCGATACGACAACTCTCCATCAACGATTCTCGCCGCCGAAGTGAATGGATGCATTTCGGTTTTCTTTTCGTCGAGGATATGAACAACAGTCACACCTCCGGCCTTCAGGTAATCTGCAATCAAACTTCGATGACAGCGCCACCACAACGATTCAGCACACATGATCGCGGTTGAGTCCTTGCGCGCAATCGCAATCAAATCTCGGATTCCCTCTTTGAATTCTTCTGTCTCCATGTAATCAGCATAGGCTCGAAACGAAGCATTCTTCCACGCGATGTTATGCGATTTCGGGTTTGGTTTGCGGCGGCCTCCGAGTCTCGGCGCGTGTTCATAACTGATTCCGAGCGTGCGAAGAAAATCTGAAAGCGCGGTCTTGTTGAATTGAGGATAACGGCGAGATCCGGGAAAACTGCGCACATCAACGAGTCTCTTGATGTCATGTGCACGCAGTATCTTCCCAAACTCGTCGGCAGATCGCGTCGAATGACCAATCGTCCAAAGCTGAACTTCACCGTTCAAAGAGTCCATGATGATTCAACGGTAACTTACCAAGAATAAGGCCACGAATTGGAACGGTGAGCGAAGTGACCGATTGACCTTGATAGCCATAGAACACGATGCAGTTTGGTTGAGGTCAATCGGTCGCTTCGCTCACCGTTCTAATTCGTGCTCCACTCGAGAACAGCAAAAGCAAACAACTTAACTCCCAACATCAACTGTGTGCCCGCCGACCATTCAAGTTCTACGTCATCTAACAGAGACTTGTACGACCTGAAGTTAAAGATAAGCTTCAAGTCGAAAGCGACCCTTCTTCGCGACCAGTGGCTTGAACAAATCTCCCAGGCGCCGAACTCGCGCAGGTACGTTGTCAATGCGAAAGTCATCGAGTGCCACACCGCGCTCGAGCTCACTCCATTTCAAAGGAGTGGATACAGTCGGACGATCCTTTGGCCGAACCGAGTAGACAGACGCGAGTGTTCGACCCCACGCGTTCTGGTTGTAATCCACCAACACCCTTCCCTTCGGTCGCTTCGATACCTGATAGATAGCCGTAAGCAGCTTTGGAGCTTCGCCGACAACTGCATGAGCGAAATATTTCGCAAAAGTCCACACTTGTTTTTGCGTTGGCCCATATTCGATCGGTACATAGATATGAATACCCTTTGAGCCGGTCGTCTTTGGATAACTTGGAATCTTCAAAGAATCGAGGGCGACCTTCAAAAACAATGCTGCTTCAATCACTTTCTCAAACGACGCTCCGGGCACCGGATCGAGATCGAAATGCAGATAATCAGGGCGATCTACGTCATCGCACCGTGCATACCATTGGTTAAGATCGATGCAGCCTAAATTGATAACCCACATCAGAGACGCCAGATCTTGAATCATCGGAAAGTTGATTACGTTTCCGGAAGAATGATCGATGCTGCAGATTTCGATCCAGTTTGGCCGTGGCGACGGAGCGCGTTTCATGAAGAAGAAGTCACCAGCAGCGCCGTTTGGATAACGCTTCATTACCATTGCCCTGTCCTTTAGGTGGGGAAGAAGGACAGGTGCAACGTCAATGTAGTACTGAATCAAATCTCGTTTGGTGACTCCCCTTTTTGGCCAGAAGAGTTTGTCGAGGTTTGTGAGCTTCACAACACGACCGTTCACCTCGACTTCCAGATTCTTTTCGTTCCTTGGGAGTTTTATCCGCGGGATTTGCGACGTTCGTTTACTTCCGAGGTCTTTGCTTCGACTGACTATGGCAGGATGATATTCACGCGTAGGAACCTTGATCATTTCAGATTGAAGATTTCAGATTTGCCGGCCTTCCTCTCCTTTTACTTTAACAATTCCAGCTAATGTTTCACTTTAACTAACATCGCTTCCGAAAGTTGCGAAATATTAAATCTGAAATCCTCACTCTGAAATCTCCTCAATTTCCTTCTCCACCGCTCGTAATCCATTCAACAGCACTTGACGATGCGAGGGATGCTTCGCGCGATCCAACTGGTCGAGCAGTCGGGCCTTCGACAATTGAAGTGATGACAGGCGAGTTTGACGTTCGCGTTCCTCTGGCGCAACAGCAGACCGGGATGTGCCCGAAACCTGGGCCTCCTTCCCTTCTTCAATCTGATCGGCAACCGCCTTGCTTTCCCAACCACGCGCCATAAGATTATTTCAGATTTCAGATTTAAGATTTGCGGTGGTACTGACTGCTTGGCACTGTCGAAATCTTAAATCTGAAATTTGAAATCTTAAATCACCTCGCAGCTATATCACCGTTCCATCTTTTATTACTGCGTTCTTCGGAATGATTATGATCCCGTCACGAATGTAATAAGACTTGTCCGGGCTGTCAGCTTCAACCACACCCGCTTCATTCAACAGTCGGCTGTTGGTCCCGATGCGAGCGTTCTTATCGATGATGGCATGTCTGACTACGCTTCCCTCCCCTATCCCCACTCGTGGAATTCCCTTCGTAAGATCCTGACGCATGTCTTCAAAGGTTTGATAGTAATCAGCCCCCATCATGTAAGCCGCATCTATCTGTACGCCTTTAGAGATACGACTCCTGATGCCAATCACACAGTTCGTAAGTTTCGAACCATTGATGATGCAACCGTCACCAATGATCGAATCGTTGATCTGCGATTCTTCAACTTTGGAAGGCGGTAGGTAACGCGCACGCGTGTATACGGGAGCTTCAGCATCGAAGAGGTTGAACTTGGGAACCTTGTTTGTCAGATCCAGATTAGCTCGATAGAACGCTCCTATAGTTCCAATATCTTCCCAATAACCGTCAAACATGTGCGCTTGAACATGTCCACTCTTGATAGCGGCAGGAATTATTTCTCGACCAAAATCAACCCAGCTCGGATCCTCAGCCAACAAGCTTTCGAGACGATCGTACTTGAACACATAGATTCCCATCGAAGCCAGAAACGGTCGTCGCGCTGCTTCGGCCGCGTCGAGCCCGAGTTGCGTTGTATCAACTTGCATTGATAACAACTCATCACCTTTTGGTTTTTCCTTGAACTCGATAATGCGTCCACTCTCATCTGTCTTCAATAGACCAAACTCACTTGCCGGCTTAGCCTCACAAGGTATGACTGAAACTGTGACGTCGGCATTAGAGTTGTGATGCCGCGCCAAGAATTCTCGGTAGTCCATGTGATAAAGATGATCACCTGAAAGGATCAGGAGCGTATCTGTACCCCAATCGCGAATATGCGGAAGCACCTGACGCACGGCGTCCGCTGTACCTTGAAACCATTGCGGACTCTCTGGAGTTTGTTCAGCAGCGATTATTTCTACGAAGCCGTTCGAGAAATGTGAAAAGCGATACGTCTGTGCGATGTGTCGATTGAGTGAAGCTGAGTTGTATTGAGTAAGAACAAACGTTCGCAGCACGTCCGAGTTGATGCAGTTTGATAGTGCTATATCGACGAGTCTGTATTTCCCACCTAACGGCACCGCGGGTTTTGATCTTTGCTGCGTCAGCGGGAATAGTCGATTCCCCGCACCTCCACCGAGAATTATCGCCAACAATTTTGAGTTAGGAGGCATTATTCTTGAACCTATTTCAAATTTCAGATTTAAGATTTCAGATTTGGTTTTTGGTCTTCGGCTTTTGGTCTTTGACCGGCAGCATCGCTAGCGTCTTAACGCAGAGAGAACCTGACTCAAAACCAAAGGCCGAAAACCAAATCTGAAATCTGAAATAACCTGTGGGATTACGGGGGAAGGATAGACGGAAAACAAGGCCGCTATCAAGAATTAGTATGCAGAGGTGGTGGCTTGCGAGGGTGATTTGCCGGCAGCCTCCTGGGCGATTTTCACACCTACACTTGCGCCAATTCGGGTCGCTCCGGCTTCAACCATCTTTCGCGCATCCTCGAGGCCTTTCACACCGCCCGAAGCTTTCACGCCCAGTTCTGAGCCGACAGTTCGTCGCATCAGGGCCACGTCGGCAACTGTCGCTCCTCCTTTGGAAAAGCCAGTTGAAGTCTTCACAAAATCTGCTCCTGCCTTTTTCGCAGACTGACAAGCGCGAACTTTTTCTTCGTCTGTTAATAGCGCTGTCTCGATGATCACCTTGCAAATCACGCTGTACTCATGTGCCACCTCGACGACAGAACGTATGTCGTGTTCGACTAAACAGTCGTCGCCGCTCTTCAACGCGCCGACATTGATCACCATATCAACTTCGCGAGCTCCGTCGAGAATCGATCTGCGCGCCTCGTAAGCTTTGACATCAGCCAACGTTGCGCCAAGGGGAAAACCGATCACTGTGCAAACAGGAATTCCGGTTCCCTGGAGATTGCAAGAGGCTGCGCGAACCCACGTTGGATTCACGCACACCGAGGCGAAACGATAGGTCGCAGCTTCCTGGCAAAGCTTCTTAATATCTTCATCAGTTGCTTCTGGTTTCAGAAGAGTGTGATCGACCAGACTGGCCCAGTCGCGTGCAGATGCAGTTTGCCCTAACACCAAACCGATGCGCGCCGCACCGGCATCAACGATCCGATGCATCCGTTCAGGGCAACGGTCAAAGCATTCAGACGTGCAACCGCACATCGCTGCCTGCTCGCCACCGTCTCCGTTCAGACGTGCAACGATCGCATCAGTGATCTGCTCGATCAATAACTCGTAGTCGCCGTTCTTTGAGTAAGACATGATACTCAACTGCTATTCTAGCATTGTCTCTGCCCTTCCTCAGCGCCGCGAATTAGAACGGTGAGCGAAGCGACCGATTGACCGGTGACCATGCGGCCATGATTTAGTTTGGGCGAGGTCAATCGGTCGCTTCGCTCACCGTTCTAATTCGGCAGCGCTGAGGATATGCATTAACGTTGATACTGTTTCTCAACCGCCTCAATCTTCGCAACGCGCTTGCGGTGACGGTCCTCGGTGAGATCCGTCGCCAACCACGCTGCCACAATTTCACGCATCTCTTTGCTGCTGATCGTCTTGCTACCGAGACTCAGAACATTAGCGCCGTTATGTTCGCGAGAGTTTTTCGCGACCGCGACCGAGTAGCAAGCAGCCGCACGCACACCGGGAACCTTGTTCGCTGTCATCGCACTGCCTACGCCAGCGCCGTCGATAACAATCCCGAGGTCACAAGTACCATTCGCAACTGCTCGAGCAACTGCATGTGCGAAGTCAGGATAGTCAACTGCAGCTTCAGAGTCAGTGCCAAAGTCTTGAACCCGATGTCCGAGCTCACTCAGAAAAACTTTGAGTTCCTCTTTCATCTGAAAGCCCCCATGATCACCGCCGACTGCGATTATCTTTGAAGCCTTTGAACCGCGCCGCGCAGGTCGTCGGACAATCTGTATTGCTTTCTCTTTAATAATGTCGGCGGCGAGGGGAGTTAACCGAGCTTGTTCACCGATTCGAAGTACCGCACCGTTTTCCAACCCACGAACGTCGTCTTCGGTAATCACATTCTTCGATGATTCATCACGCGTGACCGCGTTCGATTCAGCAGCCTCGGGCGCAACCTGTACGAAACGACTCGCTGGAACAGGGGCAGAGGAACCTGACTCAGGGCCGGCTTTCTCGAGCACGTCTCGAACCAGTGCTCGTATTCGATCTCGAGTTTCGTCTGACATGTTGTTCTTGGTCTTTGGCCTTTGATCTTTGATGCTTTGCTCTTTGGTGCTTTGGGCTTCGTCCTTGGATGCAGTCAGTACCACCTCGGGGTAGCGGGTGGGTGCGCAGCTGTAGATGGG
>Ga0310810_10009269_pt1 | contig 11366 bp, 9 predicted proteins | sample NCmetagenome_FD_207641 | JGI IMG/M metagenome (GOLD analysis project Ga0310810, IMG submission 207641) | Soil microbial communities from experimental microcosm in Duke University, North Carolina, United States - NC | ecosystem: Engineered > Artificial ecosystem > Soil microcosm > Unclassified ... | reverse complement strand
TCGAAGCCGTGGTTCCGCGCAATCACTTTGTGGACTTCCAACTTGGCGGTTTCGTGCAGGTCGCGCGATTTCGGCTGATAGTTCAGGAACGAGATGGCATCATCCACCTCGCCGACATTTTTCGGCGGAAAGTTATCGCGCATCTGCGAGAACGGGATGAAAATCTGAAGATTGCGGGTATTGTTCTCGCCGTGTCCGATTCGCTTGAGAGTGCCTATGACCTGGAAACGGACGCCATTCAACAGTATGGTTGCCCCGACCGACGGCCAGCCGGGAAACAGAACCCGGCGCGCCTCATCGCCAATGACGACTACGGGCCGTTTCTCAGAGACGTCGAGTTCGTTAAGCCAGCGGCCTTCTGAGATCGGCAGATAGCGAATCTGGTTGTAGTCGGCGTGCACACCCATTAACTGTCCGCTGCTCTGGAAGTAATCGCTGACCGCGCGCACGTCGTTACGCGAAATCACCGGCGCGGCCAGCTTTACATCCGGGCAGTCACGCTCGACGTCGCGATAGTCGCGCTCGGTCAGAAAGTACCAGCGCAGGCTGGTGAAGCTGCCGTTCATTGCGGGAGCGCGGCCGCCCCAGATGAACATGACGTTCTCGCCAATCTCGTCGAATTGCTTGCGATTACCGGAGCGGAAACCCTCGCCCAAGCCCACCAGCAGCAAGAGCGACCCTACACCCCAGGCAATCCCGAACATCGTGAGAAACGAACGGAGCTTGTGGGCCCAGAGCGTGCTGAGGGTCTGTCCGAAGATTTCCAGGAGCGGACGCATGCTTAGGTAATGATACGTGAATGGGAGGCCGCATGTTCCGCCGAGGCGGCATAGCCGCCGATTGTATTTATTGCATTATCAAGACGAATCCGGCAGTGGGGCACAACACCATCACTGGTAGTAGGCGTCTCGACGATGTTGTAGTTGCCTGTCGGTGCCAGGGCCCCGCCGCCCCTCCACCTCCGCCGCCATTTCCGCCGCCACAGCCAATCTTGCCGAGCACAACCGCACACAGCAGAAGAACCAGAACGGGTGGAGTACGGCGGCGGCGTAACGATGCGGACGCAGCGATGGTGACGATCGTGACGGTTGAATTGCCGATTTCATTCACGCTGGCCGGGCTAAACTAACGGTGCTGTCGTACGCAGCTAGAGCAATGGTGAGCGTGCTGCTTGCTGTTCCCCCGGCTCGGTCACGGTGATGCTAGAGCTTCCCATACTAAAGGTAAAATCTCCATCCACGCTGAGCGTAACGGCGACAGCCGAAGATACTCTGAATGGCTAGAAATATTGGCTGGTTCCCGAGGTCGCGTCAAGTTGTTTTGTGAAAGATGCGGCGAAAGCTCTCAAACCAATAGCCGGGACCGACTGCTGCTAGCGCTGTTCGTGCATAGGAGGGGTCTGCGGCTGAACTTCGTGCTTGCGGTTCAAGGCCGAGTAAAGCAGCGCCGCAACCAGGATAACCAAAACGATTATCACGGTGAAGGGCCTTGCCCGGACGCTGGGTGGGCAGAACATGAAACTTCGATGCCGAAGACTGGAAGGTGGTGGTCGGAAGTTTAAGTTACTTAGGCATTGTTACCAATTGCATGGCGCTTTTGCCTTGTTACACTACGCAGTCATGGCCCCGCGGCTCAGATAAAACAGAGCAGCGGTTTCGCATTTTTGACGCGCGACTCCTTAATTGTAAAGAAGCACAGGGAATTCAGCTACTTCCGCGTTGACATCTTGACCAGTTCCCGCCATGTGATCAGCTTGACGTTCTCTTGAGCCAGGATCTGGCGAAACTGATCACTGGTGAAAAAGTCGAAATCGCGCTGCCTCCACGCTGCACCCCACGTTGAGCGCTCCCTGGTGGCCGCGCGCAGTTCCTCATCGTCAAAACCGGGATGAATGACGAATTCGGTCACACCGGGTTGCAAGTTTTTCAGCGCCGAAATGTAAAACTCAGCCCACTTTTCCGGTGGAACTTCTGGTCCGATGGTGACCGTATGGTCGAGAACTATGTCATCAGAGCCGAGGCTCTTCTCCAGATAAGGATGCTCAGCGAACCAATCCCTGGTAACGAAGACCGGCAACTTGTAGGCATGAGCCACGCGAACCATGGCATCGAATATTTCTTTCCCATTCACAATCAGCCGATACTGATGCGAATCGAGGTGGGTAGGGTGAACCCCCATTGCCAGCGCGCGTTCGATCTGGGCGCGCAATTCAATCTCAACCTCCTTCGGATTGATGTGCGGGTTTTGTTCCCAGTCATGATGGAAGTACCGATTTTGATCCAGGAGACTCGGCACCGTGTCGGCGGCAGCGACCGGACCCCAACGGTAATAAACTCGCTCACTGGTCAGCGTGAGATGCAGCCCGAAATCCGCGTCAGGATGCGATTTGGCGTAGTCAGCGATTTCGGGGAACCACGGGCATGGCACCATCATGCTTGCAGAGTTGATCGAGCCGGCTTCCAGAGACTTTATCGCCGCCGCGTTCACCGCATGAGTTTCGCCAAGGTCGTCGGCATGAACGATGATCAGCTTTGTGCCCGGAGGGTATCCCAGGCGGTCCGCAAGAGTTTGCGCCGAGATTGCAGAGGCGTGAACAAACAGGAAGTAGCCCAGAAGCAACCGAACACTCGTGGATTTTTCCATCATCCTGCCTTCGAGTTGGGATCGGACGCACGCAGCTCCCGGTTCTCGATTCAATGATTGCTACCTATGAGAACGGAAGGCCTTAATTGTCCGGCGTGACTGACGTATATTAACAACCTCGGTGCTGAACAGCACTCCCAGGAGGTTCCTGTGGCCAATGACTTTCCTCGATTTGATTTGGCCGGTGACGTGGCCTTAGTGACCGGCGCCGCTCGTGGGCTCGGCCGTGCCATTTCTCTGGCTCTTGCTCACGCCGGTGCGGACGTGGCGCTCGGTCTGAGAGATGTGGAAACCGGGGGCGATCTTACAAAAGAGATTGAGGCCATCGGCCGGCGGGCGTTGCCGTTGCAGATGGACATGACTCAGCGCGACCAGATCTCTCGCGCTATCAAAGATACGGCGCAGCACTTCGGACGTCTTGACCTGCTCGTAAACAATGCCGGACTGGCTCCTGAAAATCTCGCTGAAAATGTAACTGAAGAAGATTTTGATCTGACTCTGAGGGTGAACCTCAAAGGGACGTTTTTTGCGAGTCAGGCGGCTGGGCGGGTGATGATTCGCCAACATCGCGGATGCATCATCAATATGAGTTCGCAGGCCGGATTTGTAGCGCTGCCGACGGAGTCAATTTATTGCATGACCAAGGCAGGCATAGCGCACCTGACCAAATGCCTGGCCGTCGAGTGGGGCAAATACAACATCAGAGTCAACGCGGTCGCACCCACATTCATTCACACCCCAGGTACGGAATCGGCGCTGGCAAATCCGGCATTCCGCAGCAACGTGATCGAGCGTATCGCGGCGTTACACCGGATTGGACAGCCCTCAGACGTCACCGGTGCCGTGGTGTTTCTTGCTTCCCCGGCCGCAGCCCTGATTACGGGCCACACGCTTCTCATTGATGGCGGCTGGACCGCCTTGTGATGCCGACGGGGGAGTCGCGCTCAACACAAGCCCTGGCCGGATTTCACCTCGGAAAGTTCGGATCGTTCTTGATCTCGCGGATCTGCTGGATGTGACGTTCGGCGTGAGTAGAAATCTCCAGCATCCACTGCCAGCAATCGATCACCTCTCGATCTCCAAAGCTATGGGCCCGCATGTCATCGTTGGTGGTCTTGATGTATTCGATCATGGTGGCGCGGAGTGCCTGAAATTTCCCGAGTGCCTGACTCAGGTCTTTATAAGTATCGACCTTTTCATGCCCGCCGCCGGTCTTCGTATGCACCACACGATCTACTCCGTACCAGAGAATGTCAGCGTCAGTCGCCACCGACTTCTTGCTGGGCATATCCGGCGCGGCCTTGAGTGCTTTCTGAATGTCGCGCCAGTAGTCCGGTTCAGCCACGGCGAGATGGGACACGACTTCACGGATGCTCCATCGATCTGGCGAGGCTTTGTACTCCAGCTGCGTCGGCGATAAGCCACGGACTTGCTCAGCCACCATTTGCGTGGTCATTTCGAAATGCACAAGCAGATGCTCGCGGTCCTCCTGATTCATAGGCGCGGCAAGTACGGGCGCGGCCAGAAGGCAAACCGCCAATGTGAGGATCGCGAGATCTCGTAACCTGGGTGTTCGCAGAGAATTCAAGGTAAATCGCATGGAGCAGCTCCCCTCTTCGGATCACCATTTGGACGATAAAAAAAGAGAATGGTTATCACACCTACGGTTTCAGATCTCTAAGTCAATTCCTGGGCGAATCGTAAATCACCGATCCTGAAAGTCGCTTCCATCAGGAGATTCCGAGCTTCGACACATCGCCGGCTAAGCACGCAATTGCGTGAACACGGCCAGCGCCATCAACTGACATGGGATAATGGGGCAACGTTGCAATCGGCCCCGTAGCTCAGATGGATAGAGCAGCGGTTTCCTAAACCGTTGGTCGGCAGTTCGACTCTGCCCGGGGCCTCCAGCATGTGAACGCCGTGGCGCACACTGATGCTACGCATCGGAGCGCGACGAACTGGATTAGGTTGGGATCTCGTTCGGCTAGTTCAGAAGCAGATAGCACAACTCGCCGAATGAGGCGGCTACAATCCCGAAAAGAAGGACATCAATCAACACACTTCTACTACGCAGTTTGCTGTCTGGTGGCTGCATTCAGGGGAGTCCCCTCAACTCCCAAAAAACGCTGGTAATGCGTCGTCTATTAACAGAATGACTTGAGCGGCCCGAATGTGTCAATCCCACGAAAGTGTCAAACCACCGCGGCTCTTGAAGGACCGATTATTCGCTCAACGCGCGGGTTTGGCCCAAAAGTCGTCTTTCTTTATCCTCAAGAATACGATTAATTTCGCTGACCAATTCCATCAGCCTTTCTGGGTCCTGCTCACTGGCAGCTTGTTCGCAGAGACTCAACCAACGCTCTCTTGCTTCACCTTCCATGCGATCAAACCCTCCGCGATGCGAGAGTACGAAGTGGCTTGGCAATAGCGATTTCGGACTAGCAAATGGATGGGCTAACCCAATGGTGAGTTGCGCTAAAACCGGGAGGGAAGATCATGTAAGGAATTCGCTTAGTGCACGCCGGGCAACCTAAGACCAACCATTCGTCTTCGTCGCTAACAGATGAGAATGAACAAGAACTAGTTCAGACTTCCCCGCCTAGCGAACGACGATGCTCACAAGCTTGCCGGTGTAGATCTTCTTGATAATCTGCTTTCCCGCGATAAAGCTCTGGGCTTTTTCGTCGGCGAGCGCCTTGGCAAAAACTTCTTCTTCCGGCGTGTTCGGCGCAACCACAATTTTGCCGCGCAGCTTGCCGTTTACCTGAATTGGAATCTCGACCTCGTCTTCTCTGGCGAGCTCGGGATCGAATTTTGGCCAGGGTTCTTTGAGCAAGTTGTTTTTTTCGCCGAGCATCTCCCAGAGTTCGTGCGCGAGATACGGAGCGAAAGGAGCGAGAAGAAGAACAAGCTTCCGCTCCACGTCGGCTAATACCGGGATTGGCAAGCCCGCTGTTGCCGACAACTCATTCACCAGTTCCATGATCGCGGCAATGCTGGTGTTGAAATGCCATCGCCCTTGAAAATCCTCGGTCACGCGTTTAATGGTCTGGTGAAGCTTCCGCTGGATTGCACGAGCTTCAGGAGACACACTCGAAGGAACAGGCGCGTGCCATGACGCATTTTCGACATGGGCGTTTTGCGCGACAAACCTGTACACCTTGCTGACGAAGCGATAGATTCCCGCAACACCTTCGTCCTGCCAATCAAGTTCGCGGTCCGGGGACGTGGCAAAGAGCGTATACATGCGCGTGCCGTCGCCGCCGAAGCGTTGCACCATGTCGTCGGGCGAAACCACGTTGCCCAGGCTCTTCGACATCTTGGCGCCGGCCTTGATGATCATGCCTTGAGTAAACAAGCGCTCGACGGGTTCGTCATTCTTGATCAAGCCGATGTCGCGCATGAACTTCGTCCAGAAGCGCGAATAGATGAGATGAAGAATGGCGTGCTCGACTCCGCCGATGTATTGGTCAATTCCCTTCTCGCCGAACCAGTAGGCTGCGATTTTGGAGTCAAATGGAGCCTTGTCGTTGTGGGCGTCCGTATATCGATAGAAGTACCAGGACGAATCGACGAATGTGTCCATGGTGTCAGTCTCGCGCCGGGCCGGGCCGCCGCACTTGGGACAGATGGTGTTCGAGAATTCCGGCACCCGCTGCAAGGGAGAGCCACCGGTCAGCGTGATCTCGACTTTGTCGGGAAGGATGACCGGAAGATCTTTCTCCGGAACCGGAACGATGGCGTCCTTCTCGCAATAAACCATTGGGATCGGCGTGCCCCAGTAGCGCTGGCGCGAGATGCCCCAATCCTTCAACCGATATGTGACGGTTGCCTTGCCGAAATTATGCTGCTCGGCAAAGGCGGACATTTTCTTGATCGCAACCTGGCAGGAGAGCCCGGTGAATTTGTCAGAATTGATGAGGGTGCCGTCGAGAGTGGTGAAGGGGATGTCCTCAGATTCTCCTGTCTTGGCCGGCACAATGACTTGCTTGATCTCGATCCCGTATTTCTTTGCGAACTCGTAGTCGCGCTCATCGTGCGCAGGAACGCTCATGATCGCGCCGGTGCCGTAATCCATCAGAATGTAGTTCGCTACCCAGACCGGCACACGTTCGCCGTTGTAGGGGTTCACGGCGAGATGTCCGGTGTTTACGCCGTGCTTTTCAATATTGGCGATGTCGCCGCTTTCCTTGGCTTTTTTCTGTTCGGCGATGAGCTGATCGACTTTCAACTTCAGATCAGGTTCGAGCGCACACAATTCCTGGGTGACGGGGTGCTCGGGGGCGAGTTGGACGGACGTAGCGCCGAAGATCGTGTCCACTCGCGTGGTAAACACGGTGATAACATCGCCGCCGGAGTAATCGAGGCGGAAATCGACCAGCGTGCCTTCGCTGCGGCCGATCCAGTTGCGCTGCATGGTACGCACTTTTTCCGGCCAGCCGGGGAGGCGGTCGAGATCGCGCAGAAGTTCGTCGGAGTAATTTGTAGTGCGCAAGAACCACTGTTCCAGTTCGCGCTGCTCAACCAGTGTGTCTTCATGCCGCCAGCAGTGGCCGTTGTTCACCACCTGCTCGTTCGCCAGAACTGTCGCGCACTTGGGGCACCAGTTGACCTTGCTCTTTTTGCGGTAGGCTAGCCCGCGCTCGTAAAGCTTCAAGAAAAACCACTGGTTCCACTTGTAATACTCTGGAAAACAAGTAGTTACCTCGCGCGACCAGTCGTAGGCGAAGCCCAGGCGCTTCATCTGCGCCTTCATGTTGGCGATGTTGCGCAATGTCCAGTCACGCGGAGGGACGTTAGCGCTGATGGCGGCGTTCTCCGCGGGCAAACCGAAGGAATCCCATCCCATGGGATGGAGAACGTTGTAGCCGTTCATCCACATGTAGCGGGCAAGAGCATCGCCAATGGCATAGTTGCGCACATGGCCCATATGGAGCGCGCCGGAGGGATAAGGCAGCATTTCAAGGACGTAGAACTTGGGCTTGGTTGAATTGACTTCGGCCGCGTAAAGCTTCGGATCCTGCTGCCAGCGCGCAGACCATTTTTCTTCGATCTGGTGTGCGTTGTACCGGTCGTCGCGACGAGGAGATCCCTCGTCCGGGGCGGCGCTTGCGATCGTACGTTCCTCCTGGGGCATATGTGGTTGGAATTTGATTTTACAGGAGACAAGCGCTCTCCCACGTCTCGCAACATCGGCGAGACGTGGGGCACCCCACATTCACTTAACTAACGCCTTCAATGCAGCTACGTTTTTTAGATCGTCTCCCGGTTGATCGACGGGCGTTTCCGCGATGAAGGCAGCGTGCCTCAGTCGAGGATCGTTCAGCAGGCGACGGAACGGTTCTGGGCCGATCGTTCCCTTCCCGATGTGTTGATGACGGTCGAGCTTTGATCCGCGTGCTGCCTTAGCGTCATTGCAGTGAAATACGGGAACGTTTTTCAGCCCGATGGTTCCATCAAGCTGCGCGATCGTTTGCTTGTAGCCGGCTTCGGAAACGATGTCATACCCAGAGACATGAGTGTGGCAGGTGTCGATGCAGGCGCCGACGGGCACGTGATTCCGCAGATGGTCGATAACTTCTGCGACCTGCTCGAAGCTGCTGCCCAGCGAGTATTCGGCGCCGGCGGTGTTTTCGATCAGGATCATCAGCCCGCCCTTTGCGAGATCTAGCTTGTGGGTGGCTGCGGAAATTGCGGCTGCAGTTTGCATGAGCCCGCGTTCCCGATCTGCGCCTCGAAATGATCCGGGATGAAGGACGACATATTCGGCGCACAGCATCAGCGCGCGTTCGATCTCGCCACGAAAGGCTTCGATAGATTTCTTGAGAAATGCCTCGGTCATGCTGGCCATGTTGATCAGGTAATTCGTATGGATCACCATCGGCTTCAGGTTGTATTTCTCTCGCAGAAGCCTCAGTTGGTCGCATTGCGGGCGGCCGAGTTCGTAGGGCGCCCATTGCCGTGGGCTGGAAGAGAAAATCTGAAAGGTATTGCAGCCCAGGCGATATGCGCGTTCCGCGGCAAGTTCAACCCCACCCGCGATGGACGTGTGAATGCCGACACGTCGCGAGGTGTGTTTGGGTGGACGCGTCGGTCGCGGGTAGTTGAGGACATCGGCTTCGCCGGCCATACCCTCTATTGTAGAGACGTTGCTTGCAACGTCTTTTGCAAGCTGCCTACGTTTTGCAGGGCGTTGCGAACAACGTCTCTACAAATCTGGGTCCTGTACCCAATTTTTGGGGTTGTTGAAAATGTATTCTCTGACTGCACTGATGTTTGAGTCGCCGCGGATAATCCGCTCGTAGTAACGAGCCTGCCAGATTTCGCGTCTGAGGCCCAATTCAATACAGCGCCGAGTTACTCCCGCTTTGTAGGAGCGGACAATTGCGGCGAGCGAACCGGCCGCAGGCGAGATTCCATGGATGGGAGGAAGGCCTTCGGGATGCGGCGAAAACTGGTGATCGCCTTCTATCTCGATGATCGCATGAACATGGTTGGCCATAACAATCTGCGAATCCACTGAGACGTTCGCGTAATGAGAACCTAATTTTCTTAGTTCAGTGTCTGCAATTCATCCGATATTCGTAAGGAGCACCTCGTTGTTCGATTTCGCCGAAAATGTGCTTTTTATTGTGTGCACAAATGGTGACGAATTATGCCCCGCGGGAACGATAGTCGCGCCAGCGATAACGAATCGTTTCGATCCGATATTTCCCGCGGTACAGCGTCACGGCTCACAATTATGCACGCTGGACGCCGCCTGCAAAAGACGTTGCAAGCAACGTCTCTACAATCGGTTCCGTTTTGAAACTGGTGCGTTTACACTTGTACCCACAGGAGACCCCATGCTTGTAGTCATGCAGGCGCACGCCTCGGCAGAGGACATTCGCCGGGTTTGCGACAAAATCGAGGCTCTCGGATATCGCGCGCACTCCATTCCGGGCGCAGAGCGCACCGCCATTGGCATCACCGGAAATCGCGGCGAGATCGAACCCGCCACGCTCGATGAAATGCCGGGCGTGCAGGAAGTCATCAAGGTCACCAAGCCTTACAAGCTGGTCAGCCGCGACATGAAGGAGGAAAACACAGTTGTCTCCTTCCCCGGAACCGCCGCGAGCTTCGGCGGGCCGACGCTGGCGATTGTGGCCGGCCCGTGCGCGATCGAGAGCCGTGAGCAGGCGTTTGCCGTGGCGGAGCGCGTGCATCGAGCAGGGGCGCAGTTCTTTCGCGGTGGAGCATATAAGCCCCGAACGTCTCCTTATTCGTTCCAAGGGCTGGAGGAAGAGGCGCTGCGGATCATGGCGGCGATTCGCGATCAGTACGGATTGAGGATCGTCACTGAAGCAATCGATAGCGAGTCGCTCGAGTTGGTTGAAGAGTATGCGGACGTAATCCAGATTGGCGCGCGCAACATGCAGAATTTCTCGTTGCTCAAACGCGCGGGCCGGTCGAAAAAACCTGTGCTGCTGAAGCGCGGAATGTCGGCGACGCTGGAAGAATTCTTAATGGCCGCCGAATATGTGATGAGCGAAGGCAACTACAACGTGATCCTGTGCGAGCGCGGCGTTCGCACGTTTGCTGACCACACGCGCAACACGCTGGACCTGAGTCTGATTCCCGCGGTACAGCGGCTCAGCCATCTGCCGATTCTGGTTGATCCCAGCCACGGGACTGGCAAGCGCAACAAAGTCACTCCGCTGTCGCGCGCTGCAGTTGCGGTTGGAGCAGATGGACTCCTGGTCGAAGTCCATTGCGATCCGGACAAGGCGCTGTCAGACGGCATGCAGTCGCTCTATCCTGACCAGTTTGATGAGTTGATGGTGCAGGTGAGACAGATTGCGCCGGTGGTGGGAAGAACAGTGCCCGGAAGCCGGAACCGTACTGCAATCGTCGCTTCAAGCAAAATATGAACTGGTTAAGCCTTCTCGTACTTGGCGCGATTCTCGGCGCTTTGCCGTGTAGTGCGCAGGAGCTTCCCGAGATGCGACTTAGATCATGTATCGTCTTCCGTGCTGGAGATCTTGTCCGATGCCCAAGGCGTGGATTTTGGGCCCTATCTAACGAATGTACTTCGTAGTGTCAAGAAAACTTGGTCTTCGCGAATCCCTAATGAGGCTTTGCTCCCCCGACTAGAGCGAGGCTGCGTAGCCATTAGATTTAGCGTTCGAAAGGACGGCAGTGTTCACGATACAGGTTACGAGTACGTCTCAGGTAACCCTGCTATGGACGCTGCTGCGTACGACGGGATCAATGGGGCATCGCCCTTCGCGCCTCTCCCGGCGAAATTCGCCGGGACAGAAATTAAGCTTCGCTTTTGGTTCAAGTACAATCCGAACCACAACCCCGACAAATCGCCACAGGCCAAGAGCGGAAAGAAGAATTCGACTTCGCAGTAATATCCAACTTCGCGTTTGAACCTCGTTCCTACTCCGCCCGTCTGCTCGCGGTCGTACTTGTAACTCCCAGCTTCCTGAGCCGATCCTTCGCCTGCATGGCTTCGCTTGAGCGCGGATAGCGCTGCACCACGTGTCGCAGAGACGAAATGCCGGCGTCTTTCTGGCCGGATTCGATCAGGGCGAAGCCTTTCTTTAACTCGGCCGAGGCCGCTTTGTTGCCGTCGGGAAAGCTTTGCAGGACCTGGTCGTATCCCTTGATCGCCTGCGGGTAGTTACCTGCGCGAAAATCCATTTCGGCGAGATAAAAGTATGCGTTTCCGGCCA
>Ga0310810_10009268_pt1 | contig 11367 bp, 10 predicted proteins | sample NCmetagenome_FD_207641 | JGI IMG/M metagenome (GOLD analysis project Ga0310810, IMG submission 207641) | Soil microbial communities from experimental microcosm in Duke University, North Carolina, United States - NC | ecosystem: Engineered > Artificial ecosystem > Soil microcosm > Unclassified ... | reverse complement strand
GGCGACATCCATTCCCGCGACGCGGCCTATCATCAAGGCACGGTTTGGGCGTGGCTCATAGGCCCATTCGTCGACGCGTGGGTCAAGGTGCATCCATCGGATCGCGATACGGCTCGCGGCTTTTTAGGTGCGTTCTCCGAGCACTTGAGCGAAGCCGGCACCGGCTCGATCAGCGAAATCTTCGACGCGGATGCGCCCTATGCGCCGCGTGGCTGCATTGCGCAAGCTTGGAGTGTGGCCGAAGTGCTGCGTGCTTGGGTGAAGACGCGCCGTTAGCAGCACCTCTAATCGCGTCGGCTCGTCCGCGATCAATCGAGCGCGACGACCACGCCTTCGTCAGCGCGAAGCTCGATCGCGTCGCCGGTTTGCTCGTCGACGCGGTCGAGAAACGTCGACAACACCACGTGCCCCGCGCGTCCGCGCTCGACCTCGCAACGCCGAGGCTCCTCGCCGAAGTTCAGCAGGACCATGAGAGCGCGGCCGTCACCCTCGCGCCGGTAGGCGAGCAACGGGCGCTCGCGGACGAGTTGCACGTGCGCGCCGACCAAGAGTACGGGCTCGCGTGCGCGCAACGCGATCAACGCCCGGTGCAAGCTCAACAGCGATTTAGGATCAGCGCTTTGGGCGGCGACATTGACGCTGCTCAAGTCGCTCTCGACCGGCAGCCACGGTTCGTGGCTCGAGAACCCGGCGTGCTGCTCGGCATTCCATTGCATCGGCGTGCGCTCGGGATCGCGGTTGCGGCCGGTGCGCCGGCCCTGGGGGTCGCGCGCCTGCTCGCGCGGGATCGGCACGCCTCGCATGCCGATTTCTTCGCCGTAGTAGATGGTCGGGGTGCCGCGTTGGGTGAGCAACAACATCGCGGCCACTCGCGCCTGCGCGCCTCGTGTCCGCATCGCGAGCCGCGATTGATCGTGCGTTTCGGCCGTCGTCGTCGGCCAGGCGTTCGGTGGAACCGAGCGCTGATACGCCTCGATCGCCTTGCCTATCGCGTCGGCGTTCCAGTCGGTGTAGGTCAGCGCGAGATTCAGCGGCAGGTGCAGCTCGGGCCGCTTGCGGCCGTAGAACGTCACGAGCTCGTTGAACGGTAGATAGAACTCGCCGAGCAAAACGCTTCCCGGCGCCGCCGCGTCGACGGTGGCGCGCAGGTTCGCAATCAGAAAGTGCAGCCCCGGCTGGTTGCGCGTATAGCGCGGAATCTGCTTGCTGTCGGGCAGGTCGCCTTCCTTGTAGCTCGGATTCGGCGGGTTATCGCGGAATTGCTGGTCTTTGAGCATCAACGACGGGGCATCGAGCCTGAAGCCGTCCACGCCGCGGTCGAGCCAAAATCGTAGAGTTCCATGCATCGCTTCCGCGACTTGCGGGTTGCGCCAGTTCAAGTCGGGTTGGGTGCTCAGGAACGTGTGCAGGTAGAACTGCCGCGTCGTCGCGTCCCATTCCCACGCGCTGCCGCCGAACACGCTGATCCAATTGTTCGGCGGCGAGCCGTCCCGCTTCGCGTCGCGCCAGAGGTACCAATCGCGTTTCGGATTGTCGCGACTCGAGCGCGACTCCTTGAACCACGCGTGCTCCGCCGCCGTGTGATTGCCCACAAAGTCCAGCAGCACGCGCAGGTCGCGGCCGTGCGCTTCCTCTACGAGGCGGTCGAAGTCGGCGAGCGTGCCGAAGCGGGGGTCCACGTCGCAGTGATCGGCCACGTCGTAGCCGAGCTCTTCCAATGGCGAACAGTAGAACGGCGTCAACCAGATGCCATTGACGCCGAGCCACCGCAAGTAGTCGAGCTTCTCGATGATGCCAGCGAGATCGCCTAATCCGTCGCCGTTGGAATCACGAAATGAAGGAACGACGATTTGATAGATGACGCCCCGCTGCCACCACGCGAGAGGCGCCACTGGTCAGATACTCGGAAGCAGTGAATTCGGCGCAGGCCGCATAACCGAAGAGTTGCAAGCGATGTGCCAGTGGCAGGCTCAGAATGCGGACAGTTGGCACAGATCGTGAAGGTCTGAGAAGAGTGGTCGCCTCGGTTGGCGGAGCAGGGATGCGGGCGCAGAAGCGATCGGCTGTCGAGTTTCTTCCGGAGGAGAATTCATTGCGCGCGGCGAGCGCCGCCGCAAAGCGCTGCCGCGGCTGCTCGCTCTGGCAAGCGGCTACGCAGACGGTATTCGGCGAAGGCCCTCGCGATGCGCGCGTCATGCTCGTAGGCGAGGTGCCCGGCGATCAAGAAGACCGGGCCGGCCGCCCCTTCGTCGGGCCGGCGGGCCGGTTGCTAGATCGGGCGCTCGAGGCCGCCGGAATCCGGCGCGGCGACGCATGCCGGCCATGGCTCAAGAAGGAGATCGAGCTCGTGCGCCCGCTCGTGCTCGTATGTCTCGGAGCTACGGCGTCCCAGGCACTGCTCGGCCGCGGATTTCGAGTCACCGAGGAGCGCGGCAAGTTCATGCCTTCGCCGCTTGCGCGTTACGTGATGGCCACCATCCACCCGTCTGCGCTGCTGCGGTTGCCCGATGAACTGTCTCGCGCAGCCGAGATGAAGCACTTCATCAGCGACCTCGAGCTCGTTCGAGGTGTGCTCGAATCCGAGCATGCGAGCTAGTGCGGGTTGCGTGCGGCGCACGAGCCGCCAGTTTCCAAAAAGCGCAAACGGTTTTGATGTGTCGGGGGCGCTACACGGGTCTCACGGCGCCCGTTGAATGCGGCCAGACTGAATCCTCGATGGCACGCAACTTGCTCGTTGTCGCAACGGATGGTCGGAACGGTGTCGGAACGGTCGCTTTGAAGCGGATGAGCCCATTTGGGCCGAGGACGGAATGCCATGGATGCGCGATCAGATTCAGGACGGAAGAGCGGTCTGCGACGCAAGCGGCACGTATGGATCGGAGCGTGCGTGGTCGCCTTTGCAGGGCTGACGTCGCGCGCCGCGTCGGCACAGCAAGAAAGCGCAGCCGATAAGGTCGCCGACCGAGTGCATAGCGTGAACCAATCGGTCGAAGCGTATGTGAGCGGCAAGACCATCGACGCGCAGTATTTCCGCGAGCTGCGGATCGAGGACTTCGGCGTCGTGCAGGCCAGCGCCGGCGTGCTCTACAACGAATCGCGCGATCTGGTCGGCATGTTCGACGCGCTGTGGTATCTCGGCGACCAGGCGCGCCAGCGAGAGATCGAAGTCTCGGTCGGCTCGCGCGTGTTCGCCGCGTTCTTGAACACGGAGAATGAGGACACGCTCGGCGTGGGTTTCGGCGGTCAGGCCGAATGGTTCTTCAATCAAAAGCGCCGGTCGTCGCTGCGCCTCAGCGCATTCTACGCACCCGACATCTTGACGTTCGGCATAGCGAACAACATCAGGGACTACGCGCTCGACTTGAAGGCGCGCGTAGGCGCGCACAACACGTACGCGTTCGTCGGTTTCCGCCACCTCGAGGTAGACACCGTCAAGGAAGCGGTATCGGGGAATCGCAACCTCGACAACGAGGTGCACATCGGCTTTCGTCGCACCTTCTGAGATCGCGCGAGACAGCAGAGCGGAGGCCGGCTGCCGGGCAGGGTCCGACCGTGCCGGCGTTCGCTACGCTGCCAAGGGGCTTTCGCCCGGCGACGCAGACATTTCCCGTCCGACCGCGCGCGGGGTAAATTGAGCCGCCCCAACTGCCGGAGCGGCCCATGAAACCGTCAACCGTAATCGTGTTCGCTGCCGCCTTGTTCTCGCTCGCCGCGAACGCCCAAGCCCCGTCGCAGGCTGCGCAGCCCGTGCGCGTCCGCGGCACCATTCAGTCAGTCGAAGGCGGAAAGCTTTCGATCGCAACCAAATCGAACGGCGTCGTGTCCGTCGACATCTCCGATCGCACCGGCATCAATGGGCTCGAGGCGAAGACCGTGCGCGATATCGGCGAGAACACGTTCATCGGCGCGACCGCCGTGAAAAATTCCGCCGGCCGTTGGCAAGCCACCGAGATCCATATCTTCCCGGAAGCAATGCGCGGCGCGGGTGAAGGCCACTACGCGTGGGACCTGCCCGAAAGCTCGATGACGAACGGCGCGGTGACCGGCAACACGTCGGGTGCCGGCGGCCGCACGCTCAAGGTGAAATATGCGGATGGCGAAACGGACGTCGACGTGACTCCGAAGACCGCGATCGTCGCGCTCACCCAGGGGAATCGCGAGCTGCTGAAACCGGGCGCGACAGTCTTCGTGCTCGCGATTCCACAACAGGGCGGCGGCGTGGCGGCCGTCGCGGTGATAGCCGAGACGAACGGCGTGAAGCCGCCGATGTGACGCCCGCCTGTCGCTCGGTTCCGCGGGGTCGCGAACCGGCGCGCAGTTGCGCACAATGAGCCTCCGCCCGACACCGGAGACACCCATGTCCGCGCTACCGGAATTCCCGCCACAGCACATCGACCAACGGGTCTACGAGCTCTACGACGAGTACTGCCACGGCAGGATCGACCGCCGCGAATTCCTAGCGCGTGCGAGCGCGCTCGTGATCGGCGGCGTTTCCGCGCTCGCGATGGCGCAGGCCCTGTTCCCGCGCTACGCAGACGCGCAGACGATTTCGTTCACGGACTCCCGCATCAAGGCGAAATACGTGGACTACGGGTCGCCGGGCGGCAACTCGGGCAAGATGCGCGGCTACCTCGTTCAACCGAGCGGTGCCGGCAAGTTTCCCGCGGTGCTCGTCATTCATGAGAACCGCGGCCTGAATCCGTACGTAGAGGACGTCGCGCGCCGCGTCGCGGTTGCGGGCTTCGTCGCACTCGCGCCCGACGGCCTGTCGCCGGCCGGGGGCTATCCCGGCAACGACGACGATGGTCGCACTCTGCAGGCGGGGCTCGACCAAGCCAAGCTGCGCCAGGACATGGTCAACAGCGCGTTGTGGCTCAAGAAGCACGAGCTCTCGACCGGCAAGCTCGGCGCGACTGGATTCTGCTGGGGTGGCGGCATGGTGAACAACCTCGCGGTCGCGATCGGCGCAGACCTGAATGCCGGGGTGCCTTACTACGGGGCGGCGCCCGCCGCGACCGACGTGTCGAAGATCAAGGCGGCGCTGCTCATCAACTATGCGGGCATGGACGAGCGGATCAACGGCATGTGGCCCGAGTACGAGGCGGCGCTCAAGACCGCGAAGGTGCCGTACCAGATGTATATGTACGAAGGTACTCAGCACGGCTTCCACAACAACTCGACGCCACGGTACGACGAGAAGGCCGCGAATCTCGCGTGGGATCGAACGATCGCGTTTTTCAAGCAGCACCTCGCTTGATCTCGAGCGGAACGCGGCACTGGGACGCGGCCACCGAGTAGGCGAAGTTGTTCAAGAGTTGGCGGCGCAAGCGCGTTCTCGCGCAAGAATCGATTCCGGACGCGCTCTGGACCGGCGCTCTCACGGCGAGTCCGGCTCTTGGCCGACTATCCGCGGCGGATCTCGCGCGCCTACGCGAGCTCGCGCTGCTGTTCTTGCACGAGAAGCGCTTCGAGCCAGCGCACGGTTTCTCGATCACCGACGAGATGCGCGTGCGCGTCGCGATGCTCGGCTCTCTGCCGATCCTGAATCTCGGTCTCGACAGTTACTCGACCTTCACGTCGATCGTGCTCTATCCGGATGAGTTCCTCGTCCGCGACCGCGAGGTCGTCGACGACGATGGAGTCGTGCACACGGGGGACGACCTTTTGAGCGGCGAGGCCTGGCAGCAAGGACCCGTTCTGCTCGCCTGGAGCGAGGTCGAGCAGAGTGGCAGGGGCGAGGGCTACAACGTCGTCGTTCACGAGCTCGCGCACAAGATCGACATGCTGAACGGCGAGGTCGACGGCGTGCCGCCTCTGCACGCCGACATGCGGCTGCCGGAATGGACCGCGGCGTTCGACGACGCCTACGAAAGCCTGCTGGAGCAGCTCGACCGCGACGAGGAGCCGTGGCTCGACCCTTACGGAGCCGAGGATCCGGCGGAATTTTTCGCGGTCTGCAGCGAGATGTTCTTCGACGTGCCGGAGCGCTTCGCCGAGGAATATCCGCGCGTCTACGAGCAGCTCGCGGAGTTCTACCGCCAGCGGCCCGTCCCGGCGGGATGACGCCTCTGACGCCTCGGGACGTGGTCTGCGGTTGACGCGCGGCGCGCTTTCGTGATCCTTAGCACGCAGCGAGAGGCCAATCCACGTGCGACGGTTCCCCAACTCACCCGATTTCGCGAAGCAACGGCGACGGCTGTTTCGGATCTACCTGCTCGTCGCGCTGCTCGTTGGCGCCGGCGGCTGGCTGCTGCTGGCCGGCCTCTATTTCTACAGGTTTCCCGGCGGCCTCAGCGAGCACCCCGCTGATTGGGGCGTCTTCGGCGACTACCTCGGCGGCGTGCTGGGACCCATCCTTGCGTTCGCGAGCTTCATCGTCGTCCTCATGTCGCTTTACGAGAGCCGGATCCAGGCTGCCGACGAGAGGCGCGCGCGCAACATCGAGACCTTGATGACGGCGTTCACGGGGCTGATCGAGCGCGTGAGCGAGATCGTCCACGACTTGAGGTACGAGCGCACGCGCGTCACGCCGCTCGGGCTCGCGTCCGCGTCTGCGTCGGTCGACGAGGTGCGCGGACGCGATGCGTTCCGCGCGATGTTCCAGCACGTGCTCAAGTCGCCACACCTTCACGATATAGGCACGCGCGACGCGCCCAACGTCGAGCTTTACGTTGCGCTGATGAAGAAGCTCGATGCTGATTGGGGCTACGAGCTCGGCGTCTACTACCGGCTGATCAATCACCTCTTCACGTTCATCGACATGGCGGAGCTGCCGCTCGAGCAGCGCACGCGGCTCGCAAACTTTGCGCGCGCGCTGCTCTCGTCGTACGAGTTGTCGATGCTGTTCTACAACGGCCTCTGGGGAGAGGGGCGGGCGAGCTTCAAGCCGCTCGCGGAAAAGTACGGTCTATTCAAGCACTTGCGCCCGGAGCACGTGCTCGATGCGCGCGACCTTACACCGGGCGCGTTGTACGCGGCGACGGCGTTCTTGGGTTTCGACCGCCGCATCGAGATCTGGAAGGGCGTCGAGCCAGTCCTCGACGCCGAATGACGTCGGGCGTCGAACGGACGCCTTTTCCTCAGCGCCGCGCTCGCCGAGCGAGTGCTGCGAGCGCGGCTCGCGCTTCTTCGAGCTTGAGCGCTCGCGTCACCGCGAAATAGATCACGCCGAAAACGGCAACCACGATCACCGCGACGAGCACCGGGTGCAGGCCCGACACCGCGACCTTCGCGGCATAGCCCGCCGCCGTCGCGACGAGCGCTGCGCCGAACGTCTTTGCGAGCCGCGACGCTCCGGCGCCGCAGTCGCCGATCCGTTTCGCAAGGTTCGCGTGCAGCAGCGTCCACTCGAGCCACGCGCCCAGCGTGGCGCCAACCGCGAGGCCGACGGGTCCGAGCGGCGTGCCGGCTATCTGCCAATGCGAGAAGACGCCGCCCGGAACTCGTAGCCCGGCGATCGTGATCGGCTCGAACTGCGCCATCAACGTGAAACCCGCAATCGCAGAGGCAACCATACGCAGCGCCGCGACGCGCGCCGGTGTTTTGGTGTCGCGCAGCGCAAAGAACGCGGATTGATAGACTCGCGTGGTCGTCGACGCGACTAGGCCGAAAGCGTAGGCGGCCAGCGTGAGCCAGACGATCGTGACGTCGCCGGCCCCGAATGCGCCGGCGCGATAGATGCCGGCGACCAGCACGTCGCCGAGCAGCACGAACGCGACGAAGCTCGGGACAACGAAGAACGACACCCGGCGAACGGCGGCAACCACGCGGGCGCGCAGCGCCTCGTGGTCGCCGGAACGCGCGCGCGCGAGCTCGGGCAACTCGGCGGCCGCGGTGCTCGCGCCGAACAGACTCACGGGTAGCACATAGAGCGTTTGCGCGTAGCGCAATCGTGCCACCGCGCCGATGGCGAGCAGGCTGCCGAGGAAGAGATCGATATACGACGAGAGCTGGACGACGCCGCGGCCGAGTATCGCGGGACCCGCGTTGTGCAGGGCTTCGTGGAACGGCGGCAAGTCGCGGCCGCGGCTGATACGGATCTCGCGATCGAGCCGCAGCACCGCGGGCAGCTGGACCAGGAACTGGAGGAGTCCTCCCGCGAGCGCGCCCCACGCGGCGGCCATCAGCAGCGCGTCGAGGTCCAAACGGCGCGCGAATGCGACGAGCGCGCCGATGATGGCCGCGTTCCAGAGCACGGGCGCGAAGTAGGGCAAGAAGAAGTGTCGATGGCTATTCAGAATTCCGAGCGCCCACGCGGACAGCACGAGGACGCCCGTCATCGGAAACAGTATCCGCACGATTTCGATCATCAGCTCGCGCCGCCGGTCCTCGAATCCCGGCAGGAACACGTCGACGAGCAGCGGCGCGAGCAAGATGCCGAGCAGCGCGATCGTGCCCGCGACTGCGAGCAGCAGACCGAACATCGCGCCCGCGACGCGGCCGGCCTCTTTCGCCCTGCCTTGACCGAGCAGCTCCGAGTAGACGGGGATGAACGACGCGCTCAGCGTGCCCTCGCCGAGCAAGTTCTGGAGCACGTTCGGCATCCTCAAGCCCGCGCCGAGCACGTCGGCGTGGAGGCCCGTCCCGAAATACGTCGCGATCACGCGCTCGCGCACGAGCCCCGCGATGCGGCTCAGGAAAATTCCGGCGGCGACGAGGACGGAGCCTGGCGTCAATTCGACCCCGCCGTCGCCGAGGTGGGCATCTCGAACGTTCCCTTATCCGAGAAGCGCTTCGTTCCGAACAGCCCGCCTTCGAGCTTGCCGTGCACTGCGTAGTCCACGGCTTTGATGTCGCCGCTATTGAGGAAGCCGAGGACTTGGCGCGCCATGTTGAACGGACCGACTACGATGGGGATCGTGACGACGGTCTCGCCATAGCGCGGCACCGTGCCCATCTCGTCGCTGACACCCGTGCCGAACTTCTTGCCATTCAACTCGAGAGTGAGCGCGACGCCGTTGTAGTCGACCGGTGCGTCGTTCGGGTTCTGGACCCGCACCTTGACCGCGAGCCGCAGCTCGAAGCCTTCGCCGTCGAGCGGTTCGACGCCCGCGACGCTCACGTTGAGCGGGTCGCTGCCCGAACCGAGCGTCGTGCAGGAGCAGAGTCCGCTAGCGACCATCGTTGTCGCGAACGTCAACCGAAGCGGCAGCGTCCGCGCCACGGCGAACGCGCCTCGCAGCGATCCACGCATCTTCGTTCCCTCCTCATTCAATGGTGCACGGACTCCGCGCGCTCCAGCGGCGACCGCCGCGCGGCGCCACGCACGAGTCGCGCGACGTCGCGCCACAAACGCCTCACCCCGAGGCACAGGCCGATCGCGCTCGAAGCGAGCGCGCCGGCGCAGAGAAGGATCATGCCGATGTCCCAAAGCGGCCGCTTCGAATACCAGAACGCGAAATCGAGGCTGTGCAAGCCGTTATAGAGCCAGCGCTCGACACGGTTCAGTCGATGCACGGTCGCGAGCAGCGCGCTCTCTCTGGGATCGACATAGACCCAGGTCTCGAGCGGATCCGCGAACTTTACGCGCAGCACCGGCAACGGCGCCTCCCGGTTGCGCGAATAGTAATAGGAGTCGTAGTCGTCGAGCAGATCCTGGGCGGCGATCTCGGTTCCCGGCGCCGCGGCCTTCAACCGCCCGAGCAGCGACTCCACGCTGAACGGCTCGCGTCGCGGCGCGAGCGTCGTCGCGTCGATGAGCTCCGATTCGGGTTGTGCTCGCCCGGCAACATCGTAAGGCTGATGCAGCCGCTCGCGCTTCGCGTCGGGTATGGGCGCCGACGTGTAGCGCGCGAGATAGTAGGGCTGATCCTGAATCCGTTTGAGCTCGATTTCCTTCAGCGCGCGTCCGCCGCGCAGCGACCCCCACGCGACAGCGTCGAACGTACCGAACCGCGAGACGTCGAGCGAGCCGCCCGTGAAAGCGCTTGGGCGAATGCGGAGGCCCTCGGCGTTCGTCCATGCGAACGGCTCCATCGACAAAAGTCCGCTGAACACCCATGTCAGCGCGAAGACGCCGAAGAACGCGCCGAGGATGTAGTGCCATCGCATCCAGCCCTGATAGCGAATCGACTTCGCGAAGCTGAACGGTGTCGACTTCCGGAACTGCACGATGCCGAGCACGAGGCCGAGCACCGCGAGCACGCAGCCGAGCTCCGCCGACCATACTACCGTCCGTGTCCACAGCTGCTGATTCGTGCGCAGGCTCGTGAAGTAGAACCAATGAGGAATCGTCGCGATCCACGCGAACGCGCGCGTGCGCGCGGTCGTAGCGAGCGCGACCATGCCCGTCGCAGGGGACACGTAGACCTCGGTGCCGAGCCCGTCGTCGACCGCAAACTTCTCGAGCGGCAGCTCGCGGCCGAGCAGCAGCGTCCACTGGTCCGGGCGTTCGACCGTGCGCATGAACCGCACGGAGCCGAGGGGTGCGCTGCTGAACTTGGCTGCAACTTCCCGCGCGGTTTCGCGCTCGAGAGGCGCGAGCGATTCGCCATCGTCCGCGAACACCGTCTCGCCGTCGATCCAATAAGCGGGGCGGCCGAGCACTGTACGTAGCGTGATCGTGGCCGGCGAGTCGTCGCCCGCGCGCTTCGCGGCGGCGGCCGGCGTGATCTGCACCGCCGCGAGGTCGAGCTCCGGCAAATGCTCGAGCCGCTGCTCAGGGCTCAATGCCGGCATCCCGCCGACATAGATCATTGCAATGCCGGATGCGAACCACAGGACGAATAGAAAGCTCAGCGGGATGCCGAGGTAACGATGAAGCAGGATCAAGAAACGTCGGAGGCCTCGCAGCATCGCGGGAATACGTGTCTCAGTGGGGATCGCTGCGCGAGCTTACGCTGCGGCCTTCGCCGATGCGAGAAAAGAAAAAGGGCACGCACGTCTATGCGTGCGCGCCCCTCAGGGGAATGCGGCCAAAGCGCGTCGGCGACTGCCGGCGTACGTTCGGCGCAACCGCATCACTCGTACTTGAATTCCGGCAGTGCTTGGAGCTCGCTGACGGTCAGGTTCGCCTGCACTCGTTTCGGCTCGTGCTTCGGGTTCTCGCTGCCACGTTGGATCGTGAGGCTATCGAGCGGCACGGCGATCTCGCGACCGCCGATGTTGCCGATGCCGCCGCCGACCGTCATCACGGCTTGCGCTTGGCGGCCGCCGCTGGTCGAAACGATCACGTCCTTGATCTTGCCGACCTTCGCGTCAGCGCGGTCGACGACCTCCGCGCCGATCAACGAGCTCGCAGGTTGCTCCGTCGCCTTCAGCACATGAGGCGACTTCGTCGCGGATGCGGACGCAGTCGCGGCCGATGAAGACGCCGCACCATGCTCGAAGGGATTGTTCGGCGTGTTCTGCGAAGTCTTCTGGTGTGCG
>Ga0310810_10009267_pt1 | contig 11368 bp, 11 predicted proteins | sample NCmetagenome_FD_207641 | JGI IMG/M metagenome (GOLD analysis project Ga0310810, IMG submission 207641) | Soil microbial communities from experimental microcosm in Duke University, North Carolina, United States - NC | ecosystem: Engineered > Artificial ecosystem > Soil microcosm > Unclassified ... | reverse complement strand
CCCGCGTGGAATCCACGTCAGCCGCGGGGGTGCGCCTCCGGCTCGCCAGGCTCGGACTGCGGGTCGGCCGGGGCGGCCGGCTCCTCGTCCACCTCGACGTCCGGGGCGGCGGCCAGCGTCTCCGCCGCCGCTTCCGCGAGCTTCTCCTTCGTGGGATCGGTCAGATCCGACAGCTCCCGTATGGCCAGATCGTACCAGACGTCCGAATGCATGGTGTCACCTCGTCGATGCGATGCGCCCGCACCCTGCGATTGGTGATCTTCTCCACCTGACTGAAGGCATCGGCCATGCCAGCGAGAATGTTCAGCCAAATCAGCAGGTTGTCGCCGTCCAATCTGCTGGCGGGACCGGGCATTGCGCCCGGCGGAGGGCAGGCATCCTAGCGCCGCGCGTCAGACGGCCTGGGACCGGCGAATCGAGGGCCGCTCGCAGCCGCGGTAGAAGGCCCGCGCGGCCCAGAGGACGACCGGCGTCGTGGCCGCCATGATCAGCAGGCTCGACGGCACGCCCTGCGCGATCACGCCCGGCCACGTCGCGACCTCCCGGGCCAGCGGCTCGAAGACGAGCTGGATGGGCCGGTGCAGCAGATAGAGGCTGTACGAGTAGACGCCGACCCCGGCCAGGTAGCGCCCCGGCGCCGACCAGGCCCCGGGGCGCTCGTGGGCCAGCGCCGCGTGGAGGAGCAGCGCGAACGCGACGCCGTAGAGCGGCTCCTTCAGCACGTAGAGCCGGTAGTAGCCGGCGTACCACTCGAGGAGGACGCCCGTGCCCAGCGCGATCGCGCCGGGCCACGGGCTCGACAGCACCCGCGGCAGGGTCAGGCGGCCGGCCGCCCATTCCGCCACCGTCGCACCGAGGACCCACTCGAACCAGCGCGCGAGGAACAGCTCCCACGCGGGGCCGGCGATCTCGATCGGGAGCGGCATGAACGCGAGCGCCACGCGATACGCCATGGTCACCGCGAGCACCGTGCCGAGCGCACGGAGCGCCCCGAAGCGCGCGATGAGCCGGAACACGACCGGGTAGGCCAGGTAGAGCTGGGCCTCGACCGCGAGCGTCCAGGCCGGCGGATTGACGCCGTCGAAGGTCGCGGTGTGGAAGGGGTGCACCAGCAGGGCCTGGGTCGTCACCGCGAGCCACGGGATCGGAGATCCGGCGACCCACCAGAGCGCGAGCGCGACGACCAGCGCGGCCAGGTACGGCGGATAGAGCCGCCAGAAGCGCCGGGCGAAGAAGCGCCTCCAGTCCGGCGTGATGGCAGGCGCGCGCGCGAGGGCGCGGGCCTGCGGGAGATGGATGCAGAAGCCGCTGATCACGAAGAAGAGGGGCACCCCGAGATACCCGAAGCCCAGGATCAGGGCGAGCCACGGCCACGGGTCCCCGCCGAGGTTCGGCGCCTCCCGGTACGCGGACACCGCCAGGTGGCACAGCACCACCGCCAGGGCGGCCAGGCCGCGCAGCTGATCGACCCGCTCCCAGCGCCCGCGCGCCGCCACCGTCCGAGTGTCGACCGCCATCCGGGACGGAAGCGGCTGCATCCCAGATGCCACTCGAGGACGCGCCCAAGCACGCGATTCCGTGTGACTCCGGTGCGAGTGCCGGCCCCTGGCCGGGCCCTGGCCGGGTAATTCTTACTCGGAGCCGAGCCGGCGCGCTCGGGCAGCCGGCGGACTCCACCCGCCCGTTTCCTGCTAGAATTCCGGCGCTGCTCTATCTCGGAGACTCGGAGGGCGCCCCCCAATGGCGATCACGGTATTCACGAGCACGTTCCTCATCGACTGCGTCGCCAAGGAGCCGATCGAGGGCGCGGCGGTGGTGGTGGAAGGCGACCGCATCAAGGACGTCATCGCCTCCGGCAAGGTGGGCCCGCTCGCCGGCAAGGTCGACACGATCGATCTCAGGGGCCGCACGCTGATGCCCGGGCTCACCGACGCCCACGTGCACATCTGCGCGGTCGAGGGCAACATCCCGGAGCAGCACCGCCACAACCCGCCGAGCCTCATCGCGGCGAAGGCCCTCCGGCGCATGGAGCAGGCGCTGATGCAGGGCTTCACCACCGTGCGCGACGCGGGCGGGGCCGACTACGGCTTCCGCGAGGCCACCGAGTCCGGGCTCTACCCGGGCCCGCGCATGCTGGTGTCCGGCCGCCCGCTCTCGCAGACCGGCGGCCACGCCGACAAGCGGCGCCGCTCGGAGTGGATCGAGCCGGTGGACTGCTGCGTGGGCATGGCGGGCGTGATCGCCGACGGCGCCGACGAGGTGCGCAAGGCCGCGCGCGAGAACCTGCGCCACGACGTGGACCAGATCAAGATCATGGCCTCCGGCGGCGCCATGTCGCCGGGCGACGAGCTCGACACCACCCAGTACACGGTGGACGAGATGCGGGCCGCGGTGGAGGAGGCTCGCGCGGTCGGCAAGTACGTGCTGGCCCACGCCTACTCCGGCTCCGCGATCCGCAACGCGATCCAAGCCGGGGTGCGCTGCATCGAGCACGGCAACCTCCTCGACGAAGCGGGCGCGCAGGCCATCAAGCAGGCGGGCGCGTACCTGGTGCCGACCATGGTCACCTACGAGGCGATCGCGCGCGAGGGCAAGAACTACGGCATCGGCGACCACCAGATCCAGAAGATCAACCTGGCGCTGGAGAAGAGCCTGGAAGGCCTCACCCACGCCTATCGCGCGGGCTGCAAGATCGGCTCGGGCTCCGACCTGCTCGGCGACATGCAGGCCCAGCGGGCCATGGAGTTCGAGCTGAAGGGCCAGGTCATGAAGCCGATGGAGGTGCTGCTCTCGGCCACCATGGTCAACGCGGAGATCTTCCGGATGGCCGACCGGATCGGCTCGGTCGAGCCGAGCAAGTACGCCGATCTCCTGGTCGTCGACGGCAACCCGCTCAAGAACCTGCGCGTGTTCCAGAACCAGGCCAATCTTCACGCGATCGTGAAGGGCGGCGTCTTCGTCAAGCGCGCCCTCTAGGGCGCACCCGGAGGGCCCGCATGCCGAGCGCCGCCGACTTCGAGAAGCTGGGCGTCTTCTACCTGGGCCGTCCCTACGACTGGCAGCAGAAGAAAGCGCAGGACGGCGTGCTGCTCTACGACTCGAAGGACCTGGTCACCCACGCGGTCTGCGTCGGCATGACCGGCAGCGGCAAGACCGGCCTCTGCCTGGCCCTCATCGAGGAGGCCGCCATCGACGGGATCCCCGCGATCCTCATCGACCCCAAGGGCGACCTCGCCAACCTGCTGCTCACCTTCCCCGCCCTCCGCCCCGAGGACTTCCGGCCCTGGATCAACGAGGACGACGCCCGGCGCAAGAGCCTCTCCCCCGACGACTACGCCCGCCAGCAGGCCGAGCTGTGGCAGAAGGGGCTCGCGTCCTGGGGCGAGGACGGGGCGCGCATCCAGCGCCTGCGCGACGCGGCCGACTTCGCGATCTACACCCCGGGCAGCAACGCGGGCATTCCGCTCTCGATCCTCAAGTCGTTCGCGGCGCCGCCGCCCGCCATCCGGGACGACGAGGAGCTGCTGCGCGAGCGCATCGGCACGACCGCCACCAGCCTCCTGGGCCTCCTCGGCATCGACGCGGATCCGATCAAGAGCCGTGAGCACATCCTGATCGCCACCATCCTCGACACCGCGTGGCGGCAGGGGCAGGAGCTCGACCTCGCCGGCCTCATCCAGCAGATCCAGACCCCGCCGGTGAAGCGCGTGGGCGTGCTCGACCTCGAGGCGTTCTTCCCGTCCAAGGACCGCTTCGCGCTCGCGATGTCGCTCAACAACCTGCTCGCCGCCCCGGGCTTCGGAGCCTGGATGGAGGGCGAGCCTCTCGACGTGGACGCGCTGCTGCACACCACCGAGGGCAAGCCTCGCGTCGCCGTCGTCTCGATCGCGCACCTCAACGACGCGGAGCGCATGTTCTTCGTCTCGCTCCTGCTCAACCAGGTGGTCGGCTGGATGCGCACCCAGTCCGGCACCACGAGCCTGCGCGCGCTGCTCTACATGGACGAGATCTTCGGCTTCTTCCCCCCGGTGGCCAACCCGCCGTCCAAGACGCCGCTGCTCACCCTGCTCAAGCAGGCGCGCGCCTTCGGGGTCGGCGTGGTGCTGGCCACCCAGAACCCGGTGGACCTCGACTACAAGGGCCTCTCGAACACCGGCACCTGGCTCATCGGGCGGCTGCAGACCGAGCGGGACAAGGCCCGCGTGCTCGACGGCCTCGAGGGCGCGGCGGGCAGCGCGGGCCAGGGCTTCGATCGCGCCGCGCTCGAGCGCATCCTCTCCGGGCTCTCGAGCCGCGTGTTCCTGATGAACAACGTGCACGAGGACCATCCGGTGGTGTTCGAGAGCCGCTGGGTGATGTCCTACCTGCGCGGGCCGCTCACCCGCGGCCAGATCAAGTCGCTGATGGACGCGCGGCGCGCCGTGCCTGCGCCGTCGGTGACGCCTGCCGCCAAGACCGCTCCGGCGGCGCCCGCCGCGCCCGCGGCCCGACCGGTGGCGGCGACGGGCGGCAAGGTCTCCCGCGCCGCCGCTCCGCCGGCCGCCGCCGCCCCGGCCGTCGCCGCGACCGCCGGCGGCCAGCGTCCGCTCCTGCCCCCCGACGTCCCGCAGCAATTCGTCCCCGCGCACGGCGCTGCGCCGGCCGGCTGCTCGCTCTACTACCAGCCGATGCTCGTTGGCGCGGCCCAGGTGCGGGTCACCGACGCCAAGAGCGGCGTCGACGTGAGCCGCGACCTGGTCTACCTGACCGCGATCACCGACGACGCGGTGCCGGTGGCGTGGGACCAGGCCTCCGCGGTGGCCTTCGCCACGTCGGACCTGGCCCCGGGGCCCGACGGCCAGGCGGCCTTCGCCGAGCTGCCCCCCGTCGCGGGCAAGAAGAAGAGCTACGACGGCTGGAGCCGGGACTTCGCGGCCTGGCTGCTCCAGTCGCAGAAGGTCGAGCTGCTGCGAAGCCCGTCGCTGAAGGCCGTCTCGAAGCCGGGCGAGTCGGAGCGCGACTTCCGGGTCCGCCTGCAGGAGTCGACCCGACAGGAGCGCGACCGCGCGAGCGAGGCCCTGCGCCAGAAGTACGCCCCCAAGGTCGCCGCGCTCCAGGAGCGTCGCCGGCGCGCCGAGCAGGCGGTCGAGCGCGAGAGCGAGCAGGCCAAGCAGCAGGGCATCCAGACCGCGATCTCGGTCGGCGCCACCATCCTGGGCGCGTTCCTCGGCCGCAAGTCGATCTCCGTCTCCACCATCGGGCGGGCCACCACCGCCGCCCGCGGCGCCGGGCGCGTGCTCAAGGAGACCCAGGACGTGGGGCGCGCGAAGGAGACGGTGGCCGCGGTCGACGAGGCCATCGCCACGCTCGACGCCGAGTTCAAGGCCGAGGCCGACGCGGCCGGCGCGAGCACCGATCCGCTGACCGAGCCGCTCGAGACCCTCGCGCTCAAGCCCGCGCGCCAGAACATCTCGGTGCGGCTGGTGGCCCTGGCGTGGGCTCCGTGCTGGCGCGACCGCGCCGGCGCGATCACGCCCGCCTGGGCGTAAGTCGATCCGTCGATAAACGCCGCTGGTGTATCGTGGTTGATACACTATGCGTGCGCGCACGCTCGTCGTCCTCGTCGCGCTGGCCTCGCTGCTCGCGGTCGTCTCGCCCGCGCCGGGCCCCTCGGCTTCGGGCCCCTCGCTCTCGGCCCCCGGAGGGGAGAGCGGGGATCTCAGCGGGTCGGTGGTGCGGACAGTGGACGGGGACACCATCTACGTGCGGCTGGCGAGCGGAGTGGAGAAGGTACGCTACATCGGCATCGACACCCCGGAGGTGCACCATCCCACGCGCGGCGAGGAGCCGGGCGGGCGGGCGGCCGCCGAGGTGAACCGGCGGCTCCTCGGCCACGGGCCGGTGCGGCTCGAGACCGACGTGCAGCTGCGCGACCGCTACGGCCGCCTGCTCGCCTACGTCTGGGCGCGCGGACCCGACGGCGGCGAGCTGATGGTCAACGCGGAGCTGCTGCGCCAGGGCTATGCCGCGCTGATGACGGTGCCGCCCAACGTGCGTCACGCCGAGCTGTTCCGCAAGCTCGCCGCCCTCGCCCGCGAGGAGCGCCGCGGCCTGTGGGCGGGTATACTGAGCGTCCCATGAAGATCGGCGCCGTCGACGTCCCCGCGCTGGCCCGCCTGGCCCCCATGGCGGGCATCACCAACGCGCCCTTCCGCCTCCTCGCGCGCGAGTGCGGCAGCGGGCTCACCACCTCGGAGGAGATGGACGCGGGCGCGTTGCTGACCGGCCACCCGCACGCCGACGCCATCGCGGCCTACTACCCGGCGGAGCGCCCGCTGGCGATGCAGCTCCTCGGCAAGGATTCCGACCTGCTCGCCCGCGCGGCCGAGCGCTGCCAGTTCCTCGGCGCCGACATGGTGGACCTCAACATGGGCTGCCCCATGCCCAAGATCACCGGCAAGGGCAAGGGCGCGGCGCTCATGCGCGACGTCGCGGCGGCCTCGCGCATCCTGCGCGCGCTGCGCAAGGCGGTGAGCGTGCCGCTCACCGTCAAGATCCGCGGCGGCTGGGACGACGAGCACCTGAACGCGGTCGAGGTCGCCCAGATGGCCGAGGCGGAGGGCGTGGACGCCATCACCGTGCACCCGCGCACCCGCTCGCAGCGCTTCACCGGGCGCGCGCCGTGGACCATCATTCGAGACGTCGTGGAGGCGGTCTCGGTGCCGGTTACCGGCAACGGCGACGTGGGCTCGATGGGCGAGGCGCGGCGCATGGCCGCCGAGACCGGCTGCGCCTCGGTCATGATCGGCCGCGGCGCGCTCGGCAGCCCCTGGATCTTCGACGAAGCCTTCGAGGCCCTCTCGCCCGAGGGCCGGCGCGCGTACAAGGCCCGCACCATCGCGCGACACGTGGCCCTGATCCGTGAGCACTTCCGGGAGAAGTACGCGCTGATCCAGATGAAGAAGCACCTCGCGTGGTACACGGAGGGGCTCGGGCACGCCTCCGAGTGCCGCGCCCGCATCTTCCAGACCCGCAGCCCCGAGGAGACGTGGGACGTCTTCCAGTCCTACTGGGATCGTCCTGCACCCGGGCACACGGCATGTGAACCCAGCGTGCGCGATCCTGCAATCACTTGCACCCCCGACGATCGGGAATCCGCCGGGAACGCTGACGTCTGATCTGCCCTCCGGCTCGGCATCCCGCTTGCTCTCCGGAGCGCGAGAGGAATGAGCCTTGACGAGCCGTGCCGTCACCGTGATCCTGACGCTGGCGCTCCTGGCCTGGGTGGAGCCGGCGAGCGCGACCCCGTTCTTCTTCGATACCGGAGACCCCAACGGCCTGATGGCCACCGCCTCCCGGCCCTCGAGCGCTGGCAAGGTCGAGATCGAGACCGGCGACGACTTCGTCGTGAGCGGCGGGACGCTCAACCTGACGAGCGCCACCTTCCAGGGCCTGTTGCCGGCCGGGACCCCGCTGAGCAACGTCTCCCGGGTGGTGGTCGAGATCTACCGGGTCTTCCCCGCCGACTCGGCCTTTCCCCCGTCGGGCAACGTGCCCACCCGGGTGAACTCACCGTCCGACCTGGCGTTCGCCTCGCGGGACAGCGTCGGGGGAACCCTGACCTTCCTGCCCGGCATCGGGGCATCGAGCTTCACCGCCGCGAACTCGGTTCTGAACGGGATCAACCGGTCGCCCAACCAGACCACGCTCGGCGAAGGGCCCGTGACCGGCCAGCGGGTGCAGTTCAACGTGGTCTTCACGACCCCGATCTCCCTGCCCGCCGACCACTACTTCTTCGTGCCCCAGGTGCAGCTCGACAGCGGGGATTTCTTCTGGCTCTCCGCGCCGCGTCCGATCGTGCCGCCCGGCATATCGTTCGCGCCGGACCTCCAGAGCTGGATCCGGAACGAGAACCTCGAGCCGGACTGGCTGCGGGTCGGCATCGACATCGTGGGAGGCGACGCCGCGTTCAACGCCGCCTTCACGCTCGACGGCGACCTGGAGGTGGCCACGCCGGAGCCGGCCAGCCTCGTCCTGCTCGCCACGACGATGGCCGGGCTCGGCGCCGCGGGCTGGAGGCGGCGCCGCGACCGGTAGACACCACGGGCGGCGAGTAAACTCGACGCCCGTGCGCGGCTTCTGCCGCTGACCGAAGCCTACCTCTGACCGAAGCTGGTCGAGGTCTGCAGTGGCTTCCCATCCACGCCGATCGGGGTGGGCATGCTGGTTCCCACCCACCGGTCGACCACCGGCTGGTCGAAGGTAGTGATCGGCTTTCCGTCCGGCGTGGTCGGGTTGGTCATGCTCACTCCCGTTCCCCTCTCCACCGGCTTGGGAGCGGGTGAGGTCTGGGCTTTCGGCTGCTGCGCGAAGGCAAGCCCGGTGACCGCGAGCGTCGATACCACCACCAATGATGTGATCCAAGGCCTTAGAGTCATGATCGCAACCTCCCTGGTTTCCTGTGGAACCTGGGCCGAAAGCGCACGCCGAGCGTACGGCAGACGCGCGCACGTCCAGCCTGCTCTTCGGGCTATCGGGGGATTCCGGCCGAGCGGATCGGGCTAGGAGGTCGGTGGAGCGCGGGAGTGGGAGGAGAAACTCGGAGAGCCCGGCGCCCAGTCGTCCTCGACGGCCGGCGTGCGGCCGGCAGACGGCAGCGCCGGGAGGGCCTCCGCGGCGCCGCCTGTCTCGATGTTCCCGTCGCCGGAGGTGACGAGGCAGACGACATCGTCGTAGTCGGCGTCGTCATAGATGCCCGGGATCCAGGTCGGGTCGGGCGGGATGGCCTGGGCGAGCGGGCTCAGGCCGATGAGACAGCCGAGGAGAAGGAGCACGAGCGCGCTTCTCGCTCTCATGCGGCGGACGTTACCTCCGCGCTCCCGCGCGGTCAAGAGACCGGTCGATCGGCGGCCACCGCCGCGGTCCTACTGAGACCGGCCCCGCCCGGAGACCTCCCAGACCGCCTCGACGGTATCGCCCCGCATCGCGTAGATCCGGTCGTAGAGGTTGATGGTCGGATCGCAGTGCGGCGGGAAGAACTCGATCAGCTGCCCGAGCTTCGGCAGCCGCTCCGGCTCCGCGGTCGTGAGCCGGCCGTGCTCGTCGCCGGCCCAGGAGTACTCCACGCCCGGCCACTCCACCGCCTCCGGCACGAAGGGACGGTCGGTGGAGAAAGCCTTGAAGCCGCCATCCACCATCGCCATCTCCCGACTCGGCACGCTCACCACCGTGGTCAGCACCGTGAGCGCCATCTCGAACTCGTCGTAGGCCGCCCCGCGCGGGCTGCCGATGCGCCGGTAGTCGAGGTCCATCACGCAGTAGGAGCCAGACTGCAGCTCGGTCATCCCCTCGAGCTCGCTGTCGATGTTGAAGGTGCCGCTCGAGCCGCCGGTCACGATGTCGACCGCCATGCCGTGCTTCTCGAAGAGCTCGCGCGTCTTCATGAGCCGGCCCATCCAGCGCCGGGAGGTGCGGCGCCGCTCCTCGAAGCCCATCACGTGCGCGCAGTGACCCGCGTACCCCTGCAGCCCGCGCAGGTGGAGGGAGGGCTGCGCCATCACCTCGCGGCCCAGGTCGCGGGCGGGCTCGCCGGGCTGGGTGCCGGTGCGCCGGCCCCCCACGTCCACGTCCACCAGCACGTTGAGCACGAGCCCGGCCTTGGCCATCGCGTCGCCCAGCTCGCGCACGTTGTCGGGGTGGTCGACCACCACCAGCGTCTCGGGCTGCCGCCGCAGGACGCCGACGAGCCGCCCGATCTTCTCCGGACCCACCACCTCGGTGGTGATCAGGAGGTTGCGCACGCCGGCGGCCGCCATCACCTCGGCCTCGCCCACCTTGGCCACGCAGACGCCGACCGCGCCGGCCGCGATCTGGCGGCGGGCGATCTCGGGGCACTTGTGGGTCTTGGCGTGGGGGCGGAGCTTCTTGCCGGCGGCCTTCACGTGGGCCGCCATCTTCTGGATATTCCGCTCGAAGCGATCGAGGTCCAGCAGCAGCGCGGGAGTGGGGATCAGGGCGCGATTCATGGCGGGGGGAGCATACCACGCGCCGCGACGGGCCCCCGCGCCCGGCGCGGCCGGGGATCAGCTGAGCGGCGGCACCCACTGGCTGCGGAAGACCTGCACCCGTCGGCGCGCCAGGTCGTCGCCGGAGCGAGCGGCCAGATCGGTGGCCACCGCGAGGGCCTGCTGGACGACCTCGCGGTCGCCGAGTCGGCCGAAGGCCTCGCCCGCTGCGAGCACCCCGTCGAGCGAGGCGTGCCGGCGCGCGCGGAGCAGCGCGGTCAGGTAGACGCGGCGGGCGCGTCCCTCGTAGAGCGCGGTGTCCCCCGTGGCGCGACCCAGCCGGAGGGCGGCGTCGCCGACCGCCAGCATGCCGGGCCACCCGCGCCCGACGTGGGCCGCGGCGTACGCTTCACGCCACGAGGCCTGGGCCCCCGGTACGTCTCCCCGTGCGAGGGCCTCGTCCATCGCCCGGAGGTGGGCGCCCCAGTCGGTGGACGCGGACTCGGCGGAGGCGGCCGGGATGGTCGGCAGCGCGACGGCGATCACCAGGAGGAACAGGAGGAGCATCGCGGTCTGGGTCCGGTGTCTCATGTCGACCTCCTCGTTGCGATCGGGCATCCGCCGGGGAGGCAAGCACCGCCCATGCCAGCGGTCAAGTATCCGGAAATATGTCGAAAGCCTACGGCTACCGACGCAGGCGCGACGGGCATGACGCCCGACGGTGGCAGAATGCCTGACACCCGTGACCCGACGGTGATGTGTATGATGGGCCGCTTGAGCTACCCGATCGCCCTCGTCGCGAGCGCACTCCTGGGCCTGTGGCCGCTGGCGGCCCTCGCCCAGGACATCAATCCCGACCGACCGGATCTCACCACGAGCGCCGAGCTCGTGGCGGCGGGCGCGCTGCAACTGGAGACCGGCCTCGAGTACGAGCGGGAGCGGGCCGGTGGGAGCCCCGGCCGGCAGCAGCTCTCGGTGCAGGCGGTGCTGCGCGCCGGCCTGCTCGCCCGGCTCGAGGTCTCGCTGGAGGGCGAGCCCTTCGTGTGGCAGCGCGCCGGCGACGACGAGCGCGGCAGCGGAGACTACACGCTCGCCCTCAAGTACCGGCTCTACTCCCCGACCGAGGACGGCGGCACGCCGACCGTGGCCGTCGCCCTCAGGCCGTTCCTGAAGCTGCCGCTCGCGCGGGCGCCCATCGGCAGCGAGCGGCCGGACGCGGGCGCGCTCCTCCTGGTGAGCCTGGGGTTACCGTCGGGCCTCGGCCTCGATCTGAACGCGGGGGCGGCCGCGATCGGGCAGACCCACCCGGACGGCTTCATCCCGCAGGGGCTGGCGTCGGCCTCGCTCTCGTGGGCGGCCACCGGGCGCCTCAGCACGATCGCGGA
>Ga0310810_10009266_pt1 | contig 11370 bp, 10 predicted proteins | sample NCmetagenome_FD_207641 | JGI IMG/M metagenome (GOLD analysis project Ga0310810, IMG submission 207641) | Soil microbial communities from experimental microcosm in Duke University, North Carolina, United States - NC | ecosystem: Engineered > Artificial ecosystem > Soil microcosm > Unclassified ... | reverse complement strand
TGGGTGTCATAGGCCCGCGTGCGTCCCCCGGTTATCTCCGCGATCAGGTAAAAATTATCTTTACCCACCGACTCGGCGAATTCGTGGATCGCTCCGGCAAAGAAGCGCGTCGCCCCGGGATCCATGTGCTTGACCGTGTCCACCCGGAATCCGTCGATGTCGGCAAACGCAATCCAGAATTTATAAACTTCGCCCAGAAACTTGAGCGTCGCCGACACCGCGTAATCGTCAATCTGGTCCTGCCCATTCTTCAGCACTCGCGTGCCGTGGCGCAGGTCTTTCAGGGTGAAAAAGTCCCCGTCGAGGAACTCCGGAAAATAATCGAAGTTGCTGATGCGGCCAAGCTGGGTGAAGTTTCCGGGATCCTGAAACTCGGCAGGCCACACGGCAGCTTCATCGAACGGAGCAGGAGCGCCGCCGGTATTGACTGTGGCAAACGCCAATGAAGCTGCCCCGGTACCGTCCCGGTAGCCCGCCACCTTGTACGGACTCCCATCCCAGCGCGGATCGTTGAAGTGCTCGCCATTCTGATCAACCGTGTCATAGCGGTCCGGATTGTAGAGAAAGACCTGGCCGGTGTGATTCAGAATGATGTCCAGCACAACTCGGATGCCGTTCTCGTGCGCCGCATTGACCAGGTCGCGCAGATCGTTTCTCGTCCCGAAATTTGGATCCACGTTCAGAAAATTCTGGATACCATAACCGTGGTAGGTGTTGTCCGCCTTCACCTGCTTGAAGATGGGACTGAGCCAGATTGCAGTAACGCCCATCCGCCGCAGGTATCCCAGCTTGGACTCCACCCCCTTCAGCTTGCCTCCCACAAATACCTGACCCGCGTCCCGCCACGATTTGCTTTCCCCCGGCGACCCGACCGAACCGCGGAGTCGTCCCCGAGGTTACGTGATTTCCCTTCGCGTCAAAATAGTCATTCTCCTTGTCATCGGAGAACCGGTCCGCCAGCAAAAAATAAAGCGCCTCATCCTCCCAATGATTCGGCGAAGCGAAGTATCGCTTTCCCCCGGCATTGTGGTCGCGCACCATCTGGCCGAGGTCAATGTCGCTGATCCGTCGGAAATCCATACTGCCTCCAGACTGGTCCATCGTAGGACTGCAAACGTCCAATCTCCCGAACCTGGACGGAATAGCCCCTTCTAGGGAACCAGCAATTCAGACGCCAGCGGTTTTTAGGAAATCTTTGGATGGTTGCCGGAAATTTCTTTGTGCCCAAAGGACTTGCGAATAGCTTCTGATCTGAAGAATTCTCTTGCAGGTCTATCTGGAAAGATAGAACCGGACCATTCGGATACTGCACTCGGTTCTAAGGGGCTAACCTCATCTCATTTCTCGGGAAAGAATGGAAACAGTTTTCGGACTTCCTCTTCACTGGGTTGCCGCCCGTACTCAGTGATCTCAAAGGCCTCGGCATGCTTGATTTGAGAAGCTGCCGTCCCGTAACGCTTTTCCAGAACCGGGAACCACTCCGGAAACACCCGTTCAGGGGTTTGCTCGGCAAGCCAGCGCTTGCGCGCTGCCGGGTCCTTGGGTACCTGGTCGAGCACGCCATCGTGCCAGGGAAGCCACTCGTAGACCTGGGACACGTGCGCATCGAGCATGTCAATTTTCTTCGAGTACACGTCATCTGTCGCCACCACGATATCCGCGCGAAACGGCTGCGGTCGCGTAAACGGATCGTAGAAGTACAGAAAGACTGGGTTCTTCCGAAGCGCTGGCGTATCTGGAACGATATTGGGAACCGTCACCATGTAAGCTGCATCTTGCACCAGCATCCCCGTGTAGCGATGGTCCGGATGATAGTCATTCGGCCGCGGTGACAGCACAATATCGGCTTTCCACTCCCGAATTTTGCGGATAATTTGTTCCCGCACGGAAATCGTTGGAAGCAGCTCACCATCGTGGTTATCGAGCACATCGTACTCGATCCCAATTCTTCGTCCAGCTTCTCTCGCTTCAGCCCGGCGCCGCGTCGCCAGCATGCCGCCACCCTCGGACTGATGTCCGGCGTCGCCGTTGGTCACCGAAACGAATTTGACTTTGTACCCTTGAGCGGCATATTTCGCCGCCAAGCCTGCGGCGCGAATATCGCAATCATCCGGGTGCGCGCCAAATGCAATCACCCTCACTGCTGGTAAGCCCTGCGAAGAGGACGTCGCGCAAACCACCAGGAACATCGCCGCACACAGTAGAAGTACCCAGCATCTCAACAATTTCGCCACCTTATTCACCTGTCTTTTAGTTAGAAGCCCTAGTATCCCATGGCGCGCAAGGCTGAAAAACGTCCTCTCGCGACAGGACACCGGCTGATCCAGCATCCAAAATTCTGGCTGAGCCTATCCGTTTTTCTCATCAGAACCGGAATATAACTCCTGCTAGGCTAGAAGATCACAGCCTCCTGACTTCGACTTGTAGGAGTTATCCGCTCGATGGTGCCCGCAGACGACAAATTTTACCGCGCCAAAATCACTCAGCGGGTCGACGTTGCCCCCGATTTGTGGAGCATCCGGATCAATCCCGGCGGAGAATTCCGTTTTCAGCCTGGTCAGTACGCAACCCTCGGGATTGAAACTTCGGAAAAGCGCCTGGAGCGTCCCTATTCGATCGTGTCTTCGCCCTACGAAAGCGACCTTGAATTCTTCTTGGAGTTGGTGCCTCACGGAGTCTTGACCCCGGAGTTATACCAGCTTCAAGTTGGCAGTGAACTGCTCATGCGAAAAGCCGCGAAGGGCCGCTTCACCATGCATCTGACCGGCGCTCAGACTAAGCACCTTCTCGTTTCTACGGTCACTGGCCTCGCGCCCTTCCTCAGCTATCTGCGCACCCTGCATTATGATCAGGCTCGCGGACAATCTCCCCAGCAAAGGCGTGTTTTTCTGATCAACGGCGCCAGTCGCTCCTGGGAATTTGGATATCATGAAGAACTTGCCAATCTCGCGACCCAATCGCCCTGGCTCGCCTACGTCCCTACTGTGAGCCGCCCCTGGGAAAATCCCGCTTGGAACGGTGAAGTTGGACGCGTCGACGACGTTTTGCGCAAATACATTGATCGTTGGGGATTATCCCCGAAAGATACCGTCGCCTATCTCTGTGGTCATCCCCAGATGATTGAGCGCAGCAAAGGCATTCTCGAGCGCTGCGGTTTCCCCAGAGAAGCCATCAAGGAAGAGGTTTACTGGATTTCCGGCAAAGAACCGACCGCTAAGCTCGCCGCAACTGGCTAGCGCCTTTGCTCCAGGCGCAGCCCTCTCCCGCTATCCTGGTTTGCGGCGACGCACTAGCCCCGTTGCTTTACGCCGCTTTCCGATCACGCGCGCTGCTCTCCTTATCTGCTTCGGGATTGTGCCAGCCGCCCACGTCCTGAGCCAGGCGGTCCGCCTCGCGAGGACCCCACGAGCCTGCTTCGTAAAAATGCAGCGGTGCTTCATTGCCGAGGATGGGATCGACAATCGCCCACGCAGCTTCCACCGCGTCTTCGCGAACGAACAACATGCCATCTCCCTGCATCGCATCTCCCAGCAGACGCTCATAGGCATCAACTTCGTCCGCCGTGGGCTCCTCGACGATAGAAAGATGCGCCGGCTTGGAGACAAGTTCTTCGCCGGGTCGCTTCACTCGGGTGCTAAGTCGAATCGTAATTCGTCCTGGACCCAGGCGAAATCGGAAAACATTGCCTGATTCATCTCCCAGAATGTCGAGCGGAGGCTTTCTGAGTTTGACCTGTACTTCCGTGGTCGTAACCGGCAGGCACTTGCCGGCGCGGATCAGGAACGGAACACCTGACCACCGCCACGACTGCACCTCCAGCCGTACGGCCGCGAACGTCTCCACCTTGGATCCGGGCGCGACTCCTTTTTCTCTCTTGTATCCATCGAACTGCCCTCGCACCACGTGCTTTGGGTCCAGCGGTGGAATGTTGCGAAATATCTTGACCTGTTCATCGCGGATCGCCTCGCAATGCAGCCCCGTGGGCGGCTCCATGGCCAGAAAACCTACAACCTGAAGCATGTGGTTCTCAATTACATCGCGGATCGCCCCCGTCGCGTCGTAGAACTGGCCCCTCCCCTCGACCCCGAACTTTTCTGCCATCGTGATCTGCACGCTTTCGATGTAATTCCGATTCCAGATCGGCTCCAGAAAGCTGTTGGCGAAGCGGAAGAACAGAAGATTGAGGACTGCCTCCTTACCGAGGTAGTGGTCAATGCGAAAAATCCTCGATTCCGGTAGCACCGCACGAAGCGCCGCGTTCAACTGCTGTGCCGAAGCGAGGTCGCGCCCGAAAGGCTTCTCGACGATCACTCGCGAATTCTTGATGCAATTCGCTTTGGCCAGGGATTCGACGACGCTTGTAAACAGATCGGGTGGAATTGCCAGATAATGGGCCGGGCGCCGCGCCGAGCCCAGCGTCTTCTTCAGCAGCTCGAAGGTTCCAGCTTCCTCGTAATCGCCGCCCACGTAGCGAAGCAGCTTCAGCAGCTTGGCCAGCGCTTCCTGATCCACCTCGCCTCCTTGCCGCTGGATGCTGTCGCGCGCGCGCTCTTTAAGATGTTCGTTGGTACGCCCGGCCCGGGCAACCCCGATCACCGGTACATCCAGGCGGCCATGCTGGATCATGTGATATAGAGCGGGAAATATTTTCTTGTGAGCCAGGTCCCCCATCGCCCCGAATAGGACCAGGGCATCGGCGGAGTCTCCCGCGCTGTTTCCTGCTGCGCATCCTTGTCTGAGATCCGTCATGAACGTCTCCTGATATGGCTCAGCTCCACATTGCCATCGTTCCATTCCAGCTGCCCGGCATATGGCCCATATGGAATGCTGATAACGCGAGATGCCTGAATTCCCGCGGGAAGTTGCCCGCCGCTTCCCCTCACCCGGTTCCCCTCTGCACACCCTCCGGCTGATCTTGCGTCAGCTGAGCCGTTTGCCCCGGGCTTTTGATCTTGCAGCAGAGCATTCTTCCAGTTCCGTCATCGTTCACGACCGGCAAAACTCATTTTCCCTCGATGCCCCTTTGATTCCTTCTTCTCTGGATTTTGGTTGAAGGTAAGTAGATCGACGCGTACATTATGCCAACTCGTTCAACATAGAAGCTGGAGAATTCCATGAAAACATGGTGGGGCCTTGCCCTGCTCATTGCCGGGTTCGCGACTTCTGCCTTCGCGAATAAGCACGTGGTCTTGGTGATTGAAGAGAACCGCAGTTATTCCAGTGTTTACCCCACCGGGATGCCGTGGCTCAGCCAGCTCGGCAACAGCTATGGAATTGCCACCAACTATTATTCCGATGAGTCCGGTTCCCTGCTGGATTATTTGTGGCTCTCGTCAGGCAGTGGAGAGCATGTCTACGGCTGCACCGGCGGAGGCTGTTCACACGTCATCAAGAGTGACAATATTTTCCGCGAGCTTAATAAAGCCGGGCACACCTGGAAGGTATACGCCGAATCTCTGCCTTACGCGGGTTTCATGGGCAGCAGTTACGGAAGCTACGTTAAACGTCACAATCCCGCGCCCTGGTATAGCGATGTGGTCAACAGTCAGGCTCAGCAGAAAAGGATGGTGCCCTTTTCGCAGTTCGCCAAGGATGTCTCTGCCCACGCGCTGCCTGCGTACTCCATTATTGTGCCTAACCTGCTTCACGATGCTCACGACGGCAGCATGTCCGCTGCCGACCAGTGGCTGAAGCAGAATCTCGCGGTTTTGTTGGGTAGCCCTTACTTTGGCGCGGGTGGAAGCGGCGTCCTCTTTGTTACCTTTGACAACGCCAACGCCGACGCCCAGGGGCAGGTCTTTACCACCGTGATCGGGCCATGCATTTTTCGAAAGAACAAAGTCGGCACTCATTTCAGACACGAGAACACACTGAGAACTATGATGGAGTTGCTCGGTTTGAATGTCTTCCCTGGGGCCGCCGCCTCCGCATCGCCTATGGGCGAATTCTACTGATGATTCCCTGCCTTGCACCCAAATTAAGGAATCCATCGCCGGCAAATTTACTTACCTGATGACCATTGCTGTTCTCCATCGGGCCGATAATGCCCTCTGCTCCCAGCAAACCAGTATTCTGCTTTGGAGGATCTTCGACAATCTGGCCCCTTTTTGTTACCCCACGTTCTCCGCGTGCCATTGCCTGCCGTACCAGGTTTCACGCCTACGGCCAGGAAGCTGCCTTCTGTGGGATAATTCCTGACGGTTGTCGTCATGCGCCCGGATGAAGTACGCAGGAAATAATTGACCGGCCAGGTATTCAGACACTCAACTCCCGCACTTTACGACCGCTACATGGGTTTTCTGTTCGAGCCTTATGCCAGGCTGGTCGCCGAACGGTGCGCCCTTCTCCAACCCGGTCGCATTCTCGAAACTGCTGCTGGGACTGGCATCGTGACCCGGGCTGTGCATCGAGCCGCCCGCAGGCACAGATTGTTGCCACGGATATTAATCCCACGATGCTGGAATTCGCTGCACACGCGCTGACCGCTGAACGTGTTTCGTTTCAGCCCGCAGACGCTCAAAACTTATCGTTCCCTGACGCAAGCTTCGACCTGGTGCTCTGCCAGTTTGGAGTGATGTTTTTTCCCGACAAGATTCGCGCCAACCAAGAGGCTCGTCGCGTCCTTCGCCCCGGCGGTCACTACCTGCTGGTTACATTCGACCAACTTGAGTCGAACCCGATACCAAAGGCTGCACAAGACGCAATCAAGGCGCTCTTCGTCCACCAGCAGTTTGACTACATGGAGCGTGGTCCTTTCTCTTACTGCGATCCCGCACAGATCAGGCAAGACCTGCTCGCAGCAGGCTTCACCGGCGTCAACATCGAGACGATCCACTTATCGACTCGCGTCACATCGCGCGATGCCGCTCACGGCTTGGTGTTTGGCTCCCCACTCCGGGCTGAGATCGAGCGCCATGACCCATCCGGTCTTGACCGTGCTGCCGAAGCGGTTGCTCATGCGCTTCTGCCCTGGGATAGCAAAGATGCCCCCATGTCAGGACATCTGATTACCGCTACTGTTCACCCAACTTGAAACCAGCTCAGGCACCCCAGATCACTGCTTTTGCTCAATCTCGCTCAGCGTCGCGGACCACCCGGGTGGGTTTGGCTGAGCATAGCCCGGAAATAAACTGGGGGGGTTCTGAAAACATGGACTCATCGTGTAAGTTCGCAGATCCAGTTTACTTCCCATGTTCTTCCGCCATCAGGCGAGAACGACTGCTCCATGCGCGCCGACTGGGGTGAAATGTTGAGCCACATATAGCGCACCAGAATGGCACGACCTTTATAGTCCTCCTGATCGAAGAACTCGCCGCGATTCCCGTTAAACCCTCCAACCACCGGGGGCAGGCCGAGAGTCCCATTATCCACATCGACGAGATAGATGCTCCATTGATGTGATGCGGGGTTGTACAGGCGGAGGGTCTGTGCCTTGATATGGAGTTTCTTGTCGGCGCTGGTAACTTCGAATTCCTCGAAGTTTGAGTTACTATCCAGAATTTTTTTGTGATTCGAAATCCCGTCGTATTCCACCCAGGCATTCGAGTTGTTCAGGCGGTCGGGAAGGCGGCGTACATGCGCCTTCCAGTTGCCAATCAGAAAGTTAAAATCGTGCGCGCCATCGCGCTGCTGAAGATTTGCGGGATTGGAAGCAGTTTGTGCGAAAGACACCACCGTAACGAGAGCACCGATGATGATCCACGGCAGAAAGTTGACTTTGGTCTTCATCGCCACCTCTCAACTTTCGGACGGACAACGTCGCCGTTGGTTAGTACGAGTTGTCGCGGGTGAACTCATTCATTGATCGCTGCTCAAGAGCCCGCCAAGACAACGAACTGGCTTCGGCAAAAGCCGGCAGCCTTCGGAGCAGCAGGAACAAAATGACTATGAGCCCGACAAGGGCGTTGCCATAGCGGCGTACAATACCCGCGAATCTGGGTCTGCGCCCATTTCGGAGCCACGAATGCAATCACCAGGCGGAGAGCATGTCGCAGGACCTGCGCTGCGTGCTGGTCTGTTCGTCACGTTCGTAGTCTTAGCGTTCTTGCTCTCCTGGTATCCATTCCTCTTGCACCTGGCAGGAGTCAAACGGGCGCATGGAATCAATCCCCTCGGTGTGCTGCTGGCCGCGGCAATCTGCTCGGCAATCGAAGGGCACGGTGCGGTGAAGCGTCTTTTGATTTCCATCGTTAAAGTAAAGGCTCCGCTGATCTGCTACGCTGTCGCGCTCTTGCTGCCGGTTGCTCTCCTCGCTGCCTCGGCCGTTATCACGGTCCTGGCCGGAGCTGCACGCCCCGCGTCGGCGCAACTCCATGCTTGGCCGAACATCATTGACAAGTTCGTCTTCATGCTGGTTTTCGTCGGCCTGGGGGAAGAGCCAGGATGGCGCGGCTTTGCCATCCCACAGCTACAGAGGCGCTTTTCGAGTTCTCTCTGCGATGCCATACCATGCGCCTCCTAGTTTGAGATAGGGCGACAAAAGAGCAGAAGTAATGAGTTTCCCAGTTCATGGTTTCCATGTTTGCCAAATCTTTGTCCGTCCATCGTCAATCTAGAACAACACAGATACTCTGGACCTGCTTCCACAGATACCCTCAGTTTTCTTTTTCTGAGCTTGCGACAAGATTGCATGTGCCATATACTGTGCAACCAGCGACTCGGAGTTGTGTGATGTCCCGTTGGCGCTCGGTATTACCCTCTGCTGTTCTCGCATGTGCCACAGTCCTCTGCATATTCCTATCTATCGCGTTGAGGACCGGATATGACAGCCATACAAAGTTCCGATCTTTATTGCTTCGTATTGTCCTCGTAACCCCTGCTCTCCTCTGGACTCTGCGCCAACGCCGGGAAGAGAATAGTAAAACGATCGTTGTCGGAATTAGACCATTTCTCTTGCTCTTTCTGCTTATCATCATTCCGATAAGTTGGTATACCCGAGATGGAATTTACAACGGAGATGAGAGCGCATACCGGTTTGAAGCTAATTCACTACACCTCCTCCATCACATTTACGCCGAAGCTCCCCCAGAGGTCGTCCGACCAGATTTTTCGTATGTGCATCACGTCATTTACCGCGGCCGCTGGTCTGGTAAATACCCGCCAGGGTGGCCCGCTATTCTCGCTTTAACGGATTGGTTGTTACCCGATTGGCTCATAAACCCCCTATTGGGCGCGATATTGTTATGGCTTTTGTACGAAATCGCTAAACGACTCACCGATGCGCACGTAGCATCCACAGCGGCTTTCTTCGCGACGCTGTCGGCCTTTTTTCTATTCACCTGCGTCGGATTTATGCCTCATGTCGCTTGCGCTGTGCTCATAGCACTAGCAACGCTATTCTTCATTAATGGCACTGCCACACATCGAGGTCGAGACGTTGCGCTGCTTTTTGCGTGTGTGGCGGCTGCATTCCTCGTGCGACCGTTTACTGCCGCCGTAGTGGGTTTCTCTCTGGTATTTCTGCTGGCGTGGCATCTCAGAAAGGATAAGCACCAGATCTATAGAGCAGCTCTTATTGGCTCTCCATTTGTACTCGCCGCAATTGCTGTGCTTCTATATGACAATGCGCTTGTAACGCGTAGTTTCTGGATATCTCCATACGCGCTCTATGCACAACAAAACGATTTCATGACCGAATCGTTCACTGGGTCAAACATTATTCGCTACGGCATTGCAACAGCAACTGTATCACTAGGGCGTACCGAGCTACACAGTTTCCCGTTCCTTCTTCCGATCGCTGCGTACGCAGTTTTCAAAAAATGCATTGTTGGCAAAGCGATCATTCTCCTGGTTCTGCCCCTTAGCCTCGTTTTAGGATACATGGTTACACCATTTGTATCAGACTCCTTCGTCGGCGGGAGGTACTACTTTGAAGGATATTTCGCGCTGATAATTATGGCCGCGGCTGGCTGGGTGAAATTAGCAAGCGAGTGGAGTCCATCGCTCCTTGCACGCCGGGTGGCGATGACGGCAGCTATTTGCTTGGCTACCTACTCTTGTGTGGACGTAGCCCGGGCACTAATCCGCAAGGATATGCCAACGTATACCGGTCTGCCGAACAGCTGCCCGGTAACAACTTGATCGCATTTGTTGCCCGCAGCCGATACGTTGATCCTCACAATTTCAATGCCAATTCATCAGCGTGGAGGGAGTCTCGAGTCCTATTCGCCATTGATCCAGGACCGCAGTTAAGGTCTAAAGTCGCTGGTGTGCTAAGGCGGTCAAAGTGGTATGTACTCGCTTACGAGCCTGGAACGGGGAGAGTAGTTATCGATGCGCAAGGTCCCTGATTCGGATCAGCACGATCGGTGCAGTACTCGCGGTACTTGTGAAGATTGCCGAAGCCGTGCGCCACTGCCGACCTTCCGGACATCCTGCGTGGGAATGAAGTGTGCAGTCACATTCGTGTCCGCAAGAGCAGTCATCTGATACGGGCAGCCCCCAATGGTTTCGGAAAGGTTAATCACAAAACCTTCAGCAGCCTACCCGAGCCCGATGCGCTGCTTCGAACCACTGCCAGTAGATAGTGCAACCTTCCCATGCAGCACGATAAAGGTTCCCTTACAGGGCTCCCCCTGCCCGAACAAACGTCCATTCCGTTTGAAGTGACGGGTCAGCTTCGATGTACTTAGGGGTGTCATAAAGCACCTGAATCCACATCTGGAGTGGGGCTATTCTCCGCATTCCTGATGGCGGTGGCCGCGACATCCGTCACGGAAGCTAGCGACGAAAGCCGCGCTGCAAGCCGTGCTTCGCCGGAATGTCGTCGGATTTGGACGAATTCGCTGACAGGGGGCGCAAGGTATACCACGACTAAGCCCTGGCCTGGTACTACTTCTCTTCCATCACAGCTTCGGAGCAGCAGGAACAAAATGACTATGAGCCCGACAAGGGATTGCCTTTGCAAGCGACCCTGGTGCTCGCACCGGTCTGGCTGCTTTGGCACGTGTCTCTTTTCGGAAACGAGTTCACCACAGAACAGGTACCCGCCCTTCGCGATCACAGTTTTCGGCGGCGCACTCGTGCTGACCTGGCTCTACAACCGCAGCGGTGGCAGCGTGCTCCTGCCAATCCTGATGCACGCAATGGTCAATTCCGTTGCGGCTGGATACATATTCCAGATGTTTCACAGCGCTGACCTTACCCATATGTGGTGGATATACGCGGCAGCCTGGGGAATAGTGGGTGGAATTTTTGCTGTCTTGATACGCGAGGAAATGACAGCCGGAAGCCGTGTCGAGCTGGCTCCTTCCCCTGAAACGACGATTGAGCAGTAGGCGAGGCCTCTGGCAAATACCAGCATTGGGAAGAGGGTTCCCGGCGCGCGCTGATAAACGCGAAAAAAAGGCGTGGCGAGTCAGCTAAACCCGA
>Ga0310810_10009264_pt1 | contig 11372 bp, 7 predicted proteins | sample NCmetagenome_FD_207641 | JGI IMG/M metagenome (GOLD analysis project Ga0310810, IMG submission 207641) | Soil microbial communities from experimental microcosm in Duke University, North Carolina, United States - NC | ecosystem: Engineered > Artificial ecosystem > Soil microcosm > Unclassified ... | reverse complement strand
AAGCGTTAGGATCTCTTTCCGTTTGTTAGGAGTCGTTGCCATCCACTCTTAGCGATTCGAGCCTATTCGCATGCTCGGCCGCAGACTTGCCAATTCCTCAGCTCGATCACGTACCGTCGCCGCGAGCAGATCTACGTCTGCGGGCGAGTAGTTGGCAGCCCGGAAAGCATCGCGAATCTGCTGATCACTCAGTTGCGATAGCAGAGCAGCGATCCATTCAGCATCTTGAACTGAGATGTTCTTCATCAGGCCGCGATTCTTCCCTCCGAAATGGATCGAGACACGGTCGCCTTTGACCTTTTCGAGGAACTTTGTTTTTGCGTATTTGGGTGGATTGTTACGGCTGCGAGTTATACGCCAGAAGAGCGGAGTCGTGCTGGCGTGCCCAAACGTCGCACCTAGATCGCTGATGATGTAGCGCAGCTCGTCGTCTTTCTCGACGTAAACGATCTTGTTGTTTGAGTCTTTCAGGTCCCAGTTGTTGATGAGGGCCATCATTATTTTCAATCCCTGAAGCTCCGGAGTTCCATTGAACGGATTACGACTCCACTTCCAGTCGTCCAGTCTTTTCCACCCTTTTGGTCTCGCTTCAAATCGGACGTTGTTGAATGTGCCTTTTCCGGGAATTGTGACTCGAGGCACTAGGTAGTTCACCTCAGTCAGATATCCCAAACCCCACAACAATCGAACAGCGGAAGTTTCAGATTGAGCTTCCTTACCAATCTTGGCTACCCATTCACGCCCGGACGCGTCTCGAACGCGATATTTCTTTGAATAGCCGCCTTTCTCCTCTTTGATAAAAGTTACTCGCCGAAGATCGGGTCGCATCGATTCCCCTCCCGGACCGAGATAGAGATCACGCGTCGTGATATCGCTCGGTCGTTGCCACAGAACGGGTGTGCCTGTCGGAAGTTTCTTGTCCTTTGGTTTTGCCGAACTCGTGTTGATAGTTGAAAAGCACGACACAATCACCAGACAGGTGATCAACGCTCGCCATTTGCGCATTGAATGCATGACAACTCCCCAATCCGCTCGAAGGTGTTAAGCCCGGAAAAGCCTCCGGTCAACCAATGGGGCCAAGGGGGGATGCGTTGTGAGGGAAGTACGACAGGCTGTCAGCCTGTCGCACAGGAAGTGGGGTTAGGCGTTACTGGGAGTTCGTCCAATGAAATAGGCTTGACTATCAAACTCTGGTTCAGAATGCTGAGGCAATGGACGATAACTGCCGTCGGATTGCAGTTCTCGCGCTCGGACGTTGTCGTTTAAATAAGCCTTCAACAGCACGTCCTTCAAATACGCCTTCACCGATGGATTCTCCAACGGTGTAACTACCTCGATGCGGTTTTTTAGATTTCGGGCCATCCAATCCGCACTGCCGATGTAGAACTCTTCGTCTCCCCCGTTTGAAAAGTAGAAGACGCGACTGTGTTCGAGAAATCGGCCGACGATGCTTCGCACACGAATATTCTCAGATAACCCGGGAACACCCGGACGCAACATACAAATACCTCGCACAACCAAATCAACTTTGATACCTGCACGGGAAACTTCGTAGAGTTTTTCGATGACTTGTTGGTCGGCCAGCCGATTGAATTTTGCGATTATTCGTGCCGGCCTACCGGCCCGTTGGTGAGCAATCTCCCGATCAAAGAGTTCGTTTAGTTTTTCTCGCAAATTAACAGGAGCAACGTACAACTTGCGATAGTTCTTTTGTTGCGAAAAACCGGTCAGATAGTTGAACAGCTCCGTTGCATCGCGGCCAATTGCATCATCAGCAGTGAAGAGACCCAGGTCTGTATAGGTGCACGATGTTGTCGGGTTGTAATTTCCCGATGCGATGTGAACATAACGTTTGAGCACGCCGTTCTCTCGCCTCACCACCAGCGTCAACTTGCCATGAGTTTTTAGTCCCACAATGCCGTAAACGACGTGCACGCCGGCTTCGTCCAGTTTTCTCGCCCATTCAATATTGTGTTCCTCATCGAAGCGGGCCTTGAGTTCTATCAGCGCAGTAACCTGTTTCCCCCGCTCGCTCGCTCGAATCAAAGCCGGTGGAATTGGGGACTCGGGTCCAGTGCGGTAAAGACAGATCTTTATTGCCAGAACATCCGGGTCAACCACTGCTTGATTAATAAATCTCGTCACGCAATCGTAAGAGTCGTACGGATGATGAACCAGGCGATCGCTCTCGCTAATAGCTTCAAAAATTCCCTTTGGATCAGAACACCATTCGGGAACAGACGGCTTGAACGGTACATCCTTCAAATCTGGACGGTCGAGGTCATAGAGCGACATCAACTCCTGAATTGCCAGTGGACCGTCTACTTTGTAAACATCCGTATCCTGAAGAGCGAGAGACTCAGTCAGATACTGAACAAGCTCTTCAGGCATATTCGCAGAGACCTCAACGCGGACTGGAGTGCCGAACCTTCTCTGACGCAGCTCAGCCTGAATTTGATTGAGAAGATCCTGCGCTTCCTCTTCTCTTATTTCGATGTCTGCATCACGAGTTACTCGGAAGCGATAACATTGTCCCGGTTCCATTCCCGGAAAGAGCGACTCGATGTTTGCTTCGATCAAGTCTTCGAGCAGGACGAACTTTGAAACAGAAAAACCTACTGGAACTAACCGCGGCACCAGCGACGGAACCTTGATGCGCACGAAACGCGGTTCAAAATGCTTATTGCCAAAAGCTTGAGCTTTGCCTTCCGGTGCTGTCACCATCAGACCGATGTTCAAGCTCAGCGGTGAGATATACGGAAAGGGATGACTCGGATCGACCGCAAGTGGAGTTAGGATCGGAAATACTTTCTCAGTGAAATATTCATTCACACTATGCTTCTCATAGCCACTCAACGACTCGTATTGCGTAAGCTCAATACCAGCGTCCCGTAGCCTGGGAATCACATCATCAAGTAGACACTTCGACTGCTGCGTGACTAAGGGAAGTATTCTCTCGCGTACTCGTTCAAGTTGTTGCTCGGGCGTCAACCCATCTGGAGATGTAGCGGTAACATGCCCGAGTTCCTCCTTGAGACCGGAAACTCTGATCATGAAAAACTCATCAAGATTCGAAGAGAAAATAGCTAGAAACTTGAGGCGCTCAAGCAAAGGGTTCTTAACGTCCAGCGCTTCTTCGAGCACGCGCGCATGGAACTCCAGTAGACTGAGTTCGCGGTTAAAGAACAACTGGCTATCGGCGGGCTGTTCAACCGGTTCGACTCGCTTGGGAAACTCGCGTACGTCGGCTTCTCTGATGGCAGTAGACATGGTTTTTCGGCTCACTATCTAATCGGGAATAAGTTGGGGCGCTCTCCCATCCGTCCAAATCGAGATGGAGTGACAGCATGCCTGGGAAGAATTGGGCAAGACCCGTTCCTATCGTTTTCGAGGCGAAAACCGAGGGGAAGCGTTGCTTTCAATCTGATTTGTGATTGTATTTCGAAACGTCGTCAAAACTGTTCTGTACTGATTTGATGCTCTGAGATTTTGAGCTCGTCTCTTCTGGTTTTGAGGTGAACTTTGATGATCGGCGTTGACGCGTTACCTGGCTTGGGCTGGGTTGAAGTTTTGCAACCTACACGGGAGTGCCGGCGTTAACCAATCGCGCCGTCATCAATTGGCGCAACCAGTATGTCGTTAGAAGCATCTTTTAGTTCTGAACTGGTGGAAAAGTTAACCATTTCAGAGTGTGTTTAGTACATGGGTAAAGTTTGACACCCAAAAAAACCGTGTGATAACCTCCGGTGTGGTTTTGGCTCCTTAACTGTAGAAGAGTCATTGCGTTATCAACCCACAGGAGCCATTAGTTAATGAGCAAATTAGTTTGTGAATTAGACCCGAGGGACCTTCCTGTATAAGTCACCCGGCATTTCACACTCGAGCCTTAGGAGTAATTTCGAAATTCATGTCAGTTAGCTTTCCTCGATTGATGCCCCGTGTAGCCCTGTTAGTGGCCGTCGGTCTTTCGCCGATCACCAACTTTGCTCAAATCCCTGCGGCTTCATCTGCTCGCAACATCCCGACTGCTGTAGAACAATCTGATGCTCGCATTTCACAAGTCATAGCAAAGTCTGAGGACCACTTCCGCAAGGGTAAACTGAACCTCGAGGATAACAAGCGCGAACAGGCTAGAGATGAGTTCGACAAAGCCGTTGATACGATTCTCGAATCGGGCTTCGATGTGCGCGCCAGCCAAAAGCTTCAGACCTATTACCTCGAACTTGTCGAGCGAATCTATCGAGAAGAAGTCCCGCTCCAGGTTCCTGCCATTCCGCAGAACAATGCTGCTCAGAACGTAGTTGCGCAAAACACGCAGGAGCAAAAGACTCCAACGGTTGCGCAAATAGGTTTTCGTGATCAGAGATTTGAACCTTCGCCTCTCGATGAGTTAAGCAAACTCGTACTGACTGAAGACGAGACCAGAGTTTCTGGTGAAGACCTGGCAGCGCTGGAACAGTCTAAGCAGAACGTTAACTTTGCCTTCACTCTCAATCCATTAATTCAGGGTTACATCAACTACTACCAGGGCCGCGGTCGTTCGACGATGGAGAATGGACTGCGCCGCTCGGGACAGTTCATGAAGCTCGCGCGAAAGATTTTTGCTGAGGAAGGGGTACCACTCGATATCACCTGGTTGGCCCAGGTCGAAAGCGCATGGAAGCCAAAAGCATTGTCGTGGGCGTCAGCATCTGGCCTCTGGCAATTCGTGCCCGGGACGGGTCGTACGTATCAGTTGCGACAGACTGCTTACATTGATGAGCGAAATAGTTACGAACAAGCAACCCGCGCATCAGCCCGGTACCTGAAAGATCTCTCGAAGCGTTACAACGGTAACTGGGAACTGGCAATGGCAGCCTACAATACCGGTGGCGGCAACGTTGATCGAGCGATTGCGAGAGCGGGTACGGCGAACTTCTGGATGATTTATCCATACATTGCCCAAGAGACACGCAACTACGTACCGAACATTCTCGCTGTGATTCTAATTGCCAAGAATCCTGAGAAATACGGCTTCAAGGGAATTAAACCAGACTCGCCGATGGCGTATGACGTCGTTCAGGTCCCGACTGCGACGAGTCTTCAACTTGTTGCCGACGCTACTGACACAGGCCTCGAGGTGATTCGTAGTTTGAATCCGGAGTTGAAGCGAGACGTTACGCCTCGTGGCGATACTTATAACGTACGAATTCCTGCGGGTCGCGCGAATCAGTTCGCGAGCGTGTTGAAGCGGATCGCTCCTGACAAACGTGAGAGTGCTCGAGTGATTTCGATTGCGCCTGGTGAGGACTTACAAAATGTTGCGAGTCGAACCGGAGTCAGCGTAGCTCAGCTACAGGCGATGAATGGTGGCGCGGATCTTAAGTCAACGACGAAGCTCGTAGTTCCCAACAGCGGCGTGAAACTTACTCGCTGGGTGCGTGAGAAATCGGCGGCTGATACATCAGCTTCGCCGGCGGCAACTCTGACGAAATATCGTGCCCGCAAGGGTGACACGATCGCGAAGATCGCCGCATCACGCAACCTTGATCCAAATGATCTTGCTCGCTTGAACGGCATCACTGCTGACACTGAGTTGCGGGCCGGTCAGGAAGTTAAGTTGCCGGGTTCGGCAGCTGCACCTTCACGCAGACGATAAACATAACTTCGACTATTAGATCTCGGCGCGTCCGGCAAAACCCGGGCGCGCTTTTCTTATGTCCGACGAACTTTAGTTTGTCGGAGTTGCCCAAACATTAGCCACAGATTCACAGATGATTCAGATAGACAATGCTTAAATTCTTTAAGTCCTGATCTGTTTCATCAGTGTAAATCTTTGGCCAATTAACCGAACAGAAAATTCTTAAGATTGGAGCGACCTCACCATGCTCTTCCGCACGCTATCCGCAGCCGTCTACGGAATCGACGCTGACCTCGTTGACATCGAGGTTGACATAACTCCAACTCGTGGTGACAGCGAAGGAGCAACTGTAACGATCGTCGGTCTACCTGATGCTGCCGTTCGTGAATCACGGGAAAGAATTCGCGCGGCACTTCAAAACTGTTCTTTCTTTTTTCCACTTCAAAAGACGACGATCAATCTCGCACCAGCTGATGTACGCAAAGAAGGCGCGAGTTTCGATCTGCCAATCGCCCTGGGAATACTCGGCGCAAACGGAGATCTGGCTGAGGAAGAAAACCTGATTCACACCCTGTGTGTTGGCGAGCTATCGCTGGACGGACGTGTTCGCTCTATCAAAGGCGCGCTTCCAATTACAATCCTCGCGCGTGAAGCGACGATTCGTCATGTAATACTTCCTGAAGAGAATGCGAAGGAAGCGGCGGTAGTCTCCGGAGTGAATGTGTATCCAGTATCCGATTTGCGAAGTGCGGTAGATATTGTAGCGGGATTGAAATCGGCAAACCCACCTCAGCCTCTTCGAATCGATCCGTCGGAAATCCTGAACCGAACCGAACATTACTCTGTTGATTTCAAAGAAGTACGTGGACAGATCTCAGCCAAAAGAGCATTGGAGATTGCGAGCGCCGGTGGCCACAACATTTTACTTATCGGTCCTCCTGGATCAGGCAAGACTATGTTGGCGAAACGACTGCCAACAATAATGCCGCCACTCGAGTTTGAGGCTGCACTCGAACTCACAAAGATTCATTCTGTCGCTGGTCTAACCGGACGAGCTGGCCTGGTAATTGAGCGACCATTTCGTTCACCGCATCACACAATCAGCGATGCGGGATTGATAGGCGGCGGTGCTCTGCCTCGTCCGGGTGAAGTTTCACTGGCTCATCAAGGTGTGCTCTTTCTTGATGAGCTACCTGAGTTTGACCGTAGCGTGTTGGAAGTCCTGCGGCAGCCTCTCGAAGATCAGAAGGTAACAATCAGTCGAGCATCAATGTCGCTGACGTTTCCAGCTTCGTTCATGCTCGCAGCTGCTATGAATCCGTGTCCGTGTGGTTTTTGGAATGACCCGACGCGCGAGTGTCGTTGTTCACCTTTGCAGATTCAGCGTTACGTTGGACGTATCTCGGGGCCATTGCTGGATCGGATCGATATTCATATTGATGTCCCGGCAGTGAAGTTTCGCGAACTTGCGGGCGACGAAGCGCCCGAGACTGACAGTTCCGAAACGATTCGTCAACGCGTAATCACAGCGCGTGAACGCCAGCTCAAACGCTTTCATAGTGAAAAGATTTTTTGCAACGCGGCGATGACTCCTCGCATGATCCGCAAGTATTGCCAGATCGATGAAGCAAGTGAACGATTACTCGAACAAGCGATGACTCGCCAGGGCCTCTCAGCCCGAGCTTACGATCGAATCCTCAAGGTGAGTCGGACGATTGCCGATTTGGAAAGCTGCGATCAAATTGGCTCGACGCACGTTTCGGAGGCGGTGGGATATCGATCGTTGGATCGTACATATTGGACTTGAGCAGTTCTTGTTCGTGTTATTCGCCGAGAAGACCGATCCTCGAATCACACGAAAATAACATAAATAAAGAGCGGCCTTATCGCGAGATAAGTTTGTGAGGTACGTAGATTGCGCCAAGTAATGCAAGAGTCGCGACGGATGTTCGATTCTGCTGCGGTGGCGATGGTGAAAGGTAACTTTGGTGGCTGGTATGCAACTATCCAGAACCCAACCAATGATCTTAATAGTGGAGGATTACCTGGATACCCGATACATGCTGAAACTCCTGCTTGAGAGCCTGAACTATGGCGTTTTGACTGCTGCAAATGGCCAGACCGCCCTGGCTATTGCAGCGAAAAATCACATTGATTTGGTTGTCACAGACTTTAATTTACCTGATATCACGGGCGCGGCTCTCATTCGTCGGCTGCGCCGGATGAATGAAGATCTGAAGCGCGTACCGATCGTTATGCTTACGGCTCTCGATGCGGACGAGTACCGGCATTTGGCAGCTCAGGCGGGGTGTAATGAATTCATCGTTAAGCCAGTCGATTTCGATACCCTCGAGGTCGTTCTTGACCGCCTGGTGCGAGAGAACCGACTCGGTGAGAGAAGCCCCGCATTAATCTCGGTCAGGCGTGCCAGTTAGGCAGATTCCTGAGGATGAGGCAGTACGAATGTGAAGGTTGATCCCTTTCCTTGCTCACTTTCAACGCGAATCACTCCCCGATGTAACTCAACGATTTCCTTCACTATCGCCAGTCCTAATCCGATACCGCCTGTTTGGGGCTCTGAGGTAGTCTCAAACCTTTCAAAGACTTTTTCAAGCCGCGAAGGTTCAATCCCTTGACCCGAGTCCTTCACCCAACACTCGACAGCCCGTCCATCGTCTGCTTCACGCGCACCAATTTCGATTGTGCCGTTCGAAGTGAACTTGATTGCGTTCGACAAAAGGTTTTGCAGTATCTGAGTAAGCAGTTGTTCGTCGCTATATACTTCCAATCGATCGTCTACTTCGTTCCTTACCTCCGTTCCCGCTGATGCGACGAGCGGCCCAAGGTCTCTGACGATCCGGTCTAGCGGCGGGCGTAACTTCAACCAAACGAATTCGGGACGAATGGATTTATCGAGTCCCGGCGTTTTTAGTAAGACTCTGCGCATACCATCCGCTAGACGTTCGATGTTTCCTCGCAACACGGAAAGAGCAGAATTCGTGGATGAGCTTCTTTGATCATCGGGTATAGCGCGTTCAAGCACAGTCGTCGCCAGCGACAATGCTTCCAGAGGTGTTCTCAGATCGTGTAAGACAAAAGCGAGGTGTTCTTCATGTCGTTGCTGAAGTTCGATCGTCATCATTGTCTCGAAGGCTTTTACGGCCTTGCCTATTGCATCGTCGAACACGTTGTTGACGACATGAAGGGTTTTCCCACTCAGCTCAATGCCGCTACTTTCTGCTGCATCCTGCAAACACTGGCGCAAAATATTGTATTCAGTTACGACCTCCTTGACGTCGAACCCTGCTTCCCAGCGAAGCAGTCCGTGCTCTGCAGAAATGACATTGGTGTCAGCGTTCTCGTTTTCCGCGCTTAGCGCGTTAGCCAAATCGTCGAGGAGCTCTGGTACTTGATCATTTATTGTTGGAGCATCAAGGTTCGCAGCTCCAGGAAGCTGCCGCACTTGCCGACGCCAGCCCGCAAGAAGTTTGTCACGCTGGTCTCTAATAAGTGCGACTAAACGTTGCGTATTTTGCTGCGCCATCAAAAGCACTCTATACACTCACCGCAGTAATGCGCAACATCGGAATAATGAATCAAGCTGAGTTCGACTGGTTAGAGATTTTTTGGTGTGCGTGGCGGGTCCGTGCCGGTAGCTCAAGCCACCGCCACAGGCTGACAGCCTGTGGTACAGTTCGGTTGCAGGTCTAGGAGACAACACCAACTTCTTTACGATCTGTTCGCTCGCCGTGCTTCTCACCCTGCAACCACTCCTGAAACCTTTCAAAGTAGAGATACACAACCGGCGTGATGTAGAGCGTCAATGTTTGAGAGACGATCAGACCGCCGACGACTGCTAGTCCTAGCCCGCGTCGTGCAGATGCTCCAGCGCCGAAACCCAATGCAATCGGCAATGTTCCCATCAACGCAGCCAGAGTTGTCATCATTATCGGTCGAAAGCGAACAATGCAGGCTTGATAGATCGACTCGCGAGCGCTGCTGCCCTCGCGCTGGGACGCAATCGCAAAGTCGACCATCATGATTGCGTTCTTCTTCACCAGGCCGACCAGCATGATCAGTCCCACGAAGGCGTAAATATCCAACTCTCTTCCAAAGATTAACAACGTCAACAAAGCACCCATGCCGGCCGATGGTAAACCCGAAAGAATCGTGAATGGGTGAATAAAGCTTTCATAGAGAATGCCAAGCACAAGATAGATCACGAGAATTGCCACGCCGAGCAGTAATGTCAGATTCTGCAGTGACGACTGAAAGACCTGGGCGGTGCCTTGAAACGAAGTTGTGATGGACGCCGGCAGAGTTTGTTTTGCAAGATTCTGAACTTCCGCGGTTGCCTGACTCAACGAAATACCTGGTCTCAAGTTGAATGAAATCGTCGCTGAAGGAAGTTGGCCAAGGTGGTTTACCTGTGCGGGACCAACTCCGCTCGAGAGCGTCGCCACTGTCGCAAGCGGAACGAGGTTGCCCGTTGAAGATCGCACGTACAGTCGCCCTAGTGCGGCAGGATCGTATTGATATTCTGGTTTGACTTCGAGAATTACCTGGTATTCGTTGGTCGAAGTGTAGATGGTTGAGATCTGACGCGTGCCAAACGCATCACCCAATGCTGTTTGGATTTGCGAAACGCTGACACCTACTGCCGAGGCTTGCTTGCGATCGATATCAACATTGATCTGAGGCGTGTTGATTTGTAGATCAGTGTTCACATCTTGAAGGCCGGGCATCTGCCGCATTTTGCTTTCGAGCAGTTGCACTCCATCGTAGAGCTCTGAGGTGTCGGTCCCCTGTAGCGTCACCTGATAAAGACTCCGCGAAACGCGGCCTCCGATATTTATCGACGGTGGATTCTGAATGATGACTCGAAAACCGGGTTCACGTGACACCTTCGGACGCAACTCTTCCACAACTTGATCTGCACTAACGCGCTGCTTCAGTGGCTTTAGAACGATGAAGATCGTTCCTGTGTTGCCACCGCTATTTCTTCCTCCGGCGCCCACTGTCGAACTCATCGCCGCGACGTTAGGATCGCGCCTTATGATTTCGGCAATAGCGTTTTGATGTTTCACCATGTCATCGAACGACACGCCTTGTGCCGCTTCCATGCTGGCTAACAACAATCCACTATCGCCACTAGGTATGAATCCCTTAGGCACGACGCGAAAGAGGTAAACGGTTGCCACGATAAGCAACACCATGACAACAATCATTATCAGGCTGTGATCCAGAACATGCCGGAGCGTCCACTGATAACCGTTAAGAATGAAATTATATGCATTCTCGCTGATCGACCACCAACTCTTTCGCTGCTTTGCTTCGGCTGCGTCATGATGCGCACTCGCCAGGATTCCTTTCGCTTTCAATAAGCGACTACACAACATTGGAGTCAGAGTTAGCGCCACAACTCCGGAAACGAGTATTGCCGCACTGATCGTGATTGCAAACTCGCGGAACAAGCGACCGAGAATTCCACCCATGAAAAGAACTGGTATGAACACGGCCACGAGCGAGACGGTCATCGAAACGATCGTAAATCCTATTTCGCTGGAACCATTCAGCGCGGCCTCTTTGACACTTTCTCCGTGCTCGACTCGTCGCACAATGTTTTCCAGCATCACCACCGCATCATCCACCACAAATCCGACCGATAAGGTCAATGCCATCAGCGATAGATTATCGAGACTGAAACCCAGCAGATACATCACCGCAAACGTACCGACAATCGATGTCGGAA
>Ga0310810_10009262_pt1 | contig 11375 bp, 11 predicted proteins | sample NCmetagenome_FD_207641 | JGI IMG/M metagenome (GOLD analysis project Ga0310810, IMG submission 207641) | Soil microbial communities from experimental microcosm in Duke University, North Carolina, United States - NC | ecosystem: Engineered > Artificial ecosystem > Soil microcosm > Unclassified ... | reverse complement strand
CGGACAGCACCACCGTATCGCCCGCGGAGAGCCTCACATGGCGGTGGTCATCGATAGCGATGCGTGAGAGCGCCGATCGCGGCTCGCCCTGCGATCCGGTGACGATGCAGAGCACATCCTCCGGGGCGTGATTCGGGACGTCGCTGTCGCGAATTTCCAGCCCGGCCGGCACAGACAGGTGTCCGAGCCGCATCGCGATCTCGACGTTCTGCACCATGCCGCGGCCGATGAACGCCACCTTGCGGCCGAAGCGCTCGGCCAGCCGGACGAGCACCTGAATCCGGTAGAGGCTGGACGAGAACGTCGCGACGACGAGCAGGCCCGTCGAGGAAGTGAAGATCTCCTCGAACGCGCCGACCACTTCGAGCTCGGAACCGGTGAAGCCGGGCCGGTCGATGTTCGTGCTGTCGGCGAACAGCCCCAGGACGCCCTCTGATCCCAGCGTCGCGAACCGGTGCAGGTCGAAGTGCCGGCCGTCGAGCGGTGTCTGATCGACCTTGAAGTCGCCGGTGTGAATCAGCGTGCCGACCGGCGTGTGGAGCGCCAGCGCCACTGAATCGGGAATGCTGTGCGTCACGCGCACGAACTCGACTTCGATCGGTCCTACTCGCACGCGATCGGGCGGCTGCACGGGGCGCAGGCGATCGCCCGGCTCGATCTCGTGCTCGTTCAGCTTGGGCTCGACGAGTCCGAGCGTGAGCGGCGTCCCGTAGACAGGTCCGTCGACGAGCGGCCACACGTAGGGCACGCCGCCGATGTGATCCTCGTGGCCGTGCGTCAGCACGAGCGCCGACACGCGACGTGACTGCAGGTACGTCAGGTCGGGCACCACCAGATCCACGCCGGGCAGTTCGGGGCCGGGGAACATCGCACCGGCGTCGATGACGACAGTCGTCTCACCGCAGGAGACGGCCATCATGTTCATGCCGAACTCGCCGAGCCCGCCGAGGGCAACGACCTCGACCGGCTCCTCTGATCCAGGCATCCGGGTTCCCAGCCGGCCAGTGACAACACCAGCCGCAACGACACGACTCCCGGCCGCGCCTCGTGCGCGAAGCCGACACCGCTACCGGGGAAACCGAATTGCGCCGGACGGGCGTCCGCGCATCTCGGCGCGCAGGCCGCTGGGACAGCCTGATTGAGCCTTCGACGGAAAGGGAAGAACCGCCGGAAACTATAGCACAGGCAACACTTGAGGGTACGTGAGGACTGTCCCCCTTACGAATCGCGGGGGACTGTCCCCAGTCTCCCCCTTCCGATGCGACGAGGACTGTCCCCGCTCAAGCCTTGGGCGGCGTCGCCCCAGGGGGCGTCGAGAGCCGGCGCGCCAGATCGAGCAGTTCCTCGATCTCGAGCGTCTCGGGGCGGCGCGTCCCGTCGAGGCCCGCCGCCTCGAGCAGCGCGCCGGCGGTCCATTCAGACGTGGCCAGCACGGGCTGGAGAGCGTTCGAGAGCATCTTGCGCCGGAGGGTGAAGATGCCACGAACCAGCGGCAGAAACGTCGCGGGAACCTGCGGCCGCTCGGATGGCGCCAGGAACTCGAAGTGAACCACGGCCGACCTGACCTCCGGTGCTGGCCTGAACGCGCCCGGGGGGAGAAGCAGTTGTCGCGTCACGCGAGCCACCAGCGCGACGAGGATCGCGAGTGGGCCGTAGTCCTTGCTGCCCGGTCCAGCGGCCACGCGCTCGGCCACCTCCTTCTGGAGCATCAGCGTCGCGTCGCGAAAGCCGGCGTTGGCCAGCGTGAGATCGACCAGCCGCGACAGGATCGGCGTCGAGACGTTGTACGGCAGGTTGCCGGCGATGCGGGTCGCCGGAGGCAGCGCGAGCGACGCCAGGTCGATGGTGAGGAAATCCCCCTGGACTACTCGCAGTCCCCCCAAATGCTCGGCGGAGAGCGAGGCCGCCAGATCGCGATCCAGTTCGATCGCCACGACGTGCTTCGCACGGGCGGCCAGAGGCCGCGTGATGGCGCCGCGGCCCGGACCGATTTCGAGGAAGGTATCGTCGGGCGCGGGCGAAATGGCATCCACCACCTTGCGCGCCCAGGCGGGCTCCAGGAAGTGCTGGCCAAATCGCTTGCGCGCTTTCACGTGCGATCCCCGCCCGGTTCATCCTCCGGATCCTCGGCGCCGTTCCACCAGATCTCCTCGGCCTCGTCGATCTCTTCCTCCGACAGGCCGAAGTAGTGGCCTGCTTCGTGAATCAGCGTAAGGCACACTTCCTCGAACAACTCGTCTTCGTCTTCGCACTCTGCCTCGAGCGGCCGCTGGTAGATCACGATGCGATCGGGCAGCGCGTTGCCGTGGGCCCAGCTCCTCTCGGTGAGCGGCGTCCCGTGGTAGAGGCCGAACAGCGTCTCGCCCGGCTCGTGGCCCATCTCGGCGAGCAGTTCCTGCGAAGGGGAGTCCTCCACGACGATCTCGACGTTCTTCATGCGGTCGCGGAACTGCCGCGGGATGGCGCGCATGGCCTCGCGCACCAGCGCCTCGAAGGCGGCGCGGGTCATCGGCGTGGACGGGACTTTCGGGGTGACTTCGTGGACTTCGCCGTCCGGGCCCCCTTGGTCCGGCCGGCGCGGCCTTCACCCAGCGTCCTGAAGTACCGACACAGGTCCCGCGCCGCGCAGCGGTCGCACATCGGCGTCGGCCGGCACACACGGCGGCCATGCAGGATCAACGTGTCCGACGCGCGTGTCCAGCGTGCCTTTGGCAAGGCCGCGGCCAACTGCTTCTCGACGGTCTCCGGTTCGTCCGACGCCGCGATGCCCAGGCGGTTGGCGACCCGCAGCACGTGGCGATCGACCGGCAGGCCCGGCACGCCGAGCGCATGGCCGAGCACGACGTTGGCCGTCTTGCGGCCGACGCCAGGCAACTCGACGAGCGCGTCCATCGACGCCGGCACCTCGCCATCGTGGCGTTCGACGAGCGCGCGCGCCGCGCCGGTAATCGATCGCGCCTTGCTGCGGAAGAAGCCGGTCGAGACGATCAGCGGTTCGACCTCGGCAGGATCGGCCGCCGCCAGCGCGCGTGCGTCCGGGTACTTCGCGAACAGCGTCGGCGTGACGATGTTCACCCGCACGTCGGTGGACTGCGCCGACAGGATCGTGGCGATCAGCAACTCGAAGGCGGTGCGGTAGTGCAGTTCCGTATCGGCGCCAGGGTGCTGGGACTCGAGCCGATCGAGGATCTCGCGTGTCTCGCGTGCGGGGCGAGGGTCGGCCACGCGCCGCCTCAGTGCACGGGGCCGGGCCCGGGAGTGCTGCCGACGTTCCGGAGCTGTTCCTGCAGCGCGGCAACCAGGTTCGGCAGCACCTGGAAGGGCACGACCACTCGCGCGCGCACCGGCGCGCGCACCACGGTGTCGGTGCCCGGTGACGTCGCGTTCAGCGATCGAATCTCTTCCTCAGAGAGCGGAAGCACTTCGCAGAACGTCAGCGTGCAGTCGAACGGCGTCTGCGAAATCGCGCAGAAGTTCGCGTACGTCCGCTCCCCACGTCCACCATCGTCGGGCACGATGGTGAAGTTGATCTGTTTCAGCTCGGCCATCTGGGCAGTGTAGAACGGTTCCAGTGCCTGGTGCTAGGTGCTGAGTGCCAGGTGCGGTGCTATGTGCTACGTGCTTGGTGCGGTGCTCGGTGCATGGCGGGCACCAGGCACGCACTTGGCACTTGGCACGAAGCACTGATGGGCACCTAGCACGAAGCACCGCACTTGGCACTTGGCACCAAGCACCGCACTTGGCACCCAGCACCCAGCACCCAGCACGGGCAGTGCCTCAGTACTTGCGCATGACGCCGACGACGACGCCTTGAATCTGGACGTGGTCGGCCGGAACCACGATGGGCTGCATCGTTGGGTTGGCGGGCTGCAGGCGCACGCTCTCGTGCTCGCGATAGAACTTCTTCAGCGTCGCGTCGTGGCCGCCCAGCAGCGCGATGACCATCTCGCCGTTCTCTGCCGTCTTCCGATCCTCGACGATGACGAAGTCGCCGTCGCGGATGTGTTCGTCGATCATCGAGTTGCCGCGCACACGCAGCACGTAGGTCTCGCGCCGCCCTACCAGGTCCTCGGGCACCGCGATCGTTTCACTCCCAGCGACGGCCTCGATCGGCACGCCCGCCGCGACGTAGCCGAGCATCGGAAGCTCAACCGCACGACCTCCCGACCGCGTCGGCACGAGCTCCACCGAGCGGCTGCGATTCCACGCCCGCTTGATGAAGCCTTTTTCCTGAAGGTTGGTGAGGTGCTTGTGGACCGTGGCGAGTGAGGAGAGGCTGAACCGCTTGCCGATTTCCTCCAGGCTGGGCGCGTAGCCGTGACGCTGGATGAACTCGTTGAGATAGTCCAGGATCTCCCGCTGGCGCTTGGTGAGCGGCATCATGCGCCGCGTATCATACGCAAAGGAAAGGCGAAGGTCAACCGGGCCTTTCCCAACCCATCCTTGACCGTCGGCTGAATTGAAGACTGTCTCGCCTGGCTTCGAGACCTCTCCTCCGCGTGCGGCAGAAGGGGCGCGAACGAAGAAACGGCCCGCTGGGAAACGGGCCGTTAAGCATGTCGTGAAGCGGTAGACGGGCTAGGCCGAGGCTGGCTTTTCGATATGTTCGGTGCGCCCCGACCTTGGCCTGTCTATCGACGCCTGAAGACGAATCCGCCGCCGCCCAGCAGGAGAATGAGGATGACGATAATCAGCAGCGTTTGGGTACTCATTCATGGATCCTACGGCGGCCAACTACACGCCGGCTGTACCAAAAAGAACAGTCGTGTTCGCCACCTGAGCGCTTTGGGCCATCAACGTGGGTGTGGCAAAGGCCTCGCGATCACCGTACCGCTCGCCTGCATCGATCGATCGTGATTTTGTTACGTCATATTTTTGTTCTGACAAACCAGCGGACCATGGGAATATCGACTGAGTAAATACCGGCACGCGGTATGCTCGCGTTTGCGGTACTTATGGCTGACACGCCGCCCCCAGATCCTCCACTCGATCCACCGGCCACGCCGCAAGTGGCAGCGGAAGCGACTCTTCCAAACACTGACGACGCCAAGCGTCTCTACCTCGCTGGCGAGGCTATCAAGCAACGAGCCAGGGAACTATCGGAAGAGGTCACGCAGAAAATGCAGAGTCTCGACGTACCCATCAACCCCGAAGACAAGAGCTAGGGGAAGTGCGAGGCGAACTGATCTCGATTCGTGCTCTGGCTTCCACGATCTCGAAGTCCCGAAGCAACTGGTTCTGTCATCGAAGCACAAAACCTCAATCGAAGTGACGCTTCGAAAGGGCCAGGACGGCAGGGGCACATCTTGTTGAAAGGCGCCGCGTGATCACGAGCGGCAAGCGCGACCATCTCTCGAGAGCGCCGTTCGAAATCAGACTGCGGCTATGACGGACAGGCGTCACCGGTGCTAGCATGACCGGCCGTGCGGATCCCGTTTTCCCTCTTGCCCGCCGGCGCGCGCCCCTTCGACGTCGTCGGGCTGGGGCAGAACAGCGTGGACCTGCTCGCCGTCCTCAACAGCTTTCCCCGCAGCAACACCAAGCACCGCATCGAGAAGTTCGCCCGGCTGCCCGGTGGACAGGTCGCCTCGGCAATGGTCTGCTGCGCGCGGCTGGGTTGGCGCGCGCGATACGTCGGGCGCTTCGGATTCGATGAGATCGGCGCTCTGGGACTTGCGAGCCTGACCAGCGAAGGCGTGGACGTCAGCGCCGCGCAGCAGGTGGACTCCCCGACACGGTTCGCGATGGTGCTGGTCGATGCGCGCACCGGCGACCGCACGGTCTTGTGGGACCGCGATCCGAAGCTGGTGATCCGGCCAGGCGACGTCGCGCAGGACGTCTGGGCCAGCGCACGCGCGCTGCACGTGGATTGCGAGGACATTGCTGCCGCCACCGAAGCGGCTCGCGTCGCGCGATCGAACGGCGCGCTCACCGCGATCGACGTGGAGGCCGTGCTGCCCGGCGTACCCGCCCTGTTGCGCCACATCGACATCATCGTCGCGTCAGAAGGACTCCCCGAAAAACTCACCGGACACCACGACACCGGAACGGCGCTGGCGGCGATGGCGCGGGAATATGGTCCCGCGGTCGCGTGCGTGACGCTCGGCAACGCCGGCAGTCTCGCGATTTGCCAGGGCCGCGAAATCCGCACGCCCGCCTTCGAGGTGCGCGTCGTCGACAGCACGGGCGCAGGCGATGCCTTCCGCGGCGGGCTCATCAGCGGCTACCTGCGTGCAGGCGCGGATGCCGACGCCGAGGAGGTCCTGACCTACGCGACGGCCGTCGCCGCCCTCAAGTGCCGTTCGCTCGGCGCACGCGACGGGCTGCCGCGCGCGGCGGACGTGGACCAATTCCTGCGGCGGTAGGGGCCCGGTCCGTTTCAACCTCTCACGGGAGAGGGCGGTCTAACGAGAATGAAGGCGGAGCCTCGGCGGCTCGCGTCCGAAACGGGAGGCGCTTGACTGTTCGGGACGGGCGGATTGGGGGCTGGACCGGCGGCGACGCGCCGGAATGGCGGGTGAGGGTGATCCGCCCGCCGGCGTCGTCCGACGTGCCTGCGGCCCTCGACGGCCTAGACGATGGGGCGCTCGTGGCGGCGTGCCGGGAGGGCAGACGAGATGCCTTCGACCTGCTCGTGCGGCGCCACCAGCGAGCCGTCTATCAGGTCTGCTACCGGTTCGTCGGCAATCACGCCGACGCGAACGACCTGGTGCAGGATGCCTTTCTTCGCGCGTGGCGCGGCCTCGCGGGCTTCAAGCGCGAGTCATCCGTGGGCACGTGGCTCTATCGCATCGCCGTCAACACCTGCCTGAACCGGCTGGCGGTGAACGTGCCGCCGATGCACGACGTCGATGGCCTCGCGCTCGTCGACCACTCGAGCGAAGACGCGCCGGAGCGCGTACTGCGCTCCGAGCGCGCCGCGCGCGTGCGCCGCGCGATCCTGGCTCTGCCCGCCAAGCAGCGCGCAACGGTAATTCTGCGGATGTATCACGACCTGCGGCACCAGGAGATCGCCGAGCTGCTCGGCAATTCCGTCGGATCGGTGAAGGCGAACTTGTTTCACGCGCTTCGAAACCTGCGGCGCCTTCTCGGGGGCGATGTGTGACGTCTCACCTCAGCCCGGCCGAAGGCATCGACGCGGTGGACGGCGCGCTGTCCACTGATCGCCGGGCGCATCTCGACCAGTGTCCACAGTGTCGCGCGAGCGTCGCCGCACTTGCCGAGACGGCACGCGATCTTCGCTCCAGCGACGTTCCCGAACCGTCACCGCTGTTCTGGGATCACCAGGCCGCGCGGATCGCCGAGGCCGTCGCTGCCGAGCCGGCACGGCCTGCGTCCTGGTTGCCGCGGCTCGCGTGGTGTGGCGCCGTCGCAGCTGCCGTCGTCGCAGGCCTCGTCGTCTTCGTGCCTCACCGCGTACCCCCCGGCGTGCCGGCGCCCAGTGCGATGCCCGCCGTCGCGCCGTCGGAGGCGTCCCCCGACGTCGACAGTGATCACGCGTGGACGCTGTTGACCACCGTCGGCGGCGATCTCGACGAGGAATCCGCAGTGGACGCCCTCGGTCCCGCGCCGGACACCGTGGATGAAGCCGTCGGTCAGTTGGATCCCGACGAGCGCGCGGTGCTGGCGGCGCTGTTGCGCGACGGGCTGAAGCCGCGGAGCTAAGCGCATGGCGAGACGACTTTTCAGACTGGCCGGTGGCGTTGTGCTGACATGGGCGCTTGCCACTGGCATCGCCAGCGCGCAGCAGCAGGAGCCGGCCGGCGCCGACGATCAGCGGCTCGCGCCCCGTGATGTCCAGCGCCTGTTCGACGCCTACGTCCTGATGCAGGCGCAGGAGCGGCTGGTGCTGACGGATCAGCAGTACCCGCAATTCCTGCAGCGGCTCAAGGCGCTGCAGGACGTGCGGCGGGAGACGCAGCACGCGCGTGCGGCGATCCTCCAGGAGCTGGCCCGCGGCGTGTCGGGGAAGCCCGGCGTGTCGCTCGACGAGGCGGGGCTCCGCGATCGCATGCGCCGGCTGCGCGAGATCGATGAGCACGGCCTGGCGGACGTACGCCGCGCGTGCGACGCGATCGACCAGATTCTGGACGTCCAGCAGCAGGCGCGCTTTCGCGTCTTCGAAGAGCAGATGGAGCGCCGCAAGGTCGAGCTCGTCCTCCGCGCCCGCCAAAACGCCCGCGCGAACCGTCGCGGCGCCTTGGCGCATTCCGAGCCGTAGTTCCGCGCACCTCGTCGCACCTGGTCGCCCCCGTGGTACCATAGCAATTGGTGCCTGGCCAGATCGACGAGACGGAGGTAATTCCATGCGCCGCATGATCTTCGGCGTGATGGCCATCACGAGCGTGGCGGCCATAGCCATCGGTGCCGATGCCGGCGTCGGGACGCGCGCCGATGCCGACGCACTACAGAACAAGCTGCTCCAGATCGCCACCAACGGCCTCGCCCAGAAACCCGTCAGCCGCAACACGCCGGTGACCGAACGCGAGGTCAACGCGTTCCTGCGCGCGCACGCTTCCGAGAGCCTGCCGCAGGGCGTGATCGATCCGCTCGTCACGATCCTGCCGGACGGCCGCCTCACAGGGCGCGCCATGGTGGACCTCGACGAAGTTCGCAACTCGAAAGAGCGTGGCACGTTCAGCCCGTGGACGCTGCTGCGCGGTCGTGTGCCCGTTGAGGCGTCGGGACTGTTGCGCACCGAGAACGGCGTCGGCGCGTTCACGCTCGAAAGCGCGACGGTCGGCGGCGTGCCCGTGCCCAAGTCGGTGCTCCAGGAGCTGGTCGCCTACTATTCGAAGAGCGAGAGCCAGCCGGCGGGCCTGAACTTCGAGGCGCCCTTCCGCCTGCCCGCCCGCATCCGCGAGATCCGCACGAAGCTCGGCCAGGCGCTGGTGGTGCAGTAAGCCGACCCGGTCGATGCCAGCCTCTGCCGACTTCCTGCAGACGCCGCTGCAGTTCCTGAAGGGAGTCGGCCCCCGCAAGGCCGGCGACTTCGCGCGCGCCGGCCTGAATACCGTCGAGGACCTCCTCTTCCGTTTCCCGCTCCGCTACGAGGATCGCGGTCACTTGCAGTCGATCGCGTCCCTGCGCGAGGGGCAGACCGTGTCGATCGCCGGAAAGGTGATCACGAGCGGCCTGCGCGGCACGCGGCGTCCGGGGGTGCGCATCTTCGAGGCGCTGCTGCGCGACGCCTCCGGCACCGTCCGCCTCTCGTGGTTCAACTCTGCCTATCTGAAGGACCAGATTCACGCGGGCACCGAGATGGTGGTGTACGGCACGTTCGAGCGGAATCAGTGGACCGGGCTGCAGATCACGAACCCGCAGTTCGAGGTCGTCGATGGCGATGAGCCCGAAACGCTTCACACCGGTCGCATCGTCCCGATCTACGAGCGCGCGCGATCGATCACGCCGAAGATGCAGCGGCGGCTCGTCGCCGACGCGCTCTCGCAGTTGCCGGCGGACCTGCAGGATCCACTGCCAGACGCGGTGCGCCAGTCGCTGCGCGTGCCCGCGCGGCGAGAGGCGCTCGAGGCCGCGCACTTTCCGCCGCCCGATGCGTCGCTCGATCTGCTCAACGCGTTCCGCACGCCCTCGCAGCGCCGCCTGATCCTCGAGGAGTTCTTCCGCTTTCAAGTGGGCTTGTTGCTGCGGCGTCGCGAAGCGGATGCCGAGCGCAAGGGATTCACGGTCAAGGTGGACGATCGGATCCGTCAGGCGATGCGCGCCGTGCTGCCATTCCACCTGACTGCCGGGCAGCGGCAGGCGCTGAAGGACATCGGCGAGGACATGCAGCGTCGGCAGCCGATGAACCGGCTGCTCCAGGGTGATGTCGGATCGGGCAAGACGATCGTCGCGCTGCTTGCTTCCGTCCTCGCGATGGAAAACGGCCTGCAAGTGGCCTTCATGGCGCCGACAGAGATCCTGGCCGAGCAGCACTTTCAGACGATCGAGCGTCTGCTGGCGCCGACGCGGTTCAAGGTGGCGCTGCTCACAGGCGCGCGTGCGGCGGCGTCGCGCAAGGCGCTGCGCGGCCAGCTTGCCGCCGGGCACATCGACATGGTCGTCGGCACGCACGCGATCGTGCAGGACGATGTGGCGTTCAAGTCGCTGGGCCTCGCCGTCGTGGATGAGCAGCATCGGTTCGGGGTGCTGCAGCGCGCGACCCTGCGCGCCAAGGGCCTCGGTCCTGACATGCTCGTGATGACAGCCACGCCGATCCCGAGGACGCTGGCGCTCACGACATACGGCGACCTCGACGTGTCGAGCATCCGCGACCTGCCGCCGGGACGTCAGCCCGTGCGCACGACGGCGAAGCCCGACTCGCGACGACCCGAGATCTACGACTTCATCCGCGCGGAGCTCGACGCCGGACGCCAGGCGTACGTGGTTTATCCGATCATCGAGGAGTCGGAGAAGGTCGATCTGCGAGCGGCGACCGAGATGGCGGATCACCTGTCGCACGACGTGTTTCCCGGTTATCGCGTCGCGCTGCTGCACGGCCGGATGAAGGCCGAAGGGAAGGACCGCGTCATGCGCGCCTTCGTCGCCGGCGAGATCCAGATGCTCGTCTCGACGACCGTCGTCGAAGTCGGCGTGGACGTGCCGAACGCGTCGGTGATTCTGATCGAGCACGCCGAGCGCTTCGGCCTGGCGCAGCTGCACCAGCTGCGCGGACGGGTCGGACGAGGCGCGCACGCTTCGGCGTGCGTCCTCATCTACCAGTACCCGCTCAGCGATCAGGCGCGCGAGCGGTTGAAGGTGATGACGGAAACCACCGACGGGTTCGTGATCGCGGAGAAGGACCTCGAGCTGCGCGGCTTTGGCGATCTCTCCGGCACGCGGCAGTCCGGCGTGCCCGGCCTGCGGCTGGGGGACCTGCGCCGCGATCACGCGCTGATGGTGGAGGCGCGGGAGGCCGCGGAACGCTGGCTGGCGACGCAACCTGCTGCGGATGTGCTCGACGGCATGCGTCGCGCCTGGGGCGAACGCTTCGGCCTGGTCGAAGTCGGCTGATGCGGGGACCGGGCCTGCGGGTGATCGCCGGCACGTTGAAGGGCCGGCGCCTGGCGGCGCCGTCATGGCCGGGACTGCGACCCACCTCCGACCGCCTGCGCGAGACGCTGTTCAACATCCTCGGCGCGAGCGTCCCTGGCGCGCGCGTGCTCGACGCGTGCGCCGGCACGGGGGCGGTGGGCATCGAGGCGATCAGCCGCGGGGCGGCGCACGTCACGTTCGCCGATCGCGACCCGCGCGCGATCGAGCTGATTCGCCGAAACCTCACGCACTGCGGGGTTTCCGGCGGCTATGCTATCATCCGTCTGGATTTGGACCGTGAGGCGGCGCGGCCGTTCGACGTGCTCTTCGATCTCATCTTT
>Ga0310810_10009259_pt1 | contig 11378 bp, 12 predicted proteins | sample NCmetagenome_FD_207641 | JGI IMG/M metagenome (GOLD analysis project Ga0310810, IMG submission 207641) | Soil microbial communities from experimental microcosm in Duke University, North Carolina, United States - NC | ecosystem: Engineered > Artificial ecosystem > Soil microcosm > Unclassified ... | reverse complement strand
GTGAACGCCGGAGCGACGGACCGCGTCATTCTTCGCGGCATTGAAATCAGTGGCGCAGGAACGGGACTCACTGGCATCCATTTCACTGCAGGTCAGTCTCTGATCGTCGACAACGTCAATATTTTTGATATAACGCAGAGTGCCATCGACGTTGCTTTAACCGCCGCCGGCATCAAAATCCACACCACGGCGGGAACTGTTGGTCTGTCGGCCGACCATGTGGCGATCTCTCACGTCGGGACTAACGGCGTCGAGGCGGCCGCCGGGGCTCTAGGAACTGTCAGCAATTCGACGATATTCGGTGCCGGCAACGCAGTCGCCGCGACGGCCGCCGGCGCCACTCTGAACGTCGATAACACCGAGCTGCTCAGCAGCAATGTCGGTGCCAATGCGACTGTCGCCGGCGCGACCGTCGAGTTGAACAACGACTCCCTTTATTTCAACAACACCGCGATCGCGGGGGCGGTTGGCTCGAATGTCTTGACCGCCAGCAACAACAAGCTGTCCGGCAATGCCAGCAACGGCGCGAACCCGAGCGGTAATGTGACAATCAAGTAGTCTAGGATCGCTTCAGCTCGGTGAGGATCGCGCGCAGCGCGTCCACCTCGCCGGGTGCGGCGAGCGGCATTGTGAATTCGAGATGCGTCGCGAGCCCGCCATAGCGGGCTCGCAGCTTTTCGGCGATCACCGCATAGGTGTCGAGCATCGCATCGTCGACCAGCGCCGGCATTTCTTCCCAGCGCTGCGCCCGAGCCAATCCCTGCAATTGCCTGGCCGTCTCGGCATGCCCGTCGGTTTCGAACGCGGCGAGATAGGTCGGTGTCGAGGCATAGAACGCGACCCGCGCCCGCACATCCTGGATGCGCTCGTCGAGCCCGGCCCGGTTCGGCGCCGTCGCGACGAGCGGCATGACGCACATCGCAAAGTCGGCCAGATGCTGCCCAACATCGCGGCCGCTCTTCGCCATCCCTTTCCGCGCCGCCGGCCACATGACCTCGCGGAGATAGCGCGGCGTCGCGACGGGATGCGCGCGGATCCCATCCGCGACTTCGCCCGCGACCTGGCACATATAAGGGTTGACCGCCGCCAGCTCGATCTTGATGTCGGGGTATTCGAGCGGCGCCGGCGCGAACAGCGGCACCATCAAATTGAGCGTGTAATGCTCGCTCTTGTAATCGAGCTTTGCGCCGTCCTGCCACGAAGCCCAGATCGCGCGCAATGCCCCGACATAATCGCGCAGCCACGGCCCCGGCGCCGACCAGCGCACGCCGAAACGCCGCTCGATATGCCCTTTGACCTGCGAGCCGAGCCCCAGCGTAAAGCGTCCCCTCGACAGCCGCGCCAGGGTCCAGGCGCTCATCGCGGTGATCGCCGGGCTGCGCGGAAACGCGACCGCGACGGCGGTGGCGAGCGTCACGCGGCTGGTCGCCTGCGCCGCCAGCGCTAACACGATAAACGGGTCGTCCTTGGTCTCTTCCGTCAGCACGCCGTCATAGCCGAGCTCCTCCGCGCGGCGCGCATCCTCGGCGACGCGCGCGATATCGAGCGGCGCCGCCGCGCGCACCCCCGGATCGAGCCGCCCCAGCGGCAGCAGCCCTTCGATTTTCATCTCGCCTCCTCCTGTCATTGCGAGGAGCGTAGCGACGAAGCAATCCCGATACGATTACGCTCCGCCCATCGAGATTGGTTCGCTTCGCTCCGATGACAGCGGTCCTTTCATAGGCCGGGGTAAAGGTCGCGCCATTCCGGATTGAAGGTGTTGATTAATTTAAGCTTCTTCTTGCGCGGTCCGGCGATCGCGCCTGCGGCATCGATGCCGATCTCGTAATAAACCAGCTTCCACACGTTGTAGCGGTTCGTGAATCCGGCCATTAGCTTCTCGCGGTGCTGATAGATCCGCACCTTCAGATCGCTGGTTATCCCGGTGTACAGAACGGTGTGTCGGTCATTCGTCAGGATGTAGACGTAATAGAGCTTCTCTGCAGCTGTCATTGCGAGGAGCGTAGCGACGAAGCAATCTCGACCCGATTACGTTCCGCCCGCCGAGATTGCTTCGCTTCGCTCGCAATGACAAAAAAAGGGACTGTCATTCCGAGGAGCGAAGCGACGAAGCAATCCCGATGGAGCGATGCATGGTCTGATGGATCGCCTACAGCGTCACGCAAACCTTCCCGCAATATAAGCATACACCGCGCGCAGGGTCTGCGCCTCGGCGCCTTCCGGGCGGCCGGGCCGCGTCTTGGCGTTCCATGCCATAACATCGAGATGCGCCCACGGTATGCCGGGCTCGACAAATTCCTGCAGGTACAGCGCCGCCGTGATCGCGCCGGCATGCGGCCCGTCCGACACGTTGTTGATGTCTGCCGCCTTGCTGTCGAGGAGCTTCCGATAGGAGCGCCACAACGGCATGCGCCACATGGGGTCGTCCTCCGCCATGCCCGCCGCGATCAGCCCCGCCGCCAGCCCATCGTCATTGCAGAACAACGCCGGCAGTTCCGGGCCGAGCGCGACCCGCGCCGCCCCGGTCAAGGTCGCCGCATCGACGAGCATCGCAGGCATTTCGGTGCAGGCTTCGGCAAGCGCGTCGCACAGGATGAGCCGCCCCTCGGCGTCGGTATTGCCGATCTCGACCGTGATGCCCTTCCTTGTCTTGACGATGTCGAGCGGCCGCATCGCATTGCCGCTGACCGCGTTCTCGACGAGCGGCAATAGCACCCGCAATCGCACCGGCAGCCCGCCCTGCATGAGCGCCTGCGCCAGCCCGAGCATGATCGCCGAGCCGCCCATGTCCTTCTTCATCATCTTCATGCCGGAAGCAGGCTTCAAATCGAGCCCGCCCGAGTCGAAGCACACGCCCTTGCCGACCAATGTCACCTTTGGCGCGCGCTCGTCGCCCCAGCGTATGTCGACGAGGCGCGGCTGGCGGCTGCTGGCGCGCCCCACGGCATGGATAGTCGGATAATTCTCGGCGAGCAGCGCATCGCCTGTGATGACGCGGTGTTTCGCGCCGGCGTTCTGCGCCACCGTCACCGCCGCGTCGGCCAATTCCGCCGGCCCGAGATCCGAGGCCGGCGTGTTGATCAGATCGCGCGCCAGGCACACCGCATTGGCGAGCCGCTCGGCGAGCCCGCGATCGGCGCCCTCCGGCCATACCAGCCGTGCGCCGTGCTCCTTCTTTTTCTCGCGGTACAAGGTGAAGGCATAGGTGCCGAGCGCCCACCCCAGCGCGAGCCGCGTCGGGTCGCCGCCCTCCGGCCCCTGCTCCAGGCGGTAATTCCCCTCGGGCAATGTTTCCGAGAGGCCGGCGAGCGCCCAGATCGCTGCCTCATTGTCGCTCGCGCCGATGAGGACGCGGCCGAGCTTCCCCGCCTTGTCCGGCACCAGCGCCACTTTGCCCGCTTCGCCGGTAAAGCCAGTCGCGGCCGCCCAGTCGCGCTCCCGCGCCGGCGCCGTCTCGCGCCACGCCGTGAGCCCCGCCTTGGTCAGCACCGTCAACGGCACCGCCCCGGCATCGCCCTCGATCAAATTAAACGCCATGCTGAGCCCTCAGCTACACCGCCATGCGGCCGCCATCGACGACGATCGTCGTGCCGCTGATAAAGGCGCCGGCGGGCGACGCAAGCAATAAGGCCGCGCCGGCGATATCGACTGGCTGCCCCAAGCGGCGCAGCGGCGTCTCCGCCTCGCGCTTGGCGCGGCGCTCCGGATCCTCGTAGAGGGCGCGCGCGAATTCGGTCTCGATAAGCCCGGGCGCGATGCAGTTGACCCGCACATTGTCCGGCCCCCACTCGGCAGCGAGGCTGCGCGACAAGGCGTAATCGGCCGCCTTTGTGACGCCGTACATGCCGATGACGGTCGATGCCTTCAACGCGCCGATCGAGATGATAAAGATGATCGAGCCGTCGCGCCGCTCGCGCATCTCCGGCGCCACCATCTTGCAGAGCCAGAGGTTGCTCAGGACGTTGTTCGTCATCATCCGCTCAAAGGCCTGGTCGGTCAGATCGGCCATCGAGCCGTAATGCGGGTTGATCGCGGCGTTGCAAACCAGGATGTCGATCCGGCCCCATTCCTGGCGTGTCCGCGCGACCAGGTTTTGGAGCTGCGCCTGGTCGGAGATGCGCGCCGTGACGGCGATGGCTTCGCCGCCCTTCTGCTTGATGCCGTCCGCGACCTCGTCGCACGGCCCCTGGTTGCGCCCCGAAATCGTGACCTTGGCGCCGGCCTCGGCAAAGCTTTCGGCGATCGCCCGGCCGATGCCGCGCGACGATCCCGTGACAACCGCCACCTTCCCCGTCAAATCGAACAGCTTCATCGTCACCCTTCCTCATTCGTCATTCCGGGGCGCCGCGCAGCGGCGAGCCCGGAATCCATTTTCCAGAGGCCGTGTTCATGGATTCCGGGCCTCGGCCGTCGGCCGATCCCGGAATGACCACGAGGTGCTCTAGGCGCCGTCGCGCACGATCGGGTTGCGCAGGATGCCGATGCCGGTGATCTCGATCTCGCACACATCGCCATGCTTCAAATTGCGCGGCCAGCCATCGGTGCCCATCCACACGACATCGCCCGGATAGAGCGTCAGATATTGCGACATGCGGCTGATGAACTTGGCGACGCCGTGGACCATGTTGTTCGTGCGAAACTTGTCGGCTTCCTCGTTGTTGACGCGCACGATCGTCATCGCCTTGTCGAGGTCGAAATCGGTCTCGATCCACGGCCCCATCGGCTTGAACGTGTCGCTGTTCTTGGCGCGCCACAGCGTCCGGTCCTGGCGCTGCCAGGTGCGCTCGCTCATATCGTTGCCGATCGTCCAGCCCAGGACGCAGCTGAGCGCGTCGCGCTCCGACAGATGCTTCGCCTTGGTGCCGATGACCGCGACCAGCTCGGCTTCGTATTGCACAAGTTCGCCGGCGTCATGCGGGATGACGATCGTCTCGCCATGCGCAATGAGGGCGTTGTTGGCGCGGTAGCCGATATCGGCCTCTTTCGGCAATTCCGGCTCGCGGCCGAGCTTTTTCGCCGCCTCGGTCACATGCTCGGGATAGTTCAGGCCCGCCGCGTAAAATGTCTTCGGCACGACCGGCACGAGGAATTTGACGTCGTTGAGCTTGCGCTTGATCCGCGTCGTCTGATACCCGGCGAACGGATCGCCCGTGACCTCGACGACCTCGTTGCCCTCGATGATGCCGTAATGCTCGCGGCTATCGGCCTCGTAGCGCAGCCACCGCATCGTCCCTCTCCCTCTCGCGCCTCTGTTGCGCGATCATAGCGCCCCGGGCGGCGGAGCACAGCGCCTTACCGGAGACTAAGGCTGGAACAGCAAAGAGGAGGGGCCGTGCCGACCATCGACCGCGACGGGGTGCCGATCCATTACGAGGCGCATGGCCCCGAAAATGCGCCGCCGATCCTCTTGTCGCACGGCTATGGCGCGACCTCTCGCATGTGGGACGGGCAGGTCGCCGCCTTCGCCGACCGGTACCGCCTGATCCTTTGGGACATGCGCGGCCACGGCCAGTCCGGCGACCCGGCCGACCCCGCGCTCTATTCGCATGCGCTGACGGTTGGCGACACGGCGGCCGTGCTCGATGCCTGCGGGATCGAGCGCGCCATTATCGGTGGCCTCTCCTTGGGCGGCGTCATGTCGTTGGCCTTCCATCTCGCTCATCCCGAGCGGGTGCGCGCCTTGATGCTGTTCGACACCGGCCCCGGTTTCCGCAACCCCGAGGCGCGGCGGCAATGGAACGAGCGCGCCGAGGCGCGCGCCCGCGAGCTCGAGGAAAAAGGCCTGCCGAATTCGGGGGGCGGCGCCGAGACGCGCCTCGCCCGGCACCGCTCGGCGCAGGGTCTCGCCGGCGCGGCGCGCGGCATGCTGACAATGCAAGACGGTTCGCTGATCGGCGCCCTGCCGCAGATCGCCGTGCCGACCCTCGTTCTGGTCGGCGCCGACGATCGCCATTTCCTCGCCGCCGCCGATTACATGGCGGCCAAGATCCCGGGCGTGCAGAAGACTGTCATTCCTGACGCCGGGCACGCCGCCAATCTCGACCAGCCCGAGGCCTTCAACCGCGCCGTCGCCGAATTCCTGTCCACCCTGCCGGAATGATGTGAGTTTTAGGTCCCGGCGCAGGCCGGGACCCATTCATCCGCGGCTCGAACAGCTGAGATATGGATCCCGGCCTGCGCCGGGACGGATTGAACCCAAGCCAGCTTCTCAATTGGTCGTCATGGCCGGGCTTGACCCGGCCATCCACGAAGGAAAAAACGTGGATGCCCGGCACAAAGCCAGGCATCACGACTTAAGGTCTGTTTTTGCCGCCTGTGACGGGGAGCACGCCATGAAAATCACCGCCGCAATCGTGCCGGCCCGCTCGCAGCCCTTTGAGATCCAACAGCTCGACCTTGCCGCGCCGCTCACCGACGAAGTCCTCGTGCGCATCCTCGCCTCGGGCATGTGTCACACCGATCTGCATGCCCGCGACGGCTATTTCCCGAACCTGCCCTACCCGATCGTCTGCGGCCATGAGGGCGTCGGCGTTGTCGAGGCGGTCGGCGCCGCCGTCACCGATCTCGCCGCCGGCGACCCGGTCGTCATCTCGTTTCCGTATTGCGGCCAATGCGAGCCGTGCAGCGCCGGCCGGATCTCCTATTGCACAAATGCGCGCGCCCTGAAATCGGGCGGCCGCCGCGCCGATGGCTCGACCCCGATGAGCCGCGACGGCGCTCCCGTCTATTCCTGCTTTTTCCAGCAATCCTCGTTCGCGACATTCGCGCTCGCGCCGGCGAAGGATGTCGTGAAGCTCCGCCGCGACGCACCGGTCGAATGGCTCGGCCCGCTCGGCTGCGGATTGCAGACCGGCGCCGGCGCCGTCCTCAACGTTATGCAGCCGCCAGGGACCTCAATCCAAGGCCAATCGATCGCGGTCTACGGCGTTGGCGGCGTCGGTCTCGCCGGTCTCATGGCGGCAAGGATCGCCGGCTGCGACCCGATCATTGCGATCGACCGCCTGCCGGCCCGCCTTGCTCTCGCGCGCGAGCTCGGCGCGACGCATGTCTTGGAGAGCAAGGGTGGGGAAACCCTCGCCGAGATCCGCAAGATCACCGGTGGCGGCACGCATTTCGCGCTCGAGACCTCGGCCGTCCCGCAAATCTTCCGGCTCGCGGTGGATGCCTTGCGCGCTCTCGGCGTCTGCGTCCTCGTCGGCAGCGCCCGCGCCGGCACCGAAGTCACCTTCGAGATGCCGTGGCTTCAGGGCGGACGCACGGTGCGCGGCGTCATCCAGGGCGACAGCCGGCCGCGCGACTTCATCCCGCAGCTTGTCGATCACTTTATGGAGGATCGCTTCCCGCTCGACCGGCTCGTCACGCGCTACGCGCTCGCCGACATCAACCGCGCCGCCGCCGATGCCGCATCCGGCGCGACAATCAAACCGGTGCTGAGCATGCCGCATTAGTTCCAAAAAAAACGCGTCCCGGCGCAAGCCGGGACCCACTCTTCAGCCGTCCAGAAAACAGAACAGTGGATCCCGGCTTGCGCCGGGACGCGTTTTTTGTACGGCGAATAAGCGAAGCGCAATCCGCAATCAGATTCAGTTCATCACCACAAGATAGCCCGCGGCGAGAAATGCCGCGCATCGACATCTCGCCGCCTCACTGCCTCATTGTGAAAACTTTCGAGCTTCAGCCCTTCACATATTCGACGCGGAAGCCTTCACCCCAGCGCTTGACGTGCCCAACCGAGGGCGAGGGGAAGTGCATCGTGCAGCACAGTGTGTCGGTGTCGCAGTAGCGCTCGAAAAAGCGCCGCCGTGTCGCGACGCCCTGGTCGCGATCGGTGTCGACCCGCATGACGAGTTCGGGATAACGCGCCTGTATCGGCGAATGAATGAGGTCGCCGGTGAACACCGCTTGGTCGCGGCCCTTCCCGGCGCACACCGCGAAATGATCCGGTGTGTGGCCAGGGGTCGGCAACAGGCGGATGTGGTCGTTGAGCGCGTGGTCGCTGGTGACCAGCTCCGCCTTGTTCGCCTCGACGACCGGCAAGACGCTCTCATTGATCGGGTCGCGCGTCATCCCGGCCGGGAGCTGCCCGCTTGTCCAGAATTCGTATTCCTTCTTCGAGAAGAGATAGCGCGCCTTCGGAAAGGTCGGGACCCAGCGGCCGTTTTCGAGCCGCGTGTTCCAGCCCACATGATCGCCGTGCAAATGCGTGCACATGACAAAATCGATATCCTCGACCCCGAGCCCCGCCGCCTTTAAGGCCGCCATCCAATTGCCGTCCGATTTGTTGTGCCAGGACGGCCGGTGCGCAAACGTCTTGTTGTTGCCGATGCAGGCATCGACCAGGATGTTGTGGTGCGGCGTCTTGACGACATAGGACTGGAAGCACAGCACGACATTGCCGGTCTTCGCGTCATAGGCGCCTTGTTCCATCCACGACCGGTTTTCCTCGAACTGCTCCTTCGACAGGGTCGGCAGAAATTCGAACAGCGGCGTAAAGCCCTGCTCCTGCTCGACGATGCGGTGGATCGTCATATCGCCGACCGAAAATTCCGTGCGCATCCCTTCCTCCCGGGCTGAGGCTCTGATCTGGCGCCATCCTAGAGCCGCCCCCGCCTGCCTCCAAGCCCCACCGGCAGCAGCGCGCGCAGCGCGGAAGAACCATCTAACGCGAAGCACGCCAAGAATACGCGATGGTCGCCAGCCAAAGTTGTCATTGCGAGGAGCGTAGCGACGAGGCAATCCCGCTCCGGTTAGCCTCTGGCCATCGAGATTGCTTCGGGGAGTTTATTCTCGGCCGGCGCTCTGCGCCGACCCGTGGGCTCGCAATGACAGCCGTCCTTCGCGTCCTTTGCGCCAACTAAGCCCTGAGCCTCGCTCCGCGCGCGCTCCTTTGCCGGACAAGGCCTCTTCGAGGAGACATGCGATGTGTGGGCAACGATTACGACAAGGCCTTCGAGATCCGAAGCGCCGGTCGTACGATGACCTTCGACAGCTTCGAATGCGCGATCCAGGCGATGGCCCCCTCTTGCGCCCATTGCGGCTGCAAGATCGTCGGCCACGGGGTCGAGGCCGCTGGCCAGATGTATTGCTGCGCTCATTGCGCCCAGCATCAGGGCGGCCTGCGCGACCGCGCCGCATAACCGCCGAATTATCGCGCGGCGCGGCGGAGGCCAATCCGCGGGTATGCGCCCTCAAAAGAGGGCAAGGTAAGCGGCTGGCTTCACGATCCGAACGCCGCGCCAGGGATTGAGCACGAGCAGATCATCGTCGCTGCTGACGATCGTCTCGGCGCCGGATGCCAGGGCGAGTTCCAGGTATTTGTCGTCCTTCGGATCGCGGCACTCCCTGACCCGTGCAGCCGGATCGAACCAGATGGCGGCATCGCGCATTAGTCTGAGAAAGCGCTCCCTGCGCCGCCGTGAAATCGCGCGCGCAAACTTGGGCCGGTTGAGGACTTCGGCAATTTCGGTGTCGACTGCAGCAGAAAGCGCGAACACATCAACTTCCTCGGCTTGGAGTAGCGCGCGTTCGGGGATGCTGTCCGCTTTGAGCGCCGCGCTTACGATCGACGAGGCATCAAAAACGATCAACGCTTGCGGTGCTCGGCGTTATGGGCGGCCAGTTCGGCATCGATATCGGCATCGCTGAGGCCAGCCGTCCGCGCTTCGGCTTTCATCGCAGCGATGGCCCGCGCGAGCGGTGTCGGCCCGGCGCCCCGGCGCAATACGCGGCTCACCAGCCGCCCAATGGCTTTTCTGTTGCGGTCATCACCGAGGGCCGCAGCCGCTTCCGGCTCGACCGGGATCGTTACATCGACGGTTTTCGTCATATTCCCTCCGTGGAACGCGCGGCCCCTGCGTCGATGCGTTGCCGCTCAGCCCTCCTGGTTGACGCCGACGACGAGGTGAACTTCGGCGACCTCCTCGCGCGGCACCTTGATCTCGCGCGCCGGGTTCAATTGCCGCAACACAAGCGTATCCTTTTCCCAGCCGACAAACTGCTTGATCAGCGCCGCCTTGTCCTTTTTGTAGACGACGACGTCGCGCCCCCGGATCGGCGGCTTGAACGGGTTGACGTGCAACAGCCACCCCTGGTCGTAGCGCGGCTCCATCGAGTCCCCGATCATGTAGATCGCATAGGCGCCGCGCACCCCGCTCAAATTCGACGGCCGCGGCGTATAGCCGATCGGCCCGTCCTCGAGAAACATCTCCTGCTCGCCGCCGCCCCGCGCGGCGCTGCGGATCGGGATCGGCTCGGTGCCGGTCATCTGGCGCAATTGCGTCGTCGCGAGCGGCGGCCGGCCGCGCCGCCGCGGTCCTTCGGGGGGCGTCATCGGCGGGCCTTCGCCGGAGGCGCGCCGCAAGACTTCGTCCTGCGAGACGCCGAGAAAGCTCGCGGTCTGCGCCGCTTCCAACAGTTTCATCTGCCGCTCGCCCTTCAGCATGCGCGAGACAGCCGAGGGCGCGAGGCGCAGATGCCGCGCCAGATCGGCTTGGCTGAGCCCCGCGCGATCGAGCTGGGAAAGAAACCAGGCAGTGTCCATGTCGCAACCCCCCACAGCAATGATGCGCAATTGTCTCATTGACATTCGACTGAGAGACAATATATGGCTGTAATGCTGGAATAACAAGAGCGCGCCGCAAGGAGGTGTCATGCGACCGGCCGACCCAGAGGATTCCGGCTGCGCCTTCCCGCTCGGCGCCGATGATGCGCCGATCCCGTGCGGAGCGCCGCGCCGGCCTCGATCAAGCTTCTGTCCCGAGCACCATGCGCTCTGTCATGTGCCGCCGGGGAGCCGGAGCGAGCGGCGGGCTTTCGCCGAAGAGGAGGCCTTGGCGCGCGCCGTCGGCGGCCGCCTTGGCGTCGAAGCGCGCGAGCCGCCCGAAGCCCTGCTGCGCCGGCTCGACCGCATCACCCGGCTCTTTTTTTGCTCCGAAGGTTCACGTTATGTTCCAAAAGGAGGAAATATGCCAAAGCGGATCGTGAAGCGTCCCGAGAAGAGAGAGCCCGAGAACCAAGAGCAGGGCGGCGATCTTGGCCCGACCCCGGAGCGGCTGCAGCACGGCCCGGTCGAAGCCGTGCCGCGGGCCATTGCCGACAGCCTTGGCCGCCTGTCCCGGCCTTACCGCGCCGTCGACACCTTGCAGATCATGGAGCGGCGCGGCTCCATCACGCCGGCCATGCGCCAAGCCGGCGAGGATTTCCGCGCCCGCTTCACCGTGGCGCAGCTCGACCCGTTGCGCGCCCTCGATACCGCGCATCTGCGCATCGCCGAGCTCGGCCCCAGCCCGGACCAGGCAGCGCCGGGCCCCCGTATCGAGGCGGCCCGCACGACGGTATGGCAGGCGATCCAGGCGGTCGGCGGCATCGGCTCGCCGGCC
>Ga0310810_10009257_pt1 | contig 11378 bp, 9 predicted proteins | sample NCmetagenome_FD_207641 | JGI IMG/M metagenome (GOLD analysis project Ga0310810, IMG submission 207641) | Soil microbial communities from experimental microcosm in Duke University, North Carolina, United States - NC | ecosystem: Engineered > Artificial ecosystem > Soil microcosm > Unclassified ... | reverse complement strand
GCGGCGTTCGACGGGTGGGAAAACACCGCCCGACTTCCCGCCGACGCGCCGTCGTCGGATCCGTCGGACGCGGCCCTGCGGCTCGATTGCCTCGACGCCGACTGGACGTCGTTCAAAGCCCGGCTGCTCCGGCACGGCGAGAGCGAGGTCGCGTGCCGTTGCGGAGCGCACTTTCTCTCCGCGTTCCTGATCCGCGATCGGTGGTCGCTGATCGTCCTGGGACGGCAGTCGCTGATCCGGCCGCCGAGCGAGCTGTTACCTGTCCGGACGACGACGATCGCGACGCTCGCGCGCATCCTTCCCGCGCTCGACGCCGCTGCACCCGGACCCGCGCCTGGCGATCCACAGGGCGGTGACGGAGGCGCCGCCCCCGCCGAGCTCGGCATCCCTCTCTGGTGGGCTCGCGCGAAGAACTGAATCGGGAATGAGCGGGCGGCGGGCGATTCGGCAACTTGTGGCGACGACGGTGGCGGCGGCGCTCGCGCTCGGCTCGCCGACGCTGATCGGCGGCTGCTCGTTCATGGCCGTTCAGCCGGCCCGGAAGGATGACCGCGGGCGACTCGAACCCGCGGGCTGCACGACCCGCATGACCGCGCCGATAGTCGACGCGATCATCACAGGAGGGACGGCGATCTGGACGTTGACGGCGCTCGACTCGGGAGAAACGTTCAACGGAGGGCCGTTGAGCAGCCATGACGCCGTCATGCTGGGCGCCGTATCCCTGACGCTGTTCAGTATCTCCACGCTGTACGGCCTGGTCACGGTCAGCAACTGCCGCACCGCCAATGGGATTGGGACAACGCCAAAGAAGACGAGCAAGGAGCGCCAGGCCGAAGAGGCCGCCGAGGAAGCCGCCGTTCAGGCCCGCTTGAAGGCGCAGAGTGCCGCCGGCGCGAACGCCGCCGGCGATACCGCCGCGAACGCCGACGCCGGTGCGCCGGTGACCGCGCCCAACCACTGACCCGCTCAGAGCGCGTACGCGCCGGCTTCGATGACGTGCTTGGCGACCTTGCGGCGCAGCGAGAACGTGTTGATGCGATCCAGGTTGTAATAGTTGTTGATGTCGCGGATCTCGCGGCCCCACTCCTCGTCCTGCGACATCCACATCATCATCTCGCGCAGCATGTCGAACACCTGCTCGTGCGCCTTCGCGACGAAGAGCTGCGTCATGTAGATCGGAATCTGACTCGCCGCCTCGCCCTTCGCCGCGATCAACTGCAGCGTGCGTGAGATGGCCGAATCCATCCCGAACGTGAGGATGAGGCTGTCCGCGAGCACGCCGAGCAGCTCCTGCTTCTCGCTGATCGCCTGCATGTACTTCTGCACGCCCAGCGACGCGCCGTATACGATCGCGCGCTTGGCGAAGTCGCACTTCTTCTTCTCGCGGCCGAGCGGTCCGTCGGGGATGCGCCGATCGATCTTGATCGGGTCGGCCAGCTCCTGCTGCACCTGACCCACGAACGCCATCAGCGGCAGGCGTCCCACCATCGCCCGCTTCAGCAGCGTCCCCGGCACGAGCAGCCGGTTGATCTCGTTCGTCCCCTCGAAGATGCGGTTGATGCGCGCGTCGCGGCTGACGCGCTCGATCGGGTAGTCCTCGATGTAGCCAGCGCCGCCGAAGATCTGCAGCGTCTCGTCGGCGGTTCCGTGCAGCATCTCCGATCCGAACACCTTGATGATCGACGCCTCGATCGAATGTTCCTCGATCGCGTCCATCTGCTTCTTCTGTACCTGCGGATCGGCGGGGTCGATCTCCTTGGACCGCGCGTCCAGCAGGCCGGCGGTGCGGAACGCCATCGACTCCGCGACGTAGGTCTGCGTCGCGATCTCGCCGATCTTCTTGCGGATCAGATCGAACTCCGCGATCGGCTTGCCGAACTGCTTACGCTCGCGCGCGAACTTGATGCCCAGCTCGAGGCAGTACTTCGCGCCTGCCACCGATCCGACGCCCAGCTTCCAGCGTCCGATGTTAAGGATGTTGAACGCGATCTTGTGGCCCTGGCCGATCGTCCCCAGCACCGAATCGATCGGGATCGTGCAGTCCTCCAGAAACAGCGGGCAGGTCGAGCTGCCGCGAATGCCCAGCTTGTGCTCCTCGGGGCCGACGGTGAAGCCGGGCGCCGTGCGCTCGATCAGGAACGCGGTGAACTGCTCGCCGTCCACCTTCGCGAAGACCGTGAACAGGTCGGCGAAGCCGGCGTTGGTGATGTAAAGCTTGGACCCGGTCAGCTTCCACGACTTTCCGTCGGCGGACTTCACCGCCTTCGTCTTCGCGGCCAGCGCGTCCGATCCCGATCCAGGCTCTGTCAGCGCGTAGGCGGCGATCAGCTCGCCCGACGCGAGCTTGGGCAGGTACTTCTTCCGCTGCTCAGCCGTCCCGAACAGGACGATCGGCATCGTGCCGATGCCGACGTGAGCGCCGAAGCTGACCGCGAACGATCCGGACCGGCTGGCCGCCTCGGTGATCAGGCTGCTGCTGGTCTTGTCGCCGCCGAGGCCGCCGTACTCCTCGGGAACGTCGTGGCCGAGGAGGCCGACCGCGCCCGCCTTCTGCAGCAACTCTCGCATGAGGCCGGGTTTCTTCGCCTCGATCTCGGTGACCCGCGGCAGGACCTCGCGCAGGACGAAGTCATCCGCCGTCTCTTTCATCATGCGTTGCTCGTCGGACAGCATCTCCGGCGTGAAGACGGTGACGGAACCGGTTGCCTCGAGCAGAAAGCCGCCCCCAGGTGAGAGCGTGATCTTTTGTGTCGCCATGGTCAGGGTCCGATCGTGATCTTGCGTATTCGGTGGTACGGGAAGGCGCTACCGGCCTCCCCCAGCGTACCATCGGCTACGTAGATCGTAGCGCCATCCGCGCTGACCGCGATCCCTTCCTGCCCGTAGAACTCGGCCGTGTTGCCCGAGCCGTCCATGAACCCGCCCGTCCCGTCGCCCGCGACGGTCGTCACCGCGCCGTTCGCGGCGATGCGCCGGATGCGGTGCGCGTTCGCATCGGAGACGTACACGGCGCCGCTCGCGTCGGCCGCCAGCGCGAGGGGCCAGTCGAAGCGCGCGCCCGCGCGTGGCCCGTCGATCGTCCCGGCGACGCCGTCACCCGCGAACGTTGTCACGACGCCGGCGAGCGACACCTCGCGCAGGATGTGGGCCAGGCGATCGGCGACGATGATGCGATCGCCGGGCAGCACGATGATGGCGCGCGGATCGACGAAGCGCGCGGTGCTGCCCGTGCCGTTCACGGACCCCGGGCATCCCGGCAGGCCGGCCAGGTCGAAGATGCTGCCGTTCGCCGGATCGAAGACGCGGACGCGCACGTTCGCGAAGTCGGCCAGCACGAGGCGCCCGTCGGACAGCGCGGCGAAGCTCCGTGGGCGGCCGAGGTTCGCGCCCACGGCGGTCGCGACGCCGCTGGTGTTGTCGATGCGCCAGATCGTGCCGCTCGTCGGGTTGCGCTGGCCGCTCGGGTTGTTGTCGGTCTGCGCGTAGAGGACGCTGCCGAAGACGGCGAGACCGAACGGGCGCGTGAAGTTGCTCTGCACCGTCAGCGTCGACAGCGTTCCGTCGGCCGCGACCACGCGCCGCAGGCGGTTGTTGTCGAAGTCCGATACCGCGAGCGTCCCCGCCGCTTCGATGACGATGCTCACCGGGTTGCTGAACTGGCCGATGCCGAACGCGCCGTCCATCGTGCCCGGCGTCCCGCCGCCCGCCAGCGTCGACACAGACACGTTCGGCAAGAAGGTGACGTTGTCGGGCATCGGTCCGGGCATGCCGGCGTCGAACGGCGGCAGCGTGCAGTCCACGGCGCCGCCGGTGCCGCCTGTATCGGCGCCGCCCGTTCCCGCGTTTCCGCCGCTGCCACCGCCTGTCCCTCCGGTGTCGCCTGCGCTGCCGCCGGTTCCCGCGTTGCCGCTCGTGCTGCCCGCCGCGCCACCGGTGCCAGCGCCGCCGCTCGCGCTCCCGCCGGTACCGCCGCCGCCCGCGCCGGTGCCGGCGTTGCCGCCGCCGGTGCCGCTCGCGTTGCCGCCCGCTCCGCTCGCGCTGCCGCCTGTGCCGCTCGCGCTGCCGCCTGTGCCGCTCGCGCTGCCGCCTGTGCCGCCGCTCGCGCCGCCCGCGCCCGCGCCTCCATTCGCACTGCCGCCGGTACCGGTTCCTGCGTTGCCGCCCGTCGCACCACCGCCCTTACCACCCGCACCCGCACCGCCGCTCGCGTTGCCGCCCGTCCCGCTGCTGCCGCCTTTGCCGCCGACTCCGCCCATGGTTCCACCGCTCGCGCCGCCACCGCCGCGGCCGCCGCCAGCGGTGCCCGCAGTCGTGCCACCGCCGCCCGACATGCCGCCCGTGCCCGACGTGCCCGCTGCGCCCGCGCCTCCGGTGCCGGCGCTGCCGCCGCCGCGTCCGCCACCCGCTGTCGCGCCGCCAGTTCCAGCCGTGCCGCTGGTGCCACCGCGCCCGCCCGCACCGCCGCGTCCACCGCCGCCGCCGTGGCCCGCGGCCCCACCCGCCGCGCCGCCCTTGCCACCTTTGTTCGCGTTCGATTCGTCGCCGCACGCGATCGGCGCCGCGAACAGCAACACCACGACCAGCGAACGAAAACAGAACTTCGTCTCGGGCCCCCACGACCACCGAGGGTGCTGCATTCGTGAACTATCCTAACTCGTTTCGCGGCCCTTGTCTGGCCGCCGTTGTTTACATCCCGTGTTACAAGCGTCGAGCTTGAGCCCGTTCTGGCGCCGCGGCGGCTTCTGGACCGGAGCGGCGATCTTCGTCGCTGCAGCCGCGCTGCGTCTGGCGCTGGTGCAGTCGGCGCGCTTCACCGGCGACGAGGCGCGCGACTACGCGATCGGAATGGACATCGCGCATGGCGTCCGCTTTCCGATGCTGGGCCCGGTGATCACCAGCGGCGCGGCGCAGCTGCCGGGGCCGTTCTCCTACTGGTTAATCGCGTTTCCCCAGCTGTTTTCGCGAGCGCCCGAGGCCGGCAACATCTTCTTCGAGCTGATGGGCGCCGCGTCCGTCTGGATGTTCTGGTTCGCGCTGCGGCGGCCGTTCGGCGAGGCCCCCGCCACGTTCGCGGCCGCGCTGCTGGCGTTCTCGCCGTGGAGCGCGCTGTTCGGCGATCGCGTCTGGAATCCGAACGCGTTCCTCGTCTTCGCGACGCTCGCGCTGCTGGCCGCCGTGAAGCTGCGCGAGCGTCCCACGTCCGCCTGGTCGGCAGTCCTGCTGGTCGCCTGCCTGCTGCTCCCGCAGCTCCACAGCTCGGCACCGGTGGTCTGGCTGGCGGTGCTGCCACTCGTGTGGGGAACCGTCCGACGCTGGAACCGGCGCTGGCTCGCGCTCGGTGTCGTGGTGGTCGCGCTGCTCTATCTCCCGCTCGCGATCCACGAAGCGCAGACCGGCTTCGGCAACGCGCGCGCGTTCATCGCCGAGACCGTGGGCGGCCACAAGAAGACCGCGCCCGGTGCGAGCCTGTCGTTCCTCCTGAGCCCGGTCTACTGCCTGCGTTTCCTGACGCTGGACGTGACGTACCACGAGCTCTCGGGCTACTGGGGCGGTCTCAACGAAGCCGCCGCCTGGCACGCGCTCTGGTACGGCAGTCCGGCTCGTCCGTTCCACCCGCTGCGCCTGCTGGCACTGCTCGCGTCGCTGGCGCTGCCCCTGCTCGCCGCCATCGCCGCGATCCGCGGCGCGCGCGCCCGGAAGCGCGACGGCGGCGCTACCAACACCGACGCGGCTGCCAACGCCGTCGATCCGGCGGCGCACGCGTCGTTGCGCCCGTTCGCGCTCGCCGCGCTGGTCGGCGTCGTGGCCAACCTCGGCCTGCTGGCGGTGACGAGCAAGCTGGTGTTCGCGCACTACGTGACGCCGGCGTTGCCGTTCGTGTTCTTGCTGTTCGCAGCCGGCGCGCGCGCCGGGTTCGCCCACCCACGCTTGAAGCTGGCGCTGCTCGCGCTCGCCGCGATCGTCGGCGCGGGCGGCATCGAGGCGACGCTCTCGATCTCGCGGCGCATCGACGGGCGCAACGGGCTGGCCGTGCACCGGGCCGTCACCCGCCGGGTCCTCGACGACTGCGCGGCCGCGCAGCGATCGCTCGCCGCCTGTCCGGCGCGCCTCGACTTCGGCTTCGTCGCGATGACGTACACGTACGGAATTTTCGCGCGCACCGCCCTGGGCACCCCGATCCGCTGGGAGGCAACCCCGAGTGGTTTCGCGTACCGGCTCCTGAAACGCGCCGATCCGCCGCCGCCCACCGAGTTCCCGATCACAATGAGCGGCCCCGTCAACCTCTACCGTCTCCGGTGAATTCATTGCGCTTGGCGATGACCCGCAGGTCGCATTACCCTGAAAGGATCGGATGAGCGCTCCGACGCGTCCCAAGAAGCGCGGCGATCGACCCCGGGTGGCCTTGGTGCTCTCGGGCGGCGGGGCCCGTGGCGTCTACGAAGCGGGCGTGATGCGCTACATCCGCGAGGATCTGGCCGGCGATCTGGGCGGGCAGGTCCAGTTCGACATCATGTGCGGCACGTCGGTCGGCGCGATCCACTCGTGCTTCTTCGCCGCCACGTCCGACATCCCCGACAAGCAGGCGCGCATCCTGTGCGACCGCTGGGAGAACTTCGTCCTCGAGGAGATCGTCTCGTTCGGCGTGAAGGAGTTCATGCGCGCGCCGGCGACGCTGCTGGGCGGCGGGCACATCGAGGAAGTTGAGGGCGAGCGCCGCCTGGGCGGTGTCGTCGACACGTCGCAGCTGGAACGGATCGTCCGCCGCTTGATCCCCTGGAACCGCATCGGCATGAACCTGCGCGAGGGGAACGTGGAGTCGCTGTCCGTCACCGCGACCGACATCGGCTCGGGCAAGACGGTCGTGTTCGTCCAGAACGCGAACGGCCAGATCCCCGTCTGGAGCCAGGACCCGTTCGTGCGCGCGCAGTCGGTCACGATCGGCGCCGAGCACGCGCTCGCCTCGGCGGCGCTGCCGATCCTCTTCCCGGCGATCAGCGTCGGCGAGCGCTTCTTCTGCGACGGCGGGCTGCGCCAGAACACGCCGCTGTCGCCCGCGCTGCGCCTGGGCGCCGACAAGGTGCTGGTGATCGGCCTGCGCCACAAGCCGCCCGGCAACGGCGACGTCCCGGAGGAATCGATGCCGTTCCCGGGCGCGGCGTTCCTGGTCGGCAAGATCCTCGACGCGTTCTTGCTCGACCACATCGACTACGACCTGGATCGGTTGCGCCGCTTCAACGCGCTGATCGAAGCGGTGCGCTCGACCGGCAGCGACGACCACGCGCAGCGGTTCGACCAGGTCGTCACCGCGATGCGCGGCGCGCCCTACCGGATCGTCGGCGAGTACATGATCCGCCCGTCGGAGGACCTGGGCGAGATCGCCGGCCACATCGCGCGCACCGGCCGCTTCAAGGGATCGGGCGGCGGCGCCGGCATCCAGCTTCTGCGGCGGCTCGCGACAGCGCGCGGCGCCAACGAGGCCGACCTGCTCTCGTACATCCTGTTCGACGGCCTCTACGCCGCCGAGGTCGCCCGCCTCGGGTACGAGGACGCGCGCAACCACCACGACGAGCTGGCGAAGTTCCTGGCCGACGCCGTCGTTCGTGAGTGATGCGCGAGTGACGACTACTTGACGAGGCGCAGCTGCGGGCGGCGGCGGCGGCGCGCCAGCGGCGCATCGACAGCGTCGACATAGTCCGCGGCGCGCGCGTCGGCGGGCACGGAACGCAGCACGCTCTGGCGCGCGGCGGGCATCGCGATCTCTTCGTCTTCCAGCTCCGCGTCCAGATCCGGCGGCGGGGCGTCGCTGGTCGCCCGCGCGGCGATCACGGTGACGTCGGGCGGCACGTCCTCGGAATACAGCACGCCGCGCCCGTCGTCGCACGCGACCACGTAGACCGCCGACCAGGGAACCACCGTCCGGTGCGCCGCGCGCGAGAACGACAGGGTCGCGTGCACGCCGTAGTCGTCGACTTCCAGATCCGGGATCGGGATCGGTAGGTCATGGCCGTACTGCAAGACCAGGTGCGGCTCGCCGCGCAGCTGCTGCGGCACCACGACGCCGGGGCGTCGGGCGTCGAGATGCAACGACGTCCAACCCTCCCTGAGGAGCGCCAGGAAAGCTTGTTGCTTCGATGGTCGTTCGGAGGAGCTCATGCGCCGCGCAGTGGGCTGAGACCCGCTAGAGTCTTACTGGGAAGTGAGCAGGATGCAACGGCCACCTTCATGACGCCACACCCCCGACGGTGCGAACGAAGTTTTTTCTTGCATCCGCTTCGCACGTCTGTTTTTTGCGATACGCTTCCGTGGTGATGAACCGCCTGACGCCCGCGCCTCCCGTCGGCGCGCCGCCGCGTTTTCCGTCGGGTTGGCGCGCGCGCCTCGGACGCGATCCCGTGCCGATATTGTTGCGTGAGGGCGGCCCGGCGCTGGTGGCCCGCGTCCGCCGCGATCTGATCGACGACGAGGAAGCCCCCGGGCCCGCCGAGGTCGTCACCTATCCAGAGGTGAAGGCGTTTCTGAAGAAGCAGGAAAAGAACGGCGCGTTCCCCGCCAAACCGCCCGAAAAGACCCTGGGCCCTGCGAAGTTCGCGCGTGCGGTCGGAACGCTGCGCGCGCTGGAAAAGATGGCGGAGTACGGCCTCGGCAAGGCGCACCCCGCGGTGGCGCGCGCGGCTGAGCTGCTGCTGTCGTCGCAAGCGAGCGACGGCGGTATCGCCGATCTCGCGTTCGGGGAGACTCCGGAGTCGCGCACGCGCGCCGTGGCGATTCACTTTCAGGGCTGGGCGCTGTCGACGCTGTGCCGCGCCGGCTACGACACCGACGCGCGGGTCGAAAAGGGGTTCCGCTTCCTGCTCACGAACCGGCAGGCCGACGGCGGCTGGGCGTGGCGCGGCGTGCGGACCGATTCGGCGGCCCGTCCCTCCAGCCACCTGGTGACGGGCATGGCGCTGCGCGCGTTCGCCGCGTCGCCGACGCGCAAGACCTCGCGCGAGGCGCGACGCGCGGCCGAGTTGCTGGCGACCCGCTTCCTCCAACCGGACCGCTATCCCGATCGCAAGGCGGCCGCCTTCTGGGAGCAGCTGGGCGAGCCGCGTTTCTACACCGACGTCCTCGACGCGCTCGACTGCGTAACCGCCGTCGGCCTCGGCAAGGAGAACTCGGGCGTGCGGACCGCGGAAGCGTACGTGCGCGGACGCCAGAACGTCGACGGACTCTGGTACCCGGGCGCGCCGGCGCGCCTCGAGCCTGGCGCCAAGCCGCCCGTGCCGAGCCCCAAGGAGCGCGAGCCCGCCCGCTGGCTCACCGTGCGCGTCTTGATCGTCCTGCGCCGGGTCAACTAGCGCGCGGCTCGACGCGGAACGTGCTAAAAGAGGCCGCTTGTCGACGCAGGAATACACGCTCGCTCAGGTCCGGGCGATCCACGATTTGCCGATTCCCGACCTGGTGTTGCGGGCGCAGCTCGTGCACCGCGAGCATCACCCCGCCAACGACGTGCAGCTCTGCTCGCTGCTGTCGGTGAAGACGGGCGGCTGCCCCGAGGACTGCGCCTACTGCCCGCAGTCGTCGCACTACGACACGGGCCTGGAACGCGAGCGCATGATGAAGCCGCCCGAGGTGCTGGAGGCGGCCGCGCGCGCGAAGGCCGCCGGCGCCACGCGCTTCTGCATGGGCGCCGCCTGGCGCGAGGTCAAGGACGGACCGGCGTTCGACGAGGTGCTGGAAATGGTGCGCGGCGTGCGCGCGCTGGGCATGGAGGCGTGCTGCACGCTCGGGATGCTCAGCGAATCGCAGGCGCAGCGCCTCGCCGATGCGGGCTTGTCGGCCTACAACCACAACCTCGACACGTCGCGGTCGCACTACAAGTCGATCATCTCGACGCGCACGTATGACGATCGGCTGCGCACGCTGGCGAACGTCCGCAAGGCCGGCGTCACCGTATGTTCCGGTGGAATCATCGGCATGGGTGAAACGCTGGACGACCGCTGCGCGATGCTGGCGACGCTGGCGAACCTGGAGCCGCAGCCGGAGAGCGTCCCGATCAACGCGCTCGTTCCCGTCGAGGGAACGCCGCTCGCGGATCGGCCGCCCGTCGACGGCCTGGAGCTCGTCCGCATGATCGCGACCGCGCGCATCCTGATGCCGCGATCGCGCGTGCGGCTGTCGGCCGGGCGCATGGCGCTGTCGCGCGAGGCGCAGGTGCTGTGCTTCCTGGCAGGCGCGAATTCGATCTTCTACGGCGAGAAGCTGCTCACCACCGGCAACCCGGACGTCTCGGCTGATCAGTCGCTGCTGCGCGACGCCGGGTTGCGCGCGACCACGTTGGGTGATGCGTGAGTAGCGCGCGCATGGCGCGGCTGCCTGCGATGGACGCCGCCGACATGGCGAAGCACGAGCCGTGGAAGCAGCCGTGGTGGCGTCCCACGCGCGGCGACGAGCTGTTCTTGGCGTGGTTCGCGCTGATTCACGTGGGCGCCGCCGCCGGTCTGGTGCTGGCACTGGTCCCCGCCTTCCGCCCGAGCTGGGCCGTGCTTGTGGCCGCGGCGGTGATGCACTTCCTCGGCGGCCTGGGCACGACGGTCTGCTACCACCGCGCGATCGCGCACAAGTCGGTGAAGCTCCACCCGGCCGTGCGCAACGTGCTGACCTTCTTCGCGATGATCAACGGTTCGGGCTCGCCGCTGTCGTGGGCCGCGTATCACCGGCTGCACCACGCGAAGTCCGACACGCCGGAGGACATCTCCAGCCCGCGCGTCGGGGGCTTCTGGTGGTCGCACCTGCGCTGGCTGTGGCAGGCGGGGTCGGCGCCGATCTCGAAGTACTGCAAGGACATCGACAAGCCCGAGTACCGGATCTGGACGCGCATCCAGCTTCCGCTGGTGCTGGTGGCGTTCTTTTGCGGTTTGCCCTTCGGCCTGGTGGCGTTCCTGTGGCTGGGTCCGATCCGTCTGACGTTCGCGCTGCACGCGCAGTGCTTCGTCAACAGCGTCTGCCACATGCGGCCCGACGCCGGCGCCGACGAGCCGACCGCGATGAACGTCCGCTGGCTGTCGCTGATGCACTTCTTCCAGGGCGAGAACTGGCACCAGAACCACCACGACCGTCCCGGGTCGGCGCGCCTCGGCTGGAAGCCGCTGCAGCTCGACGTCGGCTGGTACACGATCCTGCTGCTCGAGAAGCTGGGCCTGGCGACGAACGTGCGCCGCCCGTCGCAGGTCGACACGAGCGCGCTCGACGCGGCAGCTTAGTCGGCCAGCGGCCAGCCCCACCGTCGGCGCACCTCGTAGAGCGCGAGCGCAACGGACGTCGACAGGTTCAGCGAGCGCAGCTCGCGATCGAGCATCGGGATCGCGACGGTGCGTTCTGCGTGGCGGTCGAGG
>Ga0310810_10009253_pt1 | contig 11381 bp, 9 predicted proteins | sample NCmetagenome_FD_207641 | JGI IMG/M metagenome (GOLD analysis project Ga0310810, IMG submission 207641) | Soil microbial communities from experimental microcosm in Duke University, North Carolina, United States - NC | ecosystem: Engineered > Artificial ecosystem > Soil microcosm > Unclassified ... | reverse complement strand
ACATGAGCGTGGTTTCCTGCGTGGTCGGTTTGAATCCCACAAGATCCTGGAAGCGCCAGGTCGCCGGGTTCTGCACCAGGCCACCGATTTCCAGATGCCACAGGTCGATGTTCACCTTGGGATCGATGACGTTTTTGGTGACGCAGTAGAACAAGTCGTTAGGCGTAATCGGCTGAACAATGCTGCCCTTGTATTGCGTGCCATCGTAGCTAAACGTAGCAGCGCGATATAGCTTCCGCGCCAGCGCAATACCGCCACCAATTGCTGCGAGACCGATAGCGCCCAGTACGAATGCACGGCGTCCAATGCTGGGGGTGAATTCTTTGGTAGGGACATCGCGCTGCGATGCGCGGACGGCCCAGCGGTCCGTCCCTACCATTAAAAAGCGGAAACCGGTTACCAGCGTTCGTTCGAACAACAGGAGGCACAATGCAAAGCCGATCAGTGTGACCAGGCGTGCGACCTGAATTGGCAGGCCGATATAGCTCGTGCCGAGCACCGGCCACAATGCGATCGCAAATATTACAATCGGCAACACAACAAAGATCGACATCGTCCAAATCGCCGGGGCGCTCCATGCCATACGTGAATCACGTATAGTATTGCCGCCCGCGCGCGGTTGCTCTTCGGTCGAGCGGCTCAGTAGCGCGTAAAGCGCTCCACCAATTGCGCCGACCACAATTTGACCGGCAATTGTCGATCCAACGCCAAGTTGCTTGAGATGATTGTAACCTCCGACCTTGCCCATAAGCGACAGAAACGGTCCCGGAGGAATGAAGACTGAAAGGCGATCACCGATAATGACGAGCGGTGTCGCGACGCCAAGTGTCGCGAGCAAAAACATCGCCGTCGTCATCAAGACCGCAGCCACGAATCCGGCGAGCAATCCGGCGAGAATCACCTTTCCTCTACTCATGCGTCGCCGAGTATGAGTTGTAGAGGCGCTTGTGCCAAGCGCCTGTTGGTTTGGCGTTTGACACAAACGCCGCTACAACAAATTCACTTTGCCGCTGCGAGAATTTTGCGTGCGCGCTCCACCACCATGGCGGACGTGACTTGCTTCATGCACGCATGATCGAAAGGGCATTGGCTCAGGCGACGATAATTGCAGGGCGAACACGGCAGGTCCACTCGCACGACCGATTCCGGCCTTTGGTACGGCCCGATGTGAACCGGATTCGTCGGGCCAAACACGCTTACCATCGGTTTACCCAGCGACGCGGCCACGTGCATCGATCCCGAATCGTTCGTGACCGCCACTTCAGCGCGTTGGATCAAACCCGCTAGATCCGCAGGAGTAGTTTTACCGCAAAGATTAATTGTTCCCGGCGCGGTTGCGGTGATTTGCCGGCACCGCGGTTCATCGCGTTTCGTTCCCGCGAGAGCAACGGCAAACCCTTCGCGAAGAAACTCGCGCGCGACGCCTGCAAATCCTTCGATGGTCCAGTGCTTTGTTTCCCAAATTGTGCCGGGTACGAAAACAACGAGCGGTTTGCCGGCAGGCACACCGTGCTCCTCGAGCAATCGCTCGACGTTCCGGATTGTTTCCGGTGAGAGATGGATTGCCAGGTCCGGCGGTTCATCATCGAAACCAAGCAACGATCCGACCCACAGATAACGATCAATCGCGTGAACATCGAGCGTGGGAATGGGAATGCGGTGAGTGTACGCGATCCAGGAACCTTCGCGCGCGCCGCGCCAGCCATGGTTCGGGACGTTCTTGAGATCGTGCTCGGCAGAAATTGTGCGCGAGAATTTGATCGGCCGATCAAACCCGATGCGCACTCGCGCGCCGCTGATGAGCGCGAACAAAGCCGAACGCACCTGGCCATGCATGTCGACCACCAGATCGTATTTCGCGCTGCGGATTTGTTTGAGAAGATCGAAGAATCCGAGTGTGGCACGCCATCTCTTGCCCGGCTTCGAGAAATCGCGGCGCGCAAAGAGAACCACATTCGAGAGCGCGGGATGATGACGCACGACCTCCGCGTTCTCGGGCGTGATCAGCCAGTCAATTCGCGCACGCGGATAACGCGCACGCAGTTTTACCAGCACCGGTATCGTATGCACGACATCGCCGAGCGCTGAAGGTTTGATTAGCAAAATGCGCGAGAACTCTGCGGATCTCAGGTCCGACTGGGTTGCGCGCGCGGGGTCGCCCTGGGTATTCAACTGAGGTGCCTCACGAAGAGATTTCAAATCAACGTCCAACGCTCAACACTCAACGCCCAACGTCAAATTCGGGCGGTTGAGCGTTGAACCTTTTCCTCCGAAGCGCTACGCCGCTTTCTTCTCGCCCGATAACGCGCCGCGGATTTTTTTTATCCACGCTGAAAAGCGATGGCGGTTTTGCTCGCGCCGTACCACAGCCTCGCTGGTTACCCAGTTGAACTGGATCACGCGACGCGGACCTGAGAACGGCTTGTGGCCGTGCCACGAATTATTGCTGCGGCGAAACGCCAGTAGCGTCCCTTCCGTCGGCGGGACTTCGAGAATCACGTCGTCAAGATTGTCACCTGAACGAAGCAACCGAAGCCGGCCACCAGCGGACTCCCAGCCCGCATTCATATAAATCAGGATCGTGATGATTTTCGTCTCCGAGTCAGTATGAATTTTGCCGTCTTTTTCGCTGCAACGGCCGCGTACCGTGATCATGTCGGGCCGATTCGTCAGATCGATGCCGAACTTTTCCTCAAACGAATGACGAAACTCATCGCTTCGCATTTGCTCGACAAGCTTTGCAAAGGCTGATCCGTAAGTGACCTCACCCAAAGGAAAGCTGCCAGGGCGGTCCACCTGGGGATAATCGTTGTGTATCGCCGAACGGGCATCGGCCTTCACAAACTCCGGAACAATCAAAAATTCGAACGGCTCGCGAGTAAGCGGCGTGGCGCGGAACCTCTCTAAATCGAGCATTGAAACCATCGGCGACGTTACACCAAGGAACGACGGCTTCCAAGCCGTCGAGCAATGTGACGGCTGGGAAGCCGTCACTCCTCCGAGATCAAGGCCACCCGCACGAGAGTCGCGAGGATGCGAGTGCCGGCGACGAATGTGCCGCGCAAGGTGCCTGAGACTTTCGATTCGCCACCCATCCGGTTGCGGTGATTCACCGGGATTTCAAGGATGCGCAGACCGGCCCTCGCCGCTTTCATCTGCATCTCCAAATTCCAGCCGTAAGTTTCCTCGCGCATATCAAGCTTTGCGAGCACATCACGACGAATGGCGCGGAATGGGCACATGTCTGTGTAACGAACGCCGTAGAGTAGTTGCATTATCGATCCGGCAATTCGTCCGGACACGATCTGTTGGACGTTCATGCTACCTGGTTCACGTTCTCCGCGTGTGCGCGAGCCGATCACGAAATCATGCGTCCCGCTTGCGATGGGCTCGACGAGCTGCGGTATGAACCTTGGAATATCGCTGCCATCGCCATCGAGAAACACTATGATGTCGTCCCGCGATTGCGGGAGCGAAACCGCGCGAACGCCTGCCGCACATGCTCGTCCATAACCTCGCGGCGCAGTTGTGACGCGCGCGCCGGCTTCCCGCGCCCGCTCCGCTGTGCGATCTGTGCTGCTGTTATCAACAACGATCACTTCCCCGGGTACGCCGGTCGCGAGGCATTCGCGAACCACGCCGGCGATAGGGTCCTCTTCGTTTAGCGCAGGGATGACAATCGACACCTTGCTCATCGCAAAACGAGCCACGCGCTTGTGAAGTAAATCACCAGCGCGATGAAGTCGGCCGACGTAAGTGTAACCGGACCGGCAGCAATTTTGGGATCGAGCTTCAGTCGATGTAGAATCGAAGGCACAGCCAGACCCAGGGCGCATGCGGTGACCAGCGAGAGCGCAATGCTTCCGCCAATAACAATGGCCGCACGCAGATCGTGCCGCCACGTCCAGGCGATGACGCAGACAACGAACCCGCAAGAAACGCCGAGAAGCGCTGCGGTTGCGAGTTCGCGACGAAACGACGACGCGAGCCAATCCCAAGTCACGCTGACTGAGCGCAAGGCATGAACTGTCACGCTCATTGATTGCATACTCACGCTTTCGTTTAATCCCAGCACCATCGTAAGAAAAAATGCGATAATCAGACTGCCGGCCAGTGTTGCTTCGAACAAGCCTGATAGAATTGCCGAGAGCGTGCCACCAGTCACGGTGACGAGCAGCCACGGGAAGCGGAATCGAAAAGCGCGCCACGCCGATGCACCACGGATTTGTTCGAGGCGAAAACCGAGCGCCTCAAAAAACTCCGGATCGACCGGCATAGTGTCGCGACTGCGAGATCGATCCTCCGTATCGCCAGCTTCCAAAATTTCTTCGGCAAACAAGTTCGCGTCAACGATTCCAACCACGCGGCGTTGTTCATCTACAACCGGGAATGCGAGGAATTTGTAAAGCACGAAGAACTCGCATGCGTCGAGTACCGTTGCCTTCGCCGGAACAGCCACCACGCGCCGCACCATCACTTCATGCAGCGCAGTTTCCAGTGACGCTGTCAGCAGGCGCCGAGTCGGCACGACGCCCACGAGTCGCTTCTCTTGATCGACCGCATAAAAATAAATTACGCGCTCGCCAACACCCTCTCGCCGGATCCGATCCAGCGCTTCGCCGACTGTCATGTCCGCGTCCAGTAGCGGAAAATCCTTCCGCGCATGATCGACGACCGGCGTGTCAAAATCGGGAATGGTTGCGGCAAGGTTCATCTGGCTACGCGATGGACAATGCCTTTGTTCTTCAAGATGTCGCTCGCTTCGCTGAAGTAATCGCGAATGTCGGACTGTTTTCCGATCCAGTCGATGTAACGCGAGATGCCTTCGCTGAGGTCGACAGTTGGTTTGTAACCGGCAGACCGCGCCAGGGTGGTGTCGCTGGTGAGATGACGCATTTCGCCGGGACGAAATTCGCCGTTGATCTCAGGCGCGATATCGATCTTCAGAATGTCGGCAAGTTGTTCCGCGATTTCGCGAATCGGTGTGCCATGTCCGCTGCCGATATTTACGGGTAGGCCATCGAGCTTGTCGGTTTCGGCCGCGAGCAAATTCGCGTGTGCGATATCTTCGACGAATGAGAAGTCGCGAGTTTGCTCGCCGTCTTCGTAAAGCACCGGCGGCAGATTATTCAACAGGCGCGTACAAAAGATCGCAATTACGCCTGTGTATGGATTGAAGATCGATTGACGCGGTCCGTACGTGCAGGAGTAACGCAACGCGACTGTGGGAATGCCGATCTGCTTTCCCCAGAGTAACACGAGCCGCTCCTGGTCAACTTTCGTTAGCCCGTAAACGGTTTCTCCACCGACCGGTGCGTTCTCCGGTGTGGGAACGCTTTTCGTGATGGATCCGCAAACCGTGCAGTGCACCTGCCAATCGCCGCGACGCAATTGCTCAATCGGTCGCACGCTCGGGAAGACCAGTCCATGCTTTGGACATTCGGTCGCGCCTTCGCTGTAAACTGCCTGCGAGCTGGCAACGACGATCTTTTTGATCGGGAGATTTTTCTCACGAATGACTTCAAGCATCTGTGCTGTGCCAAGCGAATTCACGTGCACATATTTGGCAATCTCCGGCATGTAACCGCCGTACGCGGCCTGATGGAAAACAATGTCGATTCCCTCGAGCGCAGCAGTAATCGCATCGCGATTCCGCATGTCGCCCTGGATGAATTCCGCCTCGGGATTTATCCACGCCGGTTTTCCGCGGCGGTGCGTTTGCGGCTCGAGATTATCCAGAGCGCGCACCTGCCAGCCTTCGCGCACGAGAAGATCGACAACGTGCGAGCCGATCAGACCCGCGGCGCCAGTGACGAGTGCGCGTTTCATCATCTCGTTTCTGTAGCGGCGGTCTCTGACCGTCGCAAATGTCAGATCGGCGCTCGGAGAGCGCCGCTACAGCTCTTTCTGCGCGGTAAGTTTGGTCAAAAATTCGCGAGTGTGCGGCGCAATATCCACCGAGGTCGTATCGACCAGTAATTCGTCACACAACCGGCGCAAGCTCACGTCGTCGTCAACATCATATCCGGACGGTAGAAGTTTGACTTCGAGTCCGATCTCTGTCGCGCGCTGGATCGTCTGATTGAGCACGCGTTCGGTGCTCCAATCAATTTCCTCGAACAACTGCCGATGCAGTTTCTTTAGACCAATCAAATAATAGCCTCCGTCATCGCTCGGACCGAGCACGACGCGATCCTCGCGCGTGCCTAGCAGTTTAACGGCCTCTGCAAAGTTTTCGGCGGGCACGGTTGGGCTGTCGGAATCGATCAGACAAACCGATTCAAACCCGCTTTTGAACAAATCCTCGACCGCGAAATAGAGACGCTCACCGAACTTATCGCCGCGTTGCGGCAGCAAACGGAAATCTGCCGGGAGAATATCATTGTAAGCCGATTCAGCGCCGATGGGTGTATAAACCGCAATTCCGCATGCGGCTGTAGCCGCTTCGCTGCGCGAAGCGCTGGAGTCTTCGGATCGCATCTTGTTTGCGTCGCCCACAGGGCGACGGCTACAGGCGCTCGAAATCGCTGCGGTTGTGTCGCGCAGGAAACATCTGTTTAGTTCCGCGGCTTGCTCCGGCGTTAATGGCGGAACCAAACGCGTTTTCACTCGTCCGGCTTGTGGCGCCTTGGTCATGACGGCCAATGCACAAAGACCCCGTGCGCCGCGTTCAGGAAAATTCGGATCGAGAACACGAAACGATTTCATTCATTAACGAGAAAGTTTTTCACACCTCAAGAAGATGATTTGAATTTTCCTTTTAGGAAATTTCTTCATATAAGCGGGGTGAATAACGTGAATCTGTCCCGGGGGCCGGCCTCGCAAATTGGTGTGCAAATGAGCTGTTGATAATATCTGTGCGTTCCAGCGACAAATGTTCGTTGCTAAAACGGCCCCGTAGTTATTCGAGGTTATTCAAACTTATTAGCGAATTGCTCGAAGATGCTTTAACAAAATCGGCATGCAGAAAATTCTGCGCGGCGTACTGATTTCGGTTTTCCTTGGTTTGCTGTGTAGACCAGCTGTTTCGCTTGGCCAGTCCAATCGATCAGCGTCTGAGAGAGACGCCTTGCAACTTTGGAAAATTCAGAAGGTACTCGCGTCGAAAAAATACGTCGATCTCACGCATGAATTTGCGCCGGGAATCCCGCGGTGGCCCGGTTTTCCGGATGAAACGCGTAAAACAATTTACTGGTACGAGAAGCGTCCGGACACGATGGGCTCCGGGTTTTTCTCGGAACTCTTCACGCACGTCGGCCAATGGGGTACGCACGTTGATCCGCCGGCGCATTTTGTCAAAGGTCTGCGCACCGTCGACCAGATAGACCCGAAAGAAATGGTCCTGCCGCTGGTCGTTATCGATGTGCATGAGGAAGCGGCGAAAAATCCAGATTACACACTCTCCCTCGACCGCGTGAAAAAGTGGGAGAAAGATCATGGACAAATTCCCGCCGGCGCCTTCGTAGCGATGCGCACTGATTGGTCGAAACGTTGGCCTGACGCTGCAAAAATTGAAAACAAAGATGCAAACGGCATCGCACATTATCCCGGCTGGACCCTGCCCGCGCTGAAATATCTCTACGAGGAGCGCAAGATCACTGCGTCAGGCCACGAAACCACCGATACCGATCCGGGGATCGCTGCGAGTAAAGACGATTATTCGCTGGAGACTTTCATCCTGAGCACGAACCATTATCAAATCGAGTTGCTCACGAATCTTGATCAAGTCCCCGAAGCCGGCGCCCTGGTGGTAGTCAGTTTTCCCAAACCAAAAGGCGGCTCCGGGTTTCCCGCTCGGGTGTTTGCGATTGTGCCATAAGGCAGCAGACGAAATTCCGGGGAGCGCACGCGCCCCGCGTGCTTGCGATCGCGCCTTCGCGGTCACGAACTTTGCGGGCCGTGATTGCCGATGTGCAAAAGCATTAGCGATCTTCAAGCCGGGATCGCCTGCCTGCAGATTGTTTCAGAGAGGTTTCGGCGAGGGCGCCGAAACGTGCGAGCGAGGCGCTCGCGCTCCCCGGAATTACAGCAACTGATAAGGATCGACGTCGACAGTCACGGTGACGTCTTCGGGGAAGGGCAGTTTTTCCAGAGTTTCGCGCACAACGCGGCTGAGTCGCATGATGGCTTCGCCGCGGATCAAAATGTGGAAACGGAATTGGCCTTGTAATTTTTCCAGCGGTGCGGGCGTTGCATCGCCCAAAATGAATTCTTCGGGCAACGCTTCGTTTAAGCGACGCTTCAAGGTTTCGGCCGAAAGCTTCGCGCGGCCTTCGTGAGCGGAACGCACGGTGATCAGGATCGCGTGTTTGAATGGCGGGAAATCGCATCGTTCGCGGAACTCGAGCTCCTGCTGGAAATAGCCGGCGAAATCATGGTGGCGCGCGAACTGAATTGAGGGGCTGAAGGGCGTGTACGTTTGCACGAAAACTTCGCCGGCTGTTTCACCGCGGCCGGCGCGTCCGGCCACCTGTGTGAGAAGTTGGAAAGTGCGTTCGCCGGCGCGGAAATCGGGCAGATGCAGGGCGAGATCGGCGTTAATGATGCCGACGAGCGTCACGTTTGGAAAATGCAGGCCTTTCGCGATCATTTGCGTGCCGACGAGAATGTCGATCTTGCCGGTGCGAAAGCTTCGTAGCGTTTCGCGATACGCTTCCTTACGCGTCATCGAATCGGCGTCCATGCGGCGCACCACTGCTTTCGGAAAGATTTGTGACACCGTTGATTCCACCTTCTCCGTTCCGAACCCGTAATAGATCAGGGCGTCTTGCCCGCAGGCGGGACACTTCTTTGGAACAGCGGCGGTGTGCCCGCACAAATGACAGCTCAATCGTCCGGCGACCGACGGCTGCCGATGAAACGTGAGCGCGACACTGCAATTCGGGCAATTGCGTGCCTCACCGCAATTGCTGCACAACAGCGACGTGGAAAACCCACGCCGATTCAAAAACAAAATCGTTTGCTCTCGTTTCTCGAGACGGTCGGCAATTGCTTGCGACAATCTCTCGGACAGAATGGCGGTTTTCTTTTCCTTCCGTCGTTCCTGGCGCAGATCGACAATACGCATGAGCGGCATTTGCTTTTGATCGACGCGCTGCGTGAGCGTAAGGAGCCGGTACTTTCCAATCGTTGCGTTGTGATAACTTTCGAGAGATGGCGTGGCGCTGCCCAAAACGACGACGCATTTTTCGACCTTCGCGCGGACGACTGCGACGTCGCGGGCGTGATATCGCGGCGCTTCCTCCTGTTTGTAGGTTGTTTCGTGTTCTTCATCGACAACGATGAGTCCGAGGTTCTTCAGCGGGGCGAACACAGCGCTGCGCGCGCCGATCACGATGCGCACGCGACCGGAACGAATTTTGTGCCATTCATCGTGGCGTTCGCCTTCGGACAAATGACTGTGCAGAACCGCGACGGCATCCTGCTCCTCGGCGAACCGGCCTTTGAAGCGTTCCACCGTTTGCGGCGTAAGGGAAATTTCGGGTACGAGAACAATGGCCGTGCGTCCGCGGTCGAGCGCAGCGCGGATGGCCTGCAGATAAATTTCCGTTTTGCCGGAACCTGTTACACCGTGGAGCAAAATCGGGCGCGCGTTCTCCGGTAAGTCGAGTGCTTGCGCAACTTCCCTTAATGCGTGCGTTTGCTCCTCGTTCAGCACGAGATTCGAGGTTGCGATGAACTGTTCGTCGCCATGCGGATCGCGCACCACAGTTTCCTCGCGCAACTCGGCAAGGCCACGCTTTACCAGAGCGCGCAACGTCTGGTTATCGAGCGAATTTTGTCGCAGGAGCTCCGCTGCGCGTATCGGTTTCTCCAGCTTCGAAATTGCTTCCAAAAGTTCGGCCTGCCGTGGCGCGCGTCTTCGCAGTTTTTCGATCTCGCCTTGGTCGATGTTGCGCCCAGGTTGCACGAACAACTGTTTTTTCCAGCCGACTTCAGCGCGGCGGATCACTTGCGGAAGCACACTGCGCATCACGGTTTCGATCGGGCAGCAATAGTACGTGCCGATCCACCGCGCCAGTTCGAGCAACTGCTCGCTCAAGACCGGCGCATCTCCGACGATCGCTTCGATGGGCCGGATGCCTTTGGCTTCGCTTTGCTCAGGCATCGCAACGACTGTTGCCAGCGCCGATTTGTCTCGGAACGGCACCCGCACGCGCGAGCCAACTCCGATGCGCGCGGCTAAATTTTCCGGCAGCGAATAATCGAGCTCGCGATGAATTGCCCGATCAACGATGACGCGAACGTAGCGCGTCCCATGCTCATGGTTCATGCTCGTGCTCGTGATTGTGATTGGCTATTGTAGCACGAGTTTGTCGCGCGTTAGATCGGCGGTCGCAGACCGCCGCTACAGTAAATGATACAATTCCTTTTCAAATCGATTCTCTGCGTATTACTGGCAATCGCTGCGGCCTTTGCCTATGTCGCAGTGAAATCGGGGGATCCGCTATACGCGTTTTACGAATGGATGAGCCCAGCCCGGTTTCATCAGTATGACCGACTTATCCGGAGCGTCGCGTTAGAACATCATCTTGACCCGATGCTGGTGAAAGCCGTCGTCTGGCGTGAGAGCCGGTTCGATCCAAAAAAGCGTGGCAGCCATGGAGAGCGCGGCCTGATGCAGGTGAGCGAAGTAGCGGCCAATGAATGGGCGCGCGAAAACAAGGTCGCCGGTTTCAATCCGGATCAGCTTTTCGAACCAAAGACAAATCTGGAGGCAGGCACCTGGTATCTGCATCGCGCTATGGAACACTGGAACCATCAGTCCGATCCAAGTGCTTTTGCTTTGGCGGAGTACAACGCCGGCGCCAGCCGCGCCCAGCGTTGGAGCGGCGGAAAAGGGCTTACCGAGATACCGGAACGCCAGTTTCTTCAAAAGATCGATTTCCCTGCAACGCGTAGATACGTCGAGTCGATTATCGACCGCTACAAGTTCTATCAGCGCCGCGGGCGGATGTGACGAAGCAAACGCGCGCCCGGCAGCTGCAACGATAATGTCGCGAACGCGAGTCTGCTATCGGACTTGATGGTTGTTGACGCCGCCGCTGGTCCGTCGCTGCCATCTGGCTGGGAACTGGTAGCGACTGCATGTGAGCTTGCACAAAAAGGAGAGCCGTAACAGCGTCGTCGACGGCGGCGTAAATCAGGTTAACCGTCTTGGTGATGACCAAGGAGGAAATCGCCGGCGTTCTGGAGCAAATCGCAACGCTCCTGGAGTTGAAGGCCGAAAATCCGTTCAAGATCCGGGCTTATACGAATGCAGCGCGTGCGATCGAAACATTCGGCGCGAATGTATCGAATTTTCAGGACGAAGAAGCTGTCGCGAAAATTCCTGGAATTGGAAAAAGCATCGCGCTCAAAATCAAGGAGCTGGCCGAAAC
>Ga0310810_10009252_pt1 | contig 11381 bp, 9 predicted proteins | sample NCmetagenome_FD_207641 | JGI IMG/M metagenome (GOLD analysis project Ga0310810, IMG submission 207641) | Soil microbial communities from experimental microcosm in Duke University, North Carolina, United States - NC | ecosystem: Engineered > Artificial ecosystem > Soil microcosm > Unclassified ... | reverse complement strand
TCCCGAGCTCCGGCACGGTTTACCTCGGCTCCCTGGGCGAAGGGCTGAGCAAGATCGACGAGTCGATTCCTATGAATCCGCCTTCGGTCTATGCCGCCACCAAAGCGAGCTGCGAATTCATGGGCCGCGCCTACGCCAAGCGCTACGGTTTTGAATTTATCTGCCTGCGCTACACCGGCGGCCTCTACGGTCCGTCGCCGGCCGGCCTCAAAGCGACCCGCGAGATCGCGATCCAGCAAATGATCCGCGCCGCGGTCAAAGGCGAAGCCGCGAAAATCAACTGGCCCTACGGTCCGGCCGAGATTTTGTACGGCAGGGACGCTGCCAAGGGCACAGTGCTGGCGGTTTTAAAAGACAAGTTTACGAATTCACTGTTTCACATCGGCAACGGCATCATGCTCAGCGGCGACGACATCGCCGCGGCCGTGCGCAAGGCCTACCCCGGATCCAACGTCGAGCTGGTCAGAGGGAGCAATCCCATGCCGTATCCAGATTCGCGTCTGGCCAGCGATTTCTCTCGCGCCAAGGCGGAGCTTGGTTACGAACCCGAATATTCCATCGATAAAGCGGTGGTGGATTATGGGGCGACGCTCAAGCGTATGGAAAATCTCTAAGCCGCCGGCCCGCACCTAACTGAAGTGTTCCAGGATCCGTTTCGTCTAATCGATGCGATCACAGGCGCAGAGTGAAAGGTAGTCAGCGCCGGGCGGAGGTATGCAGCTAATGAGATCGACAGCGGTGTTAGTGGTTTTCCTACTCGGATTGGCGCTCGCCCCGGTGAGTCGGGCGGCCCAGCCGGCCAAGCCGGCTTTCGATGAAAAGGCGGTGGCCAGTTTCTACCACGGCAAAACCGTGCGCATCGTCGTTGGCTTCTCGGCCGGCGGCGGCTACGATCAATATTCGCGCGTGATCGCGCGCCATCTTTCCAAGTACATCCCCGGCAATCCCGCGGTGATCGTCGACAACATGCCCGGCGCGGGCAGCATCATCGCCGCCAATCACGTTTACAACGCCGCGCCCAAAGACGGTACGGTCATCGGCAACATCTCAGGGCCCATCGTGCTGGAGCAGCTTTTCGGTTCGCCATCTGTGCAGTTCGACATGGCGAAGTTTCGCTATCTCGCGGTGCCGATCAGCGAAAGCTACATGATGATCGTCAGCAAGCGCACCGGCGTCACCAAGTTCGACGACCTCCGCGGCGACAAAGCCAAGCAGATCACCATGGGCGGAATTCCCGGTTCCACGGTCGAGCACGCGCCGATCCTGGTGAAAGAAGTGCTCAACGCCAACCTCAAAATCGTTTCCGGCTACAAAGGCACTGCCGACGTGCGCCTCGCGCTCGACAGCGGCGAAGTCGACGGCTTCTTCAATACCTGGACTTCGTCCAAGGTCACGTCCCTCGACAAGATGAAAAGCGGTGAGTGGGTGGTGCTGGCGCAGCTCTGCGAAAAGCCCATGAAGGATCTGGTCATTCCCAACGTGCCGACGATCCCGCAGATCGCCCGCTCCGAAGAGCAGCGCCTGCTGCTCAAATACGGCACCAGCACGCCGAACGATTTCGGCAAAGTCTACGTTGTGCCGCCGGGCACGCCGGCCGATCGCGCCGAAGCGCTGGAAGTGGCCTTCGAGCGCGCCATGAAAGATAAGGAGCTTCTCGCCGAGGCCGAAAAAGGCCGGCTCGATTTCGACCCGCTCTTCGGCAACACGGTGCACAAGCTCGTCACCGAATTCCTCGGCATGCCCCCCGAGGTGAAGTCCAAGCTGCAGACCATGCTGAAAACCCCGCTCAAAAAATAGAAATCTTTCAAACGAAAGAGGAGGACCGAGATGCTGAAACGAATTTTGCCGTTTGCCATCCTGATCGCCCTCATGAACTTCCTGCCCGCGAGAGTTTCGGCCCAGAACGAAACCATCGATGAGCTCTACAAAAAAGCACTCAAGGAAGACGGCGTGCTCAACTGCTATTGCTCGCTGGCGCAGATCAACGCGGAAAAAATCTATCCGGTGTTCGAAAAGCGCTTCCCGGGCCTCCGCATCAATCACGTTGACGCGACCTCGGATAAATTATCCGCCCGCGCCATCGCCGAAGCGCGCGGCGGCAAGACCCTCGCCGACGTGGTCGAGTTCGGCCTCGAAGACATCAACAAGATTCACGAGCAGGGGTTGATTCTGGAAAAAGCGCCGCCGGAGGCCGCGGCCTATCCGGCGACTTTGAGGGGTTCCTACTGGACCTCCAACAATCTGATTTTTTTCGTCGGCGCCTGGAACACGGACAAGATTAAGAAGGATGAGGAACCGAAAGTTCTGGACGACTTCGGCGACCCGCGCTGGAAAGGGCGGTTGATCGCCGAGCCGCGCGATTATGAATTCCTGGTCGCCCTCACCCACAAGCACAAGAGCCTGGAGAAGGCGCGCGCCGTGCTTGCGCGCATCGCCGCCAACAACGTCGAGTTTCACAAGGGCCACTCGCAGCTGGCCGAGCTTCTGGTCGCGGGTCAGGCCGCGGCCTGCTTTACCTGCTACTCGCACCATTATCCCGAGCGCAAGCGCAAAGGCGCGCCGGTGGATTACATGCTAAGCGAAGGCGCCGCCGGTATCATCGCCGTCGCCGTCCTGAAAAACGCGCCCCATCCCAACACGGCGTGGCTCTTCAACCGCTGGGCCGCCTCGGAAGAAGGGCAGGCGGTCTATTCCAAAGGCGGACGCACGCCGGCGCATCCGAAGGTCGAGCCGACGGAAAAAATTCGCCCGGCGGTGATCTATCCGGTGGGGGTCGAAGATCTGAAACAGTACGCAAAATACGAAAAAGCGTGGAAGGAAGTCTTCAAGCTCAGATAACCGGCGCAGCATCGCCGATTCACTGAAAAAGAGGAGGAATCATGTCGAAGCGAGCCCACAAGGTTTTTCTGAAAATCTTTGGAATGGTTTTCGGTTTGGCGCTGTGCGTCGCGCCGCACGCCAGCGCCCAGTCTTTGGACGAGCTCTACAAGCAGGCGCTGAAAGAGGGCGGCACGCTCAATTTTTACGGTACCTTGGCGCAGATCAACGCGGAGAGAATTCTGCCGGTGTTCGAGAAGCGCTTTCCCGGGATGAAAGTGAACCACGTGGACGCCACGGCGGACAAGCTCGCGGCGCGGGCGATCTCCGAGGCGCGCGGCGGCCGGGTCTTCTCGGACATTTTTCAAATGGCGCTGGAGAACGTGCTTCAGGTGGCCGATCAGAAACTGCTGGTCGACTGGCTGCCGCCCGAGGCCGCGGCCTACCCGGACAGTCTAAAGGGCAGTTATTGGCTGGCCGCGGACATGGTGATCATCACCAGCTCGTGGAACACCAATCTCGTCAAGAAGGAAGAGGAGCCCAAGCAGTTCGACGACTTCGCCGATCCCCGATGGAAGGGGCGAATCATCGCCGAACCGCGCGATGTCGAGCTCTTGATTGGTTTGGCGACGCACAAGTTCAAAAACGACGAGAAGGCTTTCGATTTTATCCGTAAGGTCGCGGCCAACAACGTCGAGTTTCACAAAGGCCACTCCGAGCTCGCCGAGTTTCTGGTCGCCGGCCAGGCTTCCGCGTGCATGACTTGCTACGCGCACCACTATCCGCTGCGCATCAAGAAAGGCGCGCCGCTCGGTTACATGCTGACCGAAGGCATTGCAACGATCACCGCCGACGCCCTGGCCAAGGACGCGCCGCATCCGAAGACCGCCCAGTTGTTCTATCGCTGGTCCGCCAGCGAAGAAGGGCAGAAGGCCTATGCTGCGGGCGGGCGCTTGCCGCCGCATCCGAAAGTAGAGCCGGTGGAAAAGATTCGCCCGGCCAAGCTCTATCCGATCGGCACCACGGAAATTAAGCAGTGGCCGAAATACGAAAAGGTCTGGAAGGAAGTTTTCAAGCTGCGCTGAGGAGCGCGCGTGTGTTGACTCCCCGATGTGGGATGGTATTAGGTAACGGCGAATTTCGCTCGAATCCGATTTTGTATGGAGGTTTTCCTGGGAATGTTTTGCCGCTGGTTTTCTAGTCGTTCTGCTTTTTTGATCGTTGTTTTTGCCGCGAGTCTGCTCGTCCCGGTCGCGGCTCAGAGCCAGACTCTTGAGGAGCTTCACAAAGCCGCGCTCAAGGAAGGCGGCACGCTCAATTTCTACGCCACCCTGGCGCAGATCAACGCCGAAAAAATTCTGCCGGTGTTCGAGAAGCGTTTTCCCGGCATCAAAATCAATCACGTGGACGCCACCTCGGACAAATTGGTGGCCCGGGCCGTGAGCGAAGCGCGCGGGGGAAAGACCCTGGGCGACGTATTGCAGGTGCCGCTGGAAAACGTCAGCCAGGCGCACGACCAAAAGCTCTTGCTGGAAGTCACTTTGCCGGAATCCGCCGAATATCCGAATACCATGAAGGGCAGCTTCTGGGTGGCGTCGGATCTCCAGTTCATCATCGCCGCGTGGAACACCGGCCTAGTGAAGAAAGAAGAGGAGCCCAAGCAGTACGAGGACTTTGCCGACCCCAAGTGGAAAAACCGCCTGATCGCCGAGCCGCGCGATCTGGAAATGCTGTTGGGCTTCGCCAAGTACAAATACAAGAGCGACGAAAAGGCGATCGATCTCTGGCGCCGGATCGCCGCCAACAACGTCGAGTTCCACTCCGGCCATTCGCAGCTCGCCGAGCTGCTGGTCGCCGGCCAGGCGGCGGTTTGCCTGACCTGTTACTCGCATCATTACCCCGCGCGCATTCGCAAAGGCGCGCCGGTCAATTATATGCTGAGCGAGGGCGTGGCTTCGATCAATGCTACTGCGGTCTTCAAAGACGCGCCGCATCCAAAGACCGCGCTGCTCTACGCGCGCTGGGTGGCGAGCCAGGAAGGGCAGAAGGTGATGGCCCAGGGCGGACGCACGCCGGCCCACCCCAAGGTCGAGCCGACGGACAAGACCCGGACCGAGAAGATCTACCCGATCAGCGTCGCGGATATCAAAGAATATCCGAAGTACGAAAAGATCTGGAAAGAAATTTTTAAACTGCGATAATCCGACGTCAAAGCCATGGCAACTGTAGCCATTCCTCGAGCCTCGGGCAAAGGTCTAAACTTGCCGCGCGATCCGGCTTTGCTGGTACCGCTGGTCGGCGCCGGGGTTCTCATTTATCTCGCGGTGCTGCCGCTGATCATGCTAATCGTGGGCAGCTTTCAGGCCGAGGTTGCGCCGCGCGAGTTCATCTACACGCTCAAGAACTACCAGCACGCCTACGCGAGCGAATACACCTATTCGACTTTCGCAAACTCGTTGATCTTTGCCTCGGGCTCCGCCGGGCTCGGTTTCATTCTCGGCACTGTGCTCGCCTGGCTGACCGAGCGCACTAACACGCCGCTGCGCGGTATCTTTGTTCCGCTCGCCGTAGTGCCTTTGATCTTACCGGGCGTTTTGGAATCGATCGCGTGGATTTTTCTGCTCAGCCCCAAATTCGGCTATCTGAACGTCTGGTTGCAGAGTTTGTTCGGTTTGAAATCGGCGCCGTTCAACGTCTTCTCGTTACCCGGTATGATCTGGGTGCATTCCGTCGGCCAGGTGCCGCTGGCATTTCTGCTGATGGTGGCGGCGTTCAAGTCGATGGATCCGTCGCTGGAAGAGTCCGCGATGATGTCCGGCGCCAGCACCTGGCAGACCTTCAAGCGCATCACTCTGCGTTTGCTGATGCCTACGGCGGGCTCGGTGCTGCTGATCCTGTTCGTGCGCACGTTGGAATCCTTCGAGGCGCCCGCGCTGATAGGCATCCCGGCGCGCATTTACGTTTACACCAGCGAAATTTATCTCGCTTTTAACGAGTATCCACCCGACTACGGCCGCGGCGGCGCGCTGGCAGTGGGACTTCTGCTCCTGAGCGCCGTCGGTGTCTGGCTTTACACGCGCTCCACCAAGGAAGGGAAAAAATTTCAGACCGTCACCGGCAAGGCGTTTAGGCCGCGCCAATTCGATCTCGGTTCCTGGCGCTGGGTCGGTTTCGGCTTTCTCGCGGTTTATTTTCTGTTTGTGGTCTTGCTGCCGTTTATGGTTTTGCTCTGGGCCTCGTTCCTGCCGTTCTTCGCGGCGCCGAGCTGGGACGCGGTGCAAAAGCTCAGTCTCGACAATTACCGCTATCTGCATGGCTTCCGGCCTTTCTGGGACGCCATGAGCAACAGCATCATCCTCGCAACCTTGACCGCAACGATCGCGATGGTGCTGACCTCGCTGGTCGCCTGGATCGTTTACAAAAGCCGTCTGCCGGGCGCGTGGATGCTGGACTTTCTCGCCTTCGTGCCGATCACGATTCCCGGCATCGTCATGGGCATGGCGCTGATTCTTCTCTACGTCGCATTCCCGATTCCCATCTACGGCACCATCTGGGTGCTGCTGATCGCCTACGTGACGCGATTCATTCCCTACGGCATGCGCGCAGCGTCGGGTTCGATCATGCAGATTCACAGCGAGCTTGAGGAGGCCGCGGCGGCTTCCGGCGCGTCCTGGTGGGAGACGTTTCGTCGCGTGACTCTGCCGCTCCTCCGGCTGGATCTACATCTGCATCGTCTCGTTCCGTGAGTTTTCCACTTCCGTGTTGCTTGCCACCGGCGAGAGCCGGGTGCTGTCGATTCTGCTATTCACCATGTTCGAGCAGGGGCAGGTGACCGTGGTCGCTGCCATCGGCATTTTGATGATCGCCACTCTGTTGGCGATCGTCGGGATTTTTTACAAAATAACCGGCCGCATCGGCCTGCAAAACTGAAGGAGCGCGCGAAGCTCACGTGATCGAAGTCAAATCGCTGACCAAAATTTTCGCCGACGGCGACCAGGCCGGAGTGAGGGCCGTCAACGACATTTCCTTCACCGTCGAGGAAGGGCGCTTCTACACTTTGCTCGGACCGTCGGGCTGCGGCAAGACGACGACGCTACGCTGCATCGCTGGCCTCGAAAAGGCCAACCAGGGCGAGATTCTGGTGGCAGGCAAGAAAGTCTATTCGGCGACCGACGGCGCGTTTGTGCCCGCCTATCGCCGGCCCATCGGCATGGTGTTTCAGAGCTACGCCATCTGGCCGCACCTGACCGTTTTCGAAAACGTCGCGTTTCCGCTGCGGGTTGGGAAGCAGCGCTTCGGCAGCGCCGACATCAAGAAAAAAGTCGGCCACGCGCTGGAGCAGGTGGAACTCGCCGGCTACGAAGAGCGCATGGCCACGCAATTGTCGGGCGGACAGCAGCAGCGTCTCGCTTTGGCGCGCGCCCTGGTGCGCGAGCCGCAGGTGCTGCTGCTCGATGAGCCACTGAGCAACCTCGACGCCAAGCTGCGCGAGCGCATGCGCTTCGAGCTGCGCGAGCTGCAGCGCCGCCTGCGCATCACCACGCTCTACGTGACTCACGATCAGATAGAAGCGCTGTCCATGTCCAACGTGATCGCGGTTATGAATTCGGGCGTGATCGTGCAGGAGGGCGCGCCGCGAGAAGTCTACTTGCAGCCGAAGACCAAGTTCGTCGCCAACTTCATCGGCTCGACCAACCAGATGACCGGCCGCATCTCGCGCATCGACGGCAACGGCATCGGCGCGGTCACGACTGAGGACGGCGAGATTTCCTGCCAGGTGCTCGACGGCCTCGCCGTCGGTAGCAATGTGGTCGTCGTGATCCGGCCAGAGAGCATCAATTTGCTGCAGCAGAAACCCGCCGTCTGCGCCAACGTGATCGAAGGCAAGATCGGCGCGGCCATGTTTCTCGGCGAATATCTCGACTGCGCCGTGGAACTAAGCAGCCACATGCTGCAAACCCACCAGCGCTACACTCTGCAGGTGCGCCGCGGCGATCCGATCTGGGTGGAGTTGCCCGTCGCCGAGTGCATGGCGCTTCCCGCCGACTGATCGAACCCCGCTGTTGATTACTCCGCCGACCTGGCGTTTAATCGGGGCTATCAATGTCCCGCTGCACTTGTCTGAAATTCCTCGTATTAACGCGACAATTTGTTATGGCGGTGAAAGCCGGCATCCAGGTATGTCTTCGCGGCATTGAAGCGTGCATTCCGGCGTGCGCCGGAATGGCGGGAGAGGGTCCAGCCGATTCAAACGTTATAGGCCGAACGAACGGGGGCTGTTCGGCTCGTTACTAAATGAGGAGGTTCGATCTCGATGAAACTGCATTCACATAAATTCCTGCTGGCGATTGCCGTTGTACTGGCGCTGCCGATTACAGTGCGGGCGCAGGAGCGCATCAAAATCGCTTACAGCTCGGCCGACGCATCCAACACTGTTTGGTTCACGGCTCTGGACAGCGGCATGTACAAAAAGTACGGCCTCGAAGCCGAGCTGATTTTCATTCAGAGCTCGACCATGAGCGTGTCGACGGTAGTTTCCGGCGACGTGCAGGTGGCAAACGCCTCGGGCGGCGCAGTGGCGAGTGCGGCGTTGGGCGGCGGCAACCTGGTGATGACCGCCTGCTACATCAACACGCTTCCTTACGAGCTGATCGTCCAAGAAAACGTCAAGTCGGTGGAAGATCTCAAAGGCAAGAGCGTCGGCATCAGCCGAGTCGGCAGCGCCTCGGACGTAGCCGCGCGGGTGCTGATCAAAGGCTTGGGCCTCGAGCCGGTAAAGGATGTGCCGATACTTCAGGTCGGCGGGCCGACCGAACGGGCCGCGGCGTTTCGCGGTGGCAGGATTGTCGGTTTTCCCGCCCCTCCGGGAACAATTCATCTTGCCAAAGGCATGCCCCATCGGGTGATGATCAGCACCGCAGATTTTCAGAAGCGCTATGAGTTTCCTTACATCTGCTCGACGACGACCAAGAGCTATCTGGCGAGCCACCGCGACACCATGCGCCGGCTCACCATGGCGCTGATCGAGTCCACCCACTTTTTGAAGACCCATAAGGAGGAGACCAAAAAATTCATCGCCAAGTACACGCGCCAGGACAATCCCCAGTATCTGGAGGATTCCTACAACGCCAACGTGAAGCTGCACGACCGTGTGCCGCTGGTGATCCGCGAAGGCACTGAAGTGCAGATCAAGGAAGCGCTGGCGCGCAAACCAGGTGCCACCTTGAAAGTCGACGACATCGTCGACGACAGCATCGTGCGCGAGCTGGAGAAGAGCGGGTTTATCGATAGGGTCTATAAATAATCGTGATCGTGCTCGTGGAACGTGTTCGTGTCGGGAGGATGAGGGATAAGGGGTCGCTCATATCTTTTGTTTTTTCCCACGTCCACGAACACCATCACGCCCACGTTTTTCATTTCACGTCCACGCTTCGCGAACACTGTTCTTCTGACTAGAGCATGATCGCTGCTGTTGTTCTTTCCGCGGGGGAATCGAGCCGCATGGGGCGGCCCAAGGCGTTGCTGCCGATCGAGGGCGAGACCTTCATCGGCCGCATCGTCGCGGCGCTGAAGCGCACGCAGGCAGGAAAGATCATCGTGGTGCTCGGCCACAACGCCGATCAGCTCGCCGGCGCGATGCGCCCGCTTGGCGTAGAGATTCTCGTCAATCCCGACTATAAACTCGGACAGCTCTCGTCGCTGCATGTCGCGGTGCGACAGCTGCAAGCGAATGCCGAGTGCGAGGCCATGCTGCTGCATCTGGTCGATCATCCTTACATCAACGCCGCGCTGGTCGACCGCATGATCGCGCGGTTTTATGAAACCAAAAAGGACATCGTCGTGCCGCGCTGTCGCGGCAAGCGCGGTCATCCCGTGCTGTTTTCACGCCGGCTCTTCGCCGAGCTGCTCGCCGCGCCTATGGACCAGGGCGCCAAAGCCGTCGTCAACGCCCATGCCAACGACACCCTCGAGATCGAGACCGAAGAGGAGGGCATCGCTCTCGACATCGACACCCCGGAACTTTACCGACAACACGTCAAAGGAGAATAAATGTCCAAGCTCAAACTGACCCTCGCCTGCGGCGACTACGATTTTCTGCGCCCGCTGATCAACGGCGAGATCCAACCGCAGGGAATCGAGCTCAATGTCCTGACCATGCCGTCGCCCGAGCGGCATGGCCGCATGCTGCGCCACGAGGAATTCGACGTCTGCGAATTGTCTCTCATCGGCTATCTGGTCTCGCGCGACAAGGGCTGCAACTACAACGCCATCCCGGTGTTTCCGCACCGCCGCTTTCGCCATCAGTACATGGTGAAAAGAAACGGCTGCGGCATCGAGAAGCCGTCGGACCTTAACGGCAAGCGGGTGGCCCTCGACACCTTGCAAAATTCCGCCGGTCTGTGGATGCGCGGTATCCTGCAGGACCACTACGGCGTCGATCTTAAAACCGTCGAATGGTGGTGCCAGGAAGAAGAGGACATCCAGTTCGAGCCGGCCAAATGGATGAACGTGAAGCGAGTGCCGCACGGCAAAAACGTCGATCAGATGCTGCTCGACGGCGAGCTCGAAGCGGCGCTCTACCCGGAGACTCTGCCGTCGATCCGCTACGGCAATCCCAAAGTCGCGCTGCTGTTTCCCAATCCCAAGCAGGCCGAGATCGAATACTACAAGAACGGCGGCTTTTTTCCGATCATGCACACCGTGGTCATCAAGAATCCGATTCTCGCCGAACATCCCTGGGTCGGCATCAGCCTGGTGCGCGCCTTTCAGCAGGCCAAAGAAATCTGCTACGCGCGCAACAGCGACCCGCGCAGCTTCGCTTTGGTGTGGGTGCAAGACCTGATGCGCGAGCAAAAAGAAATCTTCGGCCCCGACCCGTGGCCGTATAATTTAGAAGACAACCGCGCCGCCCTGGAAGCCGTGATCCGCTACGAATTCGAGCAGGGCATGATCAAGAAGAAACCCGCCGCCGAGGAACTGTTCTTCCCGCCGAGCCTGCAGAGAATACAGCACTACGTGTGATTGGAAACGTGATCGTGATTCGTGGACGTTGGGGGAAGACGTGAACGTGAAGCGTCGTGATCGTGTGTCGGAGAAGAGATGCGGGATGAACAGCGTGGAAGATCTCGACGTTTTCAAGCCCGCCCATGAACTGGCGCTCGGACGTATGCGGTTAGGAAAGAGTTTCCCCGTGGAGAGCTGTTCAGCCTGACGGATCAAACCCGGCGCGCGGCCGGATCGGTGGGCATGAATTTGATGGAAGGCGCGTTGAGGCTAGGCACCAACGAATATCGGCAATTGGTCGGCATCGCGCGAGGATCGGCCGGCGAAGCCTGCTACCAACTACTCCTCGCTCGGGATCTAAATTACATTTCATCGGAGACCTACAACGAGCATTCAAATGCTCTCCCGCCTTTCATAATCTGTAAGTGCGAAGACTAAATCTGACAATGGTGATAAAGTCTTCGTATGTCCTAAGAGCAGCGGTAGCTGCAGGAAGGAAGCGAGGCGAGATGACAACGGCAGATAAGGTGATCAAGACCAAGGTGGGAGTTTTGGAACTG
>Ga0310810_10009251_pt1 | contig 11382 bp, 12 predicted proteins | sample NCmetagenome_FD_207641 | JGI IMG/M metagenome (GOLD analysis project Ga0310810, IMG submission 207641) | Soil microbial communities from experimental microcosm in Duke University, North Carolina, United States - NC | ecosystem: Engineered > Artificial ecosystem > Soil microcosm > Unclassified ... | reverse complement strand
CCCTGTTCAACGCTCTCCTGGGCACGGCGCGCGCGCTCGTGACCGAGACGCCCGGCACGACCCGCGATGCCATCGAGGCGCCGACCGATGTGCTCGGCTGGCCGGTCCGGCTGGTCGACACGGCCGGACTCTGGGAGAGCGACGACGCGATCGATCGGCTGGGCATCGAGGTGAGCCGCCGCTACCTCGCGGCCGCCGACATGGTGCTGCTCTGTGTGGAAGGTGCGCGCCCGCTGGGACCCGATGAGACGGCGCTCCTCTCCGGCGGACCGGTCATGGTGGTCCGTACCAAGTCGGATCTCTGCGGCGGAGGCGGAGCGGATCACGCCGACCACGCCGGCCGGGTGTCCGCCCGCACCGGCGACGGCCTTGACGACCTTCGGCGCCGGCTGGCAGCGGAGCTGTTCGGCGCCGGGACATCGCTGGCGGACCTGCAGCCGCGGCTCACGCGCGAGCGGCACCGCGTCGGCCTTGGACGGGCGCACGCGGCGCTGCGGGATGCCGCGGCCCATCTCGTCCCGGGCGGCGATCCCGTGCTTGCGTCGCATCACGTGCGCGAGGCCGCGCTCGCACTCGACGAGCTGATCGGCGTGATCGACGTGGAGGACGTGCTGGAGCGGGTGTTCGCGACCTTCTGCGTCGGGAAGTAGCCGGCCGGAGGTCAGGCCGGGTGTTCGGGAAGGTCCTCGATGCGACAGGTGAGCCTGGGCCGGCGCGGGTCGCTCAGGTCGAGTCGGTCCCAGGGTATGCGGCGCACGCCGTGGCTCCGGCCCCGGAACAGGCGCACCGCGCGGAGCGACAGCCGCTCCAGCAGAGCGTGCGGTCCCACATGGAATTCGAGCACCTCGCACGCCAGGTCCACCCGCTCCACGGCCACATCCTCCAGCCGACCGACCGCGCGACCCTCGACGTCGTGCACCTTCCGGCCGAGCAGCAGCTCGAGATGCACTTCGTGCGGGGTCACTCTCGTCCTCCGGGCAGGTGCTCGACCACGTGAACCCGGAGCCAGTCCTCGATCACGTTGATCCGCGTCTCTTCCACGTCCACATCAACCGACACCTCGAGCGTGATGGCCCGGACGAGGTTCCAGGGGATCCGGTAGGACTCGGTGTGCGCGCCGCCCCAGCGGTGCGCGAGCCGCGAGGCCCAGCTTCCAAGGCGGCGGCCGAGTCGCCGGGCCAGGGTGACGGCGCCGACTTCGAGGTATCCGACGCGGGGCGGCCCGTCGGGAGAGAAGATCAGCACCACACCATCCACCTTCCCGGCGCGCTCGCCGCGGCGATCCACCAGTTGCTTGTCGAGCACGTCGCGGACGAGCAGCATGTCACGCATGTCTGTCACCCATGCAGGTCATCCTCCCCCGGCAATCAGCAGCGGGAACGACACCACGGCGAGCACGCCGGCCAGCAGGACGATCGCGGTGACCGCCGTGTTGGCCACCCACCCGTTGCAGTAATCGCGCAGGTAGCGGCGATCGTTCATGATGACCAGGAGGGGCAGCACCACCACCGGCAGCGATGCCGCGCTGACAACCATCGAGATGTTGGTGAGCTTGAGGACGTCCACGCCGGCCAGGACCGGCAGGCAGGCCACCGCGGTCATCGCCGTGTAGCTCAGGCTGAAGCGTGCATCCTCGGCCGGTGGAAGGTTCTCGCTCCAGCGCCAGCCGAATCCCTGGGCCATCAGGTAGGCCGACGTGACCGCGATCTCCTGGGCGGCGCCGAAGCAGGCGATGCCGAGCGAGGCGACGAAGAGGACGAAGCCCCAGTGTCCGAGTGCGCTGGTGAGAAGCAGCGGCAGCTGCTGGTAGCTGTCCACCTTGATCCCGGCCGGATGGAATACCATGCCGGCCAGCACCAGCGCGCCGACGGCCACGATCCCGCCGAAGCCCATGCCGGCGCCGGCCGTGATGCGATTGATCGCGAGGTGGCTGACGTCCCAGCGGTCTTCCACCGCGCCGGCCGAATAGAAGAAGAAGAGGTACGGACTGATGGACGCACCGAGGATGCTGACGGCCAGAAACCAGTACTGCGCGCCGTCGTGCGCGGGCAGGCGGGGCAGGGCGCCGCGGGCAACTTCCCCGAACGGCGGATGCAGGTGCAGCGCACCGACGACGAAGGCGAGGGTGACGAGCCCGAGCACGGACACGCCCTTCTCGATCAGCCCGAAGGTACCCTTCCAGAGCAGCGCCCACGAGAGCAGGCCGACCGGCACGCTCCACCAACGGTAGCTCACGCCGCTGATCATCTGGAGTGCGAGAGCGACGCCGCCCAACTCGGTGGCGAGCACCATCAGCATCACGAGCTGCATGACGACGAGCGGCACCATGAAGAAGCGGAAGCCGAAGCGCTCGCGGAGCGCATCGGGAACGGTGTGCTTGCTGATGGCCGAGAGCCGGCCGCACATCTCGACCAGAAAGGCCAGGCAGGTGGCGCCGAGGATCACGGCCCAGATCAGCTCGAATCGAAACCCGGCGCCCGCCTGTGCGGCGGTGGCGAGCGATCCGGCCTCCAGGAATCCGCCGATGCCCGTCACGATGCCGAGGGCGATCTCGATGAGGCGGCTCATGGGGTGGTGTCGATCGGGATTGCCGAGAGCTCCCGCCCGCGCTGCTCGAGGGAAGTCCTGAGACGCGTGGCTCCGGGGCGGTCTTCCTGGTCGATCGCGCTGTCGAGCTTCGCGGCCCTCGTGCCCAGCACCCGGAGCGAAGCGTGGATTGCGGCCGCCGTGCTGTCGGGCAGGGCGGACCAGACGGGTGCGCTGTCTGCCTTCCAGAGACTGGCGCTCATCTCGCCGGTGGCGTGTGAGGCATAGATGCCGGGCGCTGCGCCCGAGTCCCAGGCGGCCGCGACCATCACGGCGGACGCTGCCGTCGAGGCAGCGCGGTCGCGCGCATCGGCTGCCTTCCTTGGTGTGGGACGGCCGCAGCTCGCGAGGCCGATCAGGAGCGTCGCGCCTGTCAGCGGGGCGGGGAGGAGTCGGGAGCGCATGGGTCGAGGCCCTACCGAAGCGTGTACAGGTAGCCTGCGATGTCGCGCGCGTCCCGCTCGCTGACGCCCAGGGTCGGCATCGCGGTCAGGCTGTCCACCGCCTGAGGATCCCGGATCCAGCGAATCATGTTGGCCGGCTGATTGGGCAGCACGCCGGCTATGAACATCCGGCCGGCAATGCCGCGCAGTGGCGGACCGACGCGGGCATCGGGGCCGGCGACACCGGGAATGGAGTGGCACGCGGTGCAGCCGTAGGCGCGAACGATCTGACGGCCGCGGTCGGCGTTACCGCCCACGAGCAGCCGGCGGGACACGTCGTCCGACTCGCGGTCGCAGGCGGCCGCGGCCAGCGATAGCAGGAGAATGATCGTGCCGCGCTTCACGGGGCGGCCCGCACTGCAGCCACAGCGGCGTCGAGCGGCACTCGTTCGCGCGATGCGGTCTCGGCGGCCGGCGCACCTCGGTCCGACTGCCGGAGCCACGCCAGCATGAGCGCCAGGGCGGCAACGAGATACACCACGCTGCCAGGCACCCACATGATCAGCCCGGCAAGCTGCTGGTCCTCGAGTGCCGAGAGGCCCGACGCGGAAGTTCCGGCATAGGCGGGGTAGAGCGGCCGCGTGGCCAGCGCGAGCACCGCGCCCAGCGCCGTGGTATGGACGGCGGTCGTGAACAGGTAGAGCACCGACACGCCGTAGCGCCGGCGCGCCGTGTGGATGAGAGCCCACCAGAAGAGGAGTGCGGTCCCGAGGAAGCTCGCGTGCTGGAGCGCGTGAAGCGGAGCGCTCCGGAGCGCCGCGTCGTAGAGGCCCGGCGCGTGCCAGGCCCAGATCGCGACCGCGTGGAGCAGCCAGGCGACGGCGGGGCGGCCCAGCGCGCCGGCAACCCGCGCGGGGGCCGTGCCGGTCCATCCGGCGAGTCCATGCCGCCAGCGCTTCGGAAGGCTCCAGGCGAATGCCACGAGCGGCCGTCCCAGCACGATGAGCGGCGCTGCGATCACCATGAGCAGCTCGTGCTGCACCATGTGCGCCGAGAAGAGCGCTTCACTCAGCTCGTGAAGCGGCGACAGGAGGGCCAACGCCAACACCAGCCATCCGGCGGCGAAGGCGACGGCCTGCCACCGCCGGAGCCCGCGTGACGGGCCCGCATGCCGCCAGAGCTCGGACGCTCCGCGCAGGTAGAGCAGTGCCGCGACTGCGAGCGGCATGACGATGCCCGGCTCCGCGCTCCAGGCGTACAGCAGGTCGGAACCCACCGGCTCGGCGATCACTGGCACGGCGCCAGGATGAGGGTGGCGAGCCACTGCGCGATCACCACCAGACTGAACAACCCGGCGGCGAAGACGCCGAGCCAGGCGGAGAACCGGGTCCGGGCGGCTGCGCTGCCGCCGTCACCCGGCTGCTCGACACCCACCGACCGCCACTCGCGCCAGGCCACGAGCCCGGCCGCCCAAATCACCAGCAGCGTCACCAGCCGCACGACATGCACTCCCGTCAGGTCGTGGCCGCCGCTCCGGCACGCGCGGTCGACGATGGCGTACGCCACCTGCATCCCCGCGAGGGTGGCGATGGGCGGCACGAGCATGCCGGTGATCTGCGCCAGGATGTGTCGCGCGCCGGGAACGCTGGTGTCGGAATCGGCGTCGAGGGACATCGTCATCCCCACACCCGCGGCGAGATGAACACGAGGAGATACAGCACGAACCAGGCACCGGTCATGAAGTACCAGTAGAGGCAGCTGTCGTCCACGTCGGCAAAGTGCTTCGGCTCGACCGGGCCGAGAAAGAGCATGGCGGCGAGCGTGGCGCCCTCGAAGAACTGCACCACGAGCAATGTGGCGTGGGCAAAGAGGATGGCCCAGACAGCCGACCCGTACGCGTTGGTGTCCCAGCGGGTGTGCAGCGACTGGAGCTCGAACCAGCGCAGCACGCAGAAGGCCAGGGCGAATACGCTGGACAGGACCATGCCAAGCCGGATCCGCCCGAGATCGAAGCGCCGGGATGCGCGCGCGGTCCAGATCATCACCGGGATACTGGCCGTCATCAGCACGACCTGGATCGTGGCGGCCGAGAGCGATGGCAACGGAGTCCCGCGCGGGGGCCACGTGGCGAAGTTCCGCTGCAGGTAGAGGTAGGCCACGGCGCATACGATCAGCGTGGTACCTTCGGCCGCCATGTAGCCCAGCGTGCCCCACCACGTGAGGGCGCGGTGGCCGAACACCGTGGAGGGCAGCCCGGACACGTCGATCGAACCGGTCTCACCGGCCACGCGGAGGGACTCACGCTCGCTCATTTGATTCCCTCGGTAACGACCGGGTCGCCGGGCTTCGGCTTGCCCCAGCCCCATGCGATGAGCGGGCCGGCGACGAGCACGCCGCCGATCACCGCCGCCCACGGGGTGAAGATGAGGGCGATGAAGGTGACGCCGGTCGCGAGCGCCGCGAGGAGCGGCCAGATGGTCGGGTCGGGGGTGCGGTGGCGGTGGTCCGGCACGGCGTCGAGGAGCGTAGTGATGAGCAGCTCGCGCTGGTCGGTGCGAAGGCCCGTGACCACCGGTGGATCGAGCGGCCGGCTCCAGAGCGGATACCGCCCCTGCACCACCGGGAGGTGGGCAAAGTTGTAGGCCGGCGGCGGCGACGTGGTGGCCCACTCGAGGGTGGAGCTCGAGCCCCACGGATCATCGCCGGCCAGCTCGCCGTTCCGGAGGGTGCGGGCGACGTTCACGAGGAAGATGACCACGCTCACGAAGATCGTGACGGCGCCGATGCTCGCGAGCAGGTTGAGGCTGCCCCACCCGGTCCCCTCGAGATAGGTGTAGATGCGCCGTGGCATGCCGTGGAGACCCAGGAGGTGCATCGGGAAGAAGGTGAGGTTCACGCCGATGAAGAAGAGGGCGAAGTTCCAGCGGCCGAGCCGCTCGCTCAGCACCCGCCCGGTGAACTTGGGAAACCAGTAGTAGAAGGCCGAGAAGAGCGGGAAGACGGCGCCGCCCAGGAGGACGTAGTGCAGGTGCGCCACGATGAAGAAGGTGTCGTGCACCTGCAGATCGAACGGCACCGACGCGATCATGACGCCCGACAGCCCGCCGATGATGAAGACCGCGAAGAATCCGAGGATGAAGAGAAACGGCGTGGCGAACCGGGGGCGGCCGCCCCAGATCGTGGCGATCCAGCAGAAGAACTGCACGCCCGTCGGGATGGCGATCATGGCGCTCGCGGCTGTGAAGAAACTCTCGCCCATCTGCGGGATGTTGGTCGCGAACATGTGGTGCACCCAGAGCCCGAACCCCAGGAACCCCGTGGCCACGAGGGACAGGATCATGGCAGGGTAGCCGAAGATCTCGCGCCGGGTGAACGTGGCGATGACCGTGGACACGTAGCCCAGGGCGGGGATGAAGATGATGTAGACCTCGGGATGCCCGAAGAACCAGAAGATGTGCTGCCAGAGCAGCGCGTCACCCCCCTCCGCCTGGTTGAAGAAGTGCGTGCCGATCAGGCGGTCCATGGCCAGGAACTGGCTGTCGACCGCCACCCACGGCATGGCGAAGAGGATCATGAACGCCATCACCAGGATGGACCAGACGAAGAGCGGCATCCGGTTGAGCGACATCCCGGGCGCGCGCTGCTTGAAGATCGTGGTGATCAGCTCGACGGCCGAGATGAGGCCGGCAATCTCGGTGAAGGTGATGGTCTGCGCCCACACGTCCACGCGCTTCCCGACACCGAACGCGGGCCCGGAGAGCGGCGTATAGGCAAACCACCCGGCGTCGGGGCCCACGTTGAGGAAGAAGGACACGTAGAGGAACAGGCCGCCGATCAGGTAGACGTAGTAGCCGTAGGCGTTGAGCCGGGGAAAGGCCACGTCGCGTGAGCCGATCATCAGCGGCACGAGGTAGAGTCCCATTGCGCTCATGACCGGCACCGCGAAGAGGAACATCATCGTCGTGCCGTGCATGGTGAACAGCTGATTGTAGAGATCGGGACCGATGAGCCCGTTCTCCGGGCGCGACAGCTGGGCGCGCATCATGGCCGCCTCGAGGCCGCCGAGGAGGAAGAAGACGAAGGCGGTGATGACGTAGCGCTTCCCCAGCGACTTGTGGTCCACGCTCATGAGCCAGCCCCGGAGGCCGGGGCCGTCGCGCCAGACGCGATCGAGCTGGCGGTGCAGCTCGCGGACGCCCTCGCGCTCCGCCGGAGGAACCAGGTCTGGGTCGGCGGTGACCGGCGCGCTCACTTGAGGGTCCCGAGGTAGGCGAGGAGGGCCTGGAGATCGGCCGGCGTCAGACTGTTGGGCGGCATTTTTGCCCCCGGCTTGATCCCCTGAGCATCGAGCACCCAGCCGGCCAGGTTGCCGCGCGTGTTCGGCAGGCTTCCGGCCGCGATGTACCGGCGGCTCGCCAGGTGGGTCAGGTCGGGTCCGAGCGTGGCGCCGGCCGGCGTGCCGTGGATCGAGTGGCACATCACGCAGGGCGAGCTGAGAAAGACCTCCTGACCGCGCAACGCCAGCGAATCCGTCGGTGTGCTGGCCGTGTCGGCCTGGGCGGCGTACCAGCGGGCAAAGTCATCCGGCCGATCGGCCACCACGATGAATGCCATCTTCGCGTGCTGATAGCCGCAGAACTCGGCGCACTGTCCGTGGTAGACCCCGGGCGAATCGGCCTGGATCCAGAGACTGCTCTCCTTCCCCGGGATCAGGTCACGCTTTCCGTTCAGGTCGGGCGCCCAGAAGCTGTGAATCACATCCTGGGAGTTGAGCCGGATGAGCACGGGCCGACCCACCGGGATGTGTATCTCGTTGGCGGTGGTGACGCGCCGGTTCGGGACTGCGTTGTAGTAGTTCACCTCCCACCACCACTGATGCCCGGTCACCTCGATCTGTACCGCGGGCGTGCGCCGCGCCGTGAGCGCGCGGCCGGTCGAGAAGTCGAACACGAGGAACGCAAAGAGCACGAGGACGGTGGCGCCGACCGCCGCGGAGACCGCGCGCTTCATGCCGCGCTCACCCGGGCTGCCTTCGCCGATGGTGACGTTACCCGGTGCCCGCCGCCGGAACGTCCCCCACGCCAGGGCGCCCAGCACCAGCACGAACACGATGATCGAGATCCAGAGCATGAACACCCAGAGCGCGTGCACCCGCGCGGCTTCGGGACCAGCCGGCTGGAGCGCTGACTGGAGCCAGTCGCGCATCAGGGATGCTCCGCCGCCGGTGGCGTGAATGCATGTTTGGGAAGGAGCGGCTCGGTGCGCTGCGGCTCGGGCCCCGCGACCATGTGATCGTCGCGGGCGGGGGCGATGTCCTTGGGCAGGAGTCCGCTCAGTGACCGGACGTAGGCCACGAGCTGCCAGACCTGGTTGTTCGGGATCTTGCCGCGGAAGGCCGGCATCCCGTTGGGGCGGCCCTCGACGATGGTGGCGAAGATGTTCTCCGGATCGCTCCCGTAGATCCACTGATCGTCCATCAGCGCGGGCCCGATCCCGCCGCCGCCGTGCGAGTGGCAGCCGGTGCAGTTGTACGCGCTGAACAGTCGCTCCCCCTCCGAGACGCCGTACGCGTTGCGCTCATACGGGTTGAGGACCGGGAGGTCGCGGGCCTTGGGGCCCGGTTGAAGCTCGCTCATGGTCACGGCGGTCTCGGATGTCGCGGCGGGCGGCGACTCGCGAAAGCGGCGCGTCTCGCGCTGGCATCCCAGGGCGAAAACGCATCCGGCGCCAAACAGGCCGACCCGAAGTGTCTGTCGCATCGTGCTCATGGCTGGTTACGAGGCCTGCGCCGCGGCCGGCACGATCCGGACGGGGATCGGCCGGCGGGGCACGCCGTAGGAATCCAGGATGTGGTTGATGGCGGCCTGGCGGCGCACGATGACCTGATCGAGCTCCCGCCGGAGCGAATCGGCGCCCTTCCGGACGCCCATCGAGATGCTGTACGCCAGCGGGATGCCGGGCGGCTCCATTTCCGGCATCACCGGTGTGACAGTGAGAGGCGTCGGCTCGCGCTTCGCGAAGTAGCCGCCGAGCGGGCCCCAGACGATCGCGACGTCCACCTCGCCGCGAGCCACGGCGTCCATGATGCGGGCCGGGGGATTGGGTTCGGCGTAGTCGCCGTAGACGGTGTAGCCGACGACGTTGCTGACGATGCCGCGGCGGGAGAGGGCGTGGGCCGGCGGCGTGTTCATGTAGTCGTTGCCGATCAGCTGCACCCCGATCCGGAGGTGCCGGAGCACGCTGTCGTCGAGCGAGGCGATGCGGAGCCTGCGGTCCTGGCGGGTGACGAACACATAGCTCGACCGGTAGTAGGGCGCCGTAGGCCGGGCCATCTCGAAGTCGCTCGGCACGCCCATGACCACGTCGCAGAGGGAGGCATTGAGCGTGTTCCGGAAGAAGCCCCGGCGCTGGGCCCACCAGGTATAGCTGAGCCGCGCGTGCAGGTCACGCGCCACCAGCTCGGCGATCCGGTTCTCGAAACCCTCGCCGGCGCGATTGGTGAACGGAAGATTGTTGGGATCGGCGCAGACGCGGAGCTCGCGCGGCGCGGAGCGTGCCGCGCCAAGCAGGCCCGTCACGGCAAGCGCCAACGCCGCGAGCGTGAGGCTACGGCAGCGCGAAGACATAGAGCATGCCGCCTTTCGTGCTCTTTGCCGGGAGGTCCTTCATGGCATTCACAAAGCCGAGCGCTGCCGAGGAGTCGCGCGCATCGAGACCTCCGGCGACGATGCCGCCCGCCCAGCCGCCCACGCCCGACAGCACCGCGACGTACTCCTTGCCGTCAGGGCCGCGATAGACCACCGGCTGGCCGATGATGCCGGAGCCGGTCTTGAACTGCCAGAGCGCCTGGCCGGTGCGGGCGTCAATCGCCTTGAACCAGCCATCCATGGTTCCGTAGAACACGACGTCGCCCGCCGTGGCAACGGTGCCGCTCCAGACCGGCAGATCCTCCTTGATGACCCAGACTGGCTTTCCGGCGACGGGATCCCACGCGGAGAGTTCGCCGCGATGGCCGCCCGGGCCCGCCTTCATCTTGACGTTCATGCCGACGAACGGCGTGCCCGCGATGTAGCTCGCCTCGACGCTCTCGACGTCCATGCAGAGATTCTGGTGCGGGATGTACAGATACCCGGTGCGCGGCGAGAAGGACGACGGCTGCCAGTCCTTGACGCCGGGCGCGGCGGGGCAGATGTCCCGCACCACGCGGCCGAGCACCGGCGTCTTGTCGGGAGCGTACTGCAGGCGGCCGGTGCGGAGATCTACACCCGTGGTGGAGTTGATGTAGCCGAACGGATTGGCGTAGAGCACCTCGCCGGTGGCGCGGTCGATCATGTAGACGTAGCCGTTCCGGTCGGGGCGGACCAGCACGTGGCGCTCGCGGCCCTGCCAGGGAACGTCGAGGAGGATGCTCTCGTTGATGCCGTCGTAGTCATGCAGGTCGTGCGGGCTCATCTGATAGGCCCAGATGGCCTCGCCGGTGTCGGGATCGCGCGCGAAGAGGGTGCTGCTCCACTTGTTGTCGCCCGGGCGCTGATCGGGGTTCCAGGGGCCCGGGTTCGAGGTGCCGTAGTAGACGAGGTTGAGCGCTGGATCATAGGAGATCCAGCCCCACGCGCCCGCTCCGCCGATCTTCCACATGTCGCCCGGCCAGCTCGACACGCCGAGATCGGTGCCCTGCTCCTTCGGGTAGAAGGGATGGAACCGCGGGCCGATCAGGACGTCCTTGTCGGGGCCGGTCCCGAAGGCGCGCCAGGCGAGCTTCCCGCTCTTGAGATCGAGTGCCGTGAGCCAGCCGCGCACGCCGAACTCGCCGCCGCTGTTGCCGACCAGCACCTTGTCCTTCACCACGAGCGGCGCCATCGTCAGCGACTCGCCGAGATTGATGTCGCCAACCCGCGTCCGCCAGATCTCCTGGCCCGTGCCGGCATCAACCGCGATCGTGTGATTGTCGAGGGTGTTGAGGATGATCTTCCCGTCGGCATAGACGACGCCGCGGTTGACCACGTCGCAACAGGCAACTCCCTGCGCCGCCGACATGGGCTTCGGCTTGTAGGTCCACTTGACCGGGTATCCCGGCTTCGTGAGGTCGAGCGCGTAGACGTAGTTCGGGAACGGCGTGATGACGTACATCGTGTTGTTGACGACGAGGGGCGCCGCCTCCTGCCCGCGAAGCACGGAGGTCGAGAAGGTGCCGACCACCCGGAGCTGTGCGACGTTGCTCGTGTTGATCTCGCTCAGCCCGCTGTAGCGGGTCGAGGCGTAGTCGCGGGCGGGCCGGGTCCACTGGCCGTCCTCAGGCGTGGTGGCAGCGGGCGGAATGGTGGCACGGGCTCCCACCGGAGCGGGGCCGGCCTCGGCCGGTGCGGTATCGGGCAGGGTCCGCTGGCGCTCTGCGCGGGCTCCATCGGCACCG
>Ga0310810_10009249_pt1 | contig 11382 bp, 11 predicted proteins | sample NCmetagenome_FD_207641 | JGI IMG/M metagenome (GOLD analysis project Ga0310810, IMG submission 207641) | Soil microbial communities from experimental microcosm in Duke University, North Carolina, United States - NC | ecosystem: Engineered > Artificial ecosystem > Soil microcosm > Unclassified ... | reverse complement strand
TCGCTCATCCGGCCCGGCGAGCGCCATCTCCGGAACGCCCGCCAGCTGACCTTCAGCGGCAACAACGCCGAGGCGTATTTCTCGCGCTCGGGCCGCCAGCTGATCTTCCAGCGACAGGAGAAGGTGGACGCGGGGTGCGATCAGGAATACATCATGAACATCGACGGATCGAACGTCCGTCGGATCTCCAACGGCGAAGGTCGCACCACCTGCGGCTACTTCTACGACCACGATCGCCGCGTGCTCTACAGCTCCACCCACGAGTTCTCCCGCGAGTGCCCGCCGCCGGCCGATCGCTCGAAGGGCTACGTGTGGCCGCTCGGGCACTTCGAGATCTACAGCCAGAACATCGACGGCTCCGATCCGCGGAAGCTCACCAGCAACGGCGCCTACAACGCCGAAGCCACGGTCTCGCCCGACGGGAGCCGGATCGTGTTCACCAGCACGAGGGACGGCGACCTCGAGCTCTACACGATGAACACCGACGGCACCGACGTGCGTCGCGTCACCCATCGCGTGGGCTATGACGGCGGCGCCTTCTTCTCGCCCGACGGGAAGCACCTCGTGTGGCGCGCGCAGTACCCCGAGACCGCCGCCGACACGGCCGACTATCGCCAGCTCCTGGCCGAGCGGCTGGTGCGCCCCACCAAGCTCGAGCTCTGGATGTCCGATCCGGATGGCAGCAATGCGCGGAAGATCACGTCCCTGGGCGGCGCCAACTTCGCGCCGTTCTTCCATCCCGACGGCCGCCGGATCATCTTCGCCTCGAACTACCTGAACCCGCGGGGCCGGAACTTCGACCTGTTCCTGATCAACAGCGACGGCACCGGGCTGCAGCAGATCACCAACGATCCCGATTTCGACGGCTTCCCGATGTTCAGCCCCGACGGGAAGAAGCTGGTGTGGGCGTCCAACCGGCATGGCAGCACCAGCGGTGAGACCGACCTCTTCATTGCCGACTGGGTGGAATGACCGGCGGGCCGGCGCGGAGCGAGGGCATCCTCCGCGTCTGGACCCGCTCGATCCTGATCGCGATCGTCGCCTGGCTCTTCCTCAGGACTTTCGTCGTAGAGGCGTTCCGCATTCCCTCCGGCAGCATGGAAGGAACCCTCCTCGCCGGCGACTTCCTGTTCATCGACAAGGCGTTCTACACGCCACGCCGGGGTGATCTCGTCGTCTTCCAATCGGTGGAGGAGCCGGGCCGGAAGCTCGTCAAGCGGATCATCGGCCTCCCGGGCGACACCGTGTCCATGGAGGCGGGTGGCGTGATCCGGAACGGGGCGGCCATTCCGGAGCCCTACGCGGTCGACGCCGACCCCGGCAAGTCGGAAACGCCCGCCAACCGGGAGCGGATGCGGCGCTGGCAGGAGGCGTACTTCGTCGGCGCCGATCCCGACGGCTACCTCCCCGACCTGCACGACTGGGGACCGCTGGTGGTGCCGCCCGACTCGCTGTTCGTCCTGGGCGACAACCGTGACGGGTCCTACGACTCGCGCTACTGGGGATTCGTGCCCCGCGCCAACGTCCGGGGTCACCCGTTCATCATCTATTTCAGCCGCGAGCCCGACAGCTGGCACGCGCTGCCGTCCCTGAGCCGGATCCGGTGGGGACGGATCTTCCGTCAGCCGGAGTGAGCATGGGCCAGTCCTCGCCGCCGTCTCCCGTCCCGTCGCCAGCGACGCCGCCATCCAGAGGCTCCGCCGCCGCCGCGTGGCTCTGGGACTGGGCCAAGTCGATCGGCGTGGCGCTCGTCGTCTGGCTCTTCCTCCGCACCTTTCTCGTGGAAGCGTTCCACATTCCGTCGGGCAGCATGGAGCGGACCCTGCTGGTGGGCGACTGGCTGTTTGTGAACAAGGCGCTCTACGGCGCCGAGGTCCCCTTCATCCACAAGCACCTGCCGGCCGTGCGCGAGCCCCGCGTGGGCGACGTCGTCGTGTTCGACTCGCGGGACGCCCCCGAGGTCGGCGAGTTCGCCGGCATCAAGGTCGTCAAGCGGCTCATCGGCGTCCCCGGCGACACGCTGGCCATGCGCGGCGCCCAGCTCTACCGGAACGGCCGGCCCGTGCCGGAGCCGTACGTCCAGCACATCAATCTCCAGGAATCGGCTCCTCCCCAGATGCGCGACTACATGCGCCGCTGGCAGCTTCCCCACGTCGTGGGCCCCGACACGGCCGGCTACCACCCCGACGTGCAGGACTGGGGTCCCATCGTGGTCCCCCGCGACTCCCTCTTCGTCATGGGCGACAACCGCGAGAATTCGCTGGACAGCCGCTACTGGGGGTTCCTGCCGCGGGAGAACCTGCGCGGGAGCCCGATGTTCATCTACTTCAGCTATGACGCGGAGAGCTACCGCGCGCTGCCGTTCCTCACGGCGGTGCGCTGGGGACGGATCTTCAGCGGGGTGCGCTAGCGGGGATCAGTGAAGCCGGGGCGCTTCGGGGAGGGAATCGCGGCCGGGCTGGCGGTCGATGTAGACCGCGCTCCGGCCGCAGGCGCTGCAGTGCAGGGTGACCCGGCCGGCCGGCGCGTCGTCGTCGCTGTCTCGACGGGGGGTGCGCTCGACGGCGGCTGAACCGCAGGAGGGGCACACGAGGAGCTTGTGGTCGCGATCGGCCGCGATCAGAACCAGCGCTTCTGGTGCCCGGTACTCCTTGATGCCCCTGCGTCCCACGGCCTGCCCCTTCGGCGGGAGGGATGTTCCGAACCCGATCGGCCCGCCTGGTGTTCAATATTACCGATTTCTTCGTACGGGGAAAGCCGCACTGTCAGGAGGGCAAATGCCGTATCGCATCCGTTCGCTGGGGCCGCTGGTGGCCGTCGCCGCACTCACGGCGGCCCTGGCTGGCGCCCCCGCCGCAGCCGCCCAGACCGTGCGCGAGATCCGCCTCGAGCACGATGCCGCCAGCCACGAATACCGTTTCAATCCGAGTGCCGTGACCGCTCAGGCCGGCGACATCCTGGTCTTCAAGGTGACTGGCGGCGGAGACCACGGGATCGCGTTCGAGGACACCATGAGCCCCGCGGCCCGCGCTGCGCTCAGCGCTGCCATGCCGCGGCGGGTGGCTGACCTCTCGGGCCCGCTCATCGGCCCCCGGGCCGAATACCGGATCACGGTACCCGCGCTTCCGGCCGGCACGTACCGGTTCTACTGCCTGCCGCACCGCGCCTACGACGAAGTCGGGACGCTGACGATCAAGTGAGCTGACGGCTTCTGTTTGGTAGTTGTGGGGACGACGAAGGAAATTCGAAACGCGGCGCCACTCGCAGTTGACGCCGCCTGTAACGCGTGGTACGTTGCCGCCTTACGCCTGAGGAGGCGCTGGTGGGAACAGAACTCGGCAGTTCGCAGATCTCGACGCTGCTCGAAACGCTCCCCGGCATCGCCAACGTGCTCCGGAGTCCCGTGGCCGACGCGCTCTCGCACGTCATCCGCGCCGCGGCACGCCTCGAGGAATTCCGCCTGGCCGACGCGGAGGAGCTGACCCGCTACGCGGTGCGCCGGAGTCTCATGGCCGCCGACGAAGCCGACCGCATCACCCTCGAAGTCCAGCAGGCCCAGCAGAAGCGGGCCGACAAGGCCGCCGACCGGGTCAAGGCGCAGAAGGTCAAGGCCCGCGCCGCCAAGCCCAAGCCGCGTCCCAAGGCCGCCGCCAAGCCGCGGCCCAAGCCGGCCAAGTCCCGCCCCGCCGCCAAGCCGCGCGCCAAGGCCAGGAAGCGCTAGCCCGCCTGCGTCAGGTCTGGAATTCCTGCATGAGCGCGGTCAGTCTCGTCGCGCCCTGAAGCAGCTCCCCCGCCGACGCCGCCATCTCCTCGGTCGAGGCGCTCTGTTCCTCCGCAGCCGCCGTGACCTCTTCGCTGGCCGAGGCGTGCTCACCGGCTGACTGGCTCACCTCGACGGTCTTCCGCCCGAGCTCGTCCACTACCTGACGGTTCGCGTCGGCCTCGCGCGCCACTTCGGTCGCGGCCGTGTGCACCTCCTGCACCGCCTGCGCAATCTCCTGGAGCGCGTTGGCCGCAGCCGTCGCCACGCTCTCGATCCCGGCCACCTTGGCCGAGCCCAGCTCCATGGTGCCGGAAACCTCCCGCACCTGTCGCCGGATGAACTCGACCGTCTTGGTCACGTCTTCGGCGGCCCGCGCGCTCGAGTCGGCCAGGCGCCGCACCTCTTCGGCCACCACCGCAAAGCCGCGCCCATGCTCGCCGGCGCGCGCCGCCTCGATCGCGGCGTTCAGCGCCAGCAGGTTGGTCTGCGACGAGATCTGCTTGATGAGGTCGATGAAGTCGGTGATCGTCTCGCTCAGCTTGGCCAGCTCCTTCACCTGTCCGGCCGAGGTGTTCACCACTTCGCGCACGTCGAGCAGGGTGCGCCCCGCGGTGGCCACGTCGGCCTGGTGGTGGGCCGCCAGGTCCCGGATCCGGTCGCCCAGGGCCACGAGGCGCTTCGAGGCTTCGGCATTGGTGCCCGCGGCCTGATTGAGTCCGGCCAGGAGCGAGCCCGCGTCCTCCATGCCGCGCCGCTGCTGATCGGCGCTGCTCGCGATCCGCACCATCGCCGTCGAGATCTCGCCGCTGCTCGCGGCCAGCTCCTGGCTCATGGCCGAGAAGTCGCTGGCGCTGCTGCCGATATCGGTCGCTTCCTTTACCACGGCGCCGACCACGGTGCGGAGGCGCTTGCCCATGTTGTCCATCGCGCCGGCCAGCCGGCCCAGCTCGGTCGGCATCTCGCCCAGCTGCACGGGCCGGAGATCACCGGCGCCGAAGCGGTCGGCGGCGCCGACGAGGCGGCGGAGCGGCACGTCGATCGAGCGCACCGTGGCGGCCGACGCGCCGACGCCGATCATGGACACGATGCCGAAGAGGAACCAGAGCATGGTGCGGCGCTGGCCGGCGTTGCGCTTGAGCTCGGTGGCGCGGGTGCGGGCCCGGGAGGCCTGGCCCACTGACAGCGCGTGCACGTCGGCCACCAGCGTGTCGGACGGATCGCGCGCGCGGTCGGCGGCGTTCCGGGCGTCGTCGAGACGGCCCAGATCGGCCAGCGCGTGGGCGGTCGCGTAGGCCACCTCCGCCTGCGCCTGCGACGTGGCAATGCGGTTGAGGGTGACGCGGTCAGCCGTCGTGAGCTCGCCCAGGTCCCGGTAGCGGCGCTGGAAGGCGTAGGCCGAGTCGCCGGCGGCAATGAACTCGGCCTTGAGCGTGCCGGCCGGCCGCACCAGGTACTGCTCCGCCGAGCGGATCTCGCTCGTGGCATTGGTGACGAGGCCGTTGCTGAGCTGGGTGCCGGCGAGCAGCAGGTTGAGCTCGCGGTCCACCGACCGGTCGAGCGAGTGAATCGAATTGACACCGATGGCGGCGATGACCAGCACGAGCGCGATCAACAGCCCCATCGTGGCGATCACCTTGGCGCGGAGGCTCTGGAGCATCTACTGGCCCTCCGCGAGCTGCACGGCGCTGTTGTGCACCACGCCGATGTAGACCTGGCGATTCGGTACGTCGCCCAGCGAATCGAAGGCGATCGAGCCGGTGACGCCCTGGAAGGGATTCGAGGGATTGACCTGATTCACGCCGTCGCGGACGCTCTTCCGGCTCGAGCCGGACTTCGCGATGACGTCGCGCAGCAGGTAGACCGCGTCGTAGGTGGCGGCCGCCGGCTGATTGGGCGCCGGCGCCGTGGGATAACGGGCCCGGTACGCCGCCACGAACTTCCGGTTGGCCGGGGTGTCGAGCAGCGAGATGTAGGCCATCGAGGTGTACACGCCCTCGGCCAGTGCGCCGGCGCCTTCGATGCCCTCCAGTCCGTCGCCGCCTAGCACCGGCACGTTGATCCCGCGGCGGTGCGCCTGCTGGATGATCTCCTCGGCCTCGGGCCGGTTGCCGGCGATCACCAGGAACTGCGAGCGGCCGTCCTTGGCCATGCGATCGAGATAGGCCGACACGTCCGGCTTGTCGCCCAGGTAGGGGCTCTCGGCCACCACCTCGCCGCCGCGCTTCTCGAACTCATCCACGAACCGCTGGCGGACGCCGCGGCCGTATTCGTTGTTGAGGTAGAGCACGGTGCCCCGCGCGAGGCCGAGGCGGTCGCGCACCCAGCGGGCGAGCGCGGCGCCGTGGGCGTCGTCGCTCGGGCAGACGCGGAAGGTCCAGGCGCCCGCGCCCGACACTTCGGGCGAAGATGACGAAGGCGAGATAGCCACGACGGGATCGCCGCCGGCGTTGTAGACCGGCGCCGCCGCCAGCGTGGTGCCCGAGAAGAGGTGGCCGACCACGGCGCTCACATCCGACTGATAGAGCGCGTTGGCCACGACCACGGCGGAGTCCGGGTCGGCGTAGTCGTTCTTCTCGACCAGCTCGAGCTTCCGTCCGTTGATCCCGCCGGCGGCGTTGATCTCCGCTGCGGCCAGTTCGGCCGCGAGCTGCATCGGGCGGCCGATGGGGTCGTCGAACGCCCCGGCCAGTCCGATTCTGATAGTATCGCCACTGTGCGCGCCGCAGCCGGCGAGGACCACGAGCGCCGGCGAGAGTAACGCGAAAAGCGCGGATCGGTCGAACAATGCCACGGCAGTCTCCAGGGCGGGTGCGCTCAGGGCCGGATCGGGTGGTGACCGGATAAGCGATGCGGGGACAACGGCTTGGGCCAGAAGGCCGGCGCGCGTCCCCGCGTCGGAGACCGTCGAAAATGCAAGAGATGTACTACTTCGCGTGCGCCCGGGCCCGGCCCCATGCGTCGAGGACGTGGCCATCGATCAGGCTCACCGATGCCGTGCGGTTCTGCTTTTCGGTGCGCCACGTCAGCCGGATCATCCGGCCGCGCCGCACCCACTGCATCATCCACTGGTTGCCCTGCACCTGGGCCCCGACCCGTCCGTACGACTTCTCGAGCTCCGCTCGCCAGCCGTCGAGCTGGTCGGGGCTGACGTCGGCCGAGAGCGTCATCACGCCGCTCACGCTGTCGATGGCGGACATCCAGAGATTGACGGGCCCGCCCAGGTCCGGATCGGCAACCGTGGCGCGACACTCGGACACATGCGAATCGGCCTTGGCGTGGTCGCAGCGGAGCCGGGTGCCGTCGAGCCGCTGGAGGCGGGCCGCCAGGTCCGCCACCCGGGCACCGGCCCGAAAGCCGAAGAACGACAGGGCGCTGTCCCGCGGGGCCGCGGACTGCGCGGCGGCCGGGTGGGATGCGAGGGCGAGCAGCAGGGCGGCGAGGCCTCCGCGTGCGGCAAAGGTCCGAGTCACGGGCATTTCCTCAGTTGGGAGGGGCTATCCGGCGCTGCCGACCGCAAGACACACGCCGCTGCCCACGGGCGGGGCCCGTGGGCAGCGGCTGGTGCGGCAACTGTGGGGAGGGAGCGGGGCGGGGCCCCGGTACTACGCCTTCCGGACGTTCGAGGCCTGAAGTCCCTTCGGTCCCTCGACCACCTCGAACTCGACCTGATCCCCTTCCGCCAGAGACCGGAACCCCTCGGCAACGATGGCCGTGTGATGGACGAACACGTCCTTGCCACCGTCCTGCGCGATGAAGCCGAACCCCTTGGCGTCATTGAACCACTTGACCGTGCCCTTCGCCATTGCCGCAACCTCTTCTGTGGGGAGCCCGAAGGCTCCGGTAAAACCCCGGTCGGAGTGACCGGGCGAAAAAAAACCGTTCGGGCCGTGGGGTCCGAGCGGTGGCAAACTCAGGCGCTGATCAGGTGAGTCCCTGCGAGTGCATGCCATAACGTGCGGCGGGATATTGGGATTGTCAATAAGCCTACCGCAGCACCACACCGGCCTCCCGGAGCTCGTGGTCCAGGAGCCACCGCTTGGCCCTGATCCCCCCGCTGTACCCCACCAGCGACCCGTCCTTCCCCACGACGCGGTGGCAGGGGATGAGGATGGCCAGATGATTCGAGCCCACCAGCTGGCCAATCTGGCGGGGGTGCAGGCCGGTGGCGCGGGCCAGATCCTGGTACGAACGGGTCTCGCCGGCCGGGATGGCGCGAAGCGCCCGGAAGATGAGCATCTGGGCCGGTGATACGTCGAGCCAGCGGGGCAGATAGTGCGGAAACGGGAATCGCCGGCTCCGACCGGCGAAATACCCCTCGAGCCAGCGGCGCGTGGCGTCGCAGCGCCCCTCCTCCGCGCGCAGCTCCGGCAGCATTCCCCGCGAGCGGACCGCCCACTGGATCCGTGGCGTGCGCTGGGGAAACTCCACTACGAGGGGCCCGTCCTTCGACTCGATCATGGTGAGCGGGCCGATCGGCGACTCGAACGTGTTCCACTCCACCCGCATGCTGGCCCTCCCATTCGGCGCGATTTCGGTACCGACTGCTCCGCGAAGGTACCCCGCGGACGGACCGGCCGCTACATTCGGTGCTCCACTCCACAACCCACTTGGCCGAGGTCTCCATGCTCGCTCTCCTGAGCCTGCTCGCGCTGGTGCAACAGCCTGCCGCCCCGCCCGTGCCCGCTCCCACCGCCTCGCCCATCGCGCGCGTCGTGGTCCAGCCGGCGGAGGCCGCGCTCCAGGTGGGCGACTCCGTCCGACTCAAGGCCGTCGCGTACGACTCGGCCGGCAAGGTGATGGACGCGGTGCGTGTCCGCTGGTTCCAGAGCGGCGGGCGTTTCGAAGGCTCGATCGACTCGACGGGCCTCGTCATCGGCGGATCGACCGGAACGCTGACCTTCTCGGGGGTGGTGAGCCCGGTCGGTGGCGGCCGCGCCCGGCCGGCCTTTGCCCGGATTACGGTCGTGCCGCAGCCGGCCTCGCGCATCGCGATCGAGCCCGCGGTGTCGCGCATGTACGCGGGTCAATCGCTGGCGGTGGCTGCGGTGCCGTACGCGGCCAACGATGACCGGCGCTACGACGAAGTCACGTGGACTTCCGACCAGCCGGCGATCGTGTCGGTCGGCGCCGGCGGCCGGTTCACGGCGGGGCGCCCCGGACGGGCCACGCTCACGGCGCGCGCGGGCCGCGCGGTGCGGGCCGTTCCCGTGACCGTCGTGGCCAATCCCGTGGCCGCGGTCTCGCTCGATCCGGCCACGAAGTCGGTCCGGACCGGTGACGTGGTCCGGTTCCGCTTCAGCGCGCGGAACGCTGCCGGCCGGCCTGTCGCGGACGCGGTGCCCGACTGGCTGATGACGCCGGGCCACGGCCAGATCGGCGCCGATGGCGACTTCGTCGCCGCCGAGGCGGGGACCTACCGGGTGGTGGCCGCCTTTGCGGGCCGGAGCGCAGAGGCCACGATCGAAGTGCGCCCGCGGGATGTGCGCCGCCCGACCACGCTCGTGGGACGGCTCCCGATCAAGGGCGAGGCCGCCGAATTCTGGCTGCATCCCGACGGCCGTCACGGCTACCTCACCACGATCGGCGACCGCGTGTACGCCATCGACCTGAGCAACCGCGCGGCGCCGGTGATCACCGATTCCGTGGTGGTGGACGCCCGCGCCGTGAACGACCTGATGACGACGGAGGACGGCAAGTTCGGCGTCATGACCCGTGAGGGCGCGTCGAACCGGAAGAACGGGATCGTGGTGCTCTCGTTCGAGGACCCGGCGCACCCGAAGCCGATCGCCGAGTTCACCGAAACCGTGACGGGCGGTGTGCACAGCACCTTCGTCTACCGGGGCCACGTCTACCTCACCGACGACGCCACGGGCTCGATGCGCGTCATCGACCTGCGGGATCCGTATCATCCGACCCAGGTGGCCCGCTGGCAGACGCCCCGCTCCGAGGCGGGTCGCATGCTGCACGACATCGCCGTCCAGGACGGCCTGGCCTACCTCAGCTACTGGAACGACGGGCTGGTGGTGCTCGACGTCGGCAACGGCGTGAAGGGCGGCAGCCCCGAGAAGCCGGAGCTGGTCATGCAGTACAAGTACGACCTGAACACTCTGTATCGAGACGTCGAGGCCGTCGGCGGCCCGGGCTTCATTCGCGGCACTCACACCGCCTGGCGCGCCGGCCGCTACGTCTTCGTGGGTGACGAGGTCTTTTCGGCCAAGCCCCGCCCGACGGACGGGGGCGGCGTGGTCGGACTGGGCCGTGCCTTCGGCCGGCTCCACGTGGTGGACGTGTCGGATTTCTCCGCGCCGCGCGAGGTGGCGTGGTATGAGCCAAAGGATGGCGGGAGCCACAACGTCTGGGTTGCCGGCGATACGCTCTACATGGGCGACTACCAGGGCGGCCTCCGGGTCCTCGATATCTCCGGCGAGCTCCGCGGCGACCTCGGCGCCCAGGGCCGGGAAATTGCCCACGCGGTGACGGGCGACTCGAAGGGAGCGGTTCCGAACGCCCCGAACGCGTGGGGTGCCATCTATCGCGATGGCTACATCTACGTACCCGACCTCAACAGCGGCCTCTGGATCGTGAAGGTGGACGGAACCCCCTCGGCCACGCCCTAGGGCGTGCGCCCGGGGCGGTGACACGGTCGGGGAACGCGTCTAGATTTCCGATATGGCTACTCCCACTACCCTGGTCGTCCGTACCTTCTCGGATCGTGCCGAAGGGCTGTCCCATTTTCTGCTGCACGCCGGCGAGGCGCCGCGGCTGCTCGCGTTCGATGACTCGTTCGGCTGCCCGATCGAGACCGCGCTGTCGGCGCTCGAGTGGACCGGCGCGGTCGGCATTCTCCAGGATGACGACCTGCTGCACGCGGGCCGGTTGACCAGCGAAACCGCGGCGGCGGTGGTCGAGCGGAAGACGGACAAGGGGCGTCGCTACGTATATCTGGGCCCCCGGCTCGATGCGCCGCCGATGGATGTGTTCGAGGGGGCCGTGCTGTTCGACGAGCCGGGAGTGAAGGCGGTGGAGTTCAGCCAGCGGGCGCACGCGCTGGCGCATTTCCTTCGCGCCACCGACGGCTCGGGTGCGCTCCTGGCGCTGCTCGGCCGGCGGGCGCCGGAGCTCCGGCACATGCGGCGGTGGCTGCCGTCGATCGTCAAGGAGCTCGATCTGCCGAGGCCCCTGGTCGGTGGCTGGTTCGCCGCGAGCGCCGCGGGCTGTCTCTTTACCTCCAACGAAGGCGAGCCGGACTTCCGCTACATCGAAGTCGGCCTGGAATCATGAAGCGCACCCTGCTGCTCTGTTCGCTGCTCTCCCTGGCCGCGCCCGCGCTGGCGGCGCAGGCCGTCGTCACGCCGGCGGCTCCGCTCGATGCCGCACGCGCGCGCGTCCGCGACGCGATGCTCATGCTCCGCGATTCACTCATGACCGTCAACGGAGCCACCGCGCGGCTGCAGCGGGACTATCGCCAGACCTCGGGCGCGGTGCTGACCGGGCGCGCGCGGGAAATTGCGAACGCGTGCGCCCGCTCGGTGCGGAACATCGGCCCGACGCGGGAAGTCGTGGCCGCGGCGCAGGCCACCAATCCGGTGCCGGTTCGTCGGCGCGAGGAATTGGTGCGT
>Ga0310810_10009248_pt1 | contig 11383 bp, 9 predicted proteins | sample NCmetagenome_FD_207641 | JGI IMG/M metagenome (GOLD analysis project Ga0310810, IMG submission 207641) | Soil microbial communities from experimental microcosm in Duke University, North Carolina, United States - NC | ecosystem: Engineered > Artificial ecosystem > Soil microcosm > Unclassified ... | reverse complement strand
ATCAGCGCAGCGCGACGGCAGCAGGTGTAGCGCAGGTCTTTAGACCTGCTCAGCGTCAGCGCGACGGCAGCAGGTGTAGCGCAGGTCTTTAGACCTGCGCAGCGTCAGCGCGACGGCCGCGGGGTCGCGCAGGTCTTTAGACAGCGGCACGGCAGCGGGTGTAGCGCAGGTCTTTAGACCTGCATCAGGCGACTCGCCGAAATACGGCGAGGTCATAGCCGACCCATCCACGTTCGAGGCACTTCTGCAGGGCGCTGCCGCCGGCGAGGTGGCCGAACCGGGCCCGAAGCACCGGCACCCATTTGGTGAAAAAGATCAGCACCTTAATCGCGCGATCCCGCGGACGATTCAGCTCGAGATAGGACGAGAGATCGACGGTCGAGTCGTGGACGAACCCCGCGTCTCGCGCGAGCGTCTGCAGTCGGCCGCGATCGATCAGCGTGTTGATGTGCCAGCCGCGTTTGAATTGGTCGATCGCGCGCCGTGCGGCCGGGTCGTCGGTCGGGCGCTTGAAATCGTCGCAGATCGCAAGCAGCCCACCCGGCCGAATCAGCCGGCGGCACTGCGCGAACAACCGAACGGGGTCGGGCCCATGGACGAACGACTCGATCGCGTACGCCACATCGGCCGGACCGACGCTCGACGGCAGATCGGCGTAGTCACCCTCGAGGCAAGTCAGTCGATCCGCGAGCCCAGCCTCCTGGATGCGCTGCTGCGCAAATCGCGCCTGCACGGGGCTCAACGTGATGCCGGTGCCGTGGAGGCCGGGCAGCCGCTCCGCGAGATAACAGAGGCTCGCTCCCACGCCGCAGCCGAGATCGACGACGTGCGATGGCCGATCGGTTCCGGGTGAAATGCGCCGCAGGCATTCCGCGATTCGATCCTCCACGAACCGAAACGCCTCGTCGCTGCTGCGAACACCGGGACCCCAGACCGCGCGGTGGATTGCACCAAGGCTTCCGCCCTGCCCCAAAGCGACGAACGACGCCGTGTTGCGATCGTAGTAGCGCCGGATGTCCGTCTGGCTGAATCGTGACAAGAGTGGTACGGACCTCGCGGGCTCCAGTCCCTCATGATATCCAGATCACTCGGCGGTCGGATCTCATGCCCCGATACGCACACTCGTACGCGACACAATGGTGAGCCCCTGCCGGTTGGTGGCGTTGACGTTGATCGAAAGGACCCCGGCGGCGGGCACGCCGCAATCGAAGCGCAGCGAGAACCCGTCGGTCCGCGGCTGGCCCGGCGCGACCTGTTGACCGCCGAATGACAGCTGACCCGGAATTGGAATCGGCATCGTGCCCGGCATCGGCACTGGCGTCAACGCCGGGATCGTGCTGGGCACGGCAGGAGTTGGAATGGGACTCACGGTCGGGACGGCTTGACCGCCGAACCGATCGAGCAGATCGAATTGGACGGCCTGCAGGAAGAGCTCGGTCGGCGAACTGACCGTGACGTTAACGACCGCGACAAACGGCGGCGCCAGGGGACAGAGCGGGTTGGGCACGAACTGCGGCACGATGGAGGACGGCTCAGCCGTCACCGACGTCGATTGAACGGCAACAGGAGCCGTGATGGTCTCGTTCTTGTCACACGACGAGGTGAACAGCGCCACCGGCACAACCATCGCGGCAATCCACCTGGAACCATCGGACATGGGACACCTCGCGCGCAGACGAAGCAAAAGGTGTGCGCGTATCCGCCGATGGAACGAACTGCTGAGTTATAGGCGTGCTGACGCCGCGACGAATGACTCATCGGTGGGGGGCGGGTGACGCTCATTTGAAAGCGCGACGGGAACGCCGTTCCGATACGCGATTCGGCCGCCGCCGAGCGCCCGGATACGTTCCCCGGACGTGACGATACCCGCGAGGTTCAGCGGATCGGCGGCGCTGATCACGAGCGTCTGATGATCCGGCGGTGTCCGCCGGACTTCGCGGAGCCGATCGACCGCATCCGCGAGCGCGAATTGTTCGCCCGACATCCCCGATACGAACCGTCCGCCGCGGATTTCGCCGCGGGCCTCGAGCCGCCGGTATACGCGGGCCAGCTCGCGCCACGGTGCGGCGTTCGCCTCGCGCGACAGCAGGCGCCGAAAGACCACGCCGTAGCGCCTCAGCAGCGTCCACGCCTGCGCCTCGACCGCTGCGTCGCGCGACACCGCCGGCGGATCGGCCTGAAGCAGCGACCATCGTCCCGCGTGCGCCGCCGCATTGCGGGCAATCGGACGGCCTGCGGAGGCACGTACGATCGTCCGAAGGCCGTCAAACCCGTCTGAGGCCACCAGCCCGGCGCCGACGAGCTCGCCGATTGCGGACACGAGCGCGTCTTGATCAAGGGCACACGCCATCAGCTCGCGGAAGAATGACGCGCCGCGTAACCCCAGCATCTCGTACACCGCGCGGGCCGTTTCGCCGAGCGTGCTGATGACGTGAAGACGACTGCTCGCGTCGGTTTCGCGCAACCTCCGCCAGAAATCGCCATGTTCCCGCAAAAACAAGGCAACAGGCGTTGCACCGATGAGACGGGATCGTGGATCCGCACCGGGCGGCGACAAACGCGCCCATCCGACCTCGCCCGTGAGGCACAGCATGTCGAGCATCGACCGTTCGTAGCGGTCGAGACGCGCCGGCAGCACCGCGCGTTCCCACGCAGTGGCCGCCAGCTCGAAACCATCGAGCGCGGCAACGATGGTTCTCAGGCCGTCCAGACCCGTCAGCCGCGCTGATGGCTCGACGTGCTGCCACGCGAACAGGAACCGCATAAAATCGGCGGGGCTCACCGGCTCGATTTCGGCGCGCAGCCGGTTGAGCGTGTAACGGTGAATACGCGCAAGCAGGCGCCGATCGCACCACTCGAGCTGCGACGCGGAGGTCGTAAAGATTCCGCGGAGCACGACGCCCTCTCCTTCGAGATTCGCCAATGCGACTGCGACATCTGATTCGCTGATCGCACACTCCCCGGCGAGCAAAGCAGCCGTCGTGGGCCCCACGAGCCCGAGGCGGCCGCGCAGGATTTCGATGATCGCGTCTTCGCGCGTCCAGGCACGCGCGGCGCGCGACGGCGGAGCCACGGCGGAACCCTGAATCGTGGCGTGTGGATGCACCGCCGCGATCTCGGGCAGCCGCTCAGCCGCCACCCACATCCGCGTCGAAACCTTGAACGCACAGATCGCAGAGCGCGCAGCGTGATCGGTTTTCCCTGCGCCCTCGGCGGCCTCCGAGTCCATCGCCGTCGTCACGATCGCAGCTCGACCCGTGTCAAGCAGTCGTGCGAGGAGCTCGTTCGCATCGACCGCCAAGTCGCCGGGAATCAGAAAGCCCGCGGTGAGCAGCGCGTCATGCAGCTCGTCGGCGTCGCGTGGATCGGGACGCGCTTCGTCGCGCACGCGTTCGATGGCTGCCGCATCCAGCCGGCCGAGGTCGTCGGCTGCCGATGGCTCACTTGCGCGGCGCGTCTGAACTGCCTGCGTTCGCCGCTCTTCGAGCGGCGCATCGTCCAGAAACGCGTAAGGCTTCGCGTTGACGATCTCGTGCGCCAGGACGGACGGCTCCGCCGTGTCCCTGGAGACCAGGCGCAGTTCGCCGCGTTGAATCCGCTCGAGGACCCCGCTCAGTCCCTCGAAGTCCATCGCCTCCTCCAGGCAGTCGCGGATCGTCTGAGCGACAAGCGGATGATCGGGTATCTGTCGATCGCCGGGAATGTTGTCGAGACACGCCGCCGCGTCGGGAAAGACCGCCGCCATGAGATCGGCTGAAAGGGTGCGCTGCAGCTGGGGCGGGACCTTCTTGCCGCCGCGATTTCTGGGGACCGCCAGCGAAATCGTGGTGTTCCAACGCCAGCGCGTCTGAAACACCGGCGCATCGAGAAAGGCCTGAACCAACACGTCCCGTGCGGTCGCCGGATGCAGATAGCGGAAGACATCGGCGAGCGGGAACGAGTGCTGCGGACCGAGCGAAAGCAGCAGCGCTTCGTCGGTCGCCGCCGCCTGCAGCTCGAAGTCGAACTGACGGCAGAAGCGCTTGCGCAGCGCCAGCCCCCAGGCCTTATTGATCCGGCTGCCGAATGGCGCGTGCAGCACGAGCTGCATGCCGCCTGACTGGTCGAAAAACCGCTCGAGCACCAGGGTGTGCTGCGTCGGCAGCGCGCCAAGCACGCGGCGCGCCTCGACAAGATACGCGACCGTCTGTTCGGCCGCGGCGAGCGAGATGCCGGCTTCGCCGGCCAGCCAGTCGATGGTCCGCCTGAAGGCGGACCCCACGTACGGAGGGTCCGATACAACATTCAACGCAGAACTCGCAGAGAGATCAGCACGCTCTGCGTGTTCCGCGGTTTCTGCGTTGATCGCTGTGACTGTCACGACATCAAACGCAGAGATCGCAGAGCACGCAGAGTAATTACTTTTCTCTGGGGTCTCTGCGTTGATCGTGGTATCAGTCGTAGTGTCCGGCTTTAGCCGGACTTCAATATCTGCTCGGAGATCGCTCACGGCTTTCGACAGCTCGTCGCTCCGCGCCGGCGCCTCGCCCAGCCAGAATGGAATATTCGGGGGCGCGCTCTTCGCATCGGCGACGCGCACGGTGCCGGGACCCACCTGCAAGACCCGCCAGGAGGCGTTTCCCAGCTGAAAGATGTCGCCCGCCATGCTTTCGATCGCGAAATCTTCGTTCAACGTACCGATGAACGTGTCGCCCGGATCGAGAATCACGCGGTAATCGGCGACTTCCGGAATCGCGCCTCCCGAAGTAATCGCGAGCATCCGTGCCCCGCGCCGGCCGCGAAGCTGATGATGCACTTCGTCCCGGTGGATGAGCGCGCTTCGCCGCCCGCGGCGCGTGGCAAATCCGTCGGCGGCCATCGCGACGACCGCATCAAAGCTCTGACGGGGCAGATCGCGAAACGGCCAGGCGCGGCGCATCACGCCGAACAGCTCGTCCTCGCCGTAGGCGCGAGAGGCCGTCTCGGCGACGATCTGCTGCGCGAGGACGTCGAGCGGGGCGTCGTGCGTGACGATGGCGTCGAGTTCGCCCTGGCGCACAGTCCGGAGAAGCGCCGTGCACTCGACGAGGTCGTCCCGTGACACCGGAAACAGCCGGCCCTTCGGCACTCCGGAAATCGAATGGCCGGACCGTCCAATTCGCTGGAGAAACGTCGCGATGCGATGCGGCGATCCGATCTGGCATGCGAGATCGACGTGCCCGATGTCGATGCCGAGCTCGAGAGAGGCGGTGGCGACGAGCGCCTTGAGTTGCCCCGCTTTGAGGCGCGCCTCGGCATCAAGACGCTTCTCCTTCGACAGGCTCCCATGATGCGCCGTGACCGCGTCGTCGCCGATCCGATCGCTCAGGTGACGCGCGAGACGCTCGGCCATCCGGCGCGTGTTGACGAACACAAGCGTCGTGCGGTGCGCCCGGATCAGTTCCGTGAGTCGATCGTAGTACTCCTCCCAGACCTCGTGCGCCATGACCGCTTCGAGCGGCGATCGCGGGATCTCGAGCGCCAGATCCATCTCCCGGCGGTGTCCTGCGTCGACGATGCCGCAATCCGCCACGCCGGCCGCATCGACGGCGCCGGTACCGACGAGAAATCGCGCGACCTCTGTAATCGGCTTCTGCGTGGCGGACAGGCCGATTCGAAGAAGCGGTCCCGTCACCACCTGCTGGAGCCGCTCGAGGCTGAGCGAGAGATGCGCGCCGCGCCGCGTTCCGATGACCGCGTGGATTTCGTCCACGATGACGGTGCGCACGGTACGGAGCATCTCGCGGCTGCGCGATGCCGTTAACAGCAGGTAAAGCGACTCGGGCGTCGTGACGAGAATGTGGGGCGGCGTGCGGAGCATCGCCGCGCGTTCCGCCTGCGGCGTGTCGCCGGTGCGGACGGCGGCGGTCACGCGCGGAGCGCTCAGGCCGAGCGCCGCAGACACGCGGCACAGGCCTCGGCGCGGTTCCGAGAGGTTTTTGTGAATGTCCGCGCTCAGCGCCTTGAGCGGCGATACGTAAAGAACGCGTACCTCATCAGGGAGCGGCCCACGGAGACCTTCCTGAAGCAGGTCATCGAGTGCTGTGAGGAACGCCGCAAGCGTCTTGCCCGAGCCGGTCGGCGCCGCGATGAGCGTGTGACGCCCTTCACGGATTGATGCCCATCCGTTGAGCTGTGCCGCCGTCGGCGCGTCAAAATTTTCGCCGAACCACCGTTCGGTGATTGGATGGAAAGCCGCGAGGGGCATGGCTGTGGGGAAATCTCAGCATAACTCAGAACGTGGTTTGCCACGCCTTAGCCCGCAGGTTTTTCAGCGAAGGGAACCTTTCAGGAACTATCCGAGTAAGGCAAGGTTAGAGGCCGATGCCGGACGAGCTGGAGGGCGACCTCCTCAGGCGCTTCGTACAGGGCGACCGCGACGCGTTTGAATCGCTCTTCCGGCAATTCGAACGTGACGTCTATCTCTGGAGTATCCGGATCGTGCGAGACGCGAGTGTCGCGGAAGATGTGATGGTGGAGTCGTTCTGGCGAGCCTATCGCGGCAGAACCCATTTCGACGCGTCGCGGACCTTCGGCGCCTGGATGCGGCGGATCGCCACAAACGTGGTGCGCGATCATCTGCGGGCACTGCGCTGGCATGCTCGCTGGAGCCGACCGATCGACGACGAGTTTCCGGCGCCCGCAACCGCAGATCGTGGGGTTGGCGATTTGATTGCGCGAGCGTTTCGCCGGCTGCCGCCGAAGCTGGCAGATTGTTGCCGCGCTCGCGCTCATCGAGGAACGGCCCTACGCGGAAATTGCTGACGCCCTGGATGTGCCGATCGGAACGGTCAAGTCGCGCGTGTTCCGTGCCACGCGCGCGTTGAGAAAAGAGCTGGCCCGTCTGGGACTCGAACCATGACCGGCGACGAACCGCTTCAACAACTCTTGCGGTCGGCACTTCCATCACCGCCCGGCGTGGGACCCTCACAGGATCTCTGGCCGCTGGTTGTGGATCGCATTCAAGCACCGCGTGGATGGTCGCCGCTCGACACGAGCCTGGCGGCGATCGTCATGCTTCTGCTTCTCATCTTTCCGGGCTGGCTGTTTCTGCTCGCGTACCACTTGTAATGGAGGGCACGATGCGACCGCATAAGTACTGGCGCGCGTACATGGCCGGCATCGCCGTGCCGACGCTGTCTTTGCTCGGCATCATGGCGGTGTTCGCGTATCACCCGTACTACTTTGAGGTGCCGAATCAATTCGTCGTTCCGCTGCCCGGCGCGCCGCTCGAGCGCGGATTCATCTTTCCCATGGCGGTCGTCCCCAACGTCTGGGGCTTGTGGAACATCCTCCACGTCGCGCTTCGATCGCGCGTGCGCCTCTCCCTCGGCGTTTATGGTGCCCTTCTGCCGCTGATCTTGATGCCTGGCGGAGTGATCCTGACGCGGGTGCTCGACGTCTTCACGATTCAATGGCGATTCGCTCTTCCGATGGTGCCTATCGCGATGGCCGTCTACTATCTGGCCTGGAAGCACCTGGTGGGATTTTTGAATGACGAGTTGGGGATCGCCATCCCTTAACCGCGACCCCGATCCTCTTTTACTGAGACCGTCCGGACCTCTGAACTCCAACCCAGCCGTGGAGATGATGAGATGATCGGAAGATGAGCTCCTCCGATCCGGCCTCGACCTTCTCATCTCTCGGATTACAGCGCGTCCTCGCCGACGGCGTCGCGGCACTCGGATACGAGGAGCCGACTCCGGTGCAGCGCGAAGCGATTCCGCTGCTGTTGAAAGGGCGCGATCTGCTGGCCCAGGCCGGCACCGGCACGGGGAAGACCGCGGCGTTCGCGCTGCCGATGCTGCAGCGGATCGGGGAGGGACATCCCGGTCCGCGTCAGACCTGCGGGCTGGTTCTCGTACCCACTCGGGAGCTCGCGATGCAGGTGTCCGAAGCGGTCCACAAATATGCCAAAGGCGTGGCCCTTACGGTCCTGCCGCTTTACGGCGGAGCACCGATGCACCATCAGATTCGCGCCCTCGAACGCGGCGCCCACATCGTCGTGGCCACGCCCGGCCGCGCGCTCGATCATCTCAAGCGGACGACGCTGCGGCTGGAGGCCGTGCAGGTTCTCATTCTCGACGAGGCGGACGAGATGCTGGACATGGGGTTCGCCGACGATCTCGATGTCATTCTGAAAGCGACGCCGGCGTCGCGGCAGACGGCCCTCTTTTCGGCCACGATGCCGGCGCGGATTCTGTCGATTGCGGGACGGCACCTGAAAAACCCGGCACGCGTCACGATCGAGCGCGAGAAACCGGCCGCCGGCAAAGTGCCGCGGGTCCGTCAGATCGCCTACATCGTGAACCGCGCTCACAAGGCGGCGACACTCGCACGTATTCTCGACATGGAAGATCCGGTCGCGACGCTCGTGTTCTGCCGCACGCGGATGGAAGTCGATGCGCTCGTCGAGACATTCAACGCGCACGGACATCGCAGCGAGGCGCTGCACGGCGGCATGCTGCAGCGGCAGCGCGATCACGTCATGGGACTCTTCAGGTCGCAGAAGGCCGATCTGCTCATCGCGACCGATGTCGCTGCGCGGGGGCTCGACATCACGCACATTTCGCACGTCGTCAATTACGACGTCCCGGCATCGCCGGAGGTGTACCTCCATCGCATCGGCCGGACCGGCCGTGCGGGCCGTGAAGGCGTCGCCATCACGCTTGCCGAAGCGCGCGAGCATCGGCTCCTGCGCGCCATCGAGAGTTTCACGCGGACGAAAATTGAGGTTGCCACGGTACCGACAGTCGCGGATCTTCGCGCGCGGCAGCTCGATCTGACCCGTGCCTCTCTACGGGAGCGGCTGCTGGCGAAGGACTACGACGACGTCCGGGTCGTCGTTGAATCGCTCGCGGAGGAGTTCGACATCGTGGACATCGCTGCCGCCGCGGTCAAATTGGCGCACGCTGCCGCGGAGCGTAACGACGTCGGGGAGATTCCCCCAGCGGTCCGGCAGACAACGGCTCCCGCAACGCCTGGCTATCAAATCCGGCTGAAACCGGATCCCACGTCCGCAGGCCGGCCTCAAGTCCGGCTGAAGGCGGATCCCACACCGGCGGCGGAGGGTCGTCGCACCTATTCCGCACAAGGTCACCCACACTCGCGGCAAGAGGCCAGGGCTCCGCGCCGCTGGACCGTCGGCAAAGGCGATCGTCCGGTTCCCGCCGATGGCAGGACCATCCGCCTCTATATCGGCGCCGGTCGGCAGGCGGGCATCCGCCCCGGCGATGTGGTGGGGGCGATTACCGGGGAGGCCGGCATCCAGTCGCGATTGCTCGGCGCGATTGAGATCGGCGATCGGTCGTCATACGTCGAAGTCCCGGAAACGCTCGCGGACGACATCATCGCGGCGCTCAAAGCCACTACGATCCGCGGCAAGAAGGTCCCCGTGCGGCGCGACGCAAAAGCGTAACGCCGGGCGGTACGGCATAATTATCGACACCCATGTTCAAACGGACCGACGACCTCCGCATCACGGAGGTGCGCCCGCTCATCCCGCCGGCCATTTTGCTCGAAGAGATTCCCATCACCGAGCGCGTTTCCAATATTGTTTCCGATGCGCGGCAGGCGATCGCCAACGCGCTGCATGGCCGCGATCCGCGGCTGGTCGTCATCGCCGGGCCTTGTTCGATTCACGATACGAAGGCGGCGCTCGAATATGCGGAGCGCCTGGTGGCACTGGCCGAACGCTACAGGGACAATCTCATCGTCGTGATGCGCAGCTACTTCGAAAAGCCGCGCACATCGGTTGGCTGGAAAGGGCTCATCAACGATCCCGACCTCGACGAGAGTTATCACATCAACAAGGGACTGCGATTGGCGCGCCAGCTTCTGCTCGACGTCAACTCCATGGGGCTGCCGACCGCGTCGGAGTTTCTCGACACGCAGATTCCGCAGCACATCGCCGACCTGACGTCGTGGGTTGCCATCGGCGCGCGCACGGCGGAAAGCCAGGTGCACCGCGAGCTGGCGTCCGGCCTCTCCATGCCGGTCGGATTCAAGAACAGCACTGACGGCAACGTCCAGACCGCTGTCGACGCGGTCGTGGCGGCGGGTTCGCCGCATTGGTTTCCGTCCGTCACCAAGCAGGGCGTGTCCGCCATCTTCCAGACCACCGGCAACGACTCCTGCCATGTCATTCTGCGCGGGGGGACGCGCACCGGACCAAACTACGACGCCGATCACATTGCCAAGGTCTGCGCGCGGCTGGCGGCCAAGGGCCTCCGCGAAACAGTGATGGTCGATTGCTCGCACGGCAACAGCCTGAAGGACCACGCGAAGCAGGCGGACGTTGCTGCCTCAATCTGCGAGCAGGTGGCGTCCGGCAGCCGGCAGATTTTCGGGACGATGATGGAGAGCCATCTCGTCGAGGGACGCCAGGACTACGTCCCGGGTCAGCACGCGATGTACGGCCAGAGCATCACCGATGCGTGCATCTCGCTCGCGCAGACGGAGCCGCTGCTCGAACGATTCGCAAAAGCCCAGCAGGCACGCGGCCAGACGCAGTAGGCCGGGTCGTCCATGACGCGCAAGACGTGGGGCGGACCTTGTCAGGTCCGCCATTAGATCCGCATCAGGTCCGCCATTAGATCCGCATCAGGTCCGCCGCGCTCGCCTGCCCCTCCCTGTTCGCCCGACGGCAATTCGGCGTTTACAAGACAGAGACCGATTCCCGTGGACCCCCAGTGTGCCAGTCGATCGAGTCGAATTGAATGGCCCGTCGCGGTGACGCGATGAACGTCGCGCTTCAAAACCGGGTGGCGAACCCGTATGATACAGGCCGTTACCTGTTGAAACTGCGGTCGTTACCCGCCATGGATGAGTCGCCCATGGGGACGGATCCCGCCGTCCCTCAGCCGCCCTCGCCCGCCGAACCGGCGGTGGACTCGACCTTGGACCTCGTCACACAGGCGAAAGCGGGCAATCGCGAAGCGCTCGACCGGTTGTTCGCGCGCTATCTGCCCGCGCTGCGGCGCTGGGCCAGCGGACGGCTTCCCCGGTGGAGCCGCGACCTGATGGACACCGACGATCTGGTCCAGGAAACCGTCTGGCGTGCGATCAAGCGAATCAACGCATTCGAATCACGGCACCCCGGCGCCTTGCAGGCCTATCTGCGCCTGGCGGTGATGAACCGGATCCGCGACGAGGTGCGTCGCACCAAGCGGTCGCCCATTCCGATCGAGCTCGACGAGAACGCCAGCGATCCATCCGCCTCGCCGTTGGAGATGGCGATCGGCGAGGAAGCGGTCGATCGATATGAGGCGGCATTGGCGCGACTGCGGCCGGAGGAGCGCGAGGCGATCGTGGCTCGGGTCGAAATGGACGGCAGCTATCAGGACGTCGCGGTCGCGCTCGGCAA
>Ga0310810_10009246_pt1 | contig 11386 bp, 9 predicted proteins | sample NCmetagenome_FD_207641 | JGI IMG/M metagenome (GOLD analysis project Ga0310810, IMG submission 207641) | Soil microbial communities from experimental microcosm in Duke University, North Carolina, United States - NC | ecosystem: Engineered > Artificial ecosystem > Soil microcosm > Unclassified ... | reverse complement strand
GCGCGCGCGAAGATCTTCGAGGGCAATGCACGGAAGGTGTATCCGCGGATCAATAGGGTGTTAACCACCTAACGGTGCGACGGTGCGATGGTGCGACGGCGCGATGGTGCGACGGTGCGACGGTGCAGGGCCTGGTGCCGAGGAGCCGGGGGTCGGTCCGAGGGGCCGAGCTCCGGCGTGCGGAATGAAGACATGAGATCGAAGACGGGGGAGACGCGTTGGTGAAACCGACCATCGTTCGAAACATCCCGCGCGCCGATGCCGCTGTCATCGAGCAGCTCGGCAAGCTTGGTGTTGCCACTGTTCACGAGGCGCAGGGGCGCTCGGGGCTGCTGCATCCCTACATGCGGCCCATCTACCCGACGGCCCGCATGGCGGGGAGTGCGCTCACGATTTCCTGTCAGGCCGGTGACAACCTGATGATTCATGCGGCGATCGAGGTCTGCCGGCCCGGCGATGTGCTCGTCGTGACGGCGACCTCCGAGTCAACCGACGGCATGTTTGGTGAGCTGCTGGCGGTGTCTGCGCGCGCGCACGGTGCGGTCGGCCTGCTCATCGACGCCGGCATCCGCGACGTGGCCGATTTGACCTCGATGGAGTTCCCGGCGTGGGCAAAAGCCATCCACGCGCAGGGAACCGTGAAGGCGACGGCCGGATCGGTCAACGTGCCGGTCGTTTGCGCCGGGGCTGCCGTTCAACCCGGAGATGTGATCGTCGGCGACGTCGATGGCGTCGTGGTAGTGCCGAGAGCGTCCGCCGTCGACATCGCCCGTCTCGGGCAGGAGCGCGTCGCGAAAGAAGAGAAGTCGCGCGAGCGCCTGCGCAAGGGCGAGCTCGGTCTGGATTTCTACGGTCTGCGCGCGCGCCTCACTGAATTGGGAGTACGGTATGTAGACGAAGCCTGAGTCGCGGGCTTCCTTCCGTTATCTGGCAACCTCGCCCAGTCGTTTCCACTCAAACTATCGGCCTCTCTGTCTGCAATCTCAGTTGACTTCCGTGTCACGGCAGGCATAGATTGCAGCAGCATCGCGCCTCCCCTGAATGGGGGAACCGATGTGGGTAGTCTGCTCTTGCCATACACGAGATTTTCTGCGTGTTTGGCCGTCGTGTTGAGGCTCGCCGAGCCTCTCGCTCGTTCTCGCCTGAAACTCAAGGAGAAGACACGACATGCTGAGAACTAGGACGTGTTTCCTCGGGTTGGCAGTTCTGATATGGCTGCCGTGCTCCGCGTTCGCTCAAGGGACCGTGACGGGCACCGTGCGCGATGCCTCCGGTGCTGTGTTGCCAGGTGTGACGGTCGAGGCTGCAAGCCCAGCGTTGATCGAAAAGGTGCGCTCGGTCGTGACCGACGGCACCGGCCAGTACCGCGTCATCGATCTCAATCCAGGCACCTACTCCCTGACGTTCTCGCTTCCCGGTTTCAGCACGGTCAAGCGCGATGGGATCGAGATCTCCGGAACTGCGGTGCTGACCATCCCGATCGAGATGCGCGTGGGCGCGCTGCAGGAAACGATCACGGTAACCGGCGAGACGCCAGTCGTCGACGTGCAGAGCACGAAGCGTGAAACCGTGCTCAGCCAGGAGGTCATTGCCGCGATCCCAGCCACGCGCGCGGTCGGCTCGCTGCTCAACGCCACTCCCGGGCTGACCGTCGACAACAACGGCCTCGCGGCGACGCCGACGATGACGTTCTTCAGCGCGCGCGGCGGTCAGACGAACGAAGGCCGAATGGCCGTGAACGGCATGACGGTCGCGGCGGCGTTCAACGGTGGCGGGGTGTCGTCGTACATCCTCGACTCGGTGAACGTCGACGAGGTGGCGGTCGTCGTGTCCGGCGGACTCGGCGAATCGGACATCGGCGGTCCGACGATGAACCTCGTGCCACGCTCCGGCGGCAACGCGTTCCGCGGCCAGGGTTTCATCAACAATGCCGGCGAGTGGTCCAAGGGTAGCAACCTCGACGACAGCCTGCGCGCGGTCGGCATCGTGGATCCGCCTGGCATCATCGGCGCCTACGACTTCAGCGTGTCGTATGGGGGCCCGGTCAAGCGCGACCGGCTGTGGTTCTTCGGCAGCTACCGCAAGCTGGACACCTCCACGACCGTCGAGGGCATCGTTGCCAACGCCAATGCCTACAACGCGTCGAGCTGGCGGTGGGCGCCGGATGACAGTCTCGCCGCGAGGCAGTTGCAGGGACGGACGATGTACATCGGCCGCCTGGCGGCGCAGGTCACGCAGAAGAACCGCGTTACCTTCAGCCACGAGTATCAGCTTCGCTGCGAGGGCTCGCCGCTCAAGGTGGAAACCGATGGTTGCCACACCCGTGGCGCCAACTGGATTCCCGGAACCAACGCGACCACCTCGCCCGAGGCCGCGACCAACTACTTCGATTTCCCGTACTACCTGACGCAGGGAACCTGGTCGGCGCCGATGACGAACAGGCTGCTGCTCGAGGCCGGCGTGTCGCGCTTCTCGTACTACCATGCGGGCGGCCCCGGCCAGTTGCCGCCGGACGGAATCTTCGACTTAATCGCGGTGACGGAGCAGTCGACGGCGATCGATCCGGCGACCGGCATCCGCTATGCGCCGCGCGCGAACTATCTCTACCGCGCGGTTCCGACCTACAACGACAACTACGGCAACCCGAACCAGTGGCGCGCTTCGGCCTCGTACGTCACCGGCGCGCACAACATGAAGGTCGGGTATCAGGGAAGCTGGCTCATTGCCAAGTCGAAGGTCGTCACACCAGAGTCACTCGTGCAGTATCGATTCAACCTCGGCCTGCCGAATGCGTACTCGTTCCGCCTGCCGGACTGGCAGCAGACCGATCACACGAAGGTCGCTGCCTTCTACGTGCAGGACACGTGGACCATGGGACGGCTGACGGTTGCGGGCGCCCTCCGCTACGATCGCGCGTGGAGCTACAGCCCTGCCGATGGCAACGGCACGACGAAGACGTCCATCTTCAACTCGTCGGCCATCACGTACCCGCAGACACCGGGCGTGAGCGCGTACAACGACATGACACCGCGTATCGGTATCGCATACGACGTCTTCGGCAATGGCAGGACGGCGATCAAGTTCAACTTCGGCCACTACCTCGACGCCGCCACGAACGACAGCATCTACACGCAGAACAACCCGGCGAACAAGACTGTGCGCCAGGTGCTGAACCGTTCGTGGGCCGACAACGATCGGGACAACGTGATCGATTGTGTCTTGACGAACTTCGGCGCGCAGAGCCCGGCGACAGGATCGGTGGATAGCTGCGGCGCGCTGTCGAACGAGGACCTGAACTTCGGCCGAGAGGGGACCAACATCACGCAAGTCGACCCGAAGCTGCTTGGCGGTTGGGGTGCGCGGCAAAGCGACTGGCAGTGGGGCATCAACGTGCAGCACGAGTTGTTGCCACGCGTCTCGCTCGAGGTCGGCTACAACAGGCGGTGGTGGACGGGACCGAGCGCGTCCGATGGTTTCGTCACCGACGATCTCGCGCGCGCTCCGAGTGACTACGAGGCGTTCACGCTCACCGCTCCGAGCGATCCTCGCCTCCCGGGCGGCGGCGGCTACCCGATGACGTTCTATACCCAGACGGCGGCCGCGGGCCCGCGTGCGGCGCAGAACTTCATCACGCGCGAGGACAACTACGGCAACCCGACGGAGTACTGGCACGGCGTCGACTGGACGGTCAATGCACGTCTCCGCGACGGACTGTTCCTCCAGATCGGCGCGGGCACCGGCCGCAAGATCATCGACCGGTGCGACACGATCACCAAGGTCGACCAGCCGACAATTCCGACGAACGTCATTACTGCGCCCGGCCTGCAGCAGGCATCAGCCTGCTACAGCAAGGAGCCCTTCCAGACGAACCTGCGGGGGCTGGCGAGCTACACGGTGCCGAAGATCGACGTCCGGGTCAGCGGAACGTTCCGGTCGCAGACGCCCGATGCGCGTCTGGCGACCTGGGTCGTGCCGAACACCCTTATCGCGGCTTCACTCGGCCGTCTGCCATTCGGAGCGCTGGCCTCTGGCACGACAAGCGTCGCGCTCCTCGACCTCGACGAGCGGCGCTTATATGCCGACAATCGGCGCAGCCAGGTCGATCTGCGTGTCGCCAAGCTGTTTCGCTTCGGCGCCAGGCGGCTCGATGCCGGCTTCGACGTAGGCAACTTGTTCAACACCAACTACGCCACGGGGTACGACAACACCTACCAGTACACCGTCGGCAATACGGCGCAGGGCGGGACGTGGAACAACCCGACCAGCGTCATCACTGCACGGTTCCTTCGCTGGAACCTCACGGTCGATTTTTGAGAGTCCGCACGCGGGCCGGGTCCACAAAACTGGACCCGGCCTACCTTGTCGTAGGGCCGCCTTCCTTTATAATCTCCGACCGAATCGATTCGGTGTCGTGCCGAAAGGAGTCTCCATGTCCTCTCGTGTTCTCGCTCTTCCTGCTCTTGCCGTGTTTGCGCTGATGACCGCCGCCTGTGGTGGTGGTTCGCCCGAGTCGAAGCCCGCAACGACTGCGGCTGCTCCGGCGGCTGCGCCCGCCGAGGATCACACCGCGCACGGCGGCGCGTCGAGAGTCTTCTTCATGGAGCCGGCCAACGGCGCGTCGGTGAAGAGCCCGGTCCACATCGTGTTCGGCAACGAGATGTTCACCATCGCCCCGGTGCCACAGGGAGAGGTCGCCGAAGTGCGGCCGAACACCGGCCACTATCACCTCGGCGTGGACACCGATTGCCTGCCGGTGGGCACCGTCATCCCGAAGGCCAATCCATGGGTGCACTTCGGCATGGGCAACAACTCAATCGACATGCAGCTCTCGCCGGGCATGCACAAACTGGTCGTCCAGGCCGGCGACGACAAACACGCGACGATGACCGGGCTGTGCGAGACGATCACCGTCAATGTGTCGGCTGAGTAAATCATCTTTGATTGGGAGATTTTTGATCGTTGAATGAATTGGAGATTGGAGAATGTTGATTGTCGATTTGGCGCCGACGGCCGGCAACCCAATCACCAATCATCAATCTCCAATCAAAAATTCAATCAGTAATCAAAAATCCTCAAATCAACAATGTTCTAGAGACTTCCCAGGAAACCCATGACCGCTGACGTGAACTGCTCGGAGCGTTCGACATTGCTCAAGTGAGCAGCGTCGAGCGTCAGCAGCTTCGAGCCCGGAATCGCCTGGTGGACGAAGTGGAGACCTTCTGGCGGAGTGGCTGCGTCGACGGAACCCGCGATCAACAGGACGGGGCAGGTAATTCGCGAGATCGCTTCCCGCAGGTCTTCATCTCGTAAGGCGGCGCAGCAACCGAGATAGCCCGCTTGCGGGCAGGCTGCGACCATCGCGCGGAAATTCTCGGCCACCTCTTCGTGCCCCCGACTGAACTCGGGGGTAAACCACCGCGCGATCGCCATATCGGCTACGCCGCGCATGCCCTGTTCCTTTACGAGCGCGATGCGGTCGTTCCACGATTGCACGCCGCCAATACGGGCGGCGCTGTTGGCGACGACGAGGCTGGCGACACGATCGGACGCGTTGATCGCCAGCCACAGCCCAGTGATGCCGCCGAGTGAGATGCCGCAGATGTGGGCGTTCTGAGCGCCCTCTGCATCGAGTATCGCCAGCGCATCGCCCCCGAGTTGCGCGATGGTGTAATCGCCGGCGGGCACCGACGACGACCCGTGGCCGCGAGCGTCGTAGCGGATGATGCGATACGTGCCAACGAGCGCCGGGAGCTGTTCCTGCCACAGGTCCCGCGTCGTGCCGATGGAGTTGATGAACAGGAGGACGGGGCGGTCGAGCGGGCCTTCAGCGGTATAGCTGATTCGAGCCCCCGAGCTGTTCACCTCGCTCACGTCGATCAGTGCTTGTCCGCTGCCGCAGCCATCGCGGCCTGGCCGCGCGCGTGGCTGGTCGAGAAGATCACATGCAGCGACATGAGCGCCTGCAGCGGATGCGCTCCCGCCTCGGCGAGCGGGCCGACGTGATCGCTGACCTTGCCGCCGTGGCCAACGTTGATCAGTTCCTTTGCCGCCTCGCGCTGCTGGCCCTTCAAGCCGTACTCGTCGGCGACCGAGTCGAAGTCGTTGATGATGCGGTGACGCAGATCAGCGCTGTGACGCGACTCGAACATCAACTTGTTCAACCCATAGGCCTCGGACGGCGGATGTTTGTAGAACAGGAACCCCTGGTTCTCGAACTTGAATCCGCCGAACTCGTCGGCCACTTGCGTGCGCGCCTTCGTTCGGGCGCGCTCCGGCAGGAACCGCATCATGCACAGGCCGTGGTGCCACGTCGGGATGTAGTCGATCAGCTCGCCTTCCATCGCGCCGATCGCGCCGAACATGACGGCCCAGTTGAGCATCTCGGTGTTGCCGACCTCGTCGAGCTGAGTGCCGGTCATGTTCAGAAGCGCGTCGGTGTTCCCGGCCTCGAACTGCGATACCAGCCAGCGATCGAAGTCGAACTCCGGCGTCAGGTACTTGGTCGTGCCGGGGAAGTGCGACATGCCACCGCTGGCGATGATCGCCACGCGCTCTTTGCGGCCCTTCACGATCTCGGCGATCGCTTTGCCGAGCGCGGCACAGCGCCTCGGCGTGGGCAGTGGCGGCACGTATACGTTGGTGAAGAAGGGCACGACCGGAATCGGCCGCTTGCCGATCACGTACTCGAACGGAATCGAGAAGGCGTGACCGAGCTCGGCATCTTCCGAGTAGGCCATGTCGAAGTTGTGGTCGACAACGAGCTTGTTGAGGATGTCTTCGGCCATCGCGCGATGGATCGGCAGGTTGTGCTCGCGTCCCGCGAACTTCGCAATCGCGCGGTCGCCCGCCACGATGGCGAACGAGGGGACGCAGCTCACCGAGAACGTCTCGACGTGATCGGCGCCGAAGAACAGGATGACGTCCGGCTTGGCCTCGTCGAGCGCCTTGCCGAGCTCGTTCATGGCCGCGCCCGCCTGCGCGAGCTGGTTCGGATCCTCATCCGGTGGCCGAGTGAACATGTACGGCGTATGGCAGGTTCCGACGGCAGCAACGATCTCGCCCATGACTCTCACTCCATTGTCTGGCGGGTCCAACGAGCGGGACCCGCCCTACGACTGTCCATCTCTGTCGATCATACGTAGGGCGGGTCTTGCTTTGCCCTTCGATTTTACTCAGGGCACCCCGAGGCTGGTCGAGGGGTGCAGACCCGCCGAAACTATGCGCTCATCGCCCGGTCGATGCCGTCGAGCAGCGCCATCGTCTTCACGCAGCTCGTCGCGCTCGATTCGGGCTCGCGTCCCTCGCGGATCGCGCCCACGAACTCCACGTCCTGCCGATCGAAGGCCGCGATGCCGTCGAGTTGCACGTCCTTGCCCTCGCTGTCGGTCATCGAATCGCGATAGACCTTGTAGGTCTCCTCTTCACCGATGTAGCGGTAGAACCCGCCGAACGGGCCCTTGTTGTTGAACGACATCGCCATGGTGAAGAGCGGACCCTTCTTCGACTTCATCGCGACGCTGAGATCCATCGGGATCTGCAGCGTCGCATGGTCCGGCCCCTTCTGACCCCAGACCTGCCAGTTGGGCTCGTCCAGGACCCAGTGCGCCAGATCGACGGAGTGGCAACCATGATGCCAGAGCAGATTGTCGACCCACGACCGCGGCTGCCCGTGCATGTTGAGGTTCGTCCGGCGGAAGAAATAGGTCTCGACGACCATGTGATGGAGGTGGAACGTGCCCTCCTGGATGCGGCGCCGGATCTCGCGGTGCGGGCTCGAGAACCTGCGCGTGTGCGTCACCATGCACACTTTGCCCGCCGATTTGGCGCCGTCCACCATGCTCTGCGAGTCTTTCAGGTTGAGCGCCATTGGGATCTCAACCTGGACGTGTTTCCCCATCGAGAGCGCCATCAGGGTCTGCTCGGCATGCTGCTCCGATGGCGTCGTCAGGATGACGGCATCGACACCTGGACGATCGATGCATGCTTTCAGGTCAGTCGAGGCGTACGGAATATTCCACTTCGTCGCGAATTCCTTCACGCCCTGTTCGGTGCGGCCGGCCACCGAAACGACCTGCACATCGTCGATCTTGGCCAGGGCTTTGACGTGGATTTCGCCCATCGCCCCGGTGCCCGCCAGACAAATCTTCATCGCTCCTCCCGGCTATGCCCAATCTCTCGATTCTTGATTTGATGATCCTTGATTGTTGAATGGTTGTTGATTCTTGATTGACGACTGTTGATTGAAAACTGGTCCGGAACGAATTGTCACCACATCAACAATCAACAATCTCCAATCAGCAACGAATCAGTAATCAAAGATCATCAAATCAACAATTGAAGATTATCCCTCAGGCCCAGTAGAGGCGCGTGGGATTGTCCACCAGGAGCTTGTGCTGGAGCTCGGATGTCGTCGCGATGTGCGGCACGTAGTCGACGAGCAGCCCATCGTCGGGCATGTGGTTCTTCAGGTTGGGATGCGGCCAATCCGTGCCCCACAGCACACGGTCCGGGAACGTCTCGACGAGCCGGCGTGCGAACGGGACGACGTCGCGATATGCGTTCTGCTCTCCATTGATGGCCGGCGGTCCGGTCACCGTGAGTCGCTCCGGGCAACTGACTTTCGACCAGATGTTCTCGTGCTCGCGCATCAGCCGGACGAACAGCTCGAACTCCGGACCATCGACCGGTTTGCTGACGTCCGGCCGGCCCATGTGATCGACGACGACCGTGGTGGGAAGCGTCGTGAAGAAGTCCCACAGCTCTGGCAAATCGGCGGCTTCGAAGTAGATGACGACGTGCCAGCCAAGAGGTGCGATGCGAGTCGCGATCTCGGTCAGGACGTTGCGCGGAGTGAAGTCCACGAGCCGCTTCACGAAATTGAAGCGCGTGCCGCGGACGCCGGCGGCATGCATCGCGTCGAGCTCCACATCGGTCACGTCGCGGTTGACCGTGGCGACGCCGCGGGCGTGGTTGTCGGATGCGAGGAGCGCATCGACGAGCGCGCGGTTGTCGGTCCCATGACATGTGGCCTGAACGATGACGTTCTTGTCGAAGCCGAGGCGATCGCGCAGCGCGAAGAGTTGTTCCTTCGACGCATCGCACGGCGTGTACTTGCGCTCCGGTGCGTACGGAAACGTCTCGCCAGGTCCGAAGACGTGACAGTGCGCGTCCACTGCGCCAGGCGGAACCTTGAACGTCGGAATCGATGGATTCGGGTGGAAGGCCAGCCAGCCGGGGGTGATTTCGAACTTCATGTCAGGTCAAAGGTCAAAAGGCAAAGGTCAAAGGTCAAGGCAAAGGTCTCAGGGCAAAGGTTTCAGGGCAAAGGTCTCAGGGCAAAGGTCTCAGGGCAAAGGTCTCAGTTGACTTCACCTTTGCCCCTTGACCTTTGACCTTTGACCTAATTCCTCCGTGTCGATTTCCTGCTGCACTGCCGGGTTGTAGCGCGCGCCGGACACGGTGGATGGGTTAATCAATTCGTTCAGTTTTGCGATCGCCGCAGGGGATAGGCGAACCGATTCTGCGTGCGCGTTCTCTTCGAGATGATCGATCCGGGTCGTGCCAGGAATCGGAATGATGTGCGAGCCCTGCGCCAGGACCCATGCGAGCGCCGCTTGTGCCATCGTGCAGCCAGATTCGCGTGCCACGGCGGACAAGCCGTCGCGCAGCGGGAGGTTCTTCGCGAAGTGCTCCTGCTGAAAGCGCGGCATGCCGAGACGAATGTCCTTCGGCGGAAATGTCGCCGGGTCGATCGGCTCGTCACCGAAGAAGCCGCGCGCGATCGGGCTGAAGGCGACGAAGGCGATTCCCAGCTCGCGGCACGTCTCGAGGACCGCAACCTCGGCGTTGCGCGTCCACAGCGAGTACTCCGTCTGGAGCGCGCTGATCGGATGAACCGCGTGCGCCTTGCGAAGAGTCGCGGCGGACACCTCTGAGAGTCCAATCGTCTTGACCTTCCCCTCCTTCACGAGATCGGCGAGCGCACCGACGCTCTCTTCGATGGGCACGCGCTTGTCCCAGCGATGGAGGTAATAAAGATCGATCACATCTGTCCTGAGGCGGCCGAGGCTTTCCTCGCAGTTTCGCTTGATCATCTCGGGCCGGCTGTCGATCACGCGCTGTCCTTGCGCGTTGCGGAAGATCCCGCCTTTGGTGACGAGGATGAATTCCCGGCGCCGCCCGCTGAGCACATCGCCGACCAACGTCTCATTGGCGCCGAAACCGTACAACGCGGCCGAGTCGATGTGGTTGTACCCGAGTTCGAGTGCCTGCAGGAGGACCGCTGCCGCCCTCTCCCGGTCGGGAGGCACGCCGTACGCGTGCGACAGGCACATGCCGCCAAAACCGAGGGCGGAAGAATCAAAGGGGCCGAGTCTTCGAGTTTGCATTCGTAGCGTTGATTAGTTGTTCACGACACACCGAGGCAGTGAGGCACAGAGAGTAAATTCTAGGTTTTCCTCGGTGCCTCCGAGCCTCTGTGTGTCATGGTCATCTGAGGCGACTAGAGTGGCTTCCCCGCTGTGGGCGAACCGTTCAGCCATGCAGCACCCTCTGCGTACAACGTCTCGACAGCAGCGCCACGAAGGCCAGGCAGATCGCCTTTGATCCCGAAGCCATTTCTCGACTGCAGGTACGCCAGGTGGCGATACCCCTCGGGAAAGCTCGCGAGGTGGGCGGCGTCGAGCCTCAGCGTTGTGGCCGGATCCAACGGGTCCATTCGATCTTTCTCGTAGATCGGCTGTCGCCGGACGATACCCCAGTGGCCGCGTTTCTCGAGGAAATCGTAGAAGCGTCCGGTGCAGACGACGTCGACGAGCACGCCCTCGACCGTCGCCCGCTGGTTGATCGTCATCTTCGTCTGAGCGATAGCGCGATATCCCGCAACGTCGCAGGTGAAGCCGCCGAGAAAATGCAGAATGCTCACGCCGCGCTCGAAGCCCTCGCGGCTCACCTCGATGAACTTGCGCGCCGGGCCCTGGAACCAGGTCGCCGTCATCCAGCCGTCGTCGTGCCAGACAGTCGCGAAGCGATTCCAGTCGCCAGCGTCGCGCCAGAGCACCCAGTTCTCGATGACCTCCCGGATGGCGGCTTTCTCGTCGCTGATGAGCGGCTGCTGAATCATCTGAGGTCCCGGATTCGATTGCGCAGCGTGCCGATGCCTTCCACTTCCGTCTCGAGCACGTCACCGTCGAGCAGGAACTCTTGAGGCGTGCGGCCCATGCCGACACCCTCGGGCGTGCCCGTGGCGATGACGTCGCCGGCTTCGAGCGTCAGCCCCTTCGAGAGCCACTCGATGATGACATCCACAGGGAAGATCATGCTGGCCGTGGTGGCGTCCTGCTTGGTGGCTCCGTTGACACGCAACTGCAGGCGCTTGGTCTGAGGA
>Ga0310810_10009245_pt1 | contig 11386 bp, 7 predicted proteins | sample NCmetagenome_FD_207641 | JGI IMG/M metagenome (GOLD analysis project Ga0310810, IMG submission 207641) | Soil microbial communities from experimental microcosm in Duke University, North Carolina, United States - NC | ecosystem: Engineered > Artificial ecosystem > Soil microcosm > Unclassified ... | reverse complement strand
CCTGGCGAGCTCCTCCGACGGCCTGTTCCTTCAACCCCGCCGATATGACGTCGCGCGTGACGAACCACCCTGGAGCAATTCCACCCAAGGAAACCACGCCGGCGATGAGGACGAACACGAAAACCAGTACGCGATGATCGACCGAGAGGGGCGTCGGAAAGAGCGGCTGCATCGCCTTCAGGAGCGATTGGGCGCCACGCCATCCGATGGCACCCGCCACAAGTGCCAACAGCACGACCTCGAGGGCGAGCAGCCTGGCGAGTTGGCCTCGTGACGCACCCAAGGCCAATCGTACGCTGAGTTCGCGAGCCCGCTCTGTCGCACGGGCGAGTTGCAGGCTCATCACGTTCGCGCAGCCGATAGCCAATACGCACATCGGGACGAAGAGATACAGGGACATCGCCAGCAGAGAATCGACGGGAGCGTCACGCCAATCCAAGCCCGAACGAAAGGCCCGAAGCTGCGAGTCCTTGGTGCGCCGAGCGGCGTCGGTCGCGAGTCGCACTCCGATAACCGCTAGTTGGTCCTGCGCGGTACGCAGGGGCACGTCAGAACGCAATCGTCCTTGCAAGATCAACCAGCGCAGAGCTGTTGACGTCCCTCGAATCCAGCTTCGACCGTGCGTCAACGGCAACCACACCTGCGGGTAGTCGGCGTCAGTTCCGCCGATGTCGCGCAATCGGAGACCCGAAAGCCCCGATGGAGTAACGCCGACAATCGTGAAGAACCGGCCCCCAATTCCGATCGGGCGGCCGAGAATGGCGGCGTCTCCGCCGAACGCCTGACGCCAAAGCCCTTCACTGATGACCGCGACCGGTGAGGCACCCGAATCCGAATCGCCCGCGCGCAGGAGCCGGCCGGCGACCGGACTGGTTCCCAGCGTTTCGAAGTACCGCGCCGACGCGAACACGACCAGCCTGGATGCTGGACCAGCGGGAAGGGCCAACGGAAGAACTCGGCTGCCTTCTGCGGCAATGCCATCGAACGTGGTTGAGGCGGCCGCGTCGATCGCCGCGAATTCAGCATTCGTGAACTGTCCGTTGTTGTTGCCCCAGCGGATCTGAACCAGGTGCTGTCGATCGCGTACGCCTGGAATCGGCGCAAAGACCATGGCGTTGACCACGGAGAACACGGCAACACAGACGGCCATCCCGACGGCGAGCGATAACAGGCAGGCCGTGATATGAGCTGGACTCTGACGCAGTTGGCGCAGCGTGGCCCGCAGGTCGGACATGGCTGCAACAAGTACCCAACTCGACCGCGTATTGCAAGCGGTCCACTACTCCCATCGAAACACCTTTGCCGATACCGCCGTGAACAACAGGAACATCACGGTCAGCGCTGCTACATCACCGATGTGGGCCGACCAGCCGTCACCGTGCCAGATTCCCCGCAGCAGCGACACTGCGTAGGTGAGCGGCAGCGCATGGGCGACCGCTTGCAGCACCGGCGGCAACGATGCGACCGGCACGAACAGCCCTGAAACACCCAGCATGGGATAGAGGAATAGCGTGCCGATCGGCTGCGCGAAGCGCGCCGTAGGAACGATGCTGGCGATCAGGAATCCCAGAGACAAGAGGCACACCGTCGTGAAGAGCAGCGCCAGCGCAAACGACACGAGCGGGACGCCGGCATCCAGGGAGTAGTAGCTCCGTCCTGCCAGGAGCGTGGCCGCAAGCGTCACCGCCGTGAACAGCAGCTTGGCCAACACATGAGCCGTCAGGATCGTATAAGGCCGCAAGGGCGTGGCCCTCAGACGTCTGAGGATGCCGCCTTCGCGGTAAATCGCAATAATCGCGATCAGGGACAGCACGGTGCTGGTGGTGATCACAAAGGAAGCCAGGATCGGGAGGTCGGCGGAGAGGACGCGCGGCACGCCGGGCGAGGCCCGTCGTAACGGGGAGCCGAGTACCCGGCCGAACACCACGAAGATGAAGACCGGGAGCCCCACCGTGCCGATGACGCCCAGCGGTTCCCGCATGAAGATCTTGATTTCGAGCCAGGTGAGCTTCCAGAGTCCGCGGAGCATGTGTCGGCCGCCTCAGTCCCGGATCATGTGACCGGTCAGCTTGAGAAAAACGTCCTCCAATGTCGGCAGCTCGGTGCGGAAATCGTTGACCCGCATCCGATGTTCCGCCACACACCGGATCACGTGAGTCACGAGATCGCTCCCCGCTCCGCGGATCGTCAGCTGCAGCCCCTCGATGGTCACCGACTGCACCTGCGGGATCGCCCGAAAACGTTCCCCGGCGGCCGCATCCTCGCACACCATGATCACGGTCCGTTCCGGGCAGTGCCGTCGTACGAGTTCGGCCGGCGTGCCGATATCGACGAGGCGGCCGTGATCGATGATGGCCACACGGTCACAGAGGCGCTCGGCTTCCTCCATGAGATGCGTCGTCAGAAACACCGTCTTGCCCCGCTGGCGGATGCCGCGCACCAGCTCCCAGATCGCGCGCCGCGCTTGCGGGTCGAGGCCGGTTGTCAGTTCGTCGAGGAAGACGAGCTCGGGATCGTTGATCAGTGCGAGGGCGATGAAGAGGCGCTGCTTTTGCCCGCCCGACAGCGTCATGAACCACGCGTTTCGTTTGTCGCCCAGGCCCAGCTGCTCGATCAACCGATCGCCGTCCACGGGTTTCCGGTAGAGCGACGCCCAGAGCCCGACGGCCTCGCGCACCTTGATTCGCTTCTGGAGCTGCGCCTCTTGAAGCTGCACGCCAATCCGCTCCTGCAGCGCGTAAACGTCTCGCCTGGGATCCAGCCCCAGAACCGAGATGAGGCCCCGGTCGGGGACACGCAGACCGCCGACGCACTCCATGGTCGTGGTCTTGCCGGCGCCGTTCGGCCCGATCAAGCCGAAGATTTCCCCGGGTTGAACGTCGAACGAGACCTCGTCCACGGCGACCGTGCGGCCGTAGGTCTTCCGGATTGCTGCCGCGTGAATGACGGGTTGAGGCGTCACGGTGGTGCCCGCAGGGCATTCTGTCACGCGCGTCTCATTTGACCGCCTAATGGAACACGTGATACACCATTGGCGTGCCAAATAAAGAGCGGGGAAAGGCTGACGTCCTCCAGGGGACGCTGGACCTCATGCTCCTGCAGACGGTGGCCGCGCTTGGCCCCCTCCACGGCTACTCGATCGCCGCTCGTCTCGAGCAGGTGTCCGCCGGCGCACTCCAAATCAACATGGGGACGCTGTATCCCGGCCTGATGCGGCTGGAACAGCGCGGGCTGATCCGCTCCGAGTGGAACGTCACCGACACCAACCGGAAGGCGCGTTTCTACAACATCACCGCCGCCGGACGCCGCCAGCTGGCCGCCGAAAGGGCGGAGTGGGATCGCATGACGACCATCATGCACACGCTGCTGCACGATCCGGGCTGAGGCAGAGGCGCATGCGAATGGCCAGCCTCCGCGAGTGGATCAGCCGACTCTGGGGAACGCTGCGTCCAGGGCGTGACGATCGCGATCTCGAGCAGGAACTGCGGCTGCACCTGGAACTGGCAGCCGAGGACGCGGTACGCGCGGGGTGCGCGCCCGGGCAGGCGCGGCCGGCAGCCCGCACTCACGCGGGAGGCGTCGCACAAGCGATGGAGGCCCTGCGCGACCAGCGCGGTCTGCCCTGGCTGAACGACCGTGCGCGCGATATCCGCTACGCCCTGCGACAGGTACGCCGTAATCCAGCGTTCTCGGCCATCGCCATTGCTACCCTGGCGCTCGGCATCGGGGGGATCACGGCGATGTTCAGCGCGTTCGACACCATACTGATTCGCCCTCTCCCCTACCCGAACGCGGACCGTCTCGTCATGATCTGGGACGAATTGAACCGCGAGCGCCTCTCGAAGAGCTTTCCCGCGCCTGCCGAATGGCTGGAGTGGCGGCGCCAGAACACGGTCTTCACCGACATCGCGGCCACCCAACCGGCGGACGCCACGCTATCCGGGGATTCAGAGCCCGAACAGGTGCCGGCACGTAAGGCGACCGCGAACCTCTGGGGTGTGCTGGGCGTGACTCCGCTCGTCGGGCGGGTGTTCACGGAAGAAGAAGACGTCAACGGCGTGCGGGTGCTGCTCATCAGCCATGGACTGTGGCAGCGGCGCTACGGTGGCTCGCCCGATGTGGTGGGCCGCAAAATCACGGTGAACGACAACGTCTACGAAGTGATCGGCGTCATGCCGCGCGACTTCTACTTCCTGCCCGCGCGCGACATCGACATCTGGATGCCGGCTTCGTTTTCCGCCTCGATGCGGAGGAACTTCTCCTGGCACGATTCGCAGGTGGTGGCGCGGCTGAAGCCCGGCATGACGCTGAAGCGCGCGCAGGAATCCATGGCGGCCCTGAGTCTTCAGGTGACGGCGAAAGATTTTCGCGGACCCCATCCGGTGGTGGTGACGCCGTTGCGGGAAGAAATTGCCGGCAAGACACACACGGCGCTCGTCGTATTGCTGTGCGCGTCGGCGGCGCTCCTGCTGATCGCGTGCGTCAATCTGGCGAATCTGCTGCTGTCGCGCGGCGAAGTGCGGCGTCGGGAGGTTGCCGTGCGCGCGGCGCTCGGGGCAGGACGCCAACGGCTGATCGCACAATTCCTCACCGAAAGCCTGGTGCTCGCCGGACTCGGCTCCGCCACCGGACTCGCGTTCGCCGTGCCGGCGCTGCGTTTTCTGGAAACGATCGTGCCGGAGACCATGGGCACGGTCCGGCTGTCGCTCGACTGGCGCGTGCTGGCGTTCTCCGCTGGCGCAGCCATTGCCGCCACCTTGATCTTCGGCCTTGTGCCCGCGCTGCGCGGGACGCGATTCGCCCCGCAGGATGGCCTGCGCGACGGAGGACGCGGCGCTACGGGCGCGCGCAGCCACTGGTTCCAGCACTCGCTCATCGTCATCGAGACGGCCCTCGCGGTGGTGTTGCTGACGAGCGGCGGCCTGCTGCTGGGGACCTTTCAGCATCTCCGCCATACCGATCTCGGGATGCGGAGCGAACAGCTGCTGACCTTCGAGGCTCCGCTATTCCGCTATCCGGACTTCGACAAGCGGGTCGCCTTCGTCAACGCGGAGCTCGAAAAGATTCGCGCCATTCCCGGCGTCGTGAACGCCGGCGCGAGCTCGCAGCTTCCACTGAGGCCGAACAACACTCACGCGACATTCTATTTGCTCGCCGGTCAGTCGAGGAACAGCATCCCCGGCCAGGTCGCGCTGATGCGCGTCGTGACTCTCGATTACCTGCCGACCATCGGCGCGCGCCTGCGCGAAGGACGTTTCTTTGAGATATCCGACCGGCCTTCGACATCGCCGGCGGCGATCGTCAACGAAACCTTTGCGGATCGCCACTTCCCGGGACGGTCGGCGCTCGGCGAACGCTTCCAGTACGGACAGCTCAACGAAAAGGGTCACTGGTACACGATCGTCGGCGTCGTGAAGGAGATTCGTGAGGTCGCCATGGGCGAAGCGCCCAGGTCCGCGGTGTATCGCCTGCACGACCAAACCGACCAGGTGGGGAGCCTGCCGAGCGGCGTCGTGGTTCGTACTACGGTGGAGCCGGTCTCGATTGTCTCAGCGATCCGTCAGGCGATCTGGTCGGTCGACAAGGATCAGCCCGTCTGGCACGTACAGACCATTGACGATATCGTGGATCGGCAATTGTCCACGGCGACGCAGAGCACCACGCTGCTAGGTGCATTCGCGCTGCTCGCGCTGCTCCTCGCGTCGCTCGGATTGTACGGAGTGCTCTCCTATGCCGTCACGCAGCGCACCAACGAGATCGGGCTGCGGCTGGCCCTGGGCGCGACGTCCGGCGACATCCTGCGCTCTTTCGGAAAGCGCGGCATGGCGTTGACGCTCGCTGGCCTCGTCATTGGCCTGGTCCTGGCGGCAATCGCCGCCCGTTCGATGACCGCCCTGCTCTACGGCTACCGCCCCGACTATTTCCCAACCGCCGCGGCGGTAGCCGTCATTCTCATGGCGGTGGCGGCCCTGGCCTGTTTCGTTCCCGCGCGTCGCGCGTCGCGAATCGATCCGATGACTGCCCTTCAGCGGGGCTAGCCGAGGTGCCGAGTCACTCGGCGCGGAGTGCGATCACCGGATCGATCCTCGTCGCGCGCCGCGCCGGGAACCACGACGCGCACTCGGTGACGAGCAGCAGAAAGACTGACAGCGCGAGGTAAACCACCGGGCTGGCCGGGTCGACCTCGAAGAGCGTCTGCTGCAGCAGTCGCGACACTGCGAGCGCGCCGGCCATCCCGATGACGATGCCGACGAGCGTCAGCCGCCGGCCATGACCAAGGACCATCCGCATCACGACGCCCGGTGATGCGCCAAGCGCCATGCGAAGGCCGATCTCGCTCGTGCGGAACGTTACGAGATGCGCCATCACGCTGTACACGCCCAGACTGGCGAGCACGAGCGCAAGGACCGCGAATCCCCCGAGCAGCATCAGCGCGAGCTTGCGATCGGCGACCGTCCGCGCGACGCGCGTCGAGAGCGGCTGCGGTTGCAGCAACGGGAGATCCGGATCCACGGATCGCACCGCCTCACGCACGGCCGGCAGTATCGCCGCAGGGCTGAGGTTCGTCCGCACGAGGAGGTTCGTGAAGGCTTCCGGCCGCTGCAGTGACGGCAGGAAGTAATCCGAGTCAGGAGGGGCGTTCAAGCTCGCGCTGCGCACGTCGGCGACGACCCCGACAATCTGCGACGGCAACTGCGCCATGCCGGTGACCAGCGTGCGCCCGATCGGGTTCTCGCCGGGAAAATGCCGCCGCGCAAACGTCTCGTTGATGATGACGACGTGCGGCACGCGGATGTTGTCGCGCTCGTCGAAATCGCGCCCGGCGACAATCCGGATGCCGAGCGTGGCGAAGTAGCGCGGCGAGACGAGATGCCGGTTCGCCTGCGCACGTTCACTGAGCGGCGGGATCGGCCGGCCGCCGATCGCCACTGGCGCCGGCCCCTGCCCGCCGGTCAGCGGCACGCGGTCGGTCAGCGCGGCCGACGTGGCGCCGGGCAGCGTCGCGAGGCGCTGATACAACTGCTCGTAAAAGGCGACGAGCTTCTCGCGGTCGTAGCGGGTCGGCGGCAGCGCGAGTTGTGCCGTGAACACGCCGCCTGGTTCGAATCCCGGCTTGACCCGCTGCAAACGGGCGAAGCTCGTGAGCAGCAACCCGACGGAGATCAACAGCACGAGTGAGAGCGAGACTTCGGCGACCAGCAGGCCGGATCGCAGGCGGCCGCCGGATCCGATCGATCCGCGGCCGGCTTCCTTCAGCGCTTCCAGCACGTTCACCCGCGCCGCCTGCCACGCGGGCAACAGGCCGATCGCCAGTCCGGTGACGACCGACACCCCGAGCGCGAAGCCGAGAGCCAGCGGATCGATGCGGATCTCGATCGCGCGCGGAATGAAATCGGCGCCGAGAGCGACGAGTGTGGCGAGCGCCCACTGCGCCAGCAACAGGCCCACTGCGCCGCCGAGGACGGCGAGGAGCATGCTCTCGGTGACGAGCTGGCGAATCACGTCGAACCTGGTCGCGCCCAGCGCGAAGCGCGCCGCGATCTCCCGGCGCCGGCTGGCAAAGCGAGAGAGCACGAGGTTGGCGATGTTCGCGCACGCAATCAGGAGAACGCATCCCACGGCGCCGAAGAGCAGCAGATAACTCTGTCGCTGCTGCCCGACCGCATCGTCCAAAAGCGGCACGACGTCGATCTGCGACGGCGCGTCCCTATTGCCGGGATGCGCGGCGCGGTAATTGGCGGCGACGAGGTTCATCGCTTCACGCGCCTGCGCCAGCGACACGCCCGGCCGCAGCCGCGCGATGGCTTGAAAGAAGAAACCGCCGCCGTTCAACTGCGATTGCGCCAGGAACGGCACGTCGGCAGGGCGCGGGACCCAGATCTGCAGCTGATTCAGCGGGAACGCGGTTGCGGCTTCGGGCAGGACGCCGATGATGAGGTACGGCGCTCCATCGAGCGTCAGGGCCTGACCCAGCACCGACGGATCGCCATTGAACCGCGCCTGCCACATCGCATGGCTGATCAGGACGACATGCTGGCCGCCGGGCGAATCTTCGGCGGGCGTGAAGTTGCGGCCGATCGCCGGTCGCAGGCCCAGTGCCGGCAGCAGCCCCGCCGAGGCCTGGAGGCCAATGACCTGTTCCGGATCGCCGCGGCCGGTCAGCGTGAACGGGTTGCCTATCGATAGCGCGAGATCGCTGAACACCTGCTGCTGCTCCTGCACGGCGATGAACCGCGAGTAGGAGAAGCCCACGCGCGTCAGGTTCTGCGTCTCGTTCGTCGACCTCAACCTGACCAGCCGGTCGGGTTCGCGATACGGGAGCGGGCGCAGAAAGACCGAATTGACGACGCTGAAGAACGCGACGTTCGCGCCGATTCCGAGCGCGAGGCCGACGATGGCGACCAGCGTGAAGCCCGGCGACTTGAGCAGCTGACGGATGGCGTAGCGGACCTCGGACATGCGGCCTCCGTCACAAAACCAGGGGCACTCGGCCGAATTTTAGCACTGGAATATTCACGGGGTTCACGCTGTTTGTACTCATTGACGAGGCTGCCCCCTTGCACCCCACGCACGTCATCGGCGGCTATCGCGAGTTCGCGCCGGGCGCTGAAGCCGCGGGATTCTGCGAATCGGTGTGGATTCATCAGACGCCGTACGGTCTCGCGCCCGCGGGCGCGGCGCATCGCGTCCTGCCTGAGATGGGCGTCAGCCTGGCGTTCCAGGGGTTTCGTGACGTGGACGGTCGTCCCCGGGACTGGTCTGCGATCCTTGCCGGTCCGAAGCTGCGGGCGCAGGTCTTCGATCTGGTGCCCGGCCGCGAGCTTGCCGCCATCAAGATCAAGCCCGAGTGGGTGGGACCGCTGCTCGGCATCGATCCGCTCGCGCTGGAGAGCCAGGTGGTCGATCTCGTTGCGGTGGCGCCGGCCCTGGCCGCCCGGCTTCATGACGTCCTGGCCCAGACCCGTTGCGCCGAATCCGCGCTGCGCGTGCTGATGGCGGCAATGCTGGCGGCGCACCGCGCGTCGAGGACGCCGCCGTCCACGGTGGCGTCTGTCGCGCTCGACACCGTCAGGCGCCGCGCTGGCCGGGTGTCGTGCGAGCGGCTCGCGTCGACGCTCGGACTGTCCGACCGCCATTTCCGCCGCCACGTCCGCGATTCGGCGGGCGTCCCGCCCAAGATCTACGCGCGCCTGCTGCGCTTCGTCGATGCCATGCGGACCGCCGATCGATCCGGCCACCCCGTATGGGTCGACGTCGCGGTGTCGGCCGGCTACTTCGACCAGTCGCACCTCATCCGCGACTGTGTCGCGCTCGCCGGTACCTCACCCCGCGCCCTCCACGCGGAGCGCCGCCGACAGGTCATCGACGATCGCGCGATGTCCGCTTTGTCCAATCCCGCCTAACCGCCGCGGCGCCACACTGGCGCCATGCTCACATCTCTTCTACTCGCACTCGCGGCGGCCCAGCCGATTCCATTCGACGCCGCGCGGTGGACGCTCGTCGGTCAGGGCGCCACCAGCATGGTGTACCTCGAACGTCCATCCCTCTTCATCGACAATGGCGTGGCGTTGCTGCGCGACTCGTCGTTCGGCGACGGGACGATCGAGTTCGACGTGGCCCTGCACGGTCACGCCAGCTTCGCCGGTGTCGCGTTCCGCGCACTCTCCGGGGACGACTACGAACTGATCTACCTGCGGCCCCACCTCTCGCGGCGGCCCGACGCACTGCAGTACACGCCGATTTATAACGGCTCAGAGGCGTGGCAGCTGTATAGCGGCCCCGGCTACACCGCCGAGGCGGAGCTGCCGACGAACCGGTGGCTGCACGTGAAGCTGGTCGTCTCGGGTTACGCGGCACGCCTGTTCGTCGACGGCGCGGCGAACCCGCAATTGACGGTGACGTCGCTGAGGCGCCCGTGGACGCGCGGCATGATCGGGCTGTGGGGCGCCCTCGGGGGCGCGAACTTCTCCAACGTGATCGTCTCGCCGGCCGATACGACCGCGCCGGCGGCGCGTCCCGCGGAACCGCCGCCCGGGCGTCACACGGTGACGACGTGGGAGCTGAGTCCCGCGTTCGAGACGACGCTGGTGAAGGATGACGTCCTGCCCGATCGCGCAGCGTTGAGCGCGTTCGCCTGGACGGCCGTGACCGCCGACAGCTCGGGACTCGTCAACATCGCCGAGCACCGCCGCAGGACTCGCACGTCCGCCTCGAGCCTTGCCCTCGTCTTCGCGCGGTCGGTCGTCACGGCCTCGCGGGCGCAGCAGATGAAGCTCGTGTTCGCCTACAGCGATCGGGTGCACGTCTTCGTGAACGGCCGCCTGCTCTTCGCCGGCGACAGCGGGTTCCAGTCACGGGATCCGTCGTTCCTCGGCGTCGCCGCTCTCGGTCCCGACGCGATCTACGTCGATCTTCGTCCCGGTCCGAACGAGATCGTGCTGGCCGTGTCCGAGAAGTTCGGCGGCTGGGGGTTCGCCGCGAGGCTGGAGCCGGTCGAGCCCGAGCCCGAACCCGAGCGGCAGTGACGCGGAAGGGTTCGCCGCGCAGTGACCGCGCATTTTCAGAAGGCCATTACCACTCGAGCGTTACGACATTCCGGAGGGCATGCTGGACCATTCGGTCGAGTGACTTCGTAAGTCGGCTGTCTGGTCACTTCGGTGGTCTGGGCGCCAGTCGTCACCCGGATGGTGACGCTGGCGGGCGCGAAATCGGAAAAGGACACCAGGCAAGTGCCCGTCGCCCCAGTGCAGGTGCTGCTTCTCGACGACCCATCAGGCGCGGTTACAACGACGGTCACTGGCGTCAGACCCGGCGCACCAGTCACTTCGACCACCAGGCCGGTACAGCCGATCAGCGTGCAGGCGCCACTTGGGCCGATGACGCCGCACCCTGAGCCAAAGGCGGCGAGCAGCCCCAGAGTGATCGTCAACAGCCCGCGGGGAATTGTCACCGACTGAATTCTAGCAGGTGATGTGGCGCCCCAGAAGTCCGCGCCTCCGTTTCATGCACAGCGTGAGCGCGTCGGGGAGAAAGTTCAGTCGGCACGTAGCGCGATCAGCGGCTCGACCTTTGAAGACCGCCGTGCTGGTAGATAAATCGCCAACGTCGACATCACGCCGAGTAACGCGACGACCGAAGCATAGGTGACTCCGTCACTCGGCTTGACCTCGAACAGCATGGCGGTCAGCAGTTGTGTCATGGCCGCCGCGCCAACCAGCCCGATGAGGAGTCCCACCGCGACGATCTGAAACCCTCGCCGAAGCATCATCCACACCACGTTTTGTGCGGTTGCTCCCAATGCCATTCGAAGGCCAATCTCACGAGATCTCTGGGCGACCGTGTAAGCCATGACTCCGTAGATGCCAGCCAATGCGAGGCTCAACGC
>Ga0310810_10009244_pt1 | contig 11386 bp, 8 predicted proteins | sample NCmetagenome_FD_207641 | JGI IMG/M metagenome (GOLD analysis project Ga0310810, IMG submission 207641) | Soil microbial communities from experimental microcosm in Duke University, North Carolina, United States - NC | ecosystem: Engineered > Artificial ecosystem > Soil microcosm > Unclassified ... | reverse complement strand
CCTCCAGCCTGCCCAGAATTAGCACGAACGTTCGGTTTGCCGCCTCGGCGCTGCTCTTCCCCGAGCTCGCCGGGGCCTGGGCCGAGCGGATGTTCCTCACGCCGCCGCGCAGCGCCGATGCCGCCGCGGCGGCGCTCGACCTTATCGACGCCCGCTCGAGCTTCGTCACGCACAAGGGCCGCGCCATCGCCACCTGGCGCTGGGGCAGCCGCGACGCGCCGGCGGTCCTGTTGGCGCACGGCTGGGGCGGCCACGCCGCGCAGATGCGCGCCTTCGTCTTTCCGCTGCTCTCCGCCGGGTTCCGCGTCGTCGCCTACGACCAGCCCGCGCACGGCATTTCCGAGGGCCGCCTGACCGGCCTGCCCGACTTCGCCGAGGTGCTCGCGGAAGTGGCGGCCTACCACGGCGACATCGCGGCGGTGATCGGTCATTCGCTCGGCGCCGCCGCGGCGTCGCTCGCGCTCGCGCACGGAAAGGCGCGCATTCGGGCCGCGGTGCTCGTCAGCCCGCCGGCCGACATGGTGGGCTACTCGCGGCGCTTCGCGCGCTGGCACTGGATGCCGGAGCCGGTGCGGCGCGCGATGCAGACGGCGATCGAGGAGCGCTACGGCGTGCTCTGGGAAAGCCTCGACGTGACGCGCCTCGCGGCGCGCGCCGCCGCGCGGGCGAAGGCGCGCGCGCTGGTGATCCACGACCGGGACGACCGCGTCGTGCCGTGGACGCAGGGCGCGCAGATCGCGCACCACTGGCCCGGCGCGCGGCTGCTCAGCACCGACGGGCTCGGCCACCGCCGCATCCTCGAGGACGAGCGGGTGACGCGCGCGGCGGCCGACTTCGTGAGCGGGCGCTCGAGCGTGGTGCAGCCGGCGCTCGGCGAGCTTCCCGAGCCGGCGCCGCTCTACTGATGCAGCGCAGCCTCGCGATATCGTGGAGCGATCCGGCGGCGCTCGCCGCCGCCGGCCGGCGGATGAGCGGCCTCGCTTTCCTGCGCGCCGTTCGCGACGGCGAGCTGCCGCCGCCGCCGATCGCCGTGCTGCTCGGCATGCGGCTCGCCGAGGTCGAGGACGGACGCGCGGTCTTCGAGTGCCTCGCCGGCGAGCAGCACTACAACCCGATCGGCGTGGTGCACGGCGGCCTCGCCATGACGCTGCTCGATTCGGCGATGACCTGCGCGATCCAGACCCGAGCCCCGGCGGGAAGCGGCTTCACGACGGTCGAGGCGAAAACCAACTTCGTGCGCCCGGTCACGGCGGCGACCGGGATGATCCGCGCCATCGGCACGCTGATCCACGCCGGCAGCCGCCTCGCCACGGCCGAAGGCCGCGTCGTCGACGCGGCCGGCAAGCTCTACGCGCACGCCACCACGACCTGCATCCTGCTAAACGGCGGCTAGCGACTCGCCGCGCCACGCGAGCTGGCGCTCGTGGTGCCCGGCGAGGCTCGCGCGATGGCCGATCGAGACGAGCGTCGTCTCGGGCAGGCGCTCGCGCACCAGCCGGTAGAGCGCATCCTGTCCGTCTTCCGGCAGCGACGCCGTCGCCTCGTCGAGGAACAGCCAGTCCGGCCGGGTGAGGAGCGCGCGCGCGAAGGCGAGGCGCTGCTGCTCGCCGCCGGAGAGCACCTGCGCCCAGTTCTCGCGCCGCTCGAGCTCCTCGGCGAGCTTCGGCAGGCCGACCGCGCGCAGCGCCTCGCGGATCTCGTCCTCCGGGAAGCGCGTCTCCTCCTCGGGGTAGCTCACCGCGCGCTTGAGCGAGCCGATCGGCAGATAGGGCTTCTGCGGCAGGAAAAGCAGCCGCGCGCCTTTCGGCATCACGACGCGTCCCTTCCAGTACGGCCAGATGCCGGCCATGGTGCGGAAGAACGTGGACTTGCCGGCGCCCGACGGACCGGTGACCAGGACATGCTCGCCCGGCCTGAGGTCGATCGAGGTCGAGCGCAGCAGCGGCCGGCCCTGCGGCAGCGCGAGCTCGAGGCCCGCGACGCCGATCTGCGACTCGCTCGACGCGGCGTGCTCGCCGCCGCTTTCGCCGGCCTCGCGGCGCACGCGCTCGAGCGACGCGCTGAAGCTCGTCAGGCGCTCGACCGTCGCCTTCCAGGTCGCGAAGTCGGGATACGCGTCGATGAACCAGGAGAGCGAGCCCTGCACGTTGCGGAACGCCGAGGCGATCTGGAAGATCACCCCGAGGCCGACCGCGCCGGAGAAGAAGCGCGGCGCGGCGACCACGTACGGAAAGATGATCGCGAGCTGCGCGTAGAACGACGTGAACCAGTTGAGCTGCTTGCGCTTGTTCATGATGCCCCACCAGTTGCGGATCACCTGCGCGAAGCGCTCGCGGAAGTTGGCGAGCTCGAGCGGCTCGCCGCGGTAGAGCGCGACGCCTTCGCTGTTCTCGCGCAGCCGCACCAGCGAGTAGCGATAGTCGGCCTCGAAGCGCTGCTGATCGAAATTGAGCGCGACCAGCCGCCGCCCGACGAGGTTCGTCAGCCAGGTGCCCACGGTCGAGTAGACGAGCGCCACCCAGAACATGTAGCCGGGGATCGACACGCCGCCCACGCTGAAGGCGCCCGACAGCGTCCACAGGATGACCGTGAACGAGCCGAGCATCACCACCGCCGAAAGCAGCCCGGTGCCCAGGCTGAGCGTCATCTCGACGAAGATGCGCAGGTCCTCGGCGATGCGCTGGTCGGGGTTGTCGACGCCGCGGTCGACGAGCTGCAGCCGGTAGTAGGCGCGGTCGGCGAGCCACGCAGCGAGGAAATGGTCGTTCAGCCAGGCGCGCCATTCGATGAGCAGCATCTGCTGCAGGTACAGGCGATACACGCCGGCGACGATCCAGAGCAGCGCGAGGTAGGTGAAGCGCCATAGCTGGCGGAAGAATTCCGCCTGGTCGCGCTGCTCGAACGTGTTGTAGAAGTCCTTGTTCCACAGGTTGAACTGCACCTCGAGGTACACCAGCGCGAGCGACAGGCCGACCACCGCGGCGAGCAGCGCGAGACCCTTGCGGCGCCGCTCGCTCGTCCAATAGGGTTTCGCCAGCGCCCAGAAAGCGCTTAGGAATCTTCGGTTTTGCATGGCACACCTGAGAAGAAACGTGATGCAGTTTACAGAACCGCCGCGGCGGGATAACAATCCCCGCAATGTCCTCCGGCCGTGTTTTTCGCTTCGCCCCGGCACCGGAGCACGAGGCCAGGCACCTGTTCGTCTTCCTGCACGGCTGCGGCGCCACCGCGCAGTCGATGATCCCGATCGCGTTCAAGTTCCAGGCGCGCTTCCCTAGCGCGGCGCTCGTCGTGCCGAGCGGTTTCGACCCGGACGCGCGCGGCGGCGCGGCGCAGGACTGGTATCCGACGCGCGGCCTGAACTGCGACAACCATCGCGAGCGAGTTGCGCGCGTGCTGCCCGACGTCGAGGACCTCGTGCGTCGCGAGCAGACGCACTTCGGCATCGCCGCGAGGCGCACCGTCCTGATCGGCTTCTCGCAGGGCGGCACGGTCGCGCTCGAGGCGGTGAAGACGCCGGATCTCGCCGGCGCGGTGGTCGCCTTCTCCGCCCGCTTCGCGCGCCTGCCGGCCTGCGGCGCGCGCATCGGCTCGCGCATCCACCTCGTGCATGGCGAGGTCGACTCGGTGGTGTCGCGCGTCTACGCCGAGCGCGCGGCGCGCGTGCTCAGCGGCCTGCACGTGCCCGTCACGCTCGACATCGTCGAGGACCTCGGCCACGCGCTCTCGCACCGCGCGATCAGCCTCGGCTCCCTGCGGCTGCTGCAGGGGATCTACGAAGGCCGGCGCGCCACGCTCCACTGAGCGGCGGCACGCCGGCGATCGTCCTGTTCGCGCACGGCTCGCGCGATCCGGGGTGGTCGCTTCCGTTCGAACGGCTGGTCAGGATCGTCGCGGAAAACGGCGGCAAGGCCGCGCTCGCCTACCTGGAGCTGATGCGCCCGACGCTGCCGGAAGCGATCGAGGCGCTGGCGCGCGAAGGCGCGCGGGCGGTGCGCGTCGTGCCGGTATTCCTCGCCGCGGGCGGCCACGTGAAGCGCGACCTGCCGCGCCTCGTCGAGGCGGCGCGCGCCGCGCATCCTTCGCTGCGCATCGAGGTCGATCCGCCGATCGGCGAGCAGGAGGCGGTGCTCCGGGCGATCGCTGCCGCGATCCGTGAAGGTCGGTAGCCTCGAGGTGCTCGTCGAAGGGCGCGGGGCGAAGTCGATCGTCATGGTCCACGGCTGGCCGGACACGCACCGGCTCTGGGATTCGCAGGTTGCGGCGCTCGGCGCGCGCTACCGCTGCGTGCGGTTCACGCTGCCCGGCTTCGACCGCGCGGCGGCGAAGCGCGCCTATTCGCTCGACGAGGTCGTCGCAGCGATCCACGCCGTGGTGCGCGCGGCCTGCCCCGGCGAGCGCGTGACCCTGCTGCTGCACGATTGGGGATGCCTGTTCGGCTACCAGTTCGCCGAGCGCTATCCGGCGCTGGTCGAGCGCGTCATCGGCGTCGACATCGGCGATACCGGCTCGCGCCGCCACGTGGCCGAGCTCGCCCGCACGGCGAGACTGGGCCTTGTCGCCTACCAGCTATGGCTCGCGGCTGCGTGGCGCATCGGCGGCCCGATCGGCGACCGCATGGCGCGCGCGATGGCCCGCGTGCTGCGCTGCCCCGCCGCGCCCGAGAGCATCCACGCGCGCATGGGTTACCCCTATGCGCTGCGCTGGCTCGGCGTCGCGGGCGGACTGCGCGGCCTGAAGACTTTCCAGCCGCGGGCGCCGATGCTTTATATCTACGGCGAGCGAAAGCCGTTCATGTTCCACTCGCGCGCCTGGGCCGAGCGGCTGGCCGCGCGCCCCGCGAGCCGGGTGATCGGCATGCCGACCGGGCACTGGATCATGGTCGGCCGGCCGGAGGAATTCAACGCCGCGGTCGCGAGCTGGCTCGGCGAGACGGAAGCGCGCTAGTCCGCGAGCCGCCGCACCATGGCCCAGACGGCGCGGATCTGCGCGCCGTCCCTCGTCGCGTAGTCCGCTCCGGTGTAGCCCCACCAGTCCCAGCAGCCGCGCGGGTTGAAGACCGGGAAATAGCGCGCCACGGTCTGCGGGTAGAGGACGATCAGCCGATTCGCGTCCGCCCAGCGGTTGTAGCCCGCGTGACGCACGAACGCCTCTCCCACCGCGTCGGCGTTCTGCCGGCAGCCGTGAAAGGCGACATGCACGCGGCAATGCCCGCTTTCGCAGGACTTCGGCACGTAGACGAAGGCTTCGTTGGCGAGGCCGAGCGCGCGGGCATCGCCGCCCGCGTAGCGCTTCTGATCGAAACGCACGAGCCGTCCGCCGGGCGCTGCGGCGGGCGGCGCGAGCGGGCCGAGAAGCAAGCGCAGCATCTCGCCCGCGGCGTCGTAGTCGCAGTCATTGAGGTAAGGCGCCGCCGTGGCGTCGCAGCGATTGCCGAAATCCTCGGTGACCATGCCGTGCCCGGCCGGCTTGTCGTGCACCACGACGGTCTCGACTTTGAGGGCCTGGTAGTAGCCGTTCAGCGCTTCGACGACGCTGCTCGCCACCGTGCGGTCGCGCGTGCCGGTGAAGAGCCACGCGCGGCTCTCGGCGAGGTTGGCGGGCGCGTCGATGCTCCGCGCCTCGGAAAACGCGCGCGTGCGCTCGATCAGCAGCGCGGTCGCAGGCAGCGGCGCGAAGAACCCGGGCTCCATGCAGTTGTAAAAGGCGGCGAAGACGCTGCCCTGCGCGCAGTAGTAAGGGCCGCCGGCGATCACCCCCGCGCCCTTGATCGTGCGCGAGTGCGCAACGTGCATCTGCACCGCCATGTAGGCGCCCGAAGAGACGCCGGACACGGTGACCTGCGAGAGGTCGGCGTGCAGCGCCGGCAGCGGGTCGGCGGCACGCGCGCCGACGCCGAGGCAGAGCGCGAGCCAGGCTACGCGGCCAGCTCGCCGAGGTCCTTGAAGTATTCGAGCGCCTCCGGATTGGCGAGCGCGTCGGTATGCGCGACCGGCATGCCGTGCACCACCGACTTCACCGCGAGCTCGACCACCTTGCCGTTCTTGGTGCGCGGGATGTCGGGCACCTGCACGATGCGCGCCGGCACGTGGCGCGGCGACGCCTGGCGCCGGATCTCGGCGCGGATGCGCTGCTCGAGCGGCTCGTCGAGGTCGTAGCCGGGACGCAGCTTCACGAACAGCACGACGCGCGAGTCGCTCGGATTGTCGGGCGGCCAGAGCTGGCCGATCGCCACCGACTCCTCGACCTCGTCGATGCGCTCCACCACGCGATAGATCTCGGCCGTGCCGATGCGCACGCCGCCCGGGTTGAGCGTCGCATCCGAGCGGCCGTAGACGACCATGGTGCCGCGCTCGGTGAGCTCGCACCAGTCGCCGTGGCACCACACGTTCGGATAGCGCGCGAAGTAGGCGGCGTGGTAGCGCTCGTGGCCGCGGTCGTTCCAGAAGCCGAGCGGCATCGAAGGAAACGGCCGGGTGCAGACCAGCTCGCCTTTCTCGCCGAGCAGCGGATTGCCGTCCTCGTCGTAGACGTCGACCGCCAGGCCGAGCGAGCGGCACTGCAGCTCGCCGCGATAGACCGGCAGCACCGGGCTCGCGTCGGCGAAGGCGCCCATGATGTCGGTGCCGCCGGAGATCGAGGCGAGGCAGACGTCGCTCTTCCAGGCGTCGTACACGTAGTCGTAGCTCTCGGGCGCGAGCGGCGAGCCGGTCGAGACGACCATGCGCAGCGCCGAGAGGTCGTGGCTGTCGCGCGGCCGCAGGCCGCGCTTCGCGCAGGCGTCGATGAACTTCGCCGAGGTGCCGAAGTGCGTGAAGCGCTCGCGCTCGGCGTAGTCGAAGAGGATCCTGCCGTTGCGCGCGAACGGCGAGCCGTCGTACAGCATCAGGCTTGCTTCGGCGGCAAGCCCCATGAACATCACGTTCCACACCACCCAGTTGGTGGTGCAGAAGTAGAAGTAGCGGTCGCCCGGGCGCGCGTCGAAGTGCAGCTTGAAGGTCTTCACGCTCTGCAGCAGCGTCCCGCCCGCGCCGTGCACGATGCACTTCGGCTTGCCCGTGGTCCCGGAAGTGAAGAGGATGAACACCGGGTGGTCGAAGGGCAGCTGCGCGAATTCGATCGGCTCGGGCTGGAAGCGGCGCAGCCACTCGGGAAGGCTCACCGCCTTCGGCACGTCGGACACGTCGAGCTGCGGATCGAGGTGCGGCACCACGACCACCTTGCGCACGCTCGGCAGCGCCTCGACCAGCTGGCGCGCGCGCTCCAGCGAATCGTGCGCCTCGCCGTTGTAGCGGTAGCCGTCGGCGCAGAACAGCGCCTTCGGCTCGATCTGACCGAAGCGGTCGAGCACCCCCTCGACGCCGAAATCGGGCGAGCACGACGACCAGACGATGCCCTGCGAAAGCGCCGCCAGCGCGAGCACGCCGGCCTCGGGAATATTGGGAATGAACGCGGCGACGCGATCGCCGGCGCGAAGGCCGAGGCCCTTCAGCGCCTGCGCGGCGCGCGAGACCTCGGAGGTGAGCTCGGAATACGAAAGGCGCCGCCGCGCGCCGCCCTCGTCCCACAGGACCAACGCGTCGCCGCGGTCGCCGCGCCGCATCAGGTTCTCCGCGATGTTGAGCCGCGCCTCGGGAAACCACTTGGCGCCCGGCATCTTGTTCCCGTCGGCCAGCACGGTCGCGCCCTTGCGCGAGGCGACGACGCCGCAGAAGTCCCAGACGTCGGACCAGAACTCCTCGGGGTTTTCCACCGACCAGCGGTAGAACTCGGGATAGCTGTTGAGATCGAGGCGACGCTTGCGGATCACCTGGCGCGCGAATTGCGTCACCTGCGCTTCCTCGATCGCGCGTTCGCTGGGCTGCCAGAGGATCTTCGGCGTGGCGGTCATTGTAGGATTTTCACGATGATTATATTGCCCGAGGCTCTGGCGAAGCTCCGCGCCCTGCACCGGGTCGCCGAGAGCGAGGCGCTCGCGGCCTTGCGCGCCGTCGCCCCGGCCGGCCCGCCGGCGGTGCAGGCCGAGGCACGGCGGCTCGCCGAGCGCGTGCGCGCCACGCCGCCCGACGCGCTGAGCGCCGAGTCGTTCCTGCGCCAGTACGGGCTGTCGACGCGCGAGGGCGTCGCGCTGATGTGCGTCGCCGAGGCGCTGCTGCGCATCCCGGACGCCGCGACCGCGGATGCGCTGCTGCGCGACAAGCTGGCGCAAGGCGACTGGGGCGCGACGCCGGGCGACACGCTGCTCGCCAGCGCCGCCGACTGGGCGCTGCTCCTCACCGGCAAGCTCGCGCGCTGGCACGACGAGCCTTCGCCGCTCAAGCACCTGGTCGCCCGCCTCGGCGAGCCGGTGGTGCGCACGGCGGTGCGCCACGCCATGCGCATCCTCGCCGAGCAGTTCGTGCTCGCCGAGACGATCGAGCAGGCGGTGCGCCGCGCGGGCGAGCGTCGACCCTACCGCTTCTCGTTCGACATGCTGGGCGAAGCGGCGCGCACCGCCGAGGACGCGGCGCATTACTTCGCGCTTTACCAGCGCGCGATCGCCGTCGTGCCGGCGCCCGACACGGTGTCGATCAAGCTGTCCGCGCTGCATCCGCGGTTCGAGGAAGCGAAGCGCTCGCGCGTGCTCGCCGAGCTGCTGCCACGGCTCGAGCGGCTCGCCGGGCAGTGCGCGCGGCGCGGCGTCGGCTTCACCATCGACGCGGAGGAATCCGAGCGCCTCGAGCTGACGCTCGATCTGCACGCGGCGCTCGCCGACGACTTCGCCCCCGGCCTCGCGGTGCAGGCGTACCAGAAGCGCTCGCTCGCCGTATGCGACTGGCTCGTGAGCCTCGGCCGCCGATGCGGCCGCCGCCTGCCGGTGCGCCTCGTGAAAGGCGCGTACTGGGACGCCGAGGTGAAGCGCGCGCAGCAGCTCGGCATGACGGACTATCCGGTCTTCACGCGCAAGAGCGCGACCGACCTTTCCTACCTCGCCTGCGCCGCCCGGCTGCTGTCCGCCCCCGAGGCGGTCTATCCGGCGTTCGCGACGCACAACTGCCGGACGGTGGCCGCGATCCTCGACATCGGGCGCGGCGCCGACTTCGAGTTCCAGAAGCTGCTCGGCATGGGCGATGCCCTGTACGCAGCGCTGCTCGCCGAGCAAAGCATCAAGGTGCGCGTCTACGCGCCGGTGGGCAACTTCACCGACCTCCTGCCCTACCTCGTGCGCCGCATGCTGGAAAACGGCGCCAATACCTCCTTCGTCCACCAGATCGCCGACCCCGCGGTGCCGCTGGAAGAGCTGATCGCGGACCCGCTTTCGCGCCTCCCCGAGCCGTACCGGCCGGACGAGCGCATTCCGCTCCCGCGCAGGCTCTACCCCGATCGGCTGAACTCGCTCGGCGTCGATCTCAACCGTCGCGACGCACTGGATGCTTTGCAAGGACAGGTGTCCGCTTTTTCGCTTTCGCCGCCGCCCGGTCGAACCTCGCGCGCGGAGCTCGATGCGGCGATCGCGCGTGCACGGAGCGCGTTCCCCGCATGGTCGCGCGTGCCGCCAGGCGAAAGGGCCGAGAAGCTGGAAACCGCGGCCGCGCTCATGGAAGCCCGCATCGGCGAGCTGGTCGCCCTGATCGTGCGCGAAGGCCGGCGCACGTACGGCGATGCGGTCGCGGAAGTCCGGGAGGCGGCCGACTTCTGCCGTTACTACGCGCTGCGCGCCCGCATCGACTTCGCCTCCCACGCCCTTCCCGGCCCTGCGGGCGAGCGCAACGAGCTGGTGCTGCACGGCCGCGGCGTGTTCGCCTGCATCAGCCCATGGAACTTCCCGCTCGCCATATTCACCGGCCAGGTGGCCGCCGCGCTCGCCGCCGGCAACGCCGTCATCGCCAAGCCGGCCGAGCAGACCCCGCGCACGGGCATCCGGGCCATCGAGCTCCTGTGGGAAGCGGGCATTCCGCAGCAGGCGCTCGCTTGCGCGATCGGCAACGGCGCATCGGTGGGCGGTGCGCTGGTCGCGGACTCGAGCATTGCCGGTGTGGCGTTCACGGGCTCGCTCGAGACCGCGCGCGCGATCAACCGCGCGCTCTCGCAACGCGACGGACCGATCATCCCGCTGATCGCGGAAACCGGCGGCGTCAACGCCATGCTGGTCGACGCCTCGGCGCTTCCCGAGCAGGTGATCGACGACACGATCGTCTCCGCCTTTCAGAGCGCCGGCCAGCGCTGCTCGGCGCAGCGCCTGCTCTTCATCGACGAGGGTATCGCGCCGCGCACGCTGCGGCTTCTGGCCGGCGCGCTCGCCGAGCTCGAGGTCGGCGACCCGGCCGAGGCGGATACCGACGTCGGGCCGATCATCGACGCCGACGCCCGGGCCGCGCTCGCGCGCCACGTCGAGAAACTGCGCCGCTCGGCTCGGCTCATCGGCGAAGCGCCCGCGCCGAGGGTCGCCGGCGAGTTCATCCGTCCCATCGCCTTCGACCTGCCGCTGGAGCAGCTGCCGCGCAGCGAAATCTTCGGTCCGGTGCTGCACGTCTGCCTCTATCAGAGAAAAGACCTCGGCAAAGTGCTCTCCTGGCTACGCGAGACGGGCTACGGCCTCACGCTCGGCATCCACAGCCGCATCCAGAGCTTCGTCGACGACGTGATCCGCGAGACGCGCGTCGGCAACACCTACGTGAATCGCAGCATGATCGGCGCCGTGGTCGGCGTTCAGCCCTTCGGCGGCGAGGGCCTCTCCGGCACCGGCCCGAAGGCCGGCGGCCCGCACTACCTGCCCAGGTTCGCGACCGAGCGGACGCTCACCGTCAACACTGCCGCCGTTGGCGGCGTGACCGAGCTGCTCAGTAGTGCGGGCGAGTCAGGTTCTCCGGCGTCATGACCGCGTCCAGCGCTTCGCGGCTCAGTAAACCCTTCGCGAGAACCAGGTCGTAGACCCGCGCACCGGTGCGCAGCGCCTCCTGCGCGAGCTCGGTGGCGCGCGCGTAGCCGATGATCGGCGTGAGCGCCGTGACCAGCGCGGTCGACTCGTCGACGAAGCGCCGGGCGCGCTCGCGGTTGGCGATGATGCCCTTCACGCAGCGCTCGGCAAGCGTGCGGCAGCCGGCCGCGAGGTGCGAGAGGCTCTCGAACAGGCTGTGCGCGATGATCGGCTCGAAGGCGTTGAGCTGCAGCTGGCCGGCCTCGGCGGCGAGGGTCACCGTGACGTCGTTGCCGATCACCTCGAAGGCGATCTGGTTCACCACCTCGGGGATCACCGGGTTGACCTTGCCCGGCATGATGGAAGAGCCCGCCTGCACCGCCGGCAGCACGATCTCGCCGATGCCGGCGCGCGGGCCGGAGGAAAGCAGGCGCAGGTCGTTGCAGGTCTTCGAGAGCTTGACCGCGATGCGCTTCAGCACGCCGGAGA
>Ga0310810_10009243_pt1 | contig 11386 bp, 5 predicted proteins | sample NCmetagenome_FD_207641 | JGI IMG/M metagenome (GOLD analysis project Ga0310810, IMG submission 207641) | Soil microbial communities from experimental microcosm in Duke University, North Carolina, United States - NC | ecosystem: Engineered > Artificial ecosystem > Soil microcosm > Unclassified ... | reverse complement strand
CGGGGCGCGAACAGGTTCAAGTGCTCCTTCTTGACGCCCTGCTCCGGGTGCTGGCTGCTGAGGACGAAATCAAGGGCCCCATACACAGGCTGGCCGTTCACGGTGACTCCTTTCGTTGCGGGGTTGATTTCGTAGGGATTGAACGAGGCGATGCGATTGTAGCGCTCCTTCCACACGCCCGGAATTTCCCAGCGCACCCCGGCGGTGAGTGTGAGTCTGTTGGTCGCCTGCCACGTGTCTTGGACGTAATATCCCTGATACAGCATGGACTCATAAGGCCTGGCGAAGGCGCTCACACTGCCACTCGCCCCGAATCCGAGCAGCGCGGAAGCCAGGCCGTTGCCGCTGGCGCCGGGACTCAGCGCGTTCTGGGACGTAATCAGATTGCTGAAGGTGAACGAGCCGCCGTCGAAGGTCTGATAGTACGTATTCTGCAAATCGCGCCAGTCGGCCCCGAATTTGAGGGTGTGCCGGCCCTTTATCCAACTCAGATTGGGCGTCAGGAGATAGTCGTTTTCGGTGGAGAGAATATGCAGTCCGCTGGCGGTGGTGTAGCCGCCGATTCCGATGGAGGGAATCGAAGTGGTTGGACCGCTATGGATGATGGGAAGCTGCTCATCCATGTATTTGGGGAACCCGAAAGTTTTGCTCAGACTGATTCCCGTGTACGATTGATCGCGGTTGTAAGGAAACCGGACATAGGATGCACGGACGTCGAGAACCATCGTCGGCCGCAAGATGTACGTTGCCCCCACAACCGCTTGGGTGGTGGTGAATTGCTCCGGCGCGTAGGGATCATTCGCGAAAATCCCGTTGCCGAACGGAGCAAAGGCCAGGTTCTCCGATTGCCAGCGCGAATAGCGGGTGAAGATCCGCAGCTTATCCGTGACGCTGTAGTCTAAACGCCCGTTGACCTGATCATTGTTTCCGCCCTGGCTCGCCAGCTTGCTGAAGTTGAAGTTATGAGTGAACGGTTGTCCAGGCTGATTTGGCGCGGCGATGAGCGGGAAAGCAAAGATGTTCGCTGAGACCGGATTGATCCGCGTCTTGGGAATGATGTTGCCGGGAAATTGCTGGCGCTGGATGGTGCCGGAGCCGCACGCGGCATTGGCGCCTGTCCCGCACTGCGTCAGGGGATCGTAGATGGGGATGATCGCGTTGGACGCGTTGCGATAGCCTGAGAAATCACCCCCGTACATCTCCGGTAGCGGCACGGTTCCGATGTAGGAATTTCCCTGGCGCGCCTTGTAGCCTTCCCACCCGGCGAAGAAGAAGACTTTGTTCCTCACCACCCGTCCGCCCGCATTCGCGCCGTATTGATTCTGCTTAAAGGGCGCCTTTCCTACGCCGCTGGAGTTGGCAAAAAAACTGTTGGCGTTCAAAACAGTATTGCGAAAATATTCGTACACGGCGCCGTGAAAGTCGTTCGTCCCTGAGCGGGAAGAGATGTTGATCACTCCACCCGAGTAACGGCCGAATTCGGCGCTGTTACTGTTGGTCTGAACGCGGAACTCGGAAATCGCGTCCGGGCTCGGCACCATATTGACCAGGTTGCCCAACGCGGAGTTGGCCGGCACGCCATCGTAGTAAACCGCGCCCTGGTTCGCCATGCCGCCGCCGATCTGGTAATTGCCGGCCGCGAAAATGTTCTTCCCCGTGATCGCGTTCCCGTCGGTTGTGCCCTGCGGCACCACACCCGGCACCAGCGCGGTAAGGTTCAAAATGTTGCGGCCATTCAAGGGCAGCTGTTCAACAGACCGGCTGTTGATCACCTGGCTGAGGTTGGCGTTCTCGGTTTGTAGCAGAGGCGCGGTGGCCTGGACTTCGATGGCCTGGGTCACATCGCCCAGTTGCATGGGAATATCGGCGCGGACCGTTCCCGATACGCTGACTTCGACACTCTCGCGGGTGGCTTTCTTGAAGCCCTGCTGCTCCACCTCCACCCGATACCTCCCAGGAACCAGGTTGAGGAACTGATAATCGCCTTCCGCGGAGGACTGCGTCTGTCGCCGTTCGGCGGTTGCGACGTTGGTCAGCGAAACGCTGGCGCCCCGGAGCGCGGCGCCGGTCTGATCCGTTATCGTGCCTACGACCGATCCGTAGAAAGCCTGCCCAAAGAGGGTTGTGCTGGAAATCGCGCCGAATGCGGCGAGGAGCGCGAGACAAAGCAGAGACCATCGTCTGTTCATTTGAAACCTCCCCAGAAGTGCCAACCGGCCTGTCTGCCGCCCCAGCCTTGATGCTTGCGTATAGCGCAACGCCAGTTGGCGATTACGCAAAAGATCGTATCAGCGCGCGGCAGGCAAGTCAAGAAAAATCGCAAGTGCTTCCCTCCGAAACTTAACGATAAAGTTCTTCCAAAAATGGTAAGTGGCCTGCATGACGCATGGCCTCTCACAGATCGCTTACAGGAGCTTGACCGCGAGACACAGCGCTGATACTATTGCTGCGTATCTTGCATCTATCGTTGCGTGTTATGCAACTTTGGGCAGTGGCGGCGCGGCTGCGGCCGCTGGGGCTCCATGCGGGAGGCAACTCGCCGCCGAAACTTAGTCCGGTGGTCGGGAGTCGTTAAGGAGAATTCATGTGGAAACGGATCAGTTGCGGGATTCTCGCATTAGCAGGGATGGGCCTGCTGATGCGTCCCGCTGCTGCAAACAGGAATTTCGTGCCCGACTGGACTTTTCAGGGTTCCTCGCTAGGAAATTGGCGCACGCTCGGTGACGCGAACTGGCGCGCGGAAAATGGTGAAATCGTGGGGACTCCCCGCACGGCCGCGGGCGGCTGGCTAATTCTCGATAAGCCTCTTCAGGACGTGCAGTTTGCTTCCACTTTCCGCTGCACCGGGGGCTGTCAGGCGGGCGTGATGGTTCGAGTGCAATCGACACCCGAGGGAATGCGAGGCATCTATGTGGCATTACCTGACGGCCGGAACCCCGCTGCGGCCTTCGCGTTGAAACTCGATCCGCAGGGCCGCGAAATAGAGCGTGAGTCCCTCAAGCCGGCGAACGGCACCGTTCGATTCCTTGCGCCACCGTCCGTAAACCCTGGGGTGGTTGCGCCAGCCGCAGGCCGGGGCCCAGGACGTGGGGGACGAGGCGGGTTCGGACCCGCTGCGTTGCCTCCGGATTCTCCTCTCACCCGTCCCACATACGCCTACAGGCCGAACGAATGGAATCCGCTGGAAGTGCTGCTCGACGCTAACTACCTCCGCGTGTGGATCAACGACGGACCGGAGGGAGGCACTACCAATGGCCGGGCGGACGAAGAGATCGCGCCCTATGGACCCGTTGCTCTGTATGTGGGAGGAACCGGTGAAGTGCGGTTTAAGCAGGTGGAACTTAAGGACCTCGGCCGGCACGTCACGCCTGCTGAACAGGTATCCAGCCGGTTCCGCATGCAGCGCATCAGCAATTATTACTATGGCTGGTCGGCGACTGCGGCCGACATCAATCACGACGGGATCATGGACGTGGTTGCCGGTCCTTTCTATTATCTGGGCCCCGACTACCAGGTCGCGCGGGAAATCTATGTCAGCAAGACGTCGGACGTGAGCACGCAATACACGCCCGCCATGGTCAACTTCGCTTTCGACTACACCGGCGACGGCTGGCCGGACGTTCTGATTTCCAACGGACGGCCGATGTCGCTGTACGTAAATCCAAAAGGCGAATCGCGGCGCTGGGATAAGTACAACGTGCTCCCGACGATTAATTCCGAGGTCGCGGTTTTCAAGGATATGAACGCCGATGACAAGCCCGATGTGGTGTTCGTGGGCGGAGGCGCGGTCAGCTGGGCCAGCGTCGATCCCGCGAATCCCACGGCGCCTTGGACCGTTCACCAGGTTTCACAACAGGGCTACGGCGTGGTTGCGCAGCACGGCGTCGGCGCCGGCGATATTAACGGCGACGGACGCATGGATATCGTTTCGCCCTACGGGTGGTGGGAGCAGCCACCCAAGGGAACGCCGGACGGGCCGTGGCCCTATCATCCCGTGCCCCTGGGCCGCTGGCCGCGGGCGGGCGGGAGCTCCGGCGGCGCCGAGATGGGCGTCTACGATGTGAACGGAGACGGGCTGAACGACGTCGTTACCAGCCTGGAAGCTCACGGATGGGGCCTCGCCTGGTACGAACAAAAGCGGGAAAAGAGCGGCGCGATCTCATTTGTGGAACACATCATCGCCGACGGCTACGACACGAAGAATCCCGGCAACGTCACGTTTTCCGAAGCGCACGCGTCGACGTTTGCCGATGTCGACGGGGATGGAATTCCGGATTTCGTTGTAGGTAAACGAGTCTACTCGCACAACGAGAGCTATACCGACCCGGACCCCTACGGCCCCGGCGTGCTGTACTGGTTCCGCACCGTGCGTAACGCCAAGGCGCCCGGCGGAGCCGAATTCAAGCCCGAATTGATTCACAACCGCTCCGGCGTGGGATCGACGGTGCTGGCGGTTGATTTGAACAAAGACGGGGCCCTGGACATCGTGACTTCCACCAACCAGGGAACCTTTATATTCTGGGGCAAACCCGCCGCGAAAACGACTGCGGCAAAATAGACTGAGGCTCAAAACATGAATCGCCGAATTTTCTCTCAAACACTGGTGGCGGCTGCTTTAGGTTCGCGCGCGGTTGCCGCGGGCAAACTCAGCTTGCAGATCGGCCACACCGGTCTCACCTGGATTCCCCTGGGAGGTGGACCCGGCGTACCGCGCCCTCCCATAGACCCCATGGCGGATCCCCAGTACGTGGAAGCTGCCACACGCGATATGGCCGGTCTCGGCTTCTACGGAATCGAGCTCTTCGGCAATCAGATCGAAGCCATGGAAGAGCATGGCGGCCTCGGGGCCCTGCTCGAAAAGTACAATTTGCCGCTGATCTCGGCTTATTGCGGGGCCAATCTCTCCGTCCCGGCGCAGCGCAAGGACTCTATAGCAAAAACGCTTGCGTGGGCGAAGCTGGTGAAGAAGTACAAGGGTAAGGTGATCGTCGTCGGTCCCAACGGCGTCCGGCGCAACAGCTACGATTTCAAAGCCAGCAAGAACGACATCGTGACGACGCTCAACGAGCTTGGCAAGGCGGTGATGGACATGGGGCTCACGCCGGTGCTCCACCAGCACACCGGCACTTGCGTGGAGACGCGCGAAGAAACCTACGCCGTGTTGGAGGCCGTAGACACTCGGGTGATGAAATTCGGCCCCGATATCGGCCAGTTGCAGAAGGGCGGATCGGATCCGGTGAAGGTAGTGAAAGACTTCCTTCCGCTGGTGCAGCACATGCACCTGAAGGATTACTTGGGAGGTCCCGAATACCTGGGCTATTGTCCGTTAGGGCAGGGGAAAGTGGATATCCCTGCAATCCTTTCCATGATGAATGGACGCCAGACCGCAGGCCTGGTGATGGTGGAACTCGATTCACCGCCGCCGCAGCCTATGCCGGCGATCGAGACCGCTAAAATCGCGAAGGCCTACCTGCAAAAGCAGGGCGTCACGTTTCGGTCTTAACCGCCACTGAGAGAAGCAATGAAACCGCCCAGCAATGATTCGGCGTGGCCCCAGTCCTTCCGGCTTGGAAGGCGCTTATTCCTAACGGCTACCGGCTGTGCACCGGTTGCCCATCTTCTGGCGGCGGATCCCCCCCGGCCCGTAACGCAGGCTTCGGTGCCGGACGATCCTGCCGCTCCCAAAGAGCAGGTTGGTACCGTCCCGCCGTCATCGCCCTTCGATGAGCCGCTGACATTTGCGCGAAAAGATTTGACGCTCCGGGTGAAACCGTTCTCCCTGACGCAGGTTCGCTTGCTGCCGGGCCCGTTCCGGAGCGCGCAGGAGGCCAACCAGGCGCTCTTGCGCCGCCAAGACGCCGACCGGCTTTTGCACACGTTTCGGATCAACGCCGGCCTGCCATCGTCCGCGAAGCCGCTCGGCGGCTGGGAAAAGCCGGATTCTGAACTCCGCGGACACTTTGCCGGGCACTACCTCTCGGGGTGTGCCCTGATGTATGCGGCCACGGGCGACCAGGACCTGAAGAACAAAGCAGACTACCTGGTGGCGGAGCTTGGCAAGTGCCAGGAGCACCTGGGCGGCGGCTACCTTAGTGCCTTCCCTGTCTCGCTTTTCGATCGGCTGAAGGCTCGCCAACGCGTTTGGGCGCCCTTCTATACGTATCACAAGATTCTCGCCGGCATGCTCGATGCGCACCAGTTTTGCGGGAATCAGGCTGCCCTGCGGATTGCTCAGGGAATGGCGGACTGGGTGGATCAGTGGACCGCGGCTCTGACGCCGGAACGAATGCAGATGGTTCTGGATGAGGAGTTCGGCGGCATGAACGAGGTGCTTTACAACCTTGCGGCCATCACGTCCTCGCCCCGCTATGCATCTGTCGGCGACCGCTTCACGAAAAAGCGCTTCTTCAATCCTCTTGCCTTGCGTCGGGACCAGTTGCGCGGAATACACACCAACACTCACATCCCGCAGGTGATCGGGGCCGCACGCCGCTACGAGCTCACCTCCGATATCCGCTTCCACGATGTTGCGGATGCTTTTTGGAGACAGGTAGTTGACACACGAACCTACGTCAGCGGCGGCACCAGCAACAACGAGGGCTGGCTGACCGAACCGAACCATCTGGCGCAGGAACTTTCGCTGCGGCGGGAGACCAACGAGTGTTGCTGCGCCTATAACATGATGAAGCTGGCGCGAGCCCTCTATGCCTGGTCGGGAGATCCGCGGATCATCGATTACTACGAGCGAAATCTTTACAACCACCGGCTGGGTACAATCGATCTCACCAATGGGCATACTCAATATTTCCTGACGCTGGGCGCGGGTTCCTGGCGCACCTTTTCCGCAGAGGAGGGTTCGTTCTGGTGTTGCAGCGGTACAGGCGTGGAGGAATTTTCAAAACTGGCCGACAGCATTTACTTCCACGATGAGAATGGCGTCTATGTAAATTTATTCATCCCCTCCGAACTGGACTGGAAGGAACGCGGTGTTCGAATCAGACAGACCACTGGCTTTCCAGCCGAACCTCGCACGTCGTTCGAAATCATCACCGAATCTCCCCAGCAGTTTGCTCTGAAATTGCGGATACCGTCCTGGGTAAGCGGACGGGCGAGCGTCAGCATCAACGGCAAAGCATCCGAAGTTTCCGCGGATGCCGGCAGCTACCTGGTGGTGCATCGTAGCTGGCGCCGGGGGGATCGCATTGAACTGAGCATTCCCATGGATCTCCACGTCGAGGCGATGCCCGACGACCCCAGTTTGCAAGCTTTTCTGTATGGTCCCGTCGTTTTGGCTTCCCGTCTCGATACGGCGAAGCTCCCGGATTCCTTGGTTGTAGGACTTCAGGCGCCCGATCTTAAAAAACAGCCTCCGCCGGAGATTTCTCCCTTGCGCGCTGAGCAGGCCGATGTGCGCCGCTGGAGCCGCCCTTCAAAGAATGCCCTGGATTTCGAGATCCCAGCGGCCGGAGGGCGCACCTTCGTTCCGTTCCATTCGATCGGCCCCGGGGAACGGTACTCGATCTACTGGAAAGTTGTCTAAAGCGGACAATCGGGATCCCCGTCAGAGGACGGCGGTGGTGGCGACTCGCTTCGCTGCCGATTTTGAGGTATTGTCGAGTTTGATTCGGCGCGGTGCGCCTTATGCTAAATTTTTTGCTAAAGGAGTCTTCCATCCAATTATGATCATTTCCCAATCTTCAACGTTATCCGGACGCAAGATCGTTCGGTTGGTAGTAGCAGCCTTCGTTGTATTTCCGGCCGTTACAGCGTTCGCCCAACAAGGCGCTCCTGATCGAGGTGGTCCAGCTCCGGCTGCGACGGGCGCCCCAGAGGGTGGTGGCCGCGGTGGCCGCGGCGGCCGCGGCGGAGGGCGCGGAGGGAATGCGCTTCCCACGTTGCCTCCGGGCAGGCTGTACAACACGGCCAAGGAGAAATTGCTCGCGGGCCAACAGGTGTTCAGCTTCACGCAATCCACGATGGACCCGGCGGGTTACTGCGAGAAGGCCAAGCATTACGACTTTACGTGGTTTGAAATGCAGCACAGCACGCTGGAATTCAAAGATGTAGAGGCGATGATCGCGGCCTGTCCCCATGCGGCTGCGATACCCATGATCCGCTTGCCGGACGCTCAGGAGTGGCACATTCAACATACGACGGATATTGGATGCCTGGGCGTGATCGTGCCGACTGTGGACGATGTGGATCGGGCGCGGGAAGCGGCGAAATGGGCGCGCTATCCGCCGGTGGCGCGGCGTAGTTCCGGCTCGGGTCAGGCCGCGGGCATATGGGGTAATAATTACTCGAAGACGGTCAACGACAATATGCTTGTGGTCGTGATGATTGAGACGCCCACGGGCGTTGCCAACGCGTATGACATCGCTTCGGTGCCGGGCATCGATGTCGTGATCATCGGGAACGCCGATCTGAGCGTGTTCTCCGGCTTTCCGCAGTCCGATGACCGGTATCAGGCGCTGGTCAAAAAAGTTCATGACGACGTGATCCGGGCAGGCAAGATTTTCGGACAGGCCTCCGCTGCCTATGCGACCGGGCCTCACAGTTACGATGCCAGGTTCTTTCAGAATGGTAAATCGAATGATGGCTATGTGCCGGTAGGGCGCGGCGGTGCCCCGGTCAATCCTAATGCACCGCCACCGGGAGAAGAGCGGTAAATGAGTAACACGCGAGGGGAGTCGGTGTGGCGGATGTTGCTGCCACCGGCACAACAATAAAAAACGCAGTCATGCGGTCCCGGAGGGCTCTAATAGTCCCTTCGTGGCCGCATGCGGGGACTCTTGCTCGCATCACCAAGGAGACGCACAGTGGGCTTCGTTAACGAAAATCATGCGAGCCGGTGCCCACGTCTAGCGGATTCGCAAGGGGAGAAATGCGCTCCGCCAGGATATGGATCACGCTATCGACGTTCTGCATTCGTCCTTCGACCATCACCCAAGGATGCGTCAGAATCTCTAATCTCTGTCGTTCAAAGAGATCCGGCATGATCACCACGTTTGAGATGCCGGTTTCATCTTCCAGGCTCATGAATGTGATCCCTTTGGCGGTGCCGGGCCGTTGACGCACAATGACGTTGCCTGCCACACGCACGGTTCGGCCATTGGCGACTGAAGGGAGCCCAGCTGCGGGAGTCACTCGCAGCTGGTCCATTTCGGTTCGACGGTAGGCCATAGGATGTTTGCCGATCGTCATTCCAGTGCCGATGCTGTCAGCAACCAGGCGCTCTTCGATGGTCATGGGGCGCAAGGGAGCTTCGAGAGCGAATTCGGGAACAGAACATAAGAGTTCGCCCGCCGGTTTCGAGGCACGTGAAGCTTGCCACAATGCATCTCTTCGATGTTTTGCGCCGATCAAATTCAATGCGCCGATAGATGCCAGTCGATTGAATTCTTCCTCTTTTAGTTCAGGCACGCGCCCGGCAAGCTCGTCAATCGTGGAGAAGGGTTGCCTGTTCACAATCGCTTCAGCGACCTGGCGACGCAATCCACGCACGTAATTCAAGCCCAATCGCAAGTGGAAATCTTCGAGGGCACAGGTAACTCTGGAGCGGTTGATATCCACGGGCAGCACGCGCAAGCCGTGACGTTGCGCGTCTTTCACCAGGGTAGAAGGATGGTAAAACCCCATCGGTTGGTTATTGAGCAAAGCGCAAGTGAACGCCGCCAGATAATACGTCCTCAGATACGCGCTGGCATAGGCCAGCAGAGCAAAGCTGGCCGCGTGCGACTCAGGGAATCCGAACATGGCGAAGGACGTGATGGCTTTCACGATTTTGTCCTGGGGCTCTCCCGTGATGCCCTTTTTCGTCATTCCCGCACGGAGCTTGCCTTCTATCTCGCGCATGCGTTGCACGGAACGTTTGAAGCCGAACGCACGGCGTAGTTCTTCCGCTTCACCTCCCGTGAAATCGGCAGCTTTCATAGCCATTCGCAAGAGCTGTTCTTGGAACAGGGGCACTCCTAGCGTGCGATGCAGGATATCGTCCAGGCAGGAATGTAACGGCTCGGGTTTTTCTTTTCCTTGCCTGCGAGCTAAGTAGGGATGCGCCATCTTGCCCTCAATCGGGCCTGGGCGGATGATGGCGACTTGCACCACCAAGTCATAAAACTTTTCGGGCTTCATGCGCGGCAATGACGCTTGCTGCGCGCGGCTCTCTACCTGGAACAAGCCGATGGTATCAGCGCGCTGAAGCGATTCATATACCTTAGGATCGTCCTGCGGCAAGTTTCCAAGATCGACTTTCTCTCCGTAGTGACGCTCAATGAGGTCGATGGATTCTTCGAGCACTGCCATCATACCCAGCCCCAGCAGATCGACCTTCACGATGCCCATGTCGGCACAATCTTCTTTGTCCCACTGCACCACCACGCGTCCGGGCATGGTGGCGGGTTCCAAAGGGACCACGGAATCGAGTTGTCCCTGGCAGATCACCATGCCGCCTGAGTGCTGACTCAAATGACGCGGGAGATCCTGTAACCCCACGACCAACTCCAGAAACTTCCGCACCCGCTTGTCGGATAGATCCAGACCGGCTTCCCGGAAATGTCTTTCGGGCGTGTCGGTGGAATCCGTCCACCCCCACATGGGCACGAGCTTGGAAAGCTTGCTGAGTGTCTCCTCGTCAAAGCCCAAAACTTTACCGGCTTCCCGCGCGGCGGACCTTCCACGGTAGGTATTGACGTTGGCGGTCATGGCGGCGCCCAGCTTGCCATAGCGCTCGTAGACGTATTGGATGGCTTTCTCGCGTTGATCGCCGGAGGGAAGATCGAGGTCGATATCCGGCCACTCGCCGCGATTTTCAGACAGGAACCGCTCAAACAGCAAGTCCATTTTTACGGAATCGACCGCTGTGATACCCAGCGAATAACATACGGCACTGTTGGCTGCCGAGCCGCGCCCTTGGATCAAAATCCCTTGTGCCTTGCAATACTCAACGATGTCCCAGACAATCAGGAAATATCCCTGGAAACCCAGTTTTTCGATGATCCCCAATTCCTTTTCAAGCTGCGGCCGCGCGTGTTCGTAGCGATCTCCGAATCGGCGGCGGGCGTATTCTTCCGTTAGCTTTCGTAGAAAGCTGGCCTCGGTCTGACCCGCGGGAACAGGATAGTGGGGGAATTCGTATCCCAGATCGGCAAGCGTGAACCGAAGCCGGGAAGCCACGTGCAGCGTATTGGCAATGGCATCCGGCACATCGGCGAACAGACGATTCATTTCTTCCGTGGACTTGGGATAACGTTCGGAGTTGCGTTCCAAGAGGCGGCCCGCACTTGCCAAAGTTGTATGGTGGCGCAGGCAAGTGAAAACGTCGAGCTGTTGGCGCTGGCGAGGCTCGGCATAACACACTCCATTGGTGGCAACCAAAGGTACGCTC